>OBJD01000297.1_pt1 | contig 10648 bp, 10 predicted proteins | sample 1518751 | NCBI WGS metagenome assembly OBJD01 (sample SAMEA728703, study PRJEB22492) | human gut metagenome | reverse complement strand
ATTCCAATTAACCTACTGATTTACAACTAATTATAAATAAATTTAAACAGATTCTTAGGATTTTGATTCTGTAATAAAAACAATCTGTTTGGATGCATAGATACTTGATTTTATTAATAATAGGCTATTCTATATTCTAAATCCTCTGGATTTTTGCTCTCTCTGCACCGAGTTACGTAGATTCTGCTGTAACTTTTCCCATTGTTCCTTAAACCATTGTACTATGGGTTGTCGGTTTATGGTCAGCATAAGCTTACCACTATCCATCGGATGTTTCTCAACCCTAAAAATATCATTCTTGATGTCAAATTTCCACCTGTGTTCTTCGGAATAAATTTTGCCACTACATTGTATGGATTCTTTTTTTGTCAAGAGGTTTTCTATCATGTCTTTGGTAAACCCGATAACAGCGCATAATTTTTCCATTCTCAACATCTCTTTGAACATGGGAAACCATTTGTGGGCTTTTTCAAGCAAGGTGCTCAATCGTGATATTTCCTTGTCTTTGGCTTCAAGTTCTTGATTATGTATTCTTTGAAGATTACGAATTTGTCTGCTATGCTGTTCCTGTATTTGTTGTATCTGAATTTTTAATTCATCAGTAGCTTTGTCCCGTTTGGTAATTTCCTGATGTAGCTGCTCGATGTGATGTTCCAGTTCTTTCAGCTTACCGCTTCCGAAAAGAGAACCTACACCGCTTGCTATGGCGGTAGCAGCATTGGTGGCTGTTTTCTTTAGTTTGTCCGTGCGTATCTCTGCTTTTACCTGTTTGAGTTCCTGTTCGGCAAGGCTTACTTGTTGTTCCTTGTGTCGCTTGGTTTCCTCTATACGTTGCAGTTCGGCTTTCTGCTTCTCAATGATGAAATCATTTCGTTCCAGATGCTCTTTACCTGTGACAGCTTTTGCCTGTCCACGTTCCATCAGGAGAATATCGGAAGCAAGGGTCTGCATGATTGCCATATCCTCGTCATTGAGCTTTCGGCTCTTTCCAGTTTCATGGTTCATCCAGTCGAATACGACATGAGCATGATAATTTGGTTTGAACCATCTGTTACCGACTTGGAAGCTCTCCTTGTCTTCTGCTTCCGGCTGACCGTTCAGCCAATGCCCTTCGTCTTTATGCAGGAAAATCTGTAGCGGAGTGATGCCCCAGCGTCTTTGGCACTCTTCACCGAATTTGCGTACATCAGCCAGTGTGGTGTCCGGTCTGATAAGCAATACTCCTTCACGGATGGGTGAGCATCCCGCCACCTTGATAATCTTTCCATTCTTTCCCTTGCGTTCCCTTTCCTTTTCCTGCATGGCACGTCCGGTCTTTTCCTTGACCATTTGCTTGATATTGTCATAATGAGTTCGCAGTTCGGGAGTGCCGAAGTCGGGATTTATCCACTGCTCGTTATTGGAAGTCAGTTCGGGTACAATGTAGATTCTGGACTCGCCGATATTGCGCATATACTCGGCAGTTCTCCGGTTATGAGCCCCGCTTGATGTAACTCTGCAGGGCTTGATATGTATGCTTGACTTTGTTGCCATATTCTTAAATTTTGATTCGGATTGTTGATAAAATATTCTGTTGTCCGCTCATAGCCGCACAGGGTTCTTAGGGGTGTAACCCATAAGCGGAGATTGCAAAGAGAGGGTCACTCTTTGCTCGGGGTTCTCAGGGGAGAAACGCCCTGAGTGGGTTATTAGGGCAAAGCCCTAATCCCCTCGGGAGAGCCCACAACTACGTAAGCGAAGCGTGTAGTTATAGTGGGCTATAACCGGAAGCCTTTCGGTTTCTTGGATAGCGTATCATTCCTCTTTTTGACAGATTGCGCTTGCTCTTTCCTATCGGCTATTCGTTTCTGTAAATATTCGTTCAGATCTTTACATCCACTGTAGATTTGCGAGGCGTCACGTATATACCGGGTAGCATCATACTCCTTTCGGATTTGCTGTATTGCTTCCATTCCTGCACGGTCATTGTCAAAGAAACAGTGGATGCGCTCATAGCTTCCTAACGGATAGAGTGCCTTGGGAACATTGGCTACGGAATTAAGAACTATGTAATCCTGTCTGTCGAAGTCGGGTGATTGCGGACAGCTTTCCAGCCTTAAGGTAAGAAAGGAAAGGTAATCCATAAATCCCTCAAAAACGTAACATGTACTCCTTGGCTTTCCTGACTGTCTGATATGGGATATTTCTTTTGGTGCGATACATCCCTTGAAATATCGGTTGCGGATTTCATATCCGCCCGATATGTTCGGAAAAGCAATGGCAAAATACCGTTTGCCGTTGTGGGTGAAACGGGCTTCCTTACATTCTCTTTTCGCCAGTGCCGTGTTTATCCCTCTTTCCTGTAGGTAGGCAAGCAGGGAAGGAGAAGCCAGCAGCACAATGTCCAATTGCTGAAAACTCGGTTCGGAAAATGATTGCTTGCCAAAAGAGAAAGACACGGGATGTATGTGTGGTGTCTGTTCCTCGATTTTCTGTAGAAGATAAGGCACATAGTCGGAACAGTAAAGTTCCTGTGCCAGTGCAATGATATTTCCACCTTTACCAATTGCAAAATCATACCATTGGTTGCGCTCGGTATTTACTTTGAACGAGGGCTCTGTCTCTTCCCGTAACGGGGATTTATACCACAGGTTGATACCCTGCTGTTTGACGGGTGAATATCCCAAACTGTGCAGAAAATCCGCTATTTTGATTTGTTTTGCTGTCTGTATGTCCATAAAATGATTGCTTTAATAATGGTTGAATTGGTTTATTTTTCTTTTCGCCCGTACCTTTTTATGAAGTACGGTCTGTATAATCACTTCACTTTATTTTCGTATATATAGGATACGGTAATAAAGTGAAGCGGTTTTACATTCTCTGCAACCGCTTCGCTTTATCCTTAATATATAGACCTGCCGAATAAAGTGAAGTGATTACAAGTTAGACGGTCTAATAGTGAAAGTCCGGCTTGAACGTGTATTTCCTGCCGTTCTCCTGTACTATCATCCGTTTGTTCCGGAGCATGGTGATAAGTGATACCGCCTTTTGATGGTTCAGTTTTACACCTACCGACATATATGCCTTGATTAAGGCGGTTTCCAAATCCTTATAGCCGTATTCCTCTTTCAGCCCGAAAGCCGCTTCCAGTGCTATACGGTGCTGCTGTTCGGTAATATGTCTGTAAGGGTCGAACTTTTCCTCTTCCGGTCTTCCGGGTTTCTTCGCTTCGGGTCTGTACCCCTCTATGAGTTCAGGCAATGCATTGTCGTTGATACGGAAAGCGAAAGGCTCGAAATCCATTGCACGGATGTGCATGGCTGAAACATTGCTTATATCCCCGTTGCTTTTGTCCTTTTCCACTAGAAGCACGGTTTCCGCCTTGTTGTTCAGTTCCGTACCGATATGCCCCCTTGCGTTTTCATCGCCTTTGTTCTGGTGGAGTATCGTATGGATGTGTATCTGCCTGTCATCCGTCCACTGCATCAGTTTGGAAATAATGCGTGTCGATTCTCCGGGACTGTTGATGTCATATACCATATCACGGATGCCGTCTATGATTACAAGCCCTATGTCCGGTGTATTATAGATAGCCTGTTCGACAATCCTGATACGCTGTTCGGGCGTGTATTTCCTCAAAGCGAGAAACTCCAGATGTTCATTATCCCTGTCATCAGGAAGACCAGCAAGCCGTAAAATACGTTTCATGACTTTCAGACAGTGATAATGGCTTTGTTCTGTGTCCACATAAAGAATCTTCCTTTTTTCTTCCGGTAGTTCCGCAACATACCGCAGTACCGTACCGTTTTTCAATGCGGCGGCTACGATAGCCGATACATTGAAAGTCTTTTTACTCTTGGCTTTGCCGATGGATGCACTGAAATTGCCCAGTGTACCAATGACCGAACCTTGCACTTTTAGAATCTCAGGTGCTTTTTCGTAGATTTTCGACAGGCTCAGGCGTGAGGCTTGCCAAAGGATTATTGCCTGTTCTGCCGAAATCTCCTTTATTTCTTTCATATAGTCCATAAGCATACCTCCCATTATTTCCGTCCTCCTGTTTTCTTCCCGGCAAGCTCAAGAGCCAATTCCGCATCTACGATAATCTTGCGCCCTATCTGGGTAATCGCCTTGTCTATCTTACCGCTTTTCTTTATGCGGTTGGCAGTGGGCAGACTGCACCCGAACAGTTTGGCTATACCGAGTATTCCGTACACATACTTCTTTTCTGTGTCCGTGGCGGGTTGCGGTAATGCTTCGGCCTGACCTGAAGCGTGCTGACTCAGGAATATGAATTCTTCGCCTGTCATCTGCCAGACGGGTTTTAATAATAATTCTTGGATATTTTTCATCGTCCAATAATTTTAGTCGTTAAACAATCAGCCCTGCGCACTGGCTGTTATTTCTGTTCTCGAACGATGCAAAATTAGGTATGGTTATGAGTGGTAAGGATGTGGACGGTATAAACCGAATATTATTATATCTTATTGAATATCAGGAAATAAAAATACCACTCAAAAATTATTTCGAGTGGTAAAAGTGGAACTTTCGTAAAGTATCAGGATATATCACGGATTATCTGAATATATGTTCCATTTCCTTGGCGAAATTTTGGTTGCTGTCACTGGGAAAATCTGAAACAGGCTCCTTGTACTTGGATTTGTAGTAGCTGTCGTCAATATCCAGCAGTTTCAGTATTCTGTCTTTCCATTTGTCCCTGTCCTGTTTGGAGAGTTTCTCGCTCATCAGGAATATCAGATAGCATACACGTATTTTCTCTCTCGGTTTTATTTTCAGCTTACAGTTGCAGGGGTGAAGATTCATATTGGCATAGAAATCCGGTGCGGAAATTTCTTCGAACTGTTCTCCTATGCACACCTCATGAATGAGCGAAAGTAATTTCATGCTGAAATATTCCTGTTGTTCTTCTGTCGTTTCCTGCTGACTGATTGGCTCGCTTGATTTATTCTCTTGCTTTCCGTCAGGAATGTATTTCTTCAATATATCCAGAAAAAGACAGCTTTGACGGTATATGTCCGCACAACAGTTCTTCATGTATTGGAATGCCTCTGTTCTTGCAGCCTTTTGCTGATCATAGAGTTTGTTCAGTTTGGCTTTTTCCCTGTCATATTCAGCCTTGCAGCGTTCATATTCTTTCTCTGCCTGTTTTTCCTCTTCGGCTGTATGCTCCCTGTAACCAATGGAATCATACCTGTTGTTGGCTTCATTCAGCGGCTTGCTCAGACTTCTTGTAACATCCAGCTGGGCTTCAATTTCCTGAGAATACCTTTCCATGTGCTGATAGCAAGCACGTTCTATGGCTCTGTCACTTAACGGGCGTATCTCATAAGCCTGTATGCTCTTTTCTATTTCAGTTTTCAGGCTGTTGAGTATCAAGGTGTATTGCTCTTTTTGCTTGTCAAGCACCAGTTCAAGGATAGCGGCTTCAAAGGATTTCATGTCATTATACTCCTGATAGAAATCCGATATGAATTTCTGCCTGTCAAAAGAAAAAGCGTAATTATCTATATAGTCTCTGTATATTCTGTTGAGTTCTCCATATTGGGGAATCATCGTCTGTATCTTTCCTGCCATATACTTTATATTATGGGTTCTTGTCCTTGTCAAGGAATAAGGTCAGTTCTTCTTCCACTTCTTCTATACTCGGTAGGGCAGATTTCAGATTTTCGGGTACTGCCTTGCTCAATTGATAGTCGCTGATACCTATCGGCTGGTCATATCCAGCCAAGGCATATTGTGCCACGACCTCATCCTTACCCCTGCACAGCAAAAGACCGATGGTCTTGTTATCATTTTCTCCCCTCAGTTTATCATCTACAACATTGATATAGAAATTTAACTGCCCTGCATATTCCGGTTTGAATGGCGTTGCTTTCAATTCCACGACAACATAGGCGTGGAGCTTGATATTATATAGGATCAGGTCGGCGAAAAAGTCACTGTCCCCAATCTGGAAATGTTTTTGTCTGGCAACAAAAGCAAAGCCGTTACCCATTTCCAGCAAGTAACGGGTTACATGCTTTACCAGCTGTTCTTCTATATCCCTTTCGTCAGCCTTTTCCTTTGCTCCTGCCAAGTCAAAGATATACGGGTCTTTTAACAGATAATTGGCAAGATCGCTTTGAGGTGCCGGAAGTGTGGCAGTGAAGTTGTTTACCTTGTTACTCTTGATTTGTCTGTCATACAGATTACTTTCAATCTGCATTTTCAGCACATTACTGCTCCAACCCATTTCTACAGATTGTTTCATATACCAATACCTTACACCTAATGGTAGCGGATTATTGAGTATGACCATATGGCTTGCCCAATTTATTCTTGCAATCGGTGACGCCAAGAATAAATCTTCTATATCCTCTATTTTTATTTTATAGATGGTTGCTACTGTTTTTTCTACATTCTGAAATTGCGCAGGAACCTCCTGCGTAATTTCTAAAGATTGATTATCAGCTGATTGTATTTGCGCAGTAAGCTCCTGCGTAAATTGCCCGCTGTTGAGTTTAAGGACTTCATTAGTAATGTTTTGAATATTAGGGACTGACAGTATTGAATCTGTTTCAATAAAACTACGAAGTACATTTAACGGATATAAACGGGCAAACTGGCACATATAAGTAAGATTACGCTCCGAATATCCCTTCTTTTCAGGATAATTGAATCTGATTGCCTGTGCCAACTTCTTGATAATTTTACCACCCCAGCCATGCAGGTTTTGGTGGTACAGTATATAATTGCCCATTTTCCAGTAATGGAACAACATCTGGGCATTGGCTGCGGTAATGAGCCGGACTTGTGCCTGTTCTATTTCCGCACCGACAGCATGGACAAAGGCATCAAAATGACCTTTCTTTATATTATGTTCGTTGTTATTTTCCATATTACTAACTATTACTTAACAAAGATAACTCTAATAATGGATAATCTGTGAAACAGACTGATACTTTTATAGTTGGTTAAACTTGTTCATTGCATTAGCCTTAATATCATCGGCTATGTCAATGTAGGGCTTCATGGCTTTATAATCACTGTGTCCTGTCCATTTCATTACAACCTGTGCCGGAATACCTAGAGCCAGCGCATTACAGATGAATGTTCTTCTTCCTGCATGAGTACTGAGCAATGCGTATTTCGGGGTAACTTCATCTATGCGCTCATTCCCTTTATAGTAGGTTTCACGTATAGGTTCGTTAATTTCTGCCAGTTCTCCCAGTTCTTTCAGATAATCATTCATTTTCTGATTGCTGATAACAGGCAATACCATGTGGTTTTCAAAATGGATGTCCTTGTATTTTTCAAGTATGGCTTTACTGTACTTGTTCAGTTCAATACTCAGACTATCTGCCGTTTTAACGGTGGTGACTTCTATATGGTCGGACTTGACATCACTTCTCTTTAGGTTGCGAACATCTGAATAACGCAGACTGGTAAAGCAACAGAACAGGAAAACATCCCGGACACGTTCCAGATACTGTTTGTCTTTGGGTATCTGATAGTCTTTAAGTCTGTTCAGTTCTTCCCATGTCAGGAAGATTACCTTCTTGGGGGTGGTTTTCAATTTCGGTTTGAACGTATCGTATGCTATATTCTGGTGATAGTCTTTCTTGAAGCTCCACCGCAGGAACCATTTGAGGAATCCCATTTGTTTACCGATGGTACTGTTCCTCATATCCTTTTTGTCGCGCAGGAAATTGACATATTCGTTCAGTCCGAATTCATTGAAATATTCAAAGGTTAAATCTTCCTTGAACTCCTTGAGGTGATTTTTAACGGCTGCAAACTTTTCGTATGTGGATTCAGTCCAGTTATTCTGGTTGCCGCATTCTTTTACAAATTCATCGAATACCTCCCAAAAACTTATCTTTACGTCTTCCTGGTCTTCACTTGTATCTTTCATCCGCAGGTTGAATGCGTCCTTTAGCTGTTGGGTAGTGGGCATGGCTTCCTGTACCTCAAATTCCTTGAACACGTTTTGAATTTCGGTATAGTATTTCAGCAGATCGGCATTGATTTCAGATGCACTTTGCTTTAGTTTGTTGGTACACCCGTTCTTCACTCGCTGCTTGTCAGCATCCCACTTGGCTACATCAATGCGGTAACCCGTTGTAAACTCAATACGCTGACTTGCGTATATGACACGCATACGGATAGGCACGTTCTCCACGATTGGCACACCGTTCTTCTTCCGGCTTTCCAATGCAAAAATGATGTTTCGTTTGATATTCATAATTGGGTGTGTTTGAAATTCTACACCCAAATATACACCCAATATTTGGAATAGCAAAAGATATTCAGAAAGATTTAGATTTACTATGTACTCCAAATAGTGCTTGATTATTAATGATTTGCAATTTTATGATATTTCTTGAATATGTAGGTTCGAGAGCCCTTCTCTCCGCCAGATGGTAAGGATGTTACGATGAGTAACATCCTTATTTTGTTTTGGTCACACGTCTAACCGTATAGCTGTTTGTCCATTCATCACCCCTCTTTCCTGGTCTATGTTGATAGACGACAGTACAGTCCGACCGAAAGCATTGCCAGGATGATGGAATAAACCAAGTCAATGGTAGCGGAAACAAACTACCGACAAAGACAGCATGCTGCAGAACCTCACAGATAAGACTCTGCAGTATGCTGTTTTTTTGCAAAAGATCTTTTTCAAGGGCTACATTCCACACGGCTGCCGGTAAACTACAGTTTCTCCGGGAAAGAGTTTATTTTGCCCCGCGCGGTTCTGCACGATGTGCGCTACTCTTCGAACTCGTTGAGCAGATCATCGCAGGCTTTAGCGTGGCGACGATATTGCCACAATGTAATAATGACCGCAATGAGTGTGTATGCAATACCGATTGCGATGATTAGGTTGCGGTTGGCCGAGTTATCGATGCGGGCGAGAAGTTCGATGAAGATATATGAGATCATCGCAATGCAGGGAATGATACTGACGGCCAAGGCACGGCGGTAAAAGCGACGATAGGAGGTTATAGCGTAAGTGACTGTACGCGTATCGCCATCAAGCAGATGGTCCATGCCCAATTTGCGGTTGATCCAGATTGTGGCAACGAGATCGATCAACGTCCACAGCGATACCAACACACCGAACAGCAGCGGCCAGTGGGTAGTGATACAGATAATCCAAATTGTGGGCAAGGTCAATACATCGAGTATCATGCGATTCCGAATCCCCTTGCTCACGGCTTGTGCCGGACGAAGACGTGCTGCTTTGAAAAAACGTTCGTTCAAACGCTCCTGTTGCTTCATCTGTGCTTTGAGTGCGTTGTAATCGGCTCTCAGCGCTTCAAGTTCTTGTCCTGGGTTGCGTTCCATATTCATACTTTCTTTTTAGGCGTTAGTCTTTTTTGAGTCGCTCCTTGATGCGCACCAACTTGAAGGAGACATTCTTGACCGAGATACCTAGGATTGCGCCTATCTCCTCATAACTCAGGCCTTCGAGCCACAACAAGATGACGCTTCGATCGACAAGTCCCAACTTATTGATTCGCTGATAGAGCTGTTTGATCTGCATTCGTTTTTCGAGGTCGCTGTCAGAGGATTCCGGCTTCCTCGTTTCCGTATGTTTTGTCTTCTCGCGTTTACGCTTGTTGCTGAAGTTGATACAGTAGTTCAGCGCCACGCGGTAGATCCATGTTTTTATATCACTACGACCCTCAAACCCGTCGTATCCCTGCCATAGCCGTAGAAGAATCTCCTGATGCAGATCATCCACATCATCGGCATCACGGGAAAACATATAGCAGACAGCGTATATGGTCTGTTCATGCTCCTTGACCAGTTTGGAAAATCGTTGTTCTTTTGTGTTCATCTTCACTTCGTTTACCTATTAGACAGACAACAGCCCGAAAAACTATACGACAAATGCGATTTTTTTGAAAAAAAGTCTATTGCCGTCCGAGATCAAGGCCGAGGTCGCATTTATAAAAATACGGAAAATATGATAAATCCATAGCGTTTCTTGACAGCCAGAATCAGTGTGTCCAAGCCAGCCGTAACCTCTCTCCACAACAGAAACAAGGATGCGGACCGGCTGTTGGCCGGCCCGCACTTTTTCATCCTGACTCCCTCCAGGCACTGCAACTGCTGCGGGCCGCAACGGCAGAGAACCGGCAGTCCGCCCGAAATCCGATCCGGAAAATCACCCCGTTCGTCGATACAATCGCCCTGCTGGTCTATTTCAATTGGACGTGCACGCGGGAGTGGGTAGCTTTGCGTCAAAACCGAACGAAATGAAACGCAAACTGCTCATCGGATTCATCGCCCTGCTGGGCTGGCAGATGGCCGCAGCGCAGGATACCACGAAGGTCTGGACACTCCGCGAATGCCTCGACCATGCATTGGAAAACAACATCGAGCTGCGACAGAGCCGCAACGAGATGCTCTCGGGAGTCGAAGACACGAAGGAGGCCCGTGCGGCACTCTTCCCCTCGCTGACCGCATCGACCTCACAGGGATACACGAACTACCCTTCGTCCCAGGCCACCGACCGCAACAGCTACACGGGCACCTACGGCATCGAGGCCGGCATGACACTCTACAACGGCGGAAAACTCCGCACGGCGGTCAAGCGGCAGGAGGTGCAGAACCGCATCGACGAACTCTCGGTCGAGGAGACCGCCAACGACATCCGCAT
>OBJD01000294.1_pt1 | contig 10689 bp, 6 predicted proteins | sample 1518751 | NCBI WGS metagenome assembly OBJD01 (sample SAMEA728703, study PRJEB22492) | human gut metagenome | reverse complement strand
CTGGGGCTACCGCCCCTAGTCCCTGTCGGGGGCTTCGCCCCTGCGACCCCGTTTTTAAATAAGCAAGAGGTTTATCGACAAACTGAAGCGGAGCAGATGGAAATCTGCTCCGCTTATATTTTATCTTTTTCTGCTTACTGCACAAGATCCCCGTATACAACGCCAAGTCCTACTGTGCTCATATAAACTCTGCCGTATTTGTTCATATCGCCTACAACAAAATATCCGTTGCCGGGACCGCCGAACTGATGCTGATCATCGCTTACCTTGCTCCATGTCTTACCCTCATCCTCAGACCAGTAAAGGCCTATGGAATCATCGTTTGTGGGCTTGCCCCATACGAATATGGTATAAGGATCGCTGTCCGTCTTGCCCTTGCCAAGACCTACCGCCAGACAAGCGGCTAAAGAATCCATTCTTGTGAATGTTTTGCCGTTATCTGTTGATACCTGAAGTCCCATTGAAGGATAGTATACAACGCCCTCCTTGCCGGGTGCGACCACAGGTCTTGCCGCAGTGAATACAGAAAGCGTCATATTCTGAGTAAATGTCTTTCCGCCGTCCTCGCTGTAGAAGAACGCACCGCCGCTTGCGGCATATACATAATCGGGGTTTACGGGGTCGCAGATGATTTTCTTTGAGCCTACTCCACCATTGCTCTTTGTCCAGGTCTTGCCCTGATCGTCGGAATAGTAGATGCTGCTGTCGTTTCCGGGTGCCCAGAAGAATCTCTTTCCGTCAGCAGAAACTGCCACATAGCCGCCGTAAGCGATCTTTCCGCTCTCAAGCGGCGAAACGGTAACATTCACCCATTTCTTGCCTGCGTCAAGCGTATACCAGAAGCCCGGCTTTTCTTCACTGCCGCCGCACTTTACCCATATATCAGTTGCCTTTGCCGCTATCGCAAGACCGGTCATTGAGCCTGCAACGCTGTTATGTACCATACCGTATTCTTCGGCACTATCCTGTACAAAACCGTCATAGTCGCCTATAACGCTTACCAGCTTACCGCCGGGTATGCTGATTATATCATACGGAACAGTTTCTTCTATGCCCTTTGAGAAGAAGTAGAATTCGGGGCTTTCATCCCATATATTATCGCAGGTGAACACACCGTTACCGGATACCACCATTATCTTATTTGTGTTATTGGGATCAATCGCCATTGAACTGCACCAGTGCATAGACGCTGTCGAGATCCACTCTACTCCGCCGTCACTCATCTTCATCTTTTCGTTGAGAAGCGTCCAGTTCTTGCCGCCGTCCGTAGTAACATAGAATTCATCGCCGTACTGACCGTTAGGCTGAGGAACATATATGTTCTCTGTGCAGGCAACCATTCTGTCGGGGTTTGAAGGATCTATCACCACATCACCGAAGCTCTTTTTTGCAGGAGAAATATCTGTCAACGAATCGTTCGACATATCGAGAATTCTTACGCCGCCGGCAATTCTGTTATTGTTCCATGGCCCTTCGGTATTGGCATAGGTAATGACGATCTTGCCGTCACCGTTGTACTTCATTCTCTGAACCATGATTCCCTTAGGTGCGTCTGCAACAGAATTCCATGTAACGCCTCCGTCGGTCGATTTATAAAGGTTTTCCTCCTGTATTCTCGAAACAGCCGCATATATAGTTGTGCAGGCACTGTCATCGCCCGACTTGGGGTCGATTATGATACTGCATATACCGTTGCCGTTTGATGTTGTCGTCTTTGTTCCCATATCAAGCGCAGTGAACGTTTTTCCGCCGTCAGTCGACTTTATCATACCGCCTGTTCTTCCGCCGACATATACTATATCGCTGTTCTTGGGGTCAACCGCAATACGCTCGCCGTTTCCTCTGCCCATACCGTTTCCGTGTGCCTTTATCATATCCGTAAGGTCGGTACGGTTCCACGTTTTGCCGTAATCATCGGAGTATAGAAGGCAGGTTTTGCCGTTGCTGAAATACTCCGTGCCTGCAAGCATATATACCTTGTTAGGATCTTTTTCTCCGAATGCAAGACCGTCTATACCGAGCAGACCTCTGTCTTCCTCACTTATATCGTAAGACATGGATTCCCACTTCTGAGTATCCTTATTATAACGATATGCACCGCCGACATCTGTACGGGCATAATATAAGCCCTGCTCGCTTGTTGCAAATACGCCGCTTACGAATCCGCCGCCGCCCATAGCTACCTGGCTGAACGTAAACTGTGCCTGAGCCGTTCCCGAATTGCCTCCAGATGTTGTATTATCGCTTGTCATACTGCTGTCGCCACTGCCCGATGAGGTCACGTCGCCGCTTGACGATGTTCCCAAATTATCGTTTCCGTTACAGCCTGCGGCACATATCGCCGTTGCTACCGCAAGTATGACCGCTGTTATTTTTCTGTACTTCATTCCTTGTTCCTTTCTTGTTAAAGCACGCTTGCTTAATTTTCATGTAAACCTTTACACAAGTATTATGCACCATTTAAGTTAAATTTGCAAGACTTGTTTTGCTATTTTGTGAATATGTGATAAATCCTCGTAGCCACTATTGGTGATAATCACGGATTTTGCAACAAGAAAAATATGGGCGTGACTTTTGTGCGCTTATATAGTATAATCTTTGTGTAATCGAATACAAGTCCTGTCTTATCACGTTTACGGCAGGCAAACGGAATGGAAAAGGAAAAGAAAAATGAAAAAACGCATCATCTCCCTTATCTTATGTGCGGCAGTAATAATATCCGCCTGCGGCTGCAGTGCCAATAACGGCACCTTGTCAGCCGACAGTTCATCATCAGCTTCGGCAGTGTCTTCTGCCGAAGCCGCATCGCAGGATACCTCCTTAGACAGCGGTTCGTCTTACGATACCTCGTCAGCCGCTTCTGATAAAACAAGCTCCGATAAGCAGAACAGTTCGTCATCTGACAGTTCAGACAAGCAAAACAACTCGTCCGATGCTTCTTTTGAAACGTCAAAGCCTTCGACAAACAAGCAGGAAACCGGTTCTTCTGCCGTTACGTCAAGCAAGCCCGCAAACAACACAGGTTCAGCAACAAACAAGCCTGCGTCTGCAACCGCCGCCGATACCACCAAAAAGCCTTCCGCAACGACTACCACAACAACCTTAAAGCAGACTGACGACAAGCCGCTGAACTTTTCGAAAACCTATGAAGCGGAAAATGGAAAGCTGTCAAACGATATGTCCGTCATATCAGGCGGCAACGCATCCGGCGGAAAGTCGGTAGGTAAATTCGAAAATGACCGCTCCTACTGCCAGATTAAAATAAATGTTCCGTCAGACGGTATTTATGATATTGTAATACGCTCAATGGGCATCGGCGGTCCCAAAGAAAACGACATTTATACCGATGGTAAGAAGGTAGGCACTTTCACCAGCGAGAACAATAAATTCTCGGATTACACCGTAAATGCGGTAAGCCTTACAAAAGGCGACCACAATATCCGTATAATCAAGTCATGGGGCTGGATAGAGCTTGATAAAATAACAGTAAAGACGGGTGCAAAAATAAGCAACAGCACCTATAACGTCACATCTTCGCTTGTAAACCGAAATGCCACCGCAAACACAAAGAAGCTGTACAGTTTCCTTAAGGACAGCTACGGAAAATATGTAATCACAGGTCAGCAGTGTGACGGCGGAATAAACGGCAACGAATTCAAAGCGATAAAAAATCTTACCGGCGACTACCCTGCACTTCTCGGACTCGATATGATGGACTACACTCCGTCAAGAACGGCATTCGGCACATCATCCTCCGCTGTCGAAAAGGCGATAGAATTTGCCAACAAGGGTGGTATCGTAACATTCTGCTGGCACTGGAACGCTCCGACCGAATATCTTAACAGCACAGCCAACAGTCCTGACGGCTGGTGGGGCGGCTTCTATACGCAAAGTAGTAAATTCGATATAGCAAAGGTTATGAACGGTCAGGACGCAAAAGGAAAGAAACTGCTTGACCGTGATATCAAGGAAATAGCTAAGCAGTTAAAGCGCCTTGAAAAAGCAGGCGTACCGGTTATATGGCGACCTCTTCACGAAGGCTCCGGCGGCTGGTTCTGGTGGGGCGCAAAAGGCTCAGACGCATACAAAAAGCTGTGGAAATACCTTTATAAAGAGCTTACAAATACATACGGCTGTAACAATCTTATCTGGGTCTATAACGGTCAGAGCGCCGACTGGTATCCGGGTGACGAATATGTTGATATTGTAGGCGAGGACATCTATCCCGGAAATCACGTCTACGATCCTCAGGTAAGCCGTTTCAGACAGGCGATAAACTACGGCAGTAAAACAAAGATAACGGCTCTCACAGAAAACGGCTGTATCTTTGATATAGATTCCGCCGTGAGCATAAACGCACTGTGGAGCTGGTTCATGACATGGGGCGGCGAGTTTACCGTTAACGGCAGTAATTACAGTGAAAAATACACTGAAAAATCGGTTATAAAGAAAATGTACGCAAGCAAATATTCATTAACTCTCGGATCGCTTCCGAAAATCTATTGACATAAGCTGAAAACGCTCCGACAGGAACACCTGTCGGAGCGTTTTTATTACCGTTTTTAGCTTACGATATTTTTGATATAATTATCATACCATAAGCGAGCATATCTTGTTGCTGTACTCAACGGGGTCTTCTATAGGCATACCCTCAACAAGAAGTGCCTGATCGTACAGAATCTCGCTGTATGTTTTCAGCTTGTCCTTATCCGTTTCATACAGCTTTTTCAGCGTTTCATAGATAGGATGCTCTGCATTGATCTCCAGCACCTTTTCAGCCTTTGCGTCATGCTCTGCGGGCATCTGGCTGAGCACCTTCTCCATCTCTATTGAAAGCAGACCGTCACTGGTCAGGCATACTGCGTGGGACTTCAGTATCTTTGACAGTCTTACATCCTTTACCTTACCGCCGAGCGATTCCTTCATGAAAGCAAACATATCCTTGCTTTCCTCAGCCTTAGCCTTCATTTCTTCCTTTTCTTCGGGAGTTTCAAGGTCAAGGTCGCCTGCGGATACTGACTTGAACTGCTTTTCGTTATAGTCGACCATCATCTGTAAAGCAAACTCGTCAACGCTGTCGATAAGATAAAGTATCTCATAGCCCTTATCCTTTACAAGCTCGGTCTGGGGGAGCTTGTCTATCTTGTCTACAGTTTCGCCGCTTGCAAAGTAGATGTACTTCTGATCTTCCTTCATTCTTGAAACATACTCTTCAAGAGTTACCAGCTTCTTTTCGTATGAAGAATAGAACAGCAGCAGATCCTTAAGCAATTCCTTGCCTGCGCCGAAGCCGTTATATACGCCGAACTTTATCTGAAGGCCGAATACCTTCCAGAACTTTTCGTATCTCTCACGGTCGTTGCGGAGCATCTTTGTAAGCTCGTTCTTGATAGAACGCTCAAGGCTCTTTTCGATTATCTTAAGCTGTCTGTCGTGCTGCAGCATCTCACGGGAGATATTGAGCGACAGATCCGCAGAATCAACAAGACCTTTTACAAAGCTGAAATAATCGGGGAGCAGATCTGGGCATTTATCCATTATAAGAACGCCGTTCGAATAAAGCTGTAAGCCCTTTTCATAGTCCTTTGAATAGTAGTCGAAGGGAGCTTTTGACGGAATGTACATCAGTGCGTTATATGTTGCTGTACCCTCTGCCTTTGTGTGGATATGTGCGATAGGATCGTCGTAGTCGAAGAACTTTTCCTTGTAGAACTGATTATAATCCTCGTCTTTAAGCTCCGACTTGCTCTTGTTCCAGATAGGCACCATACTGTTGAGAGTTTCTATCTCGGTATGTGTTTCATACTCGTTCTCAGTGCCTTCCTTGAGGTGCTGATGGCTTACCTCCATCCTGATAGGATAACGGATATAGTCGGAATACTTCTTTACTATCATACGGAGCTTGTAGTCCTGCAGATACTCGTCGTACTCCTCTTCTTCGGTATTTTCCTTTATCTTAAGGGTTATCTTTGTGCCGACATCTTCCTTGTCAGAGTCTGTGATAGTATAACCGTCTACGCCCTGCGAATACCACTTGTAAGCCTGCTCACTGCCGTAAGCCTTAGACTCAACAGTAACCTCAGACGCTACCATAAACGCAGAGTAGAAGCCTACACCGAACTGACCGATAACGTTTATATCGTCCTTTTCTGTATCGGTATTGTCGTTCTTGAATTTGAATGAACCGCTGTTTGCGATAACACCGAGATTATTTTCAAGCTCGTCCTTTGTCATACCGATACCGTTATCGGTAATAGTTATAAGACGGTTTTCCTTGTCAACCGCAAGGTCTATGCCGAGGTCTTTTCTCTCTATGCCGAGATTCTCCGTCAATGACTTGAAATACAGCTTGTCAAGCGCATCGCTTGCATTTGAAATAAGCTCACGCAGAAATATCTCCTTATGAGTGTAGATCGAATTGATCATCATATCAAGCAAACGCTTTGATTCTGCCTTGAATGCCTTTTTTGCCATAAAAATCATTTCCTTTCTATGCCTGCGCCTTATATAGCGGCGATAATACTGAATTTACACCGATCGCAACCGGTTTAGCACTCTATCACTCTGAGTGCTAAAATATATTATAACACTATTTTTATATTTGTCAAGAGGTGTTTTAAAAATGTTTGTAATTAAAACAAATCCTTGATTTCAAGCGGAAATTTTAACATCGGCTATTGACAATTGTTCATTTTTGAACTATAATTATATTGTTCGTAATTGAACAATATCATCTTTCGACAGAAAGGACAGGCATATGACTACAAGCAGTTTCTGGAATTTCATCTCTGCCGCAGAGGACGAATACAGCGTGTACAGAAAGCACATCATGGCAAAGTTTTCTCTCTCAGCCGCAGAAACGGATATAATTATGTTCCTTGCGAACAACCCCGGCTACGACACGGCGGCGGATATTTCAAAGGTCCGCCGTATACTGAAATCGCAGGTTTCGGTTTCTGTAAAATCACTGTGCGAAAAGGGCTTGCTGACAGGTACTTATAAGGACGGAAACAAAAAAAGCGTGCATCTTTCACTGACGGCAAAGGCAAAACCTGTTGTCACATACGGCAAAAAGGAACAAAGCGATTTTGCGGCTGTTCTGTTTGACGGATTTACCGATGAAGAAATCGCCGCATTTGAAAGATACCATATTAAAATACTGGACAATATAAGCAGAAAAAGGAGCGATAAATAATGCAATATCTTATAACGACCGCCGTTTGCCTGCTTGCAGGTCTTGGCGCAGGTCTTGGAACAGGGTTTGCCGGTATGAGTGCGGCGGCGGTAATCACGCCTATGCTTGTTACATTTCTCGGTATAGAGCCGTATACCGCTGTCGGAATCGCCCTTGCCTCAGATGTTCTGGCAAGTGCCGTATCGGCTTACACATACGGAAAGAACAAAAACCTTGATATTAAAAACGGGCTTGTGATGATGATAACAGTGCTTATTTTCACGGTTGTCGGCAGTTTCGTTTCAAGCCTTGTGCCGTCGGTTGCAATGGGCAATTTCTCGGTATTCATGACGCTTTTGCTCGGCATTAAATTCATAGTAAGGCCTGTAATGACTACAAAAGCCGATATGAGCGCAAGATCCGCAAAATCGGTATTGATAAAGTCAATCATCTGCGGTATTATAGTCGGCTTCATCTGCGGCTTCATCGGTGCGGGTGGCGGTATGATGATGCTCCTCCTGCTCACAAGCGTTATGGGCTATGAGCTTAAGACCGCTGTAGGCACAAGCGTATTTATTATGACATTCACTGCACTTACAGGCTCTGTTTCGCACTTTGCGATAGGCGGCCTTCCTGATATGCTCCCGTTCATCCTCTGCATAATCTTCACGCTTATCTTTGCAAGAATTGCCGCAAAGATAGCGAATAAGGCAAGTCCGAAAACGCTTAACCGTGTGACCGGCATTATCCTTGTAATACTTGGAATTGTAGTTCTCGGTTTTTCACTGATCAAATAAATCCGGCAAATGAATATAACTAAAGCCACGATGATAAAAAATCGTGGCTTTGATATTACTGTACCTCTACCTCAGGCATTTCTTTCGTTTCATCCTTCTGTAAATCTTTCTTCTCTCTGAATATAAGCGAGAAAACAGTTCTTACAACAGGACCTGCAAAAAAGAGTTGCCAGCACAGAGCCATAGGAAAATTGGTTATCGTTGTCTGAATCCACACCGCAATAACTTCGCTTCCCGCATTTTTGAACAGAAGAGTTGCGGCAAGGCTCATAAGCGGACACATAAAGATAACTGAAATAACCGAGATACCGAGAACTATGAAAAACGGATTATCACGTTCAGGATTAATTATTTTAAAAGTCTTGTACTTTGCTATCCTGCCGACTAAAAAAATATCAAGCACGAAAGCAATAGGTCCCATTATCACAAGCTCCTTGAAAGCAAGTAAAAAGACTTCGTTTGTCATGCCTCCGATATTAAGTGCTATATTATAGCATATCATAGCGTACACCATAACAAACACCATCATAACGGTAAACACGATTTCCTGAAATAAGTTTTTGGGCATAAAAAATTCCTCCTGATAATAACAATTTGCACTTTATTGTGTTGTTCGTTATCATCCGGGGGATGTGCGTTTCCAATTAGACCAATATTCTTTTTACGTTATAGATTTTAACATATTCCGTACCCATAGTCAATTGTGAAGTGAAACGAAAAAAGCACCGCTTTGGCGGTGCCTTTTTGTATACATATCACTTTTCCTTTTTACACTTTTTCGCTTCTGAATCTTCCGACAACATTTGCATTCTTATCAATGTTGACCTCAAATCTCAGCGTGCACGGCGAATAGTGAACATTTTCGCCCTCCGCAATAACCTCATAGAAGAATGCCAGAGCGCCTCCGTCCTCCATACGTCTTACGGCGCACTTGCAGAAGCCTTCGGCGATTGCCCTCTTTACATAAGGTATATCACGGTCATATGTACAGAAATTGTCCTCCGTAACGGGAATATTAACATCCCCGTCAGAACAGCTGTTTTCTCTCAGCATAGTTTCAAGCGGTGATACTTTCTTACGGCTGAATTCCGCAAACGGAGCTTTCTTGGCAATTTCGCCCTTTCTTGCAGGGTGTCCGTTTATTTTCCAGCACGGACGTGTAACAACGACCGTTTCTCCTATATGGAAATCATTGTTGAGATGCTCGCTCTGTGCCGAATAGAAATCAAGCGTATCCTTGTCTATCACGACCTCTTTTGCCTTATCACGCACTATTCCGACAAGTTCAAGCATAGAGAGCAGCTCGCCTGCCTTTTCCATGCACTTTTCATCGCTCCATATCTCATAATTGCGGAAGTTGTTTCTCCAGTACGTCTTTATCGGCAGATCGCCTATAAGCGCCTGTATCCTCATTTCCCAGTCGAACAGTATACCGCTCTTACTGCGTATCTTGTTCTCCTTGATGGCATTGAGCGGTTCAAGCAGCTGTGCAAACGATGCGATATTATCCGCAATATCCTGCGCTATGTACTTTCTTGTATCGCTGGTCTTCTTTTTCTCGTTTTCTTCCTCAATCTTTTCATCGCTGTACTTATCGAAATCGTCCTGTCCGCCGTCAGCCGTATCGAACAGTGAAAATACCTCTGAAGGATCGTTAAATGTTTTCTTTACCTCAGGCTCGTCATCCATAAGCAGATTTCCGAACAGATCCTCTACCTCGGCAACATTCTCATCGTGCTTTTCTTCGGTAAGCTGTACAGGCGTATATGCTTCGTCCGGCAAATCGAAGAAGTCCATAGTTCTCGGCTTTTCGTCAGCGTCAATCGGCTCGTCCGGAGTTTCGGACAGCTCATCGGATAATGTACTTTCCTCAAAAATACCGCTTGTCTGTTCAAGATCGTCGTCCGAAATATCTTCGGAGCTTCCGGTGCTTCCGGTGCTGTCAGCGATTTCGGATATTCCTATAAAGTCGCCGAATTCTTTCAATGCGTCCTCTACAGACTCAGCTGTACGAACAGAAGAAACAGGCTCGCTTGCGGTTTCCTCTGCCATTATAGCGTGGAACTGTTCTTCAAGCGACTTTTCTTCGCTGTCGGCAGTTTCTTCCTGCTCGGCTATTTCTTCAAGAGCCTTTACTGCGTCCTCGACAGGCTCGCTTACGGGTTCTTCGGTGGCGGTGTAATTTTGCTCATCGCTAATTTCAGCTTCGCTGTCGGCGGTTTCTTCCTGCTCGGCTATTTCTTCAAATGCCTTTACTGCGTCCTCGACAGGCTCGCTTACGGGTTCTTCGGTGGCGATGTCATTTTGCTCGCTTTCAGCTTCGCTGTCGGCGGTTTCTTCCTGCTCGGCTATTTCTTCAAAAGCCTTTACTGCGTCCTCGACAGGCTCGCTTGCGGCTTCTTCGGTAGCAATATCATTTTGTTCGCTGTCAGCAGTTTCTTCCTGCTCTGCGATTTCCTCAAAAGCCTTTACAGCGTCCTCGACAGGCTCGCTTACGGGTTCTTCGGTGGCGGTGTAATTTTGCTCATCGCTAATTTCAGCTTCGCTGTCGGCGGTTTCTTCCTGCTCTGTGATTTCCTCAAATGCCTTTACTGCGTCCTCGACAGGCTCGCTTGCGGCTTCTTCGGTAGCAATATCATTTTGTTCGCTTTCAGTTTTGCTGTCGGCGGTTTCTTCCTGCTCGGCGATTTCTTCAAAAGCCTTTACTGCGTCCTCGAC
>OBJD01000291.1_pt1 | contig 10917 bp, 7 predicted proteins | sample 1518751 | NCBI WGS metagenome assembly OBJD01 (sample SAMEA728703, study PRJEB22492) | human gut metagenome | reverse complement strand
CCCCGAGGGGCATGCCCCCGCCGAAGGCCTTGGCCAGGCAGACGATGTCGGGCGTGACGCCGTAGCGCAGCGAGGCGAACATCGCGCCGGTGCGTCCCAGACCGGTCTGTATCTCGTCGAAGACGAGCAGCGCGCCGACCTCGTCGCAGCGGCGCCGCAGCGCCTCGAGATAACCCGGCTGCGGCAGCCGCACGCCCGCCTCGCCCTGCACGGGCTCGGCCAGCACGCAGGCCGTGCGGCGGGTGATGCGCTGCAGGGCCCCGAAGTCGTTGAACTCGATGGCCTGCACGTCGGGCAGCAGCGGGCGGAAGGGCTCCTTCCACTCCTCGCCCTCGGGCGCCCCCATCATGCTCATCGCGCCGTGCGTCGAACCGTGGTAGGCCCGCCGCATGGAGATCATCTCGGTGCGTCCCGTGAAGCGTTTGGCCAGCTTCAACGCCCCCTCGACCGCCTCGGCGCCCGAGTTGACGAAGTAGACGCTTTCGAGCGCTCCGGGCAGCAGCGACGCGATGCGCGCGGCATACTCCACCTGCGGCGACTCGACCAGCTCGCCGTAGACCATCACGTGCATGTAGCGGGCGGCCTGCTCTTGCACGGCGCGCACGACGGCCGGGTTCGCATGGCCGACGTTGCTCACCGAGACGCCGGCCACCAGGTCGTAATAACGTTTGCCCTCGGGCGTATAGAAGAACGAGCCCTCGGCGCGCGCCACCTCGACGAGCATCGGCGAGGGCGACGTCTGGGCCACATGGCTGAGAAACTGTTTGCGCAGAATCGTATTCATATCGGTTGATTATTTCTCCGGAAATCGTTTTTCGAGAATCGCCGCCGCGTCGCGCACGCTCGTCGTCATCCAGCGGTAGAGCACCTCGGCCTGTGCGTCGTCGTCCATGCGCCAGCCGGGAACGGTCAGCCGCACCCGCTCGGAGAGCATGTAGATGAGGATCGCGGCCGAAGCCGAGACATTGAGGCTCTCGACCATGCCGCACATCGGAATGCGCAGGAACTCGTCGGCCGCGGCAATCACCTCGTCCGAAATACCCGCATGCTCCGTGCCGAAGACCAGCGCGAAGGGGCCCGCCGCCACGTCGAACGTCTCGGGCGTATGGTCCCCGCGGTGGGGCGTCGTCGCCACGATACGGTACCCTTCGGCCTTCAGCGCCGCCAGCGCATCGGCCGTCGAGCGGTGCCGCACGACATCGACCCACTGGTCCGTGCCGCGCGCGATGGCCGCATTGGGCTCGAAGCGGCAGAGCGCCTCGACGGTGTGCATGCGCTGCACGCCGAACGCCTCGCAGTGGCGGATCAGCGCCGCGGCATTCTGCCCGTGGTACATGTTCTCGGCCAGCACGGTCATATAGCGCGTGCGGTTTGCCACCGTGCGGCGAAAGAGGTCGTAGCGCTCTGCGGTCATGAACTCCCGAAGGCAGGCGATGCGCTCGGCATACCACGCCGGCTCCCTATTTGCGGTATTTGTCATCTTCGTCGAGGATTTTCAGGTAGCTCTCGTAGCGGGCCAGCGAGATGTCGCCGCTCCGCACCGCCTCGATGACGGCGCAGCCCGGTTCGTGCGTGTGCGTGCAGTTGTAGAAACGGCACCCGGGCGCCGTGCGCATCATCTCGGGGAAGTAGTGCCACAGTTCGGCATCGTCGATGTCGATCAGCCCGAAGCCCTTGATGCCGGGCGTGTCGATCACCGCGCCGCCCCCGGCCAGCGGATACATCGTCGAGAAGGTCGTCGTGTGGCGCCCCTTGTGATGGCTCTCGGAGATTTCGCCCGTGCGGATGTCGAGCGTCGGGTCGATTGTCCGGATGAGCGTCGACTTGCCCACGCCCGAATTGCCCGAGACGAGCGTGCGGCATCCCGCCAGCAGCTCCCGGACGCGCTCCACCCCCGTGCCATCGGTCGCCGAGACCTCCAGCACCTCGTAACCCGCCCCTTCGTAAACGGCGCGGAACGCCGCAACGGCCTCCGCATCCTGCAGGTCGATTTTCGAGAGCAGGATCACGACCGGAATCTTGTAGGCCTCGCACGTCACGAGGAAGCGGTCGACGAACTCGGGCGGCGTCTCGGGCTGGCGCAGCGTCACCATGAGCAGCGCGCGGTCGATGTTCGCCGCGATGATGTGCGACTCCTTCGAGAGGTTCGACGCCCGGCGGATGACGTAGTTGCGCCGCGGCACGATGTCCACGATGACGAGGTCGCCGTTCTCATCCTCCTCGCAGCGCACCTCGTCGCCCACGACCACCGGATTGGTCGACCGCACCCCCTTCAGGCGCAGGCGGCCCCGGATGCGGCAGCGCACCGGTTCGCCGTCGCGCAGGACGTCGTACCAGCTGCCGGTCGCACGGACCACCGTTCCCGTAAAATTCCGCTCCATCGCTCAACTGTTTTTCGCAACCGGCGCCGCTGCGTCCGGTTCCTGTTTCGCGTCCGATCCGGCGGAGTCCGTCCCCGGCACCAGCTCCTCGAGGCGCGGCAGCTCGGGCAGCGAGACCTCCGTCCCGGCCTGCCGGAGGCGGGGCAGCAGCCACTGCGAGATCCGCAGCACGGGCCCGTAGCTCTTCGAGCGGTCGATCGTCCGGCGCCCGACAAGCGAGTAGTCGGCATTCAGGGTATCGAACACCGAGAAGAGCACGCTCAACACCAGCAGGTACTTGGCGACCGAGACGACGATGCCCAGCACGACGTCCGGGACGCCAAACCCGGCGAAATGGAAGAGCTTGCGCAGCAGCCGCCCGAGCAATGCGACGGCGAGGATCACGACGACGAGCACCGTAACGAAGCCGCCCGCGGCGGCAAAACGCTCCTCGAGGTGCAGCAGCGCGCCAACCTCGGCGCCGTAGCGGGCCGCGAGCCAGATGCCGAGCACGATGCCCGCCAGCGAGCTGACCTGGAGGATAACTCCCCGCCGGAAGCCGCACCACACGGCGACGAGGAGTACCAGGCAGACTATCAGATCGATCGTATTCAAAAGCCTATCGTTTCAGTTTGTCCGGTAAAGATACGAAAATTTACCGAAAAGCGACAAGGTCCTACCCGCGGCATCCCGACCGGAGCAACGCGCCCCGGTCCGGCAGCCGCCGCATACCTTAAATATATAAACAAGACAGCAGCCTCAACGAATCACGTCGCGCAAGGTGACGTTCAGGGCATTGCAGATCGTGCAAAGCGTCTTCAGCGTCAGATTCGTCCGCCCGGCCTCGATGCGGCTCAGATTCGACCGCTCCATGTCGCAACGGTAGGCAAGTTCCTGTACAGTCAATTTGTTTTCCAGCCGTAATTCTTTGATACGCCGCGAGATATACGCGACCTCCTCACGATAATCCATTCCCATTTCAAAAAAATTGCCGAAAAAATTTGTTACGCAAATTTTTATATATATCTTTGCAATGCGCGTATCATATATGATACCAACAAATAACTGACAGGGCGCTAACACATTGATAATAACTGCATACAAACACTTCTATCATCCAAATTATTTATCTATGAAACACAACTTATTAAGGAATTTCCTGGCATTGGTTCTTTCGGGAATCATGCTTGCCGGTGTCGGTTGTAAGAATTACGACGACGACATCGACAAAATCAACAACCGCCTCGACGAGCTGTACGTGACGGTTGCCGACCTTGACGAGCAGATCGAGAGCGTCCGGAACGCGATTCCGAGCCTCGATGCCCTGAACGAGGAGGTAGCCGCCCTGCGCAGCGAACTCGATGGCGTGAAGACCGACGTCGCCTCGATCGATCAGAAGCTGGAGGCCATCGGCGACGTGCAGGCCAAGCTCAACGAGCTGTCGCAGGAGCTGAAGGACTACGTCAACGGCGCAATCCAGTCGTCGGAGGAGACGCTCCGCAACGAACTGGCCACGAAGGGTGCCGTCAGCGAGCTGGAGGCGCTCATCGAGGGCATTCAGGAGGACTACAAGGCCGAGCTTGAGGAGATCAACAACAAGCTCACGGCACTCGAGGGTACGGTCGGCGAGCTGCCCGCCGTGGATTTCTCGGGCGACATACAGGAGCTCAAGGATCCCCTGGCCGCTCTTGAGGGCTCGGCTGCCGATGCTGACGCACTGGCTGCGCTGGTCGAGCGCATCGAGGCCCTGGAGGGTATCGAGGTTCTGACCGAGACAGATGTCAACACCCTGATCGACACGCAGATCAAGGAGCTGCTCGAGAGCAAGCCCTGGCTGGGTGAAAGTTTGGACAACGCTATCGCCAACTACCTGGAGACTAACGAGTATATTACCAAAGAAGCGCTGAACGGCTACGCCACCTACAACGAGACGCTGGCCAAACTTATTGCCGAGATGGAGAACGAGCAGAGCGACTACGCCGCCGCCCTGATCGCCTTTATCCAGGCCAACCAGACGCAGATTGACGCCAACGAGCTGCAGATTCTGGTAGACGGCAACCAGAAAAAGATGAGCGAACTCATGAACGAGTTCAGCGAGCGCCTGTTTGCGCTGGAGAACCGCATCCAGTCGCTGGTTTATGTTCCCTCGTCGCTGGCCGAGACCTCGAACCGCATCCCCGTAACGCCCGCGCCCTACATTATCTTCGACGACGACAGCCGGGAATACCTCGGCAACCAGACGCTCGAGATGACCTTCCGCGTATCGCCCGCTTCGCTGGCCAAGAAGATTGCGGATGTGAAGGAGGCGACCGTTTCGATCATCACGCGCAAGGTTTCGATGAGCAGCACGAACAGCCCCGCCTTCACGGTGGAGAGCGTCACCGCAAGCGAGCAGAACGAGGGTGAGTTCACCGTCAAGGCCACGACCGACTACAAGTTCGGCTCGGAAAACGACGAGACGCTTGCCATTGCGCTGAACGTCAAGATCGCAGGTGTCACGACCGGCTCGGAGGATGAGCAGACCACGCACACGGGCATCGACTACACCACGTCGTTCCTCGGCCTGTACCCCACCGGACGGGCTGCACGCATCAACGACAACCTGCGGATCGTCAAGGTCGATGACGAAGGAAAACTCGTTGCCGGCCTGTCGAACGGCCTGTACAGCAGCAGCCTCAAGTACAACGACTACTCGGTAGTCAACTTCCTCGAGGGCTTCGATGTCTACTACTTCGACGGCAAGAAGTACATGCCGCTGTCGGAGATGTGGGACGGCGTGCTGGAGAGCAGCCGCAGCGCATTCGACGAAGAGGATATCACGATCTCTGGCAACAAAGAGAACTACAAGGTACCCCCCGAGTCGGTGCAGATCAACGAAGCGAACCTGCCGACTCCCGACACCAACTTGATCGGTGACGTAATCACATCGAGCAAGGTAACCTTCACGGTAGCTCTCGGCAAAAAGTCCCTGGAGATCGGCGAGGCCCAGCACAAGGTAACGGTCGTATCCAACGGCGTGGAGACCAGTGTTCCGCAAACCGCAATCGCATGGAACCACACGAAGGCCCTCAACAAGAGCTACACGGGCGAACCGGTATATCTGAAGTCAAATGTCTCGGTTGAGCATTACAATGAGATGAAGGTACCCGCCTACATCCATTCCGCTACCAGCATCGAGATGTTCAACGGATTTGTAACTGCAAACGAATGGATAGTCTATGTCGCCGACAACGCAGGTAACATCGTAAAGGGAGCAAGTGTCAAACTGCTCATGGACTCCAGTCCGACGGCCGATACCGACGTACAGCGCGTCACGCCGACGTTCAACGGCATGACCTTCGCCGAGACAGGCAGCTACACCGCATACGCCAAGTACGTTCACAGCGACAAGACCACGACGACGATCACGATTCCCGTAACGGCATCCGGTGCTCCGGAGATCAGCTACGAAATCAGCAAGGAGGTGATGTATGTCGGCACGTCGATCTACACCGTAGTCGAGGGCTTCGCCGAGAAACTTTGGAAAGACGCTTACAAGGAGGCATTCGGCAGCAAAGAGGACTTCCTCGCAGTCGTAGCCGCCATGTCGGCCGCAACGGGCGACAAGGACGAGGCCACGCTCGCCGTAGCAGGCAACGACATCACCGTCACCTTCCCCGCGGAGTACGAGTTCAAGACCTACTATTCGACCCTGACGCTCGCCGACAAGAGCGGTTTGGAGATCGTCTTCCCGGCCGAAATCACGCTGACCGAGGCTCACGCCACGCTGACGCCCAACCCGCTCTTCGTAACGAACGGCCGCGTCAACGCCATTGCCGAGTTCAACGCAGACGGTTCGCGCTACGACGTGGTCGCACAGCCGCTGGGCAACGCCTACACCTATCAGGTTGGCGAGGGTGAGCAGGCTCTCCCGGGTGTGAAGGTTGTCTACGAGATCAACAAGGAGCTGCAGGGCGACAAGCTCGACGAGATGGCTGAGAACGGTCAGACCGTTCCGGAGATCGACGCCGACAACAAGCTGATCTGGAACGACTGGGGTGCTCTGGAGCTCAAGGTAGACGCCTACCTCGTGTTCACGAACAGCAATGAGGAGGTCAAGGATTCGCGCGTAACCTTCACCGTAGCCATCGACAGCCCGTATGCCGACGACAAGATCACGGTGGCAACCAAGGGCAACGAGTTCGAACTTTCGCAGGACGCATCGTTCAAGGTAGCCCAGCTGCTGACGCTCAACTCGACCTACCAGAGCGGCGATCCCGCAGCGAACACCAACATCTTCGACGCCTCGACGGAGGACGGTCTGCACGCAAACCTCGCCAAGGCCCTGGGCGGTGAGGTGAAGTACGAGACGACGTTCAGCAACGTGAACTTCGCATTCGACGAAGAGACCGGCGTCATCACCTACACGGGCGAAGACAGCAGCCTGAAGCCCGTATCGCAGACGATCGAGGTCAAGGTGACCTACACCAACAACTTCGGTGTCGAGTTCGCACCCGTCACGGTTCAGATCAAGACCAAATAGACGGCAACATCCCGCAGGGAAGGTGGGAATAGGCTAACATCTGAATGACACCCTGCGTGCCGGGGAGGAGATCGGAAACGGTCTCCTCCCTTTTTGTGTTCAGACGGGGAGATGGCGGCACAAAAATTTTGCGTTCCGGCTCGTTTGCGCTATCTTTGCCTCCGGTGCTACATATCCATCCGCCCTGCCATGAAACGATACATGCTGCTTCTGCTGCTCGCGGCCGCAAGCTCGATGGCCGCCGCGCGCGAGGTCATCCCCCTGAACGAGGGGTGGCGGTTCTTCTTCAAATCGGAAAACACCAGCGACAACGCCCGCCACGTCACCCTGCCCCACACCTGGGACACCGACCCCCTCGCCGAAGGATCGCTGCTCGAAACCACGGGAAACTACCAGAACGACATCTACATCCCGGTGGAATGGGCCTCGCGCCGCCTCTTCGTGCGCTTCTACGGCGTACAGACGGTCGCCGACCTGTTCGTCAACGGTTCACACGCCGGGACGCACTGCGGCGCCGGCACGGCCTTCACGTTCGAGATCACGGACAAGGTGCGCTTCGGCACCGACAACGCCCTGCGCATGGTCGTGAGCAACAGCTACCGCAACGACGTGCTGCCCACGTCGACGGACATGAACCTCTACGGCGGCATCTTCCGCCCGGCGGAGCTCATCATGACCGACCGCACGGCCGTCTCGCCCCTCTATTTCGGATCGGAAGGGGTGCTCGTGCACCCCACCGTCGTGAACGGCGACCGCGCCGAAGGGCAGGTGGAGGTACACCTCACCTCGAAGGGCGAGAGCAGCTGCACGCTGACGCTCGGCATCACGGCCCCCGACGGGGAGTCCGTCTTCTCGAAACGGCAGCGCGTGCGGCTCGACGGCAAGCCCCTCTTCGTCCCCTTTGCCATCGAGCACCCGGCGCTGTGGAGCCCCGATTCGCCGTCGCTCTACACCGTGTCGGTCTCGCTCGGCGAGGAGCAGGCGACCGACAGCGTCGCCGTCCGCACGGGATTCCGCTCGATCGCCGTCACCCCCGGCGGGGGCCTCGCGATCAACGGCGTGCGCACGCCCGTGCACGGCGTCGACCTCTACCACGACAACACCGTTGCGGGCGGACTGTTCACGCGGCAGGACTACGACGCCGACCTGGCCCGCCTGCTCGACCTCGGGGCCAACGCCCTGCGGTCGGCCGTCATGCCCCACGCCGGGTATCTGTACGACCGCTGCGACGAACTCGGCCTGCTCGTCTGGATCGACCTGCCGCTGCACCGCGCCCCCTTCCTCGGGGATGTGGCCTACTACGCCACGCCGCAGTTCGAGCAGAACGGACTGCAGCAGCTGCAGGAGATCATCGCCCAGCACATGAACCACCCTTCGGTGGTGATGTGGGGACTCTTCTCGAGGCTCTGGAACCGCGGCGACAGCGCCGTACCTTACGTGCGGAGGCTCCACGACACGGCCCGCGCGATGGACCCCTCGCGGCCGACGGTGGCGTGCAGCGACCAGGACGGCGAGATCAACTTCATCACCGACCTGATCGTCTGGCGGCAGAGCGTGGGCTGGGAGCGCGGCTCAACCGACGACGTGAAGGTCTGGCGCGACCTGCTGCAGAAGAACTGGTCGCACCTGCGCTCGGGCGTCGCCTACGGCGGCAGCGGGTTCATCGGCCACAGAAGCTACACGGCCCACGCGGCGCCGCGCGAGAACTGGATGCCCGAGGAGAACCAGACGCGCTTCCACGAGGAGTATGCACGCAACCTGCAGAACGATTCGCTCTTCTGGGGCACGTGGATCGCCACGCTGTTCGATTACGGCTCGGCGCGCCGCCCCTACGGCATCAACGGCGAGGGGCTCGTGACCATCGACCGCCGCACGTGCAAGGATGCCTACTACCTCTACCGGGCGATGTGGAACAGACGGGAGCCGACGCTCCACCTGGTCGACAAGCGGCGGCGCCTGCGCGACCAGACGCGGCAGGCCTTCCGCGTCTATTCGTCCGCGGGGCTGCCCACGCTCGTCGTCGGGCGGGATACGGTCGCCATGACGGAGTATGCGCCGTGCCAGTACCGCTCGGACAGCGTTTCGGTCACGGGAAGCGTTCCGGTACGGGTATATGCCGGCGGGCTTGCGGACAGCGTCACGCTCCGTATCGGCAACGTTCTAAAACCGCGATGGATGCAGGCCCCTCTGCAAATAAAAGGTCTGCAAAAGACAAATTAGACTGAAAGGGCAGGCGGTCGGAAAAGACCTGCACGTAGGGCTCGGCGACGAACGCCGGGCCCTCCCTGCGTTTGGGCCGCAGGTCGCGGTCGCCGGGCGCCGCCTCGATATAGCGCTCCGATACGGCAGGCATCGCGATGCCCGCCAGCGAGCACAGCAGCTCGGTGAGCTGCAGGTCGTAGTCGCAGAGAAACTCCCAATGCCCGCGATAGAAGGGCTCGAACCGCCCGGCATAGAAATCGAAGTAGGGCGACCCCCTGTAGGAGGACACAAGGGCGCCCCAGTGCTGGTGCTGCCAGCGCTTGGAGTAGTCGAGGCGCATGTCGCGCATCGGCTGGCGGGGCCGGTCGGCATGGCGCACCTGCACGGTGAGCTCCATGACGCCGTCGGTGGCCAGGATCCGCGCGCGGTTGCGCTCCGAGCGCTTGATGAAGTGCTCGCCGAGGTCGATCAGGCAGTCGCCGCGGAGCAGCTCCGCGAAGTAGGCGACCGAAGGGAGGTAAGCGGCGGGGAGGATCGTCATGGCCGGAGCGGATCAGACTTCAGGATCGACCCAGTCGCCGTGGGCGCGGATCAGTTCGACGAGGCGGTCGAGCGCCTCCTCCTGCGGGATGTTGCGCGCGACGACCTCGCGGCCCCTGTAGAGGGTGATGCAGCCCGGGCCCGCCCCCACGTAGCCGTAGTCGGCATCGGCCATCTCGCCCGGACCGTTGACGATGCAGCCCATGACGCCGATCTTCAGGTTCTTCAGGTGCGACGTGCGGGACTTGATCGCCGCCAAGGTCCGCTCGATGTCGTAGAGTGTGCGGCCGCACGACGGGCAGGCGATGTATTCGGTGTGCGAGAAGCGCACGCGCGCCGCCTGGAGGATCATCAGCTCCACGTCGCGGATCGCCGCGGCGTCGTGGCCCGGGGCGTCGATCCAGATGCCGTCGGCCAGTCCGTCGAGGAAGAGCACCCCCAGGTCGGCGGCCGCCTTCACGGCCAGCCGCTCGAGCGACGCCTCCTCGTAGCGGCGCTTCACGACGACGGGCTCGTCCGCCCGGTCGAGGTTCAGGATCGCGGCCCGCAGCTCGGCCGTCGGGTTACCCGAGAGGGCCTCGATGACGCGGAAGCCCTCGTGCGACTCGTCGTGCGTGACGGGCACGGCGACCTGCGTGCGGCGGCGGAAGACGTAGGGCGAGTAGCGCTCGGGATGCCGCACGGGGAACTCGCCCGGGCGGTCGGCGAAGTGCTCGACGAGCAGCCGCGCGACGGGGATCTCGTTTTCGGGCGCCTCGGTCAGCGAGACGCGGATCGTGTCACCGATGCCGTCGCAGAGCAGCGCCCCGATGCCCACGGCGCTCTTGATGCGCCCCTCGAGGCCGTTTCCGGCCTCGGTGACCCCGAGGTGGATCGGGTAGTTCATCCCCTCGGCCTCCATCGCCGCCACGAGCTGCCGGTAGGCCGAGACCATCACGCGCGTGTTGCTCGACTTCATCGAGACGACCACCTGGTCGAACGCCCGCTCGCGGCAGACCCGCAGGAACTCCATGGCCGAGACGACCATCCCTTCGGGCGTGTCGCCGTAGCGGTCGAAGACCCGCCGGGCGAGCGACCCGTGGTTGACGCCGATGCGCAGCGCCACGCCGCGCTCGCGGCACTGCTCGATGAGGGCCTCCAGCTCGCCGTGCTCCGTGCGGTAGTTGCCCGGGTTGATGCGCACCTTGTCGACGTACTTCGCCGCGATGGCCGCAACCTCCGGAACGAAGTGGATGTCGGCCACGATGGCCGTGCGGAAGCCGTCGCTGCGCAGCTGCCGCACGATGTTGGCGA
>OBJD01000290.1_pt1 | contig 10970 bp, 10 predicted proteins | sample 1518751 | NCBI WGS metagenome assembly OBJD01 (sample SAMEA728703, study PRJEB22492) | human gut metagenome | reverse complement strand
ATTCCAATTAACCTACTGATTTACAACTAATTATAAATAAATTTAAACAGATTCTAAATGTATGATGAGATGTTAATGCTTGTATTGTAGAACTGTCATTAAAACTATATCCAAGAAAAACAGTTGGATATTTTTCAATAGCCATACTTAAGAATGACCATATCCTCGCTGTGTCATTATAAATATTAGCAAGAGATACCACATCAAAGACGAACTTAGGCTCTAACTCATCGACATTGCCATGAAGGGGGAGATAATTGATTGCTTTATTGCTCGTTGCCTCTCCATATTGGGCTTGGTTATGAAGATATCTACATGGGTTATTTGAGATAATCTTAGGTATAAGATTATCAATATTAGTAGTATAGATATTTTTTATGTTAATTTTATTTAAAGCATTGTAACTTGGATCGAATTCCTTTACAGAGAATCTTTGGATAAGGTAGGCATAAAACTCAGACCGAACAGTTTTTTCTAAAAGAGTTGAAATACGCACTAAATCATATTGAGTTTTATTAAACCTAAAAGCAAGTTCTTTTGCTAATTCTTGCCCTAATGGTAAATTTTTATTTTCACAATCTTTTGCATGAATTGAAAATCCTGCTCCTACAAATAGATTTATTCCCTCTCTAAATGCGGTTTGAAGAGAGTATTCATTCTCAATAGGTATTTTTGAATTGAGCATAGTTTGTATAATTTATTTATATTACAACATATACAAAGATACAATATATTTTTTGTGTTTCCTAATGGAAATGAATTTTACACTTGCATAAATTCTGAAGCTCTGCTTTTCAGGATCTTCAAAACCACGGATTTCGACTTTACGTCAGCATAAATTCCATATCTGTGAGTTGCAGATTTCGCAGCAAATCGTAATGTGTAGATTGTGAATGATATAGCCATCTTGCTATATTAGTACGCTTTGTTTTGGAGCATAAGAAAATACCCCTGCCGTCACAAGACAGCAAGGGTATTCTTCTCTGTAAAGCGTTATTCCACAAACCAACTGTATTCGGCATCTCCCTCCAAGGCCCGACCGATTCCTGCAATCAGCTCCGTTGCATTCAGCGACCTGTCAAGGAAGGTATCGATGTAGCTGGACTTGTTGGCTCCCGTAAAGAGGTTGTAGACCTTCCACAAATCAATCTCGGGATTGTCCCCTCGTGAAAAGTGCTCGTCCGTGTAGTAAGCCTTTGCCACGGCATTGATGTGGCAGTCGGTAAACTCCATGACTGGAAGCTGCCGTTTCTCGGCGGTGGGCAGGTATTGATACAACCGTGCCTTACCGATCAACTGGGCAAACTGGTGTTCGCTGAGCGATTGCCGCTGTAAAGCTGCCATCTGCCGAATGTGCCGTTCAGCATCGTACTGCTGGAACAACTGCAACGAAGCCTCAAACAGATCCTGCACGCTCATTACCCGCAACTCCCGCTTGAATCCATCGGTCGATACACACAGGTTGCAGCAGACAAGGTTCTTGAAACCGATGAAGACCTTGAACTTCTCGGCCGTCTTTTTCGAATAGAGATTCTCGTGGTTGTAGGCCCTTACACCTCCAATGGAAAGATTGAGCCGATTGCCTGCCACCTCCTCGTAAATCGAGGGAACCTCAAAGCAGAAGGCCATGCGCTCGTAATAGATGGTCTTGTCCGTCTCCAAGAGTTGATTTACGGGCTTGTGGATAGCCTCGGGAATCCTTCCCTTGATGATATGCGAAACGACAATATCGGGCGTGTCGATGGCCTCTTGTGGAAACAGCCGATGAGCAGCATTCCAAACGGTCTCGATAAAGCTCTGGTGGGAGATCGTCACCTCGTTGTCCTTGCTGAATACGGGAACGACACAATCATTCTTCAGATGGGCCATATCGACAGGCTTTGTGTTGGCCTCGATAAAGTGACGGGTACGCGGTACACTCCCCAACGATACAATCGGCGTTACGGGACGCTCCTCTACGATGGTTGCCTCCTCCACGGGAAGATTCAACCCTACGGCAAATTCGGGTTCAGGCTGAAAGGCTGGAAGCATGACTGTGGAGGTTTTGCGTGGAAGGATTCGGTTGCGCGGTCTGCGTCATGTTGCACCATTTGAGGATGGCTTGCCCCACGGCAGGGGTTATCGTGAACTCGGGACGCCCTGTAAAGAGCCCTGTTCGGTCTTTGGAGGTGGTGGCCTTGTGGTTCATGGCGATGTCCAGCACGGCGGTGAACTCATAGTCCACGTTATCACGCTGTACGGCTTTCAAGCCCACCTTCTCGGGCACCATCTTGCCGTTCTTGTCCGAGAGGACATAATCCTGCTTGGAACGCATGGTGCAGATGATGTGGCACGAGGAGTTGAGAATACGTTGGATGAAAGCATTCTGACGGGGTGTGACCTTGGCCCAGTTGGCAAAGGAGTTACCTTGCAGGTTGGCGTGGAAATCGAGCAGATAATCCCAGCAATGGGAGATGCTGTCGATAACGATAACTTCGGCCCCTGCCTGTTCACAAATACCAATGGCCTCGATGTAGGTCTCGGGAGAGTAGTCGGGCAGGGTGAGAACCTGATAATTGCCCAGATGAGCATAGAGATCGGCCGAACCGTTCTCGGAATCAATGACGGCAACACGGGACCAGTCGGAGGTCATGCCGTAAGCGATGAGGAGCGAGGAGTAGGTCTTTCCCGACCCCGAGGCTCCAGCCAGTGCCAGCCTCATTTTGGCTGCACGGCGCATGGATGGACGTAATTGCATAAAGCTACAAATTAGATGATGAATAAATAAATACACTCATCATCTGTCTGTTGCTTTTGTTGTTAGTCTGGAAAAATTCCCGATAATCAGCCACAAAAAATCCCTCCCCGAAATTCGTTTTCCATGCCGAACAGGGGGAGGGTGTTTTGCGGGGTGTATGTATGTAAGCTGAAGAATGCGTCCATTTATTTTAATGCCATGTTGCTGCACTCTTGCTGAATTTCATTGATAAGCCTTGATACATGGAATCCATCACATACGGCATGATGTACTTGTATGGAAAGCGGTATCAGGTATCTATTCCCGTCTTTGAAATACTTGCCATAAGTGAAGATGGGAAGTAAATAGGTTCCATCGGCAAATATGTTTAGATTGAAACCTGTAAATGTTGTCCAAGGTAATGAAGAGATCGGGAAGACATTGGCTGGCGTGTTAGGCTTGGCGTCTATTCTATCAATCTGGCCGAATCGCTTGCTGTCTTGTTCGAAATTGGATAAGAATAGATTCAAGTCGTCATTCCATTCCGTCCAAATATTCGAGAAACTTTCACTGTTCTTGTGGAATACCGTATAGCAAGGTGACAAAGTTTCCCAGACGCCTATCTCACCTCGGTCGTTTATGGCAGTTCGGAACTCCTCGTATTTATTTACCGCCTTGGATATAACATAGATCAGGAGAGGATATAGCTTGACCTTATTTCTATCTTTGAATGACAACACATTTGTGATGTCTATATTGACCGTGATGCTATAAGTACATCTTATCTGGCTGAAATAATGGTCAAAATAAGGCTTCCTTTTCCAAGAACTCGTATCAATTGGCTTGAACATGGGGCGTTCCTTTATAGCTTCAATCCGTATAATGCATTAGAACTCCAAGACCTTGTCCACTTGCAGGACTCGGCAGCTTTCGCCATCAACCAGTTTGTATTGAATCTGCCGAGTCTTTCCCGTGGTCGGATTGGCGTTGCTGTCAGTCTCGTTGTAGATGGGGAAACGCTGGCAAAATGTATTTTCCACGATTGCCATCTGGTCATGGCCCATATATCCTTGGTTGAGCTCCTTGTTTTCTGCTACATCTGGCAGATAAACCTGACTTGCCGATTTGCCATTGTTTACTGAATAGCCAATCAACTTGCCATAGCTGCCACTTCCGTCGGATGTCAGATAAACAAATAGCTCTGGATAGCCATCCACATTCAAATCGCCGATTTCCGCATTTGTAACGGTATAGCCTGTAATGTCGTGTTTGAAAGCCTCGTTGGTGACACTCAATCCAGAAGGCTGTATAAGAAGGGTTTTATCCTCTACTTTTACCGTAAATGATATATTGCTCCCAGGATACGACAAATCCATCTTCTGAAAGCCTGTCGTTCCCTCTTGTGAAGCTGCTGTTTCAATTTGGGGTGTAGTCTCGGCTTGCTTACTCTTGTTGTTGCTGTTTCGGGAAGAACAAGAGGCCAACATAACACAACTGAAGAGAATAATTCCTGCTGTTTTCATATCGTTGAATTTTATTGCGTTTTCTCTTTCCAGAGCAAGACAAATATAAACCAATCTTTACTCAAAACCAAGTAAAATATCGCCTGCAAGGCTATTGCGGATCCAGAAGCTATGCGTTACATCATAGAATCATAATCCATAAAAATCCCTCCCCGAAATGCGTTTTCCAAATCGAGCAGGGGGAGGGTGTTTTATGGGGTATTTGTAGAAGGACAGACTATGTTAAGGAGTTACTAATGGTTGACAATAGCATTTATTAACAACTCTATCTCGCATTAATGTCATATCCTTAAAGTCTCGGGATATATTTTGAACAATATCAATGTAATTATCTGTTCCATCTTCTCTTTGGTGGTAATATGGCTTTATAGACAAGCAGTTTTTATGTTCAAAAAGGGTATTTAATAAGGTCCGATCAGAGTTGCCACAAGAGTGCCCCATTATATATATCTGATAAGGTGCAGAATCTATGAATCCCAAGAGTCTCCGATAATTATCAGTTTCAAGGTAGCGAATTGATTTGATATTTTCTAAATAGGCATTGTTATTCAGATCGACTATTTTTTTATAATCCTCGTGCATTTCATCGCCATATCCAAAAATAATAGGATTATTCTTATCATCTAATTCTCCGTGAATATGTATCAATTCGCATTTTGGGCAATCGTCTGATTTTGCATATAATTTACGAGCTGTATTTGTGTAATTGAAGTTAAGCAAAAGAATTCGATTAGGCTGTAGATATTCCATTCGATGCCCTTTGTCAAATTCACTATTCATTATTGCACGATAGCCTTTCTCTTTACCCAGCATCTCATATTCAGGATGGTTTCTTAATTCATCATCTAATTCATCAACAATTATCCCTCCCGAGAAGGTAGATACTTGATAAAAAATATCATCCCAAAATAAATCCTCTCCTCCTTTAGATATATCTTGTCGATTAATACACTCAAATATTATTTTATTGATCCCTTCGTTGAAAAGTTCATCCGAGATATTTTCTTCTTGAATTTTGCGCAGATACTCTATTAATAAGTTTTGGATGCTATGAAAGTCTATATTTAGCTCTTTTGCGGATTTATAGCCTAAATCTCGGTCTTGATGTATTAGCCTATTTAATGATTGAAAATATTCGTTCTCAATGTCTACCCAATTCTCCAACGAGGCTTGCGCTGATATGTGTTTCCAAAACGGATTCTTAAATGTTAATTGGAGAGATTCTGTAAATCTTCCAACTTGATTGTAATCATTAATAAATCGGCACCACTCATTGAATACATTTTTTTCATTATCTGTGACTGTAAATTCTGTGATTTCGTCACTTCCTTTATTTATTACTTTAAGGTTGGCAAAATTATCGGAGTAGGATCTAATGGGAGAAATCCCGTAATTTTCTAATTGCCATCGTTCATATCCATTGAGTACATGATAGCTGAAATTCTCCCAGTAATTATTTATGAAATCGACATAGCCAGTAGGCAAACCATGAGCTAAATCGAAACCATTTCCGATTAATACTATTCTGTTCATAATCTGTCTTTTTTACAAAGTTAATCGAAAAATTATCTTTTGGGGGCATAAAACCATTCTCTCGGATTATATTTCTAAAACTCAAACCCTCCCAACTCCTCTTTACTCTGTTTGTTCTTCTCCACCACCTCCCGATACTGTTCCTGCATATCGAGTACCTTTATAAAGTAGGGGATGGAAACCTTCTCGGGTAGTTGCGTGCACCGCTTGTTGAGTTGGTAGGTCAGGCTTATTGGCTCCGTACTCGGAACACCAACGGCATTGTACTTGGTAAGCAGTACTGATAATGCCACCTTGTTTCGTCTGGGGGCAGCCACTCCTTTGGCCTTACAGAAATCGCATAGCTCCTTATAAATGGCAGCCTCTGTCTGCTTAATGATTGGCTGGATAAAGCAATCCGTCGTCAGCTCATAGCCCTTTGACTGTGGCTTTATAAGTCCAGCTTGTTGGCACTCTTCCAATAAAGCCGAAACGGTGTTGCGAGACAGACCGAGTGCCTGGGCAATCTGGCTCTTGCTTCATTGGATGGTATTCGTATTGTTCAGGCAGATGGCCTTTAACAAGAGCAGGAATCCCGCCATCTTGGCGGAATAGTTCCTTGTAAAGAAGCCATTATTCAGCAGGAAGAAATCCTTCTCGACAGGCTTTATCTGGTAACTGTTCCGCTTGATAAATCCACGGACGGCATCTTCCTTAATGGCAGTCTGCACGGTAAGACAACCTGCCTCTCTTAGCCGTTTGACAACACGGCGGATGGTTCGTTCATCCAGCCCTGTAAGGAGGGCCAGTTTCTCTTCGGTAATGTGAGAAATATTCGTCTTGTAATCGGAGCAGCATTTAATGGTTGCTCATACATAAACATCAACAGGCTTACTGTTGCCCGTCTGAAACGTGACAATCGATTTGGGTATAGCGGTATAATTCATCGTTAGCAATGGAATTTTGAGGGTTAGTAAATAGAATCTCTTTTAAATGCAGCAGCTTTCGGAAACGGGCTACGCCATAGTGCTCTTTCGCCTGCTTGCGGTTCTCGAATCACTTGCGGTCTTTGACGTGGTAGTACATGGTCGGAACGACTTTATTAGGTAGTATATAAGTAGGTAGTGTATATATAGGACACTTTTGAGCAGTTATCATAGGACAGTTTTAAGCAACTGCCTGCCTACTATCTGAACGGATTGAATCTGGAATCTCGGGGACGAACGGAATGCCTGCCCCGTCTTGGAATTGGATAAGCAAAAATACAAAAAGTTCAATAATTATACAAATATTTAACAAATTATTTAATGAGAAAATCCGTATCTTTGATACATCCGCTAAATTTTGCAGACGATGGATATTTACGAGTATGTACATTGGATTGGCAACACCATGTTTCCAGCCTACGAGATTGAGGAGGATGGAAAGGAGTATCAGGTAGACACCGCATGCACGCAGGACTTCATCATCGCGGATGAAAGAGGTCTCGACCTGTCGAAATTTCCATTTACCAAAGAACAGTTTCTGGAGAACAAGCCTGTTGTCCGTTCCTTGGAGGCATTGGGTATCGACATCGAAAAATTCTGGATGGCGCTGCTCTTCGTCTATAACCTGACGCAGAACCAGACCGAGCAGGTGATGCTGCTTCCCGCATCATCTTTCGAGCAATTTCAGAACTTTGCCCGATATCTTCACTCCCATCCCGATGCCCAGATTCGAATTTGGCAAGGACGAGAGCACGGCGTGACCATTGACTCCCAGGGAGCGATACGGATGCTGGCTGCCCTTTTGGCAGAAAACTCTGCCAAGCTGTTTGACAGTTTGTCAAACAACGTCTATTTCAAGATGGGTGATTTCTCGGTCAAACTCAAGAATTGCTACAAGATTACCTTCGTCGTCAAGTGTCTCTTTCCGTTTCTGGAGCATTTCAAGGAAGAGGACAAGCGGAGTTCCAATCCGAACAAAATATCCTATAATCTGATGCTGCTGATCTCTCGGATCATTTATATGTTCGGATATACAGATAACAAGAAATTCCTTGATAGTGACGAGAATATAAAAGGAATATGGCAGCGTTACAAAGACGAGGAATGGCGCGTCTTGGGTCGGAATTTCTATTGAGTTAATCTTTCAAATTAGAGGGAAAAAGGACGGTTAAGAACCGTCCTTTTTTTGTGTCCATATAAGGGGTAGCAAAAATAACACATTTTTTCGCTATCCGACAACAAATTGCTTATCAATGACTTATGTATGATTTTCGCTAGAGTTATCCATGCAATCGCGAACATAGGTTCCTTGACATACACCCCGCTTCTCGGTTGGGAGGGAGTATCCGAACCGAAAGGCCGAAGGTCGAATCGAACGATGGAACGAGGATGGGAGTTCGCCCAAGTCATCCTCGGCCCGTCCAACGAGCTGGCAAGAGCTCACCAGTCAGACCCGACGCCGAGAAACCAATGTCAAAACCTTGAGGGTGGTATAGGGGAATCCTACTTATTGTAAAAACAAAATTTATAAATAACCTTAATACCTCGCGGGTGTATAGGCAAACCCGCAGCAATAATTATGCAGAAAATGATTTTAAGCTCGGACAACGAAAATCGCCAGTTCGCATTTGTAAAGGGTAACCGCCCGACCAACGCCAAGACCGTGAAGGCCAAGGAGAAATCGATGCAGGAGCATGGCCAACTGTCGCCCATCACCGTCGTGAAGGGTGAGGATGTCTGCCAGATGAACGGCTGTCTGGTCGACCTGCAAGGACACGATATCCCTAACGAACAGGCAGAACAGTACTATGCCGTGGTGGATGGACAGCACCGAGTGGTTGCATGGATGAACCTGAAAAAGGATCTGGATGAACTCGTGATTTGTGAGTCGTTGAATGCCGAGATGGAGATTGCGGCCCTTATTGCCGAGATGAATATCTGTACGACCTCGTGGAAGGGGACCGATTACATGGCAGCTCCAGCAATGGCTTTGGCTGCAAAGAATGAGGTCTTTGATTTTGCCGTGGAGTTGCAGGGCAAGGGCTTCCCGCTGGCGACTATCTCCCTCTGGTGTACGGGTACAAATTCCCTCAAGCCGAAAGACCTTGTAGCCAGCATCAAGAACAAGGCTCTGCCGCGGGCATTTGTAGATGCAGGCTGGTTCTACCGAAGCGTCAAATGGTATGAGGCGGCCTCGGAACGGATTCCGAATGCGTTCCTGACGAAGAAGTACTTGATTACCTATCTGGTCAAAAAGTTCAACCATGCGGAGGACCCCACGCAGTTCAGCAGCCAGATGGAGGAGAAGTTGAGACGCCTGACGGTGGAGCAGGTGAACGAGATCATGAATCCCAAGACGAATGATGGAATCACGCGGGAGCAGGCAACTTATGATATGCTGGAAAAATACCTCGGGTAATGGAAGCGCCACACGTCATCAGAAGAAAGGAGGTCGGTTCCCAACAGGGCCGCCGACCTCCCGATTCTTACAGCAGATGCTGCATGGCCTCGTCGATTTGCGCGTTCTCGAATGAATCGAGGTAGATTTGCGTGGTCGAGAGGTTGGAGTGTCCCAATGATTCGGAAATCAGAGCTACGCTTACCCCTGACCGTTTCAGGACGGTTGCGTATGTGTGGCGGGCAACGTAGGTTGTCAATGGAACCTCCAATCCAATCAGTTTTCCCAGCACCTTTAATTCCCGATTGATTTTTGCCAGAACCTTGTGTGTCCGATTGAAAATCTGTTGTGGTGTCCGATGGACATTGCGGTTGAGAATCGGAAAGATATAATCCTCTTTCGCATGGCCTCTCTTGCTGTACTTCTGGATAATCTGCAAGGCGTTCGGCACCAGCTGGAAGGATAGCAGCTTCTGGGTCTTGTGTCGGGAGTAGTAGATTCTTCCGTCTACAATATCCCCATAGCGCAGGGTGGCCATATCCGTAAAGTTGATGCCTGCCGTAAAGTAGGAGAACAGAAAGATGTCCTTTGCAAATAGGGTGTATTCGGTTTTGTGACTTGGCTCGATTTCCAATGCCATCAATTTCTGGATGTCTCCTTTCGTGATGGCACGCTTTCTTGTCCGTGTCCACAAACTGCCGACCTTGTACTTGGCAAACGGATTGACCTTTTGGATAAAGATTCCATCGGCAAGAGCCTTGTTGTAGGCGGCTTTGAAGATGGCGAATTTTGTGGCTATGCTGTTGCTGGCATTGCCGTTCTTCCGCAGGAACAGTTCGAAATCCCGCAAGAAGGTATGGTCAATCTCATCGAAACGGATATTGAGAGAACGGAATCGAGACAGATGAGAACACAGCACCCGATGCTTGCTGGCCGACGCGTATTTGCCGAGCGCTTCCAACCGTCCGATTATCTGCTTCAGATAGTCGCCAACTGTGCAGTTAACCCGCTTGCCGTTTTGTCCGAATAGATTCTCAAGCGTGACGGGGAGCTCCATGATTTCCAGACGCTGGATTCGCTTCTCATACTCCTTGATTTTGGCTGTTATCTGGAACTGGATATTGTCCCTGTCGGGGCAGTCATCGGTCACCTTTTGCGCCTCTGCATCCCAATGTGCTGGGGCAACGGAGACACCCAACCCGATACTCTTTTTGCGCTTTCCCTGAAAGAAGAGGAGGCATAGGGGAGAGGTGGAATCCCTATAAACGATGTTCTTTCGGCATATAACCTTGAATGTCATTTGATTGCGTGTTATATGCAGTCGGAGGACGGACAGGCTCAATGCGTACCCTAATGCGTACCCTGCGCCCGAAAAAAGGCGTTTTCTGAGGCTCAAAACCCGAAATCGTGATAGGGTAGAGAAAATAAAAAGAGCCGACAATCGATTGACTGTCAGCTCTTTTCTGGTGAACCCGCTGGGGCTCGAACCCAGGACCCCAACATTAAAAGTGTTGTGCTCTACCTGCTGAGCTACGGATTCTCCCGTGCCAAAAGGGAATTGCTCCCCGATTTTGGTGGTGCAAATGTAGGGAATATTTTTGTTTTCCCAAAATAAAACGATATTTTTGTACTGCCAAGAATAAAAAACTTAAGAAAATAACCGTTAAATCCTACGATTCCTATGTGTAGAGCGCTTATTATCGGAGCCGGAGGCGTCGGTACGGTCGTGACGCAGAAGATCGCGGCCAATCCCGTCTTTTCGGATGTGATGCTTGCGAGCCGGACCAAGTCCAAATGCGACGCCGTCGCCGCAGCCATCGGCGGGAAACGGGGTG
>OBJD01000272.1_pt1 | contig 11292 bp, 10 predicted proteins | sample 1518751 | NCBI WGS metagenome assembly OBJD01 (sample SAMEA728703, study PRJEB22492) | human gut metagenome | reverse complement strand
GCGTCAGCCTGTAGATGTATACAATCTGCAGAAGCGTGGCGGTAAGGGCGTATCGGGTATGAAGCAGAGAGAAGAGGACTTCGTTGAGGATATGTTCATAAGCTCTACGCACGACAATATTTTATTTATTACAAATTATGGTAATATGTATAAATTGAAGTGCTATGAAGTACCTGAGGGTTCCAAGCAGAGCAGAGGCACAAACATAGTAAATCTGTTACAGCTTGACGAAGGTGAACGTATTGCGGCAATGATGAAAACGAGTGATTTTGCCGAGAACAAGTATTTCATCTGTGTTACAAAGTACGGAAAAATCAAGAGAACGCCGCTTTATGATTTCAGAAACGTGAGAAAGAACGGTCTGAGAGCGATTACGCTTGCAGAGGGCGATGAAATAGCAGCCGCACATCTTACTGAGGGCGACAGCTCGATTATAGTTGCTACACATCTTGGTATGGCAATACATTTCAGTGAAGATAAAATAAGAAGTATGGGAAGACTTGCCGCAGGTGTAAGAGCAATAAAACTGCGTGAGGACGACTATATTGTTGGTGCTGCCAAGGTATACAGTGATGATATGAGAATACTTACCGTAACCGATAAGGGATACGGTAGACTCAGTGCGCTGAGTGATTATCGTATGCAGAACAGAGGCGGTAACGGTCTTAAGAACTACAAGATAAGAGATGACAGAGGATATGTCTGCGGTATACGTTCTATACAGGCTGACGATGATGTTATACTTATCAGCACTGACGGCGTTATTATCCGTATCCGTGCAAACGATCTCAGAGTGATGAGAAGAACAGGTTTAGGCGTAAGAGTTATGAAACTGTCTGATGAGGACAGAGTTGTAACATTTACAAGAACCGAGCATGATGAAACTGCGGATATTGAAGAAGTAGAGCAGGCAAGTGATGAAGAGATAGCTGCGGCTGAAGCAGAGGCAGAAGCTGAAGTTATCGAAGACGAGCCTGAAACAAACGAAGAAGAATAAGTATATCAGCCTGTCGGCAGAAATTCTGTGACAGGCTGATTTTCTGGAAAAATACCTATTGTTCCACATAGAACATTTTTATGATCGGGGTTATTTATGTACGAACTTGATTATTATGACGTTATAGTTGTAGGTGCAGGTCATGCCGGTTGTGAGGCGGCTCTCGCCGCCGCAAGACTTGGATGTAAGACTGCCGTTTTTACTTTAAGTCTTGATGCTATTGCAAATATGCCTTGTAATCCGTGTATTGGAGGTTCTGCAAAAGGTCAGCTTGTAAGAGAGCTTGACTCGCTCGGCGGTGAAATGGGAAGAGCCGCAGATGCTACTTTTATTCAGTCAAGAATGCTCAATAAAGGTAAAGGTCCTGCCGTTCATTCTCTCAGAGTACAAAGCGACAGGGTAAAGTATCATACCTTTATGAAGTCGGTGCTTGAGCATACCGAAAATCTTGATATAAAACAGGCTGAGGTTACAGAAGTGTGTGCCGAAAACGGAAAAATTACCGGTATAAAAACAAGGCTTGGCGCTTTCTATCCTGCCGGCTGTGTTATCATCACCACAGGAACTTATCTCGGCGGTAAGATTCATATTGGTGAGCTGAATTATCAGAGCGGACCGGATAACGTATCTGCGGCTTTACAGCTGACAGAGAGCCTCAGAAATCTCGGTCTTTCTATGAGGAGATTCAAAACCGGTACTCCTGCCAGAGTTCATAAAAGGTCTATAGACTTTTCTGTGATGGAAGAACAGGACGGCGATGAATATATTACTCCATTCTGCTTTGACAACACATTCAAACTCGAAAACAAAGTTAAATGCTACGTTACTTATACTAATGCCGAAACACATAGAATTATACTCGATAATCTCGACAGGTCGCCTCTTTACGCAGGAAGAATACAGGGTGTAGGTCCAAGATATTGTCCAAGCATCGAAGATAAGATCGTAAGATTTTCAGATAAGCCAAGGCATCAGCTTTTTGTTGAACCGATGGGTCTTGATACCGATGAATATTATCTTCAGGGTATGTCCAGCTCACTGCCGGAAGATGTACAGATAAAGTTTTTAAGAACTATCAAAGGTCTTGAACACGTTGAGATTATGCGACCGGCTTATGCGATAGAGTATGATTGCTGTGACCCTCTTGAACTTTATCCTACACTCGAATTCAAAAAAATCTCAGGATTATTCGGTGCAGGTCAGTTCAACTGTACAAGCGGATATGAGGAAGCCGCCGCACAGGGCGTAATTGCCGGTATGAATGCGGCAATGAAGATAAAAGGCAGAGAACAGTATATACCTGACAGAACTACTTCTTTTATCGGTACGCTTATAGACGATCTTGTTACAAAGGGTTGCGTTGAGCCGTACAGAATGATGACCAGCAGAAGTGAGTACAGGCTTCTATTGCGTCAGGATAACGCTAATGACAGACTTGTGCCGATAGGACACAAATTCGGTCTTATATCGGACGAGCGTTATCAGAGATTTTTAGAGCGGAAGAATATACTTGATAATGAAACGAGCAGAATAAAGAAAGCTACCATCTATCCTTGCGAGAAACTTAATAAAATGCTTGAAAGTAAAGGTACATCACCTATAACGCAAGGAGTCAAGTTTATAGAACTTTTAAAACGTCCTCAGATTGATTACAGAGATCTGGCTCAGTTTGATGAGAATGCACCTGAGCTTGAACACGATATAATTGATAAGCTTGAAATCAACATTAAATATGAAGGTTATATCAAAACCCAGACTGAAAAAATCAAACAGATGAAACATCTTGAAGAAAAACAGCTTCCTACTGATATTGATTATAAGACTATATCGGGCTTAAGACTTGAGGCACAGGAAAAGCTGAATAAATACAGACCGCTGAATATAGGTCAGGCAGGAAGAATTTCAGGTGTCAATCCTGCCGATGTATCTGTACTTTTGATATGGCTTTCAGGGAGAAAACATGGAGAGAATTGAATTTATAATCAGTGAATTTCAAAAATGCAATATCGAATTATCGCAGGATAAAGCCGATAAGCTGTTAAAACTGTATGAATTTCTTGTTGAGTATAATCAGAATGTCAATTTGACAGCAATAACCGATTTTGAAGAAGTAGTAGTGAAGCATTTTATAGACAGCGTGTTGCCGTTCAGTATGATTGAGTTTAAAGAAAACAGCAGTTTTATTGATGTAGGTACAGGAGCGGGATTTCCGTCCATTCCGCTTATGATAGTAAGACCGGATCTTAAAGGCACACTGCTTGAGGCACTGAATAAGAGATGTGTATTCCTTGAGAAAGCGTGCGAGCTTACCGGAGTTGATGCGAAGGTGATTCACGGCAGAGCAGAGGACTACGCAAAAGAAAAGCGTGAAGCATTTGATTTTGTAACGGCAAGGGCTGTTGCGGCTATGCCGGTACTTTGTGAGTATTGCATTCCTTATGTAAAAACGGGCGGCAGGTTCATTGCTCTTAAGTCTATAAATGAGGATGAAACTCAGTGTGAAAAAGCAGTTAATGTACTTGGAGGAAAGATAGCGGAGATAAAAGACTACACAATAACAAATGGCGACAGCAGACGACTATTTATTATAGATAAAGTAAGTCAGACTCCGACAAAATATCCGAGAAATCCTTCGATGATTAAGAAAAAACCGCTTTAATAAAGTGAAAATATTAAGCATTCCGTCGTTTTTAGCAGATAAACGGCGGATTTTTTTTATTGCCCGAGTTATAAGTTTGATATAAAATTAGGTTGGGGGTGAAATAATGGGGTTATTTACTAAGGATAAGAAAATTATGGGACAAGTTATTACAGTGAATGTCAGAGAAATAGACTTAAACCCGAATCAGCCGAGAAAGTATTTTGATAAAGCAGAATTAGAAAGCCTTGCGATAAGCATAAAAGAGAACGGTCTGTTACAGCCGCTTACAGTGAGAAAAAAATCTGACGGTAGATATGAGCTTATAGCCGGAGAAAGGCGGCTAAGAGCGTGTATACTTGCCGGTATAAATGAGGTCAGGGTAATTATTGAGGACAGAACCGAAGAAGAATCTTCTGTGCTTGCAATAATAGAAAACATACAAAGGTGCGATCTTAATTGCATAGAGGAAGCTGTTGCAATGCAAAGGCTTATGAACCATTACGGGTATACTCAGGAAGAGCTGGCAAGAAAACTCGGAAAAGCACAGAGTACGATAGCAAATAAGATAAGGCTTCTGAAGTTATCCGACAAGCTGTTAGCAAATGCATTGGAGCACGATTTGTGTGAGCGGCAGATAAGAGCATTGATAAGATTACCTGAGGAACAGCGGGAAAAGGCGGAGAAACATATATATAAGTATGGACTGAATGTAAGTGAAACAGAAAAATACATAGACAAATTGCTCGTAAAGAAGAAGGCAGATAAGCCGAAATGGACGTTTACTGCCAAGCGTCTGTATATAAACAACATCAACAGAACTCTTGAAACAATGAAAAAATCGGGGATTGAGTTTATTTCCGAGAAACACGAGGAAAACGGTTATCTTGAATATATAATCCGAATTCCTCACGATTGATGTTCATAATGAAGAACGTTCATAAAAATGTTCCATGTGGAACAATTGTGAACGTTTTTTTGTAAAAAGGCTTTATTTTTCTCTCATAGTGTGATATAATGTTATAAGTAACGTTTGAAGGAGGTACTATGGGAGTAATTATTTCTATCGTAAACCAGAAAGGCGGAGTCGGCAAGACAACATCGGCTGTAAATATCAGTGCGGCTCTTGGCGCAAAAGGAAAAAAAGTGCTTTTGGTAGACTTTGATCCGCAGGGAAATGCAACCTCCGGCTACGGAATCTCAAAGAAAAATCTTAAAACAACCTCTTACGATGTCGTAATGTCCAACGTGCGTCCGCAGGAAGCTGTTCTCGCTACAAATTGTAAAAATGTAAGCCTTATACCTGCAAACGCTCAGCTTGCAGAGGCTGAAATGCATCTGTTGCAGATTGAACAGAGAAATCACCAGCTTAAAAAAGCTCTGATACAGCTCAAGGATGATTATGATATTATAATCGTTGACTGCCTGCCGTCACTCGGTATACTGGCAATAAACGCCCTCATTGCAAGCGATAAATTTATTGTGCCAATGCAGTGCGAACATTATAGCCTTGAGGGTCTGGCACAGCTGCTTTCAACGGTGAAAAAGGTTAAAAGAACCTCCAACAAGAATCTCTCCCTTATGGGAATAGTATTCACTATGCTGGATAAGCGTCTGTTGCAATCAAATGAAATTATGAGGGATATTAAAAGAAACTTCCCGCCGTCATCTATATTCAATACGGTTATACCGAGAAATGTGCGTATCTCCGAAGCACCAAGCCACGGTATGCCCGTTATATATTATGATAAAAGCTCAAAAGGCGCAGAAAGCTATATGAAGCTTGCCGGTGAGATAATAAAGAAACTGATTGATTAAGGAGGGTGTATGGCAAAACGTGGTGTTTTAAATCAAAGGTTTAACAGTATTTTTGATGATAACAGCTTCGATGAAGACGATGAAGGCGTAAGCACACTTAAACTTACCGATATCGAGCCTAATAAATCTCAGCCAAGAAAAAATTTCGATATAACCGCTCTCAATACACTGGCTGACTCGATAAGACAGAACGGCGTCATTCAACCTCTGCTTGTGCGCTCAATGCCCGACGGCACTTATCAGATAGTCGCAGGCGAGCGCAGATGGCGTGCCGCAAAAATGGCAGGTCTTACAGAAGTACCCGTTCTTGTCAAGGAGCTTACCGACCTTCAGGCTCAGCAGATTGCCCTCATCGAAAATCTGCAACGTGAAAATCTGAATCCTATCGAAGAAGCAAACGGCTACAAAGAGCTTATGGATAAGTTCGGTATGACACAAGAGGAGGTCGCCAGAGTAGTAGGAAAAGCAAGATCGTCTATAGCAAACTCTCTGCGACTGCTTAATCTGCCTCCTATAATAGCCGAGATGGTTTCAAATAACGAGCTTTCAACAGGTCACTGCAAGGTCCTTCTGGGAGTGAGTGAAACCAAGGATATGGTCGAGCTTGCTCATAAAGCGGCAGGCAAGGACGTTTCGGTGCGTGAAATGGAACGTATGGTAAAGGCTCTTGATAAAAAAGAAAAGCCCGAAAAGAAAAAGGATACATTCTATACGGAGGCGGAAATAAGTCTTGCCAAGGCACTTGAAACTAACGTAAGTATAATACCCGGCAAGAAAAAAAGCACAATTCAGATAGAATTCTATACCGATGAAGATCTGACCGATATTGTAAATCGGCTTGCAAACAGTAAATAATTTTAAAAGAAAGGCATATCAAATGATAGACATTAAGTTTTTAAGAGAAAATCCCGAGGCTGTAAAGGAAAATATCAAAAAGAAGTTTCAGGATGAAAAAATCGTACTCGTTAACGAGGTTATCGAGCTTGATAAAGAATTAAGAGCCGCTCAGCTGAAGGCTGATAATCTGCGTGGCGACAGAAATAAGCTGTCAAAGCAGATCGGCGGACTTATGGCACAGGGCAAAAAGGACGAGGCTGAGCAGATAAAGGCTCAGGTAAAGCAGTTCTCCGATGAGCTTGAAGAGCTTGAAAAGAAGGAAGAAGAGCTGGGCGAAGAAGTTAAGAAAAGAATGATGATAATCCCCAATATCATTGATCCTTCTGTTCCGATAGGTAAGGATGACAGCGAAAACGTTGAGATAAAGAGATACGGAGAGCCTGTAGTACCCGACTTTGAAGTTCCTTATCATTCCGAGATAATGGAAAGATTCAACGGTATCGATCTTGACAGCGCAAGAAGAGTAGCAGGAAACGGCTTCTATTATCTTATGGGAGATATAGCACGCCTTCATTCCGCAGTTTTGGCATATGCCCGTGACTTTATGATTGACAGAGGATTTACCTACTGCATTCCTCCTTATATGATCCGCAGTAACGTTGTTACAGGCGTTATGTCGTTTGCCGAGATGGATGCAATGATGTACAAGATTGAAGGCGAAGATCTCTATCTTATCGGTACCAGCGAACATTCTATGATAGGTAAGTTCATAGATACAATAAACGAGGAGGAAAAGCTCCCCTATACTCTTACAAGCTACTCACCCTGCTTCCGTAAGGAAAAGGGCGCTCACGGCATAGAAGAAAGAGGCGTTTACAGAATACACCAGTTTGAAAAACAGGAAATGATAGTTGTCTGCAAGCCCGAAGACAGCGCTATGTGGTTCGATAAGCTGTGGCAGAATACAGTTGACCTGTTCAGATCGATGGATATTCCCGTAAGAACCATTGAGTGCTGCTCAGGCGACCTTGCCGACCTTAAGGTCAAGTCTTACGATGTTGAAGCATGGTCACCCAGACAGAAGAAGTATTTTGAAGTGGGCAGCTGTTCAAACTTAGGCGATGCACAGGCTCGCCGTCTTAAGATAAGAGTAAAGAGCAAGGATAAGGGAAACTACTTTGCACATACACTCAACAACACCGTTGTTGCTCCACCCAGAATGCTTATTGCGTTCCTTGAAAATAACCTTTGCGCCGACGGCAGCGTAAAGATACCTGAGGTTCTCAGAAAGTATATGGGCGGAATTGACAGAATAGTTCCCAACGATAACAAGTAAGCTACAGAGCCACGGATACGCAGGTATTTGTGGCTCGTTTTGTTAACAGGAAGGTCATTATGGATAGCAGAAAGTATACCGTTGAATATATTCCCGAATTTGCCGACTGCGATAAAAAGTACGACATAAAGCCGCAGGTGCTTCTTGCGTGGTGTGCCGAGCTTGCCGGAAATCATCTTCGCAGCAGAAATATAACACGGGAGCAGATGTGGAAGGACGGTCAGGTTTTCCTTCTCACCCGTGCCGCAGTTCATTTTGAAAAAGTACCGCAGTATAATAATAAATTGTATATGACAACGTGGGAGGGCGGAACCAAAGGCTCTCAGTTTACAAGAAAATTCGTTGTCAAAGACACGGACGGAAATATTCTGTGCGATGTCGATACTATGTGGGCGCTTGTAAATCCCCATTCGCATAAAATATGCAGACCGTCCGAATATATCTACGAGCAAATTCCCTGCGAAGATGAAGTAGAAGCAAAAGTCACAAAATTCAAGGCGGAAGCTCCCGAGAAAATAAAGGATTATACATTCGTCTACAGCGACATTGATGCCAACGGCCATGTAAATAACGGAGTCTATTTAAGGCTTATGAGCGATATAATACCGCAGGAACTGACAGACAAGCATTTGAAAACGCTGAGGATAAATTTTATACACGAGTGCAGGCAGGGAGAAACTGTCGGACTTTATCTCGAAATAAACGATAAAATCTGCACTGCTGAGGGAAGATTTCCGGACGGCAAAGTCAGCTTTGAGGCACAGGCAGAATTTGTTTGACAAAATTTAGTTAATGTGCTATAATTAATATCAAGGTAAATTTAATTTACATTAAAAACAGGGAAAGGACAGAAAAAATGCTTCACATCAAAAATTTGCATAAGAGCTACGGTGCTTTTGAAGTGCTGAGAGGCCTTGAAATGAATGTAAATACCGGTGATATTTACGGATTTCTCGGTAAAAACGGTTGCGGAAAAACCACAACAATGAACATAGTTTCAAATATTATCCCCAAAGACAGCGGCGAGATAAATTTCGGAAAAGAGAACTGCAAGATAGGCTATCTGCCTGAAACACCGTCAATGTTTACATATATGAACGGCTATGAATATCTTGATTATATCGCTTCGTGCTGTTCCTATAAGGACAACAAGAAAAAACGTATAGATGAAGTTATCAATATAGTAGGAATGGCTGAGGGCGGAAAACGCAGAATTAAAGGCTATTCCAGAGGTATGAATCAAAGGCTCGGCATAGCGGCGGCAATATTTGACCATCCCGACCTGCTTATTCTTGATGAGCCGACATCCGCACTTGATCCGCAGGGCAGAGCAGAGGTAATGAGCATAATCAAAAATCTTGCTGATATGGGTACCACCATAATTCTTTGCACACATATATTGTCCGATGTTGAAAGAACGGCAAACAGAATAGGAATTGTCCGTGACGGCAGAATGGCTGTCGAAGGAACTATTGCCGAAATCAAGGAGCAGTACGACAAAGCGGGCAAGAAAATAGTAATGGGCATATTCGGTGACCCCTCAGCCGCAATACAGCCCGTAAGCACCCTTACCGGCGGCAATTTCTATTTTGACAGACAAAGAGCCGTTTTTGAGATACCTATTGCTTCCGATATAAATGAGCAGGAAACAGCTCATCGTTTATTTGATTTATTGAATTCTGCCGGGCTTACCGTTTCACTTTTCGTTATTGAAAATAAGACGCTCGAACAGATTTATATGGAAACTATAGGTTAAGGAGGGAGCAGAAAATGATAAAATCGGGTATAAAAAAAGAGCTGATGCTTTTTACAAGAGGATTCAAGCTGTTAGGCGTTATTATTACTATTTTAGCAATATCACTTCTGTATCCGTTTACCTATAAGTCAATGGAGCTTATGGCAAATCAGATTTCGGATATGGGTCAGCAGTTCGGCGGTGAAACGCAGGGACAGGTTGAGAATGCAGCTTCAATAAACAATATGCTGGGCTCAATCTCCGAAATGTACGGCGGAAGTATGGCGGCGGTAGGCTTCAAAACCGGAGTAAGCTCGCTCACGTCAACAGGTTCTCTTGTGATAATGTTACTGCTTATGTCAGCAGCAGGAGGAGAACAGAAAAAACGCTCTGTAATAATGCCGACCTGTGCAGGACTTTCACCTTCCGGCTATGTAATGCCTAAATTTATAGTCTATCCGCTGGCAATAGGGCTTATGTCTTTCATCGGCGGAATGATAACGGGAGGTATAAGTAATCTTATTTATAACAACGAGTTGATTATAAGCGATATTGTATTCTCCTCGGTGTGCGGTGCGATATATATGTTCTTTATTACTGCGGTGTACTTTCTCACAGGACTTTCCACAGGAAGACCCGGTATATCGGTAATAATAGTGTATGCCGGCTCTACGATAGTTCCGCTGATTTTGCAGGCACTTGATATAGATAAGTATAATCCATTTACCCTGCAGACGCTGCTTATGAGTTCATATAGTGAGGCGGATATGAACAATTTCATTCTCAGCACGGTTGTTTCCGTTGTTTTATCGGTAATATTCTGCCTGCTGACGCTTATGATAACCACGCTCAGAAAGATAGATAACTCTGTCGGAGAAGCAAATCTATAAACAATCTGTAAATAAAACCGTAAATGTAACTATATGTAAAGGAGAAGCGTTGCTTCTCCTTTGTTTTATGTGCAGAAATAATGTTGTCCGATAACCTTTTGCACAGGCCTGCTCATCATAAACTGATTGCTTGTCTTTTTCGGATTATAATAGTAAATACATCCGCCGGTAGGGTCCCACCCCGATAAAGCGTCACGGGCGGCGTCATATGCAGAATCCGCTATAGGTTCATTGAATTGTCCGTCTACAAGAGCAGTGAATGCACCGTTCTCGTAAATTATTCCTGCAAGTGTATCCGGAAATGACGGATGCTCGATCCTGTTCATAATAACAGCCCCGATTGCCACCTGACCGATATAAGGCTCGCCTCTGCCCTCAGCAGAAATAATCCTTGCCAGAAGATTTATATTTGCAGTGGTGGCAGGAGGAATAGAACCTATAGATATACCAAGCCGTTTCAGCGTTGCCTCATCGGCTACTCCCGTCTGCGCAAGCCCCTGCTGCTTCTGGAATCTGAGAATAGCTTCTTCTGTCTTTTCTCCGAAGTATCCCGTGACCTCGGCGTTAAACAATCCTCTGTCCTTGAGCGTCTGTTGTACCGCCTCGACCTCAGAGCCCTGCGAGCCTTTCTGAGAATAAGCCGTGACCGATTCATTATTTCCGTTTCCCGCAAAGGCCGAAAAAATACCGCTTATAAGAAAGATGATAACAGTTACCGACATCATTTTATAAAACGGATTCAATTGTCTGATGTATTCCATACTAAACACTAAACTTCCTTTCAGAATTTACCTTTATATAGAGTATCTGCAATAAGCAAAAGAAAATACATAAAATGTGTAACCAAACTAAGAAAACTACATATAGTAATAAAGAGCCTATCGTTATCAAGATGTACCGCTATTTACAGGAAATAAATAGCAAATAGCGAAAATGCAAAAAAATTCGCAAAAAAATTCAAAAAATGCTTGACAAACGTTATTTTCCGTGATATAATAGACAAGCACTCAAACGAGAGGGCACAAAAACAGAGGGTACTTG
>OBJD01000258.1_pt1 | contig 11640 bp, 8 predicted proteins | sample 1518751 | NCBI WGS metagenome assembly OBJD01 (sample SAMEA728703, study PRJEB22492) | human gut metagenome | reverse complement strand
CGGCGAAAGCAGCCTATCGTACCGGAGCCGGCATGGTAAAGGTGATTACCGCGGAAGAGAACAGACAGATCATACAGCAGGGGATTCCGGAAGCGTTGTACGGCTCCTGCAGACAGCTGACAGAGAGCTTAGACTGGGCGGATGTCATCGCCATTGGTCCCGGCATCGGCAGAGAAGAACAGGCACTGCAATGTCTGAAGACCGTGGTGGAGAGAAGCAGGAAGCCGCTGGTGCTGGATGCAGATGCCCTAAACCTCCTGGCAGAGGAGAGCGGCAGGATGCTGGCAGAAGAACTGCGCGCCCAGGGTGCGGAAGGCAGAGTGATCCTTCTGACACCTCATGTGGGGGAAATGTCAAGACTGCTAAAACGGACGACCTCAGAGTGCAAGGACGACCTCCCCACATGTGCGAAAATACTGGCAGAACGATTTCATGCCGTAGCAGTTGCCAAGGATGCGAGGACTGTGGTATGTAAGGAACAGGGAGCCTGCTATCTGAATACCACGGGCAACAGCGGAATGGCTACGGCAGGCAGCGGAGATGTGCTGACCGGCGTGATCCTGGGATTGCTGGCGCAGGGAATGGATGCCCCGGAGGCTGCGACCTGTGGCGTATATCTGCACGGCATGGCAGGTGATCTGGCGGCCGGACTTCATACCGAATATGGTGTGATGGCGGGAGATATCGCCGAATGTCTGATGAAAAATCAAAATAAGAAAGCGTGAAAATATGACGAGAGAACTGCAGGAAAAATTAGAGTCCTATCAACGGGTATGGGCGGAAGTGGATCTGGATGCCATCTGGGAAAATATGGTCCATATGAAAGAAAACATTGCGGAGAAGACGAAAATACTGGCTGTCATTAAGACGGACGGATATGGTCATGGTGGTGTTCCCATCGCGAAAATGTTAGAGCAGCTGGACTTCATGTTCGGCTATGCGGCAGCCACTTATGAAGAGGCACATGTACTCAGAGAAGCAGGCGTGAAGAAACCGATCCTGATCCTGGGATATACTTTTCCCTATTGCTACGAAGAATTGATCCGGGAGGAGATCCGCCCGGCAGTCTACCGCAGGGATACGGTGGAAGAGCTGGTCGCAGCAGCGGCAAAGGTCGGACAGAAGGCAAAGGTTCATATCAAGGTAGATACCGGCATGGGAAGAATCGGCATTACGCCGGATGAGGAAGGACTGGAGTTCGTCAGATTCCTTATGGGACATCCGGAGCTGGAAGTGGAGGGCATCTTCACCCATTTTGCCAAATCCGATGAAGAAGATAAGACTTCTGCATACCATCAGCTGGAACTTTTTCAGAATTTTATCGACAGAATACAGACAGAGCTGGGGCTTACTATTCCCGTCAAGCACTGCTCCAACAGTGCGGCAATCTTGGAAATGCCCCAGGCGAATATGGATATGGTCCGTGCTGGTATCACTACTTACGGTCTGTATCCTTCCGAAGAAGTGAGCAAGGATATTGTACCCTTACGGGCAGCCATGTCTCTCTACAGTCATATTGTATACTGTAAGACGATTCATGCGGGACAGAGCGTCAGCTCCGGCGGGCTGTTTACGGCACAGAAGGATACCAGAGTAGCCACGATCCCCGTAGGTTACGGAGACGGTTATCCCAGAAGTCTGTCCGGAAAAGGCTATGTACTGATCCGGGGGAAGAAGGCACCAATCCTCGGAAGAGTCTGTATGGATCAGTTCATGGTAGATATTTCGGAGATTCCGGGAGTTATGGAGGGCGACAAAGTAACTCTTCTCGGTGTGGACGGTACAGAGCGGATCACCGCGGAAGAACTGGGAGAACTCTCCGGCAGATTTAATTATGAATTTGTCTGTGACCTGGGGAAAAGAATTCCAAGGGTCTACAGGCAGCATGGTGAGATCACAGAAGTAAGAGACTATTTTGAAAATTTCTGACGGATCAAAAGTGTTCGTATAACTCCGTAAGAATCGGCAATACTTATCCTAAATCGCTGATGTAAGGAGTAGAAATGAGAAGAGGAGATGTCTATTACGCGGATCTGCGGCCGGTGATCGGCTCGGAACAGGGCGGTATCAGACCGGTGCTCATCATCCAGAATGATGTAGGAAACAAACACAGTCCTACCGTGATCTGCGCTGCAATCACCTCAAAGATGAATAAGGCGAAGCTGCCTACACACATTGAATTAAATGCCCGTCTCTATGATATGGATAAGGATTCGGTAGTGCTTCTGGAACAACTGCGCACCATTGACAAGAAGAGATTAAAGGATAAAGTATGTCATCTTGACGGTGATATTATGCGGAGAGTGAACCGGGCACTGAAGGTAAGCCTGGAACTGGATACATAGCCTGATACCCTGCGTATCCAGAGGAATATATAAAATAATTAAAATACGAAAGGATGAAATGAACGATGGATATCAGTGGGCCTGTGGCCATATTACTCTTTTTCCTGCTGTTACTGGTAGATATGTTTTTTTACGGATTTGATGCTGCCATTGACAACCTCAATGAAAAAGAGATCTTACATAAAGCAGAGGAAGAAAAGGATCGCCGGTCGGTGCGGCTTTCTGAGATGGTCAGCCGTCCGGGGATCTATATCAATACGGTACAGTTAGTCATTACGCTGATCAATATTTTAATGGGTGCCTTTTACCTGAATATCTGGCTGCAGGCGATCGACAACGGCCTGCATGTGATCAATGTCGGCGGATTGTCGCTTCAAAATGTTCCCACGGGAGTGATCTCCGGGATTGCAACGGTATTGTCTTTTGTTGCCATGATTTATATTCTGCTGACCTTCGGAGTACTGATCCCGAGAAAAATGGCATCCAGGAAACCGGAAAAGTGGGCATATGCCTGCATTGACCCGATCTTTTGGATTACGAGACTGTTATCTCCCTTGACGGGGCTGGTAAATCTGACTGCAAAGGGAATATTATTCCTCTTCGGTGTCCGCAATAACACAGATGAAAATGATGTGACCGAGGAAGAGATTATTAACATGGTTCAGGAAGGGCATGAACAGGGTGTGATCCAGGCCAGTGAAGCGGAGATGATCTCCAATATTTTTGAATACGGAGACAAGGAAGCCCAGGACATCATGACGCACCGCGGAAGTATTGTAGCCATCGACGGCGAGACGAAGTTAAAAGATGCCATTGCTTCCATGCTGGAAGCCCACCCCAGCCGTTATCCGGTATATGAAGAGAACATTGATCATATCATCGGTATCTTACATCTGAAGGATGCCATGCGGTTCCACATCAGCGATGATAAACTGGATCTGCCCATTGCAAAGCTGGATGGGCTGCTCAGAGAGCCTTATTTTGTGCCTCAGACCAAAAATATTGATGAACTGTTCAAAGAGATGCAGTCCCAGAAACTACAGATGGTCATTGTTGTAGACGAATACGGTCAGACTGACGGACTGATCGCCATGGAGGACATCCTGGAGGAAATCGTTGGTAATATCATGGATGAATATGATGAAGACCAGGAATATATCAAGAACCGCGGTAAGGGCGAATATGTCATGGAAGGTAAGACTCCGCTTAAGGAAGTGGAAGAGCTGTTAGACATTACCTTTGACGAGGAGGAATTCGAGACGTTAAACGGCTTCCTGATCTCGAGGCTGGACAGGATCCCGGAGCCGGATGAACAGTTTGATGTGGACTATAAGGGATATAATTTCAAGATCCTTTCCGTGGTCAAAAAAATGATCGGAAGTGTCCTCGTCAAAAAGCTTCCGGAGGAAAAAACACTGGAGAATGCAGAAGACGGACAATCAGTGCTTGAAGAAAAACAAAAATAATGCTATGATAAAAAAAGCGTTATTGCGCAGGCGTTGCGCATACAAAGAGAAAGAAACTTTAAGTTCAAAGGAGTAACAAAGATGTCAGGACATTCAAAATTTGCTAATATTAAGCATAAAAAAGAGAAAAACGATGCAGCAAAGGGTAAGATTTTCACTATTATCGGACGTGAAATTGCAGTCGCTGTAAAAGAGGGCGGTCCCGATCCTGCTAACAACTTTAAACTGGCTACCGTTATCGCCAAAGCTAAGGCTAACAACATGCCAAATGATACTATCGATCGCGGTATTAAGAAGGCAGCCGGCGATGTAGGCAATGTGAACTACAAGTACGTGACTTACGAAGGTTACGGTCCCAACGGTATCGCCATCATCGTAGATGCACTTACCGACAATACCAACCGTACCGCTGCAAATGTCAGAAGCGCATTCACCAAGGGACAGGGTAACGTAGGTACTCCCGGATGCGTATCCTTTATGTTCGATAAAAAGGGCCAGATCATCGTGGACAAGGAAGAGTGTGATATGGAAGCGGATGATCTGATGATGACAGCACTGGATGCCGGTGCGGAAGACTTCTCCGAAGAGGAGGACAGCTTCGAGATCCTGACCGATCCCGATAATTTCGAAGAGGTACGTAAAGCACTGGAGGATGCCGGAATTCCCATGATCAGTGCGGAAGTCACAATGATTCCTCAGAATTATGTAACTCTGACCGATGAGACTGCCGTGAAGAATTTACAGAGAACACTGGATCTGTTAGAAGACGATGATGACGTTCAGGCAGTTTATCACAACTGGGACGAATAATTCGAAAGGGTAGGGGTAGCAGCATGGAGAAACTTGCTATTGTAGTTCCTTGTTATAACGAAGAAGAGGTGCTGAAGATTGCTTCCGAAGCACTGAGGGGGGTACTGGATGATCTGATCCGCAAAGGGAAGATTGCGGAAGACAGTTTTATCCTGTTTGTTAATGATGGAAGTAAGGATCGTACATGGGAGCTGATCGAAGAAGAACATCAGGCGCATCCGGTACAGGTATGCGGCGTGAAACTGGCAGGCAATGTGGGACATCAGTTCGCACTGACCGCCGGACTGATCACGGCGATGGATCTGTCCGATGTGACGGTTTCCATCGATGCGGATCTGCAGGATGATGTGGCTGTGATCGAAGAGATGATCGATAAGTTCCATAACGGCTGTGACATCGTATACGGTGTCCGTAAGGAACGTAAGACCGATACTTTCTTCAAACGTACCACTGCGCAGGGGTTCTATAAGGTTATGGAGATGATGGGCGTCAAGACGGTTTACAATCATGCGGATTTCCGACTGATGTCCAAGCGTGCGGTAGAACAGTTCTCCAAATATCAGGAGACGAACCTGTTCTTAAGAGGTATGATGCCTCTGATCGGTTACCAGACCGACTGTGTATATTATGATCGTAAGGAAAGAGTGGCCGGGGAATCCAAGTATCCGTTAAAGAAAATGCTGGCATTGGCATTTAACGGAATTTCTTCTTTCAGTGTGAAGCCGATCAGCATGATCCTGGGAGCCGGTGTGATCATTGTAATATTAAGCATTCTTGCGGCAATCTATGCACTGATCTCTTATTGCACCGGACATGTGGTACCGGGATGGACTTCTTTGATTCTGTCCATCTGGTTCTTGGGCGGTATTCAGCTGATGGCCGTCGGACTGGTAGGTCAGTATATCGGCAAAATCTACATTGAAGTAAAACATCGTCCCAGATATAACATCGAAAAGGTACTGAAATAATGAATTATAAAAAAAGCATTTTAAGTGTTGTATTGTGGTTCGTTTATGCAATAATAGTGGGCACCGGAATGGTAGGCACGGCTATGGCCGTGACCCTGCCTGCGTACGGTGCCCTTATTATCACAGGGGTTTGGCTTGCGGTGACAGGACTGGCTGTGTTTCTGCTACATAGATTTTTGGAGAAAACAAAGCCCCCATTTTCGGAAGACAGACAACAGATAAAACTGATCGCGGAAAGCCTGTTGGTGGTTGCGCTGATCGCAGCCGGCATTGTACTTCGTACCGGAGAAATCATGCGGTATGATCTGTCCGCAGGGGGCGGAAATATCTGGTTTGATACCGTCATGGTTACTGAGAATACACAAATTCCGCAGGTGGTGCATGGAGCGGTATATTTTTATCTGCAGGTATTACATGGTCTGCTGGTTTTTCTGGGCAATAAAATGACAGCGGCTCTGATCCTTCAGGTGATATTGCAGATCCTGTCCGGAATTTTTCTCTATTTTGCATTAAGAAAAATGTCGGGTGCGGTAACAGCAGTGGTGACATTCGCATATTGGATGCTGTGCCCGGTGATCTCAGAGGTGGTTATTCTGGGACCGGAAACACTGTACATACTTCTGTGGATGATTGGGTTGTGCATAACAGCAGAGTCTCTGGATCATTTTGTACAGTCGGGAGCTGAACCGGGGATCCGCTCCGTAATCGGTTTCTTTTTTGCCGGGGTAGCTACGGGCGTTCTGGGATATCTGGATGTTATGGGTTTTTTATTATTGCTACCGATATTTTCTGTGATTTTTTTGGTAACACAGGAGAAGATTCGACTGGCTCGTAAAATCGGTGCGGCTATCCTTGGAATTGTGGGAAGCCTGGCGGGCTTTTTGCTTTCCATAGCTTTAGATGCCGTAGGCAGCGGTAAAATGATGGAAAATGTACTGGCAGCATGGGGAAAGGTCTATCTTCCGGAAAATTTTGTATTACCGGTAACCATTGAAAACGATAATGCGATAACCATTGCAGTAGTTGCGATTCTCGGAATCGGAGTTTTTGGATTTTGGTGCCGAAAGAGCCTGGAAAGACAATCCGTGTGGCTGGTAATTGCCCTTTCCCTGGGTGGGATGATCTGTTATGGAATGACGAGTGCGGAAATGCAGGGATTTACTTTGCTGTATCTGATCATAGCTGTGGTGGCCGGTGCAGGAGTACAGGCAGTCCTGCCGTATGAGCTTACACAACAGAATGCATTGCAGCAAGTCCGGGGAGCAGTCGAAGAACCTACGGTGGAAACCAAGCCGAAGAAACGACAGCTTAAGATACAGGATCTGGAGGAAGAAGGGCTTCCTGCAGAAACAGACAATAAAGTGCAATTGATCGAGAATCCGCTTCCGGTTCCGAAAAAACATGTTCCCAAAGTGTTGGATTATAAATTGAATGATGATGTCTCCGATTTTGATTATCCTGTAGCGGATGATGATGATTTTGACCATTAAAATTGTGTGATGAAAAGCTGAAAAACGGACACACTAAAGGCGATACTTTAAAAAAGGTATCGTCTTTTTTATTTTTAAGAAAGGCCGGTAAAAGTATGAGTGATATGAAAAGTGAAAAAGAAAAAGCGGAAGCGGAAGAACACAGAGATGAACGGATCGAAAAAACCGGACAGATCACCCTGCAGGATCATGCGGGGGAACAGAAGATACATTTGCTTACGATCATCGGAGAAGTGGAAGGGCATGAGAATCTTGCAGGGAATTCCAAGACGACGAAATATGAACACATTCTTCCTCAGCTTGCGGCAATCGAAGACAGTGAAGAAATCGGCGGTGTGCTGGTGCTGTTAAATACTATGGGTGGAGATGTGGAAGCGGGACTTGCCATTGCTGAAATGCTGGCGTCGTTGAGTAAACCTACGGTATCTCTGGTCCTGGGAGGCAGCCATTCCATAGGCGTTCCCATAGCAGTCAGCTGTAAATATTCTTTTATTGTCCCAACGGGAACTATGGTGATACATCCGGTACGGACGAACGGTATGGTGATCGGTGTTCCACAGACTTTTGAATATTTTAAGCTGATCCAGGACAGAATTACGGGATTTGTGTGTCAACATTGCAGGATCAGCCGGCAGAAGCTGGAAGATCTCATGATGGAGACCGGATTCCTGACGAAAGATGTTGGCAGTATCCTGGTAGGAGAAGATGCTGTGAAACACGGTATCCTTGATGAAGTGGGCGGGATTGACCGCGCAATCCGAAAGCTTCGGGAGATGATGGACAGCAATATAAAAAAGGATGACAAGGCAGTGGAAAAATGATATACTTCTAATTATGACTATTAGGCTAACGTAAAAGAAAAGCATCGTAGATGCGATTTTACTAATGCGGTTCTGAATAGTTATATTCGTATTAACATTAAAGTTAGGGGTATGATGACATGGCATCTTCATCAGGCAAAAGAACATCATCTTCCGGCAGGACAAGAAAAAGTACGACGAGCAGCCGCAACAGGCAGGCGCAGAGATCTGCACAGGACAGTGAACTTTTTCACGAGATTGGTCTGATCGTCCTGTTTGTTGCGATGTTGATATTATTTTGTTGCAATTTTGGTATTATCGGTCCGGTTGGCAATGCAATCAGTGGGGTCTTATTTGGCATTTTCGGATTCACTGCGTATATTGCGCCTATTGTAATATTTCTGGCGGTGGCTTTTTGGTTCGCCAATGAGGGGAACCCAACTGCTGTGCGGAAAATGATCGCCGGTGTCGTATTGTTTTTAATGATCGGTGTAGTATGCGATCTGATCACGAAGACTGCCGGTTCCATGGAACAGTACGATATCAAGCTGTTATATACGAACTGCAGCACCGGCAAAAAAGGCGGCGGTATTCTGGCAGGCAGTATCTGTTATCTGTTGTTACATTATCTGGAGACCGTAGGAACAGTGCTGGTAGTGCTTTTGTGTTCATTGATCAGTCTGATCCTTGTAACAGAGCGATCCTTCTTAAACAGTATGCGTAACAGTGGCGACAGGATCCGTGAAATGTCCAGAGAAGACGCGGTGCGTAGACGAGAGAATGCCGAAATCCGCAGGCAGGAGCAGGAAGAGCGTACTTCCCAAAGAGAGGAAGCACGCCGCATCCGCGAAGAGGAGCGCCGGATCCGTGAAGAAGAGCGAAGACTTCGCGCTGAGGAGAAAGAGAACGAACAGATCCTGAATGCTGTCCCCCGCAGAGAGAAAAAGGTGACAGGAGTTATGATGGATACCTCCTTGAAAAAGCAGGATACACAGCCTGCCGGTAGACGGGATGATATTCATGAGATCGTATACGAAGAGGATGCACAGGAAGCGCCTGAAGTGGAAGAGACCCGGGTGACTTCCAGTGATTTTGATAAAATCAATGTGACGGATATGCATCAGGTGACGATGCAGGAAGCAGTGGGGGAGGCTTCTTATGAAGATATACCGGTGGAGGAAGTAAGCAGCGCAGCTACGTTTAAAAAGCCTTTTGAACGCAGAGAGTCCTGGCAGGAGGAAGCGGCGCTTCTGACGCCCCAGGCGGAAGCTATCCGGATCCATAAGGAAGACATTCCGGAGCATGAGGAGACACCTGCAGAACCGGCTGAGAGCCGCGTGCGCCCGAAGATTACGGCACCGGAGCCTCCTAAGGGGAATTCCCTGGCGGAAGACCAGATACATAAGGATATTGCAAAGGCAGCCAAACAGCCCACGGCAGAATACCGGATCCCTCCTTTGAGTCTGTTACAGAAGGGAAAGGCGTCTACGGGAGATTCTTCCAGAGAATTAAAAGAGCCGGCCATGCGCTTGCAGCAGACACTGAATACTTTCGGTGTGAAGGTAACGATCACCGATATCAGTCAGGGCCCTAGTGTTACCCGGTATGAATTACAACCGGAGCAGGGGGTAAAGGTATCTAAGATCGTAGGTCTGGCAGACGATATCAAATTGAATCTGGCAGCCACGGATATACGTATCGAGGCACCAATCCCAGGCAAGGCTGCCATCGGTATCGAAGTCCCGAACAAAGAAAATATGACAGTAGCACTCCGTGATCTTTTAGAGAGTAACGAATTCCGGGAATTTAATTCCAACATAGCTTTTGCCGTAGGCAAGGATATTGCTGGCAAGACGGTAGTAGCGGATATTGCCAAGATGCCCCATATGCTGATCGCCGGAGCTACCGGTTCCGGTAAATCCGTATGTATTAATACTCTGATCATGAGTATTTTGTACAAGGCACATCCGGATGATGTAAAACTGATCATGGTAGACCCTAAGGTCGTAGAACTGAGTGTGTATAACGGCATTCCTCATCTGCTGATCCCGGTAGTGACAGATCCCAAGAAGGCATCTGCTGCATTGCATTGGGGTGTCAGTGAGATGGAAGATCGTTACCGGAAGTTCGCGGATTATAATGTCCGTGATCTGAAGGGCTATAATAAAAAGATAGAGACCATGCCTGTTTGCGAGGGAGAGGAACGGCCTAAGAAGATGCCGCAGATTGTTATTATCGTAGATGAACTTGCGGATCTGATGATGGTATGTCCCGGCGAGGTAGAAGAATCCATCTGTCGTCTGGCACAGCTTGCCAGAGCGGCAGGGATCCATCTGATCATTGCTACCCAGCGACCCAGCGTGGATGTCATCACCGGTCTGATCAAGGCGAACATGCCCAGCCGTGTGGCGTTCTCCGTATCCAGTGGCGTGGATTCCCGTACAATCCTGGATATGAACGGAGCCGAAAAACTTTTGGGAAAAGGAGATATGCTGTTCTACCCTCAGGGCTATTCGAAGCCGGCCCGTGTACAGGGAGCTTTCGTATCGGATAAGGAAGTATCCGATGTGGTGGATTATCTGAAAAATCAGAGCCTTGGCAATGTCTATAACAGCTATGCCGAGGATATAGAAGAAAAGATTAAAAATATCGGCTCATCGGGAGGCTCTTCCGGAAGCGGATCCGGCGGTGGCAACGACAGAGACGAATATTTTGAGGAAGCCGCGCGTTTTATTATAGACAAGGATAAGGCATCCATCGGAATGCTGCAGCGTGTGCTTAAGATCGGCTTTAACCGTGCCGCCAGGATCATGGATCAATTGTGTGAGTACGGCGTGGTCGGCGAAGAAGAAGGCACAAAGCCCAGAAAGGTACTTATGAGTATGGAACAGTTTGAACAGTTGTTAGAGGAAATCTGACATGGAGAACTGTCTGAATAAACGGAGGGAAAATATGAAAACAGATATTGAAATCGCACAGGAAGCGGTCATGGAACCGATCACGAACGTTGCGGCAGGTATTGGCATCGATGCAGATGACCTGGAGCTTTACGGCAAGTACAAAGCAAAACTTTCTGAGGAATTTCTGGAAAAAATACAAGCTCGTCCCAATGGAAAATTGATTCTGGTAACAGCAATCAACCCGACTCCCGCCGGAGAGGGCAAGACGACCACCACGGTAGGATTGGGAGAAGCTTTCGGACGAATGGGGAAAAAAGCAGTGATCGCTCTCAGAGAGCCATCTCTTGGTCCCTGTTTCGGTATCAAAGGCGGTGCAGCCGGCGGTGGATATGCTCAGGTAGTACCTATGGAGGAACTGAATCTTCATTTTACCGGAGATTTCCATGCAATTACTTCTGCAAACAATCTGCTGGCAGCACTTTTGGACAACCATATCCAGCAGGGCAATGAACTTGGCATTGATACCAGACAGATTATCTGGAAGCGCTGTGAAGACATGAATGATCGTGTCCTGCGTAATATCGTAGTGGGGCTGGGCAAAAAGACAGACGGCTATGTCAGAGAGGATCATTTTGTCATCACTGTGGCCAGTGAAATTATGGCAATTCTGTGCCTGGCTGACGATCTGAAGGATCTGAAGGATCGTCTGTCCCGTATCGTGGTGGCCTATAACTATCAGGGAGAACCGGTAACGGCAGGTCAGCTGAAGGCAGTAGGCGCTATGGCAGCTTTGTTAAAGGATGCTATAAAACCGAATCTGATCCAGACACTGGAGCATACCCCTGCGCTGGTGCACGGCGG
>OBJD01000247.1_pt1 | contig 11952 bp, 10 predicted proteins | sample 1518751 | NCBI WGS metagenome assembly OBJD01 (sample SAMEA728703, study PRJEB22492) | human gut metagenome | reverse complement strand
CAGCCCCTCTCCCTATCTCTTAGGTTCTCTCCCTCGTGGCTCCCTCTTTCCTTACTCACACCCCCACCCCGTCGGGGTGTTGGTGGAACTCGAATAATCACCTAAACATTGTATATCCTGTCAAATCAGGGACGCTTAACGCTACATGTCCGCATATTAGTACATATATCTCAGGTTAGTGGCGTTTTTTGAAGAGCCAATGTCAGTGCAGTTGTAATGATGCACTCACGAAATTATCAATAACTTGTCGGTATGGGAACTGTTTTAAGCGGTGTTGGCAATATACTTCACTGTGTGGGCTTTAATAACAATCAGTTTATCGACAATCTGAGCTGTACCGAAAAGGTACAGCTCAAATGTATTAAGTTAATCAATAAAATCCGCCGTCTACTCCGAGTATCTGACCTGTGACGAAGCCTGCAAAGGCAAGGTATACAGCCGCCTTTGCCACATCATCGGGTGTGCCGAGCCTGCCGAGCGGAGTTTCGGCGATAAGCTCGTTCATCTCATCGGGCGACAGGTGAGCATTGTTCATAGGGCTGTCGATCACTCCCGGGGCGATGCAGTTTACGGTTATTCCGCTGGGGGCGACCTCTTTGGAGAGCGATTTTGTGAAGCCGATAAGTCCTGCCTTGACCGTTGAGTAAGGCACTTCGCAGGACGCTCCGTATACTCCCCACACAGATGAAATGTTGATGATGCTTCCCTGTTTGCGATTTATCATAAAAGGCAGTACCGCCTTTGTCATATTGAATGCGCCCGTAAGGTGAACATCAATCATATTGTACCAGTCAAGCTCGGTGACATCGCTCAGCATTTTAATCTGGGATATGCCGGCATTATTGATAAGCACATCTATTTTTCCGAAATCAGCCGCTATGCGTTCTACCGCAGCCGACACCTCTTTAGCGGAGGTAACATCTGCCTTATATGCCTTGCTGCCGAGTTCATTTTCAAGCTGACGGGCTTTTTCATCGGAGCTTTTGTAGATTATAGCAACATCGTTTGTTTTTGCGAAGGCACGAGCCATAGCGCTGCCGATAGCTCCTGTTCCGCCTGTAATAATTACTGCCATAGTAATCCTTTCGATTATAAAACGGGCATTGCATTACCTGCCGGAGTTAATGCAATGCCCTGCTTATTTACTTGCCTGTTACCTTTATCTCGTCGCCGTCTGCGTCAACGTCTATCTGTGATATGTTGCCGTCGGCTTCGACTATGATATTTGCTACCTTGTCCTCAATATCCTTGCGGACGACTTTGCGGACATCTCTGCCGCCGAACTTGCCGCCGGACGCTTTTTTCGCAACAAGCTCATAAGCCTCATCGCTGACGTTAAGCGTTATGTTCTTTTCGAGCAGAGGCTCTTTCATCTCGCCTATCATAAGTCCGGCAATGCCCTTGTAGGCATCGAGGGTGAGGGGCTTGAACACTACTACCTCGTCAACACGGCTTAAGAATTCGGGGCGAAGGAATTCGCCAAGAGCCTTCATCGCCTTGTCCTTTGAAATATCCGCCTCGCTCTTTGCAAAGCCAAGACCGCTTGTATTGAACGATGAGCCTGCGTTTGAGGTCATGGCGATTACGGTATTCTCGAAGCTGACCGTTCTGCCGTGAGCATCTGTTACCTTGCCTTCGTCAAGAATCTGCAGGAGAATGTTCATTACATCGGGGTGAGCCTTTTCTATCTCGTCAAAGAGAATTACGGAATAGGGCTTTCTGCGTACCTTTTCGGTAAGCTGGCCTGCCTCATCGTATCCTACATATCCGGGAGGCGAGCCGATGATTCTCGAAACGCTGTGCTTTTCCATAAACTCGGACATATCAAGTCTTATAAGCGGGTCAACTGTGTTGAAAAGCTCGTTTGCGAGCACCTTTACAAGCTCGGTCTTGCCGACACCGGTTGGTCCTACGAAAATGAATGACGCAGGTCTGCGGCGTGCGGAAAGCTGAACTCGAGTTCTTTTTATAGCGGCGGCTACAAGCTCGCACGCTTCGTCCTGACCGACTACCTTTGATTTAAGCACGGTTTCAAGGTTTGCGATACGCTTGAATTCGGTTTCAAGCAGCTTGCTTGCCGGGATACCCGTCCACAGCTCGATGACCTTGCAGACATCGTTTTCTGTAACGTGTACTTCCTTTATCATAGGCTCAAGCTCGTCAATACGGGCTGTATTCTTAGCAAGCTCGGTCTTTATCTCGGCTATACGCTGATAATCCTTGTTCTCGGTTTCGGCGGACAGGTTGTTTTCTTCGGTTTCAAGAGCCTTGTTTTTCTTTTTAAGCTGTTCGTACTCGGTAAGCTCCTTGCTGTTTATGCTTGCGCAAGCCGCCGCCTCGTCGAGCAGGTCTATCGCCTTGTCGGGAAGATACCTGTCGGTAATGTAGCGTTCACTGAGAACGGCACAGCTTTTTAAAATATCATCGCTGACATACAGCTTGTGGTATTCTTCGTAGTATTCCTTGATGCCCTTTAAAAGCTCGATAGTATCCTCTATTGACGGCTCGTTTGCCGTTACGGGCTGGAAACGTCTTTCAAGTGCGGAATCCTTTTCGATATACTTTCTGTACTCGTTGAACGTTGTAGCGCCGATGACCTGCACCTCTCCCCTTGACAAAGCAGGCTTGAGGATATTTGCGGCATTCATCGTGCCTTCGCTGTCGCCTGTGCCGACAAGGTTATGAACCTCGTCAATAAAGAGGATTATATTACCTGCGGTCTTTATCTCCTCAATAAGCGCTTTCACACGGCCTTCAAACTGACCTCTGAACTGCGTGCCTGCGACAAGGGAGGTAAGGTCGAGCATATAAAGCTCCTTACCCTGAAGTCTGAAGGGAACATCGCCGTCCGCCAGCTTCTGAGCTATGCCCTCTGCAATAGCGGTTTTACCGACACCGGGTTCGCCTATTATGCAGGGGTTGTTCTTTGTACGGCGGGATAAAATCTGCATAACACGGTAGATCTCTTTCTCTCTGCCGATTATACGGTCAATCTCGCCTTTTTTTGCCTTGGCGGTAAGATTGGTGCAATAGGTATCGAGGAATTTTCTCTTTTTCTCCTCTTTTTTCTTATTGTGCTTCTTATCGTCCTTTAAGTCTTGCTTTTCGCTTTCGGTCTGACTGTCCTTGTTTGCGGCAAAACGCTTGAAGAACGGCATCATTGTGCCTGCGCCGCCCGGTGTGAAGTCATCGTCTGCACCGCTGTCTGCGTCTGAGTCTGATTCTTCATCGACATCACCGAAAATCATTTTATAGCTTTCTTCAAGGTCCTCATCGCTGATTCCCATTTTTTCAAGGTAGTCGTTTACCTGCGGAACACCGAGCTCTTTTGCGCAGATAAGGCAAAGTCCCTCGTCACGCTTGTCGTTGCCCTGTATTGTCGAGATAAAAACTACCGCTTGTCTTTTTTTACATCTTGAGCAAAGCATTTATATCCAACCTTTCTTTAGGTTCTTTTGTATTTTTATTGTATTGTAAGCTGTTATCGCTTATGCGAAGGGGCGGTTTCGTAAAATAACACTGCTGTTAACAGCTTACTTATTATTATAGTTCTCTTTTGTTAACTGAGTATTTAGTTAAGGAAATCGAGGAACGAGAAGTTGTATATTTTACTGAACGCAAAAGACTTGTTGATAGTCATATCGTTCAGGAATATAAGCGTGTTGTTTGTCAGCTCAACAGCCATATGGGCTATTATCACAACAATGAACACTATTACAAGTCCCTGCAAAAGTCCTGCAACACCGCCCAGAAGGGAATTCAGCTTTCCTATAAGCGGCAGCTTGTTTATAACGGATGTCGCCTTTATTACTATCGAGAGGATAATAAATATAAGAATGAACAGAACAACAAATATGATCGTTCTTAACGGTACAAGCACTACGGGCTTTGCAACGTTGTCAAGAACAGCCTTGCCGGGATTGCCCGACGACTGCACTACGCTTACAACAACGCTGTTTATCGTACCGCTGTCAATGTCCTCTATCGTCTTGCCTTTAAGGTCAAGAGCAGGAACGGTTTCACCGACTTTATCTATTATTTCGTTTACGCTGTCGGCAACCTCGCTGTTTTTGATATTCTGTGCAAGAACCTCAGTAAGTATCATATTCTCGATGCCGTATTTCTCAATATCACTTTCGTATATCTGCACAGAGCCGAGATCGATATTTGAATAATCAACGTTTTTATCCACGCCGAACGAGGTAAGATCGACCTTGCTTATGCCTGTGTTGCTTAAGTTCACATTACCGAGATTTACGGTTACCTTGCCTGCCTTGTCGGCTTTCAGCTCAAGGCTGTCAATGCTCTTACCGTTTATTTTTGCCTTTTCCATATCTATCTTGCCTATCTGTGTAACAACGTTGTCGCCGAGCGCATCGTTGATAGAGGTCGAGATAGTCTGTTCAAGCGGTTTGCTGATAAAGCTGTCATATATCCAGCCCGAAACGCCGTTGCTTATCATAAGCGCTATCACAAATGAAGCGGCGAAGGCACACAGGCTCAGCACCATACGGACAAAGCCCTTTTTCGCTCCTATAAACATCATACATATAAGTATAGCCGCAAGAATAAAATCATAAAACCAGAAAAATTCAGTTCCCATATTCCTTCCTTTCTGCAATTAAAGCTGTATGCAATCAAGGCTGTCATACCCCATAAGAAGTATTGAACCGCCAACCTTTATGAAATCCGAATAGCTGTCTGTGAGCAGGGTTTTCTTCACGGACACCAGCGAATAGTCATACTGCGTTATATCCGATTCTGTCATTACAATGACAGAGTTATCGACAACTCTTATACGCTTTACATCGGAGGACACCTCTGCCTGTGCGGTCACCTCGCACTTTTCGTCAAGAAGTATCAGCTTCTTTCCTCCGTCCGTATAATTATCAAGCACAAAAGCCTTTTTTGATGAGAGAGCGTCAAAGTTCTCTATCGTTCCCTGATAGCTGTAATTGCCGATAAGCTCGCCGCTGTCGGTGTTATAGGTGCGTATTTCGCTGTCGCCCGTTACGGTCAGCGTACCGCCGTTTACCGAAAGCGAGAGCGTCACGCAGTCGCTTATCGTCTGCGTCCACAGCTCAGTGCCGTCACCCGTAATATCGTATTTTGAGAGCTTTGTGACAATATCGCCGTTATCAGAGGTCACTCTTGTTACGTAGATGAACCTGTTGTCATCGGAGAATGCGACCTGCATAACGTTATCGTCAATGAAACGCTGTGTATACTGCCATTTTCCGCCGCCGTCATAAACGTAGATAACGTTCGAGTATCTTCCGCCCGATGTCACAACGGCTGTATGCTCGGAGTTGCCGAGAAAAACGGATACAATGACTTCATCGGGGATATTCTGCTTGAATATCTCGCTCGTCTTGTTGAACAGAGAAAAATCGTGACCGCCCTTATCGTAAATAACCACACGTTTTGAGTTTGAAACGGTCATAGGGTGAACATAGCCGTGCTGTAAGGCAAAATTCTGTCCGCCGTTCTCGTTATACGAATAAAGATATGTGTCGCTGAGCAGTGAGAACCCGTCACCGAGCGGACAGAACGAATAATCGTTCCTGCCGGTGAGGGAAATGGGATAGCCCTCGCTCTGAGCCGTAGTGGTGGATATTCTTGACGCTATGCCACGCAGAGGCTCAAATATCGTATCACGGTATATCCATACAGGAATAAGAGCCAGAATGACAACAAGCAAAATTATAAGATTTCTTATCCGCTTTGCTTTTTTCTTCTTTTTCCTGTAAAGAGAAACATCGTTTATATCGTTGTTTTTCTCCGTTTCAAGAGGATTCTTTTCGGGTACTTTCATATTTACCCCACTTTCATTTAAACATCGTTTTCGTAAAATACCTTGTTGAGATACAGTCCGCAGGGGGAAACGGTCTTTCCGGCAAACTCCCTGTCGGGCTTTGTAAGTGCGTTTATTATATCCTGCTCTGTGCGTTTTCCCTCGCTGATATAAATAAGAGTTCCTACTATAATTCTTACCATATTGTGAAGAAAGCCGTTTCCGCAGACTTTAATTTCGACAAAATCGCCCGTCTGCTCAACATCTATCGAATAGACGGTTCTGACGGTTGATAGCAGATGCTCCTTAGCCTCCGCCTTGCAGAAGGACGCAAAATCATGCTCGCCGACTATAAGCCGAGCCGCTTTCCGCATTTTCTCAATGTCGGGCTTATAGGGATAATGAAGCGCAGTATCCGCCGAGAAAACATCACGCACATCACCTGTGTAAATCCTGTATATGTATTCCTTTCCCTTGCTGTCAAACCTTGCGTGAAAGCTGTCGGGCATATCTTCGCAGGAAAGAAAGGCTATATCCTGCGGTAAAAGTGCGTTGCCGCCTTTTATAAAGCCCTCGCAGGGAATGGGGCAGTTCGTTTTTACGTTGAACACAAACGCTCTTGCGTGCACACCCGTGTCTGTCCGTGAACAGCCGTTTATCGTAATATCCTCACAGAGCAGTTTTGAAAGCACTTCCTCGACTGTCTGCTGTATGCTGTTTGCGTTGTTCTGCCGCTGGTAGCCGTGATAGGCAGTGCCGTTATATGCCATTGTTACTTTAAGATTGCGCATAGTTCACCTTAAATTCCGGGTACAGCCACATAAATGTTCATAAGAATGATTAATGTGAACATTACAGCCATTACAACCGTTGCGACAATATCCCTTGTTCCGAATTTAAGCTGTTTCATGCGTGTTCTGCCCTCGCCGCCTCTGTAGCAACGGCACTCCATAGCAAGAGCAAGCTCGTTAGCACGCTTGAAAGCGGACACGAACAGCGGTATCAGCACGGGTATCAGAGCCTTTGCCTTCTTTACAAGTCCGCCTGTGTCTAAGTTTGCGCCTCTTGCCTTCTGAGCCGACATTATCTTATCGGTTTCTTCGATAAGAGTAGGGATAAATCTCAGTGCTATAGTCATCATCATAGCAAGCTCGTGAACGGGAAAGTGGAGCTTCTTGAGCGGCGACAGCAGTCTTTCGATTGCATCGGTCAGCGCTATGGGCGAGGTCGTATAGGTGAGAAGCGACATTCCGACAATAAGGAACACTATCCTCACCGTCATAAACACCGATGTATTTATGCCCTCTGCGTAAATCGTGATAAATCCCAGCTTTACAAGCGGATCTCCCTCACCGTGTATAAAGAACAGATTCAGTATACAGGTAAACAGTATTATCGGCATAATGGGTTTAAGGCTCTTGAAAATCAGCTTGAAGCTGATCCCCGACATCATATAAATAATCAGCATGAACAGTCCCGCCGAGATAAGCGAGCAATAATTCCCTGCCATAAACAGCATTACGACATAGGCTATATCAAGCACTATCTTGAAACGGCTGTCGAGCCTGTGGATTATTGAATTGCCCGGGAAAAACTGTCCTATTGTAATATCCTTCAGCATATCGTTCCTTTATCCATATACTGCATTATTCTGTCCTTGGCACGTTCAACAGTATATATATCTTTTCCTAAATCTACACCTTTATCTCTCAGCTTCATCATAATCTTTGTGATCTGAGGAACATCAAGACCTATCTTTATAATTTCGTCCTGTCTTGCGAATACGCTGTCTGTATCCTCGTGGCAGAACAGCTTGCCCTTGTTCATAACAAGCACCTTATCGGCATACTTTACTATGTCCTCCATAGAGTGAGAAACAAGAAGTATCGTCTTGCCGTATTTCTTGTGGTAATCGCTTATCTTGCCGAGTACCTTTTCCCTGCCTATAGGGTCAAGTCCTGCCGCAGGCTCGTCAAGGATAAGTATCTCGGGATCCATTGCGATAACGCCTGCAAGTGCGACACGGCGTTTCTGTCCGCCCGAAAGGTCAAACGGCGAGCGTTCGAGAAGCTCCTCACGGATACCCATATTTTCTGCCGCCTCACGCACTCTGCGGTCGATCTCGGCTTCATCGCAGCCCATATTCTTGGGACCGTATGCTATATCCTTGTACACCGTTTCTTCAAACAGCTGATACTCGGAATACTGGAATACAAGTCCTACCCTGAATCTTATCGAGCGTATATCAACGCCCTTGCTCCAAATATTCTGACCGTCTATCAGCACTTCGCCCGATGTTGGCTTTACAAGCCCGTTCAGGTGCTGGATAAGCGTTGATTTTCCGCTTCCCGTGTGACCGATTATTCCGCAGAATTCGCCTTTTTCTATGGTAAGGTCTACATTATCCACAGCGGTTGACTCAAACGGAGTGCCGACGCTGTATTTATAGGTAAGCCCCTTAAGTTCTATCACATTCATTTTTTATTCCTTATTTTTGAGAATGTCGTACAGCACCTGTGCGCATTCATCTTCATCTATTATATCATCGGGAACGTCAAGTCCGCATTTTTTAAGCTCGTACATAAGCTCGGTCGCCTGCGGAACGTCAAGTCCGACCGACTTTAACAGCTCTACCTGTGAGAATATCCTTTTCGGCACATCATCAAGCAGTATATTGCCCTTGTCTATAACTATAACACGGTCGGCCTTTGCGGCCTCCTCCATATAATGAGTTATCAGTACAACGGTTATGCCGTGCTCCTTGTTGAGCGTCTTTATGGTCGCCATTATCTCTTTTCTGCCCTTCGGGTCAAGCATTGCGGTCGGCTCGTCCATTACTATACATCGTGGCCGCATTGCGATTATGCCTGCTATCGCAACTCTCTGTTTCTGACCGCCGGAAAGCTGATGCGGAGCGTGGTTGCGGTACTCGTACATATCAACCGTTTTCAGTGCGTCATCTACCCTTTTGCGTATTTCATCGGGAGGTACGCCGAGATTTTCGAGTGCGAACGCAACGTCTTCTTCAACTATAGTCGCTACTATCTGGTTGTCGGGATTCTGGAAAACCATTCCGACAGTCTGACGTATATCGTATATCCTGCTCTCGTCTGTCGTATCTATACCGTCAACAAGCACCTTGCCCGAGGTGGGAAGAAGAATGCCGTTGAAGTGCTTTGCAAGGGTCGACTTGCCGCTTCCGTTATGGCCAAGCACAGCTACGAAGCTGCCCTTTTCTATCGAAAGGTTTATGTCGGTAAGAATGCGGTTCTTGCCTGTTTCATCGCCGTTTTCGTCAAATACGGTATAATCGAATATAAGGTCTTCGGTTTTAATTATCTCGTTATCTTTCAATCCGTTCTCCTTTGCCGCCGTTTAATCGAAATATACTACAGCGGTGTTTCCCGCAGGCACTGCAAGCCCTGTCTGTTCAACGGGAAGTCCTATCTCCTGCGAATCTACTCTTATCTTGTATTTTCTGCCTACCGTCATCTGTAATAGGTAAGTCATTACCGATGAGGAAAGACCTGTCGTGTAGCTGTTGAGTACAATGAACAGAGGGTTATCGGAAAGCACCTCGGTGCACATATTCATAAGGTCGCATATGCTGTCCTCAAGCTTCCACATCTCGCCGTTTGTTCCTCTGCCGTAGCTTGGGGGGTCGAGTATGATACCGTCATAGCGGTTGCCTCGCCTTATCTCCCTGCCGAGAAACTTTACCGCATCGTCTACTATCCACCTTATCGGCTTGTCGGAAAGACCGCTTAGCTTTGCGTTTGTCCTGCCCCAGTCCACCATACCCTTTACTGCGTCAAGGTGACATACCTTTGCGCCTGCCTTTGCACAGGCGAGCGTTGCGCCGCCGGTATAGGCGAACATATTAAGCACGTTTATCTCCCTGCCGGCGTTCTTTATAAGCTCTGAGCATAAATCCCAGTTGACCGCCTGCTCGGGAAATATTCCCGTATGCTTGAAGCCTGTGGGCTTTACCATAAAGGTAAGTCCCTTGTAGCTTATGTTCCAGCTTTCAGGGAGCTGTTTTCTGTATTCCCAGTTTCCGCCGCCGCTTGATGAACGGTGATATACCGCATCCGCCTTGCTCCACAGCGGCGATGGGTCGGGGTTTTTCCATATTATCTGCGGGTCGGGTCGCACAAGCGTTATTCCGCCCCATTTTTCAAGTCGCTGACCGTCAGACGCATCTATGAGTCTGTAGTCCTGCCAATCCTGTGATTTTCTCAAGTCGGTTCACCTTATCCTGTAACTGTCTACTGTCGGTCGTATCGTGTCAAGAAACGAGTTTTCGCCTATCCTGTTTATTTTAAAGAATACCGCCTGACTTCCGCCTGTCGACATTACCGAAACGAATATTCTGTCATCGGTCTGGAACAAGGTAACGTTCATACTTACCCTGCCATTGCCGAGATAGCTGTAACGCTCATACGCACGGATGGCGCATCGGGTGCTGCCGGCTACTATATCCGAGCTTTCTTCAAGAGATGCGCTGGTGCTGCCTCTCATAACTGTGTTGTGAAGATCCATAAGTATAATATCAAAATTGCCGTACAGCTCTGCTTCTATCTTTGCCATAAAAAACTCCTTTTACATTTCATCGGCACAGGCACTCTTTAATCGTGTCTGCGATGAGATGTGTCCAATGATGCACTTCCTTTTCGTCTTTGCCCTCTATCATAACTCGTACAAGCGGTTCTGTTCCGCTTTCTCTGACGAGTATCCTGCCGTTTTCGCCCATAGCCTGTTCAGCCTGTGCGATAATATCGGTTATCTTCTGCGTCTTGTCCCATAGTCCCTTTTTGTCCTCGGTAATCTTTACGTTGACAAGAAGCTGGGGGAAGTCGGGTATATCCTTTACAAGCTGTGACAGCGGACGTTTGCATTTCGACAGCAGTTCAAGGGTCTGTGCCGCTGTAAGCTGTCCGTCACCTGTGGTTGCGTGGTCGAGGAAAATAATGTGTCCGGACTGTTCGCCGCCGATATTATAACCGTTGTTCAGCATTTCTTCAAGAACGTAACGGTCGCCGACCTTCGTGCATACCGTTTCTATCTTGTTTTCGTTCATAAAACGGTGGAAGCCGAGATTGCTCATTACGGTGACGACAGCAGTGTTGTTTTTCAGTGTACCGATTTCCTTCATATAACGTGAGAGGATAGCTATCAGCTTATCGCCGTCTATTATGTTGCCCTTTTCATCGACTGCAAGGCATCTGTCCGCATCGCCGTCAAACGCAAAGCCAACGTCACAGCCACGCTTTTTAACAAGCTCTACAAGCTGTTCTATATGTGTAGAGCCGCATTTATCGTTGATATTAAGGCCGTCCGGCTCGTTGTTGATGTAGACATATTCCGCTCCGAACTTATAGAAAAGCGACTCTGCGGTTGCGCTTGCACTGCCGTTTGCACAGTCTATCGCAACAAGAAGTCCCTGAAACTTTCCGTCGACGGTCGACTGGATATGCTCGTTGTACTCGCTTACGGCACCGTACATAGTTTTTACTCTGCCGACATCCGAGCCGTCAACAAGCGTCATTTTTTCCGGAGTGTCGAGTATCAGCGCCTCTATCTCGTTTTCAACGTCATCGGGGAGTTTGAAGCCTGTCGATGAGAACAGCTTTATGCCGTTATATTCAACGCTGTTGTGCGAGGCTGAAATCATCACGCCTGCATCCGCTCCGTAATATCTTACAAGATAAGCTACGGCTGGGGTGGGTACCACTCCGAGAAGCTCAACGTCCGCACCTACCGAGGTTATGCCTGCGATAAGCGCAGATTCGAGAATATCCGAGGATATTCTTGTGTCCTTGCCTATCAATATCCTTGCTTTTCCTTTATGTGTTTTCTGCTTTGTAAGTACGATGGCTGCGGCTCTGCCTATATTCATTGCAAGCTCGCAGGTAAGCTCTGTTACGGCTATACCTCTGGCACCGTCTGTTCCGAATAATCTGCCCATGATGCTTAAAATACCTTTCTTCTTTTTTTCAAACACAACAATCTATTTTTATAAATCACATTTTGGAGAAAAAGTCTGCTTTTATAAAAAATAGAGCAAATTCTCTATCCCCAACCCCAAACCCCTTCCCCGTGGGAAGGGGCTATTTACTGGGGCTACCGCCCCTAGTCCCTGTTGGGGGCTACGCCCC
>OBJD01000243.1_pt1 | contig 12136 bp, 10 predicted proteins | sample 1518751 | NCBI WGS metagenome assembly OBJD01 (sample SAMEA728703, study PRJEB22492) | human gut metagenome | reverse complement strand
CTGTGCCGCTTTGAGCGCGCACGAGCCGATTTTTTTTGCTCTGACGTCCTCGGGCATACCATGCAAAATCTCGTTGCGAATTTTTGTAAACTCGCACAAGTCGTCGCGAAAGACTTCACCGTTCGTCGCCTCTGCAAAGAAAACCGAGCTCGTATAGAGCCAGTCTTGCAGCGTTTGCGGCGCGCCGTCGCATCCCGTGTATCGACGATAAAAATCGTCTATGCGATAAACTCCCTGCGCGCTTGCTCCGCCTGCGCTTTGGCGAGGCTTGCCGAATCCGTTTTTCAGGCAATATTCTTCTTTGAGTTTGTCATAGACGCGCATAAGTTTGAAGCCGATTTTTTCTTCGTCCTCTTTTGTCAGCCACATGCAAAAACCCACTTCGAAATCGGGGTCGCGCGCCACTTCGTCGTAAAATCCGAAGCACTCCGAGCCGTGCCCGACAAGCCCGACGGCAATGCGGTTTTGATAATCGCCAAACTCGTCCGCAATCATCTTTATGCCGACTTCCGTATAAAACTTTCTTGCTTGTTCGATTCCCTTCATATGACACAATCTCCGTTTTATAATCGCATTATTGCGATATAAAACTCATTTTCTGTTGTTTTCGTAGATTTGTTTCGCGCGGTTTTCAAGCTCTTCTTTTTGCATAAAGTAGCCGAAAAATCCAAATGCAGGAGCGCACTTGGAGCATACGAACGCATAGTTTCCGTCATGCGTTAAACTTGCGTCGTCAAGGTGTTTATACGCCTTGTCAAGCAATGCTTCTATCTCGTCGTCGCACTCTTCTCCCTTGCTTTGCGCCTCGTCGTAAACAAGGTGCGCAAGATTGACGTAGGACACCGCAACCTCGCAAAAACCGCCTTTATTTTTCAGCACTTCGATGGCTTTTTCATAGCACCTCCTGCCCTCTTCGTAGCGGTGCAAATCGCACAGTGCGGTGGCGTAATTGTTGTAAAGTCCCGCAAGGCGATAGTCGTCTTTGGGCAAGGAGGTTTCATAGCGTTGTCTTGCGATTTCATAATACTTTATCGCTTCGTCCGCCCTTGAAAACGCTTTCATAGTGGTTGCGCAGTTGAGGTATATCGTTGCGTCGTTGACGCTTTCCGCGCCTCCTTTGCACGCCAAAATCGCAAGGGCTTCGTCCACTGCTTCAAGTCCCTTTTCTCGTTCACCGAGTTTGCGATAAAGTCCTATTTGCTCGCTCAAAATTTCAAGCAGTCCTTTTGTATCGCCGAGTGCTTTTGCTTCTTGTTCCCAGTATTCGAGCACTCGTTTTGCACCTTGCAAATCGTCCTTTTCGAACATCTCGTCGATTTTGTCGATGACGCGCATAATAGGGATTGTGCCGATAGGCTCTTTTGAGCAACTACATTTTTCTTGCATGATTTCGCCTCACGTATATTGTACAAATATTATAACATAACGCTTTTATTTAGAAAAGAGGAAAAGTTGCTTTTCAAGCGAGTTTTACACCGCAGAATAAAACGACCTGGGCACACTTTTGCGCCGTATTGCCTAAACGGAGGATCGATTTAAAAAATTTAAACATACAAATTAGATAAATTGTCGATTTTTGACGAGCGTTTTGAGCAAATCGCATATTGAAACGCCTAACAAACGTATAGTATAATTGTATTATCTTAAAACAAGGGAGAAGTTTATGGGAAAACTTCAAAAACTTATCGACAACAAAGCGCAGAGCGCAAAGTTTATGTGCGACGAAATCGCGCATATCTGCAACGACATGCCAAAGCGCGATCCCGGCTCGGAAGGCGAGAAAATGGCGTGCGAGTACATGGCAGATTACCTGAAAAACGACTGCGGATGCGAAAGATCGGACGTGGAAACATTCACCGAACACCCCAACGCGTTTTTCGGCTGGATTTATTTCACGATCACGCTTGTGCTTGCAGGCATGGTTCTTTTCTTCTTTTTGCCGATACTCGGCGCAATTCTGACGGCACTCGGTTTTGTGATTTTGTTCGTTCAATTCGGTCTTTACAAAAAACTCGTTGACAAATGCTTCCCCAAGAAGACGGGACACAGCGTCACCGCAATCAAAAAATGCACGGGAGAAGTGAAAGGCAGAGTTTTCTTCAACGGACATCCCGATGCGGTTTGGAACTGGCCCGTCAACAACAAATTCGGCGGCACTGCGCACGTTGCGCACCTTGTGACAAGCGTCGTAAGCGGACTTGTGGTGCTCGGCTTGAATATAGCGGCGGCAGTCGCAACCAAGTGCCAACCCGTCGTTGACTACACCGTCGCAGGCTACGTCGCACTCTACGGTCCCGTTCTTTTCTGGATGGGAATTGCAATTCTCGTCATGGTTCCCTGCCTTGTCGGCATGTACTTCATGTGGGACGAAAACACCATCACGGACGGTGCAAACGACAACCTCACGGGGTGCTATATGGGCATCGCAATCCTCAAAGCAATGAAAGATCAGGGCATCGAACTCGAACACACCGAGGTCGGCGTCATAATTTCGGGCAGCGAGGAAGCGGGACTTCGCGGCGCAATGGCATGGTGCGAAGCGCACAAAGGCGAATTCGACGACGTGCCGACTTGGATTTATTCTTACGACACAATTCACGAAAGCAGATTCCTCGGCGTCAACTATCGCGACCTCAACGGCACGGTAAAGTCGGACAAAGAAGTCAGCGATTCGTTCATTACGGCAGCAAACGAGCTCGGCATCAAATGCACAAAGACGTGGGTTCCTCCCTTTGGCGGAGCAACGGACAATGCGGCTTTCAACAAAGCAGGTTTCCGCTCAACAGGCATCACCGCTCTCGACCACAACCTTCAAGACTATTATCACACCATGCGCGACACTGCCGACAATCTCAATCCCGAATGCCTTGCAGATTGCTATGCTATATCCGTCAAGTGCCTTGAAAACTTCGATCGCGACATCGCAAAATAATTTTACCAAAACCAAAACAAAAAAAACGTCTTTCGAAAGAAAGGCGTTTTTTTGTTGCGACAATATTTTTCGCTTAAACTTCAAATCAATTTTGTTCGCACAAATCGGGCAAATCTCTGTAATACTCGTCTTGCGCGATTTCCATTTTCGGCTTTTCGCGATTGTAGATTATACGCATGATAATTCCGTCCACGATTATGTTGAGCACCCAGCTTATAGGCCAGCTCAAATATAGCATTTCGGGCGTATTTACGGCTTTGCACGCTGTATAAATCCACACGATACGGAAAACGCAAATGCAGAAAAAGTTGGCTACCATCGGCGTAAACGAATAGCCCATTCCGCGCATACATCCCACGATAACTTCAACTATGCCGCATACGAAGTAGATCGGCAAAATGATTTTCATTCTGTTGCAAGCATACTCGATGACAACGGGATCGGGCGTGTACAGCCTTGCGATATACTGCCCTGCCGTGAGCAAAACAAGCGTCCAAAGCAAACTTATGACGATAATCATTATCGACGCCTCGATTGCGGTTTTTTTGATGCGGTCGGGGCGTTTTGCACCGTAATTCTGCCCTGCGAACGTAACCGTTGCGTTTGAAACGGCGTTCATAGACGTATAAACGAAGCCTTCAAGATTGCTTCCCGTCGAACTGCCTGCGACAAGCGAATATCCGAAGCCGTTGAGATTGGTTTGAATAAGCACGTTGGCGATTGAGAAAAACGAGCTCAAAATGCCGCTCGGCAATCCGACTTTGATGATTTGCGCAAGTTCTTTTTTGTGGAAACGCAGTTTTTTGAGCACCAACTTGCAATATCCGTCCTCTTTCATAAGCGTGATGACAAGCAGTATGCACGAAATGTATTGGCTGACGATCGTCGCAATCGCAACGCCTTCGACGTCGAGTTTTGCAACGATGACAAATATGAGGTTCAGCGCAACGTTGACGATACCCGCAACCGTGAGGTATATAAGCGGACGTTTGGTGTCCCCTTTCGCCCGCAAAATGGACGCGCCGAAGTTGTAAAGCACGTTTGCGGGAGTGCCGATGAAGTATATAAACAGATAGTCGGTGGCTTTGTCGAGGATTGCGGGATCGGTTTTCATCCACACGAGGAAGTATCTTGCGCAAAACACGCCGATAAGCCCCACTGCTACACCGCTGATGAGCGAAAGAAGCACGGACGTATGCACGGTGTTTTGAGCGCGATTTTCGTCCTTTGCGCCGATTGCCTGGCTCATAACCACGTTTGTGCCTATCGACAAGCCTATAACGACGTTGATAATCAGATTGATAAGCGCAACGTTTGAGGAAACCGCCGCAAGCGATTGCGTGCTAGTTTCCGAAAACTGTCCTATGACAATCAAATCCGCCGCATTGAACAGCAACTGCAATATGCCCGAAAAAGCAAGCGGCAACGACACCGCAATGAGCTTTTTGAGCAGCGGTCCGCTTGTCATATCCATGTCTTTGAGTGCGGCAGCACCGTGATGATGAAAATGAATTGGCTTCATATTTCTTCCGTATCGTTTGAAAATATTTCTCGTCAGATTCCCTCTATCCGTATGGAAAGACTATTTTATCACTTCCGCCGCCAAAGTCAACCGAAACCGCCCCATATCCATAATTAAAAATTATGGAAAAGTCCCGACCTTATAAAAAATCGGGATTTTTATTTGAAATATTCCACAACTCACACAAAGTGCGAATATCACTGCGCCAAAATCGCACTTCTGTTGCGTGGCAACAATATCAAACACTGCGAATCGTATATTTATTTGCTTGCCTTTTGAGCCTCAAACCTATCCAACTTGTTTTTTTCCAATTTAAGATACACCCACTTGATCGGCGGACAGATTGCAAAGAGGAATTGCGCAAACGTGAAGAGTTTGGACGGGTTGACAAATTTGCGTTTATGCTCCAAACCTCTCACCATGCATTTGGCAACGTGTTGAGGCTTTTGTACGGGGAACGGACGCTCGCGGATGACTTTGCCATCCTGCCCTTCGACTGCTTTTTTGAAGAAGCCCGTGTCGGTTGCGATGGGATAAAGGCAAGTGAGCGCGACGTTTTTGGGAAGCTCGTAGCGCAAACCTTGTTGGAAGCCTTGCATCGCAAATTTGCTTGCGCTGTAAAGCGTGTAGCCTGGCATTGCGAGCTTGCCGATTGCCGACACTGTGATTGCCATATGACCTTGCTTGCCGCCGAGATATTCGACGTATTTTTGATATGTATAAATGGGCGAAAACACGTTGACTTTGAAGATGTCCTCTATACGCTCCCAGTTGACGTAATCCATTGTTTCATAATACGGGAAGCCTGCGTTTGCAAAGAAGATATCGATCGAGCCGAGTTTTTCGTCAGCGGTTTTGAAAATCGAATCCACGTTTTCTTTTGTGGAAACGTCGCACACCATCGGGATAACGTTTTTCAAACCGAGAGTTTCGATTCTGTCCGTGCGCAGGTCGACTGCCAAAATCGTGTTGTCCCTGTTTGCGAGCAATTTGAGAGTTTCAAGACCGATACCGCTGTTTGCGCCGGTTATGACGATATTTTTGCCTTTTATCATAGTTTTCTCCTTTATTTGAAAAATTATATTTCTTTATGCTTTTCCAAAATCTTGTCAAACAAGACATTTGCCTTCTTATTGAGCTTGTCAAGCGAGCCTTTATTGTCGATTATTTGCGTGCTTTTCGCCATCAAAACCGACGACGGCACTTGCGAGCGAATACGCTTGATAGCCTGCGCCACGCTCATTCCTCTACCCTTTTTCAAGCGCAATATACGCTTCAAAAGCGGTGTTTTGACATACACGATTTCATCGAAAGCCTCGTCGCCGCCCTCGATAAAAAGCGGCAATTCGACCGCAAGCGGACTTTGCGCATATTCGGCAATCTTCCTCATAATTTCGGGATGAGCGATTGCGTTGAGCTTTTTGCGCTCGCTCTCGTTTGAAAAGACTATGCTTGCAAGCGTCTTTTTGTCCACTTCTCCGTTTCTGACCGCAGCGGGAAACGCCGTTTGAATTTTTTGAATATAAGACGGCGTTTTGAGCAATTCCGAGTTGATTTCGTCTGCGCTAATGCAGAAAAAACCACGCTCCTTTGCGATTTTCATAACCTCGCTTTTGCCCGAGCCTATTCCGCCGATAATTGCGATTCTCATTTCAAATCACCCCAGTTGTCCGCGCTTGTCGCCTCGGCAACGAGAGGTACGGAAAGCGAAACGGCGTGTTCCATTTCATACGACAATATCTTTTTGACTTCCTCTTCTTCGTCCTTTGTTGCCTCGATGATGAGTTCGTCGTGGATTTGAAGTATCATTTTGGACTTCATGTTTTCAAGGCGTTTTTCGACGTTTATCATCGCAATCTTGATGATGTCTGCCGCCGAGCCTTGCAAGGGCGTATTCATTGCCATGCGCTCCGCCGCCGAACGTACCATATAATTTGACGCTTTGAGGTCGGGCAAATTGCGACGTCTGCCAGACATCGTGAGCGAATACCCTCTCGCTCTTGCGTCCTCGACGTTCTTGTCCATAAACTCGCGCACTTTGGGATGCATTGTGAAATAGTTTGCGATAAACTCCTTTGCCATGTATTGCGGAATGGAAAGGTTTTCTGCAAGTCCGTATCCGCTTATGCCGTAAATTATGCCGAAATTGACCGCTTTTGCGTCCCGTCTTTGTTGCGGCGTAACCTCGCTTACGGGAATGCCCAAAATCTGCGACGCTGTAATGGCGTGGATGTCGTCGTCGTGATTGAACGCATCGATAAGTTGCTCGTCGCCGCTCATATGCGCAAGCAGGCGCAATTCTATTTGCGAATAGTCCGCGCTTACAAGCACGCAATTCTCCCCGGGAATAAACGCACTCTTGATATCCTTAGCCTCGTCGCTCCTTGCAGGAATGTTTTGAAGATTGGGATTCGTTGAGCTGAGTCTTCCCGTTTGCGTGATGCATTGATTGAACTCGGTGTGGATTCTTCCCCTGTTGACAAGCGGTTGAAGTCCCATGACGTAAGTGGATTGGAGTTTTGCATAATGGCGATATTCCAGCACGGCGTTTACTATCGGATGTTTAGGCGCAAGGTTTGAAAGCACGTCTTCGCTTACGGAATATCCCGTCTTCGTTTTTTTGCCGTGCGGCAAAGCGAGCTTGTCGAAAAGTATATCGCCGAGTTGCTTGGGAGAAGCAATATTGAACGTTTCGCCTGCAAGCGAATATATCTCTTTCGTCAATCCTTCGATAATCTCGCCGTACTTCTTTTCAAGGGCTTTCAAAACGTCCGTCGACACTCTCACGCCCCTTTCTTCCATATTGCGCAAAACGACGCAAAGCGGCTGTTCAATGTCAAAAAACAACTTGTTAAGTCCTTGTTGTGCAAGTTGAGCGCGCAATTGTTCGCTTTCTGTAAGCAATTCCACCGCGCCGATTTCATAGCCGTCCGCACCCAAAACTTGCTCTAAACTCTTTATGGGTGCGCTGCCTCTTGCAAGGTGGGCGGCAATCATAACGTCGAAAAATTTATCTTGGTCGAACCCGTAGGTTTTGCTCAAATTTTTATAGTCGTAACATATCAGTTCTCTGCCTTTTGCCACTTCTTTGAGCGTTGCGATTGCGTCGTCGAATCCTATACCTTCGCTGAACAAATCTTCGACGCAACTCACGGTGTATTCCGTCTTGTCGTCCACCGCAAACGATACGTCGCGCCCTATAAGGACTGCGATTTTGTCGCCTTTAACGGCATTTTCTATTTCGTTTGCGCTTGTAAGTTTGACAATGTTTTTTTCAATCTTTTTCGCTTGGGGAACGTCCTCTTGCACGGAGTCGAAACTCATTCTGTTTGCAAGCGACGTGATTTCAAGCTCGCCAAGCTTTGCTCTGACTTCACCGCTATACACAGGCGTAAAAGCAATGTCTTCGAGAGTGCACTCGACGGGAACGTTGCAGTTGATAGTGACAAGCTCTTTGCTCAAAAGCGCAAGCTCTTCGTTGTTTTGAATATTTTGTCCCAGTTTGCCGGGAATATCGCTTGCGTTTTTCAAGATGCTTTCAAGCGAGCCGTATTTGTCCAAAAGTTGCTTCGCCGTTTTTTCGCCCACTCCGGGAATACCCGGCACGTTGTCAGACGTATCTCCTCTCAATGCTTTGTAATCTATAAACTGCTCAACGGTAAATCCGTCTTGCAAAAGGCGTGCCACGTCGTACACTTCGATGTCGCTGACGCCTTTTTTTGTCCAAAAAACTTTTGTCGTAGGGCTTACAAGCTGGAAGCTGTCGCGATCTCCCGTGACTATGATACATTCGTCGTCGAAACGCTTTGAGAGCGTGCCCAAAATGTCGTCGCCTTCATAGCCTTGCAAGCTGACGATTTTGATTCCCATTGCCGTAATAAGCTCTTTGAGAGGCTCTACTTGCTGACGGAGTTCCTCGTCCATAGGCTTTCTCGTCGCCTTGTACTCTTTGTACATCTCGTGACGGAACGTCGGGCCGTGCAAGTCGAACGCAGCCGCAATATGCGTGGGATTTTGCTCCTTGATTATCTTCAAGAGTATGCTCAAAAAGCCGTATATCGCACCCGTGTATAATCCTTTCGAGGATTTGAGATTGGGAAGTGCGTGATACGCGCGGTGCATAAGACTGTTTGAATCCAAAAGCAATATTTTGTTTTGCGCCATATTTCACCTATATATCGTCAATACGATTATTCTGTCCTTTTTCGGGCAAGCAAAAACTCTCTGAGTCCTTTGTCCATAAGTTCTTTCGCATCGTCGTAGCCCGTTTGCATATATGCGTGTATGCGCGAGCTTGAAAACGCCATAGCGGGCCCCAAATCCTCTTTGGGAGCTATGAAGAACAAATCGGGATTGCCCTCCACTTTGCGTTTGGGCTGTTTGCTTTCCACGTTCGTGCGGATTACGAGCATCTTGTCGTAGCCGTTTTTCACAAGCAGATTTATGGGCATATTGTCGTAAACTCCGCCGTCAATATACTTCTTGTCGTCGATGATTTTGGGCGGAAAAATCGGGAAAGTCGCAGATGCGATGATGTAGTCCACAAGCTTTCCCTCGTCGATTTCGTCCATCATTTTTTCGACGGGTTGCATATCCGAGATGTTGAACGTGACGAGTCCGTAGTCCTTGCCCGACGCACGAATATCCTCCTCGTTTACGATAGTTTCAAAAAACTTTTGAGATTTCTCGTAGGAAGATTCCAACATTTTGAAAGTGCCAAGTTTCTTTTCAAGCATAACTCGCAAAATCGCGGGTTTCAAATCCAAGCCTTTGAGAGCGGCGGTTTCCTCGTCGCTCAAATCGAAAACGGTGTTGGTTTGTATCTCGTTCCACACGTCGAAAAGTTTAGAATATCCGCCCTCGAGATAAATTGCGCCGTTGATTGCGCCTATAGAAGTGCCCACAACGCCGTCAAACTCCACCAACAGTTCTCTCACTGCCATAAGCGCGCCTATTTGATATGCGCCCTTCACGCCGCCGCCTTCGAGAACCAATCCCAACTTTTGTTTTTCTTTGCTCATTTGTATCCTTATATAGTTTTTATATTTTTATTAATTGTATCACACGAATCCGCTTTTTGTAAAGACAAGAAAGTCGACGCGAATTTACGGTGTTTTTAATATTAAAAACAAAACGGCGGAATGCAATTGCAAACCGCCGTCCTCGTATAGTTTTTGTCAATCGACGTTGTCCTCGATTTGTTCCGAATTGTCGCTTGCGGCGGCAATCTCGTCCAAAACCTCTTTTTCCTCTTCGCTTTCGACGTCGCCATTTGCGATTTCGTCTTCGACGGATGCAAGTTCCGCTTGCTCGTCGGAGATTTCGTCCGAAATTTCTTCTTCTTTACGAGCGTTGATTTCGGCAAGCATTTGAGTCATTTTCGTCTCGTTGAGGAAGTATTTTTTCTTGTAGATGAGCATTGCCGCAATCATAAATACGATAGGAATAATGCACGTGCATACAAGCAGGATTTTTATGCTGTTCTGCCCGTTTGCCTGCACGTCGGCGATGACCATCTCTCTCGTTTCGGTGCTGAGATTTCTGTCTATTGCGGTGAGTCGGTTGGTGTAAGTGAGAACGCCTGCTATGATGTAGACGAGCGACACCAACCCTTGCATAAGCGCAGAGCCCATTTTTGCAGTAAACGGACGAAGTGCGAAAATCAAACCCTCGTCGCGCTTGCCCGTCCTATACTCGTTGTATTCGACGGTGTTTGCCATGTTGATAACCATAATCATATAGAATCCGCTGCCCCAACCTGCAATCGTATAGGCGAAAAACGTCATCAAAAAGCGCAGAGTTATCGTCATACCCAGCACTTCAAACAGTACGATTTTTGGCACCGTAAGCCCAAGAATCATCATCAGAGCATAGCCGATTATGATGGCAAAACCGCAAGAATACAGCAGTTTGTCGCGCCCGTATTTTTTGGAAAGAGCAGGATAGAACAGCGTAAAGATCACCGACACCGCTGCAAAGCCCAAACCGAACACCATCCATAGCGTGCCGTTGTAGGCGTTGTCGAAGTAAACGTACATCATGCCGAGTCCGCCGCCGACAACGTTTGTACCGATGTTAAACAGGAGCATTACCAGCGCGCTCCACAAAAGCTGATCGTTTTTGAAAAGCACGCGGAACATGTCTTTGAGTTTCATCGGCGGAGTTTTCATCAAATTTTTGGGCAACGGCTTTTCTTTGACGCCGAGTATGGTGAAAAGTTGGAATCCGCACATCAGCACCACCGCCACGACGGACATTATCCCGAAAGCCGCCGTCGAGCTGCCCCCTATCGGATTGTCGCCCATTGCGAATGTGGGAATGATGAGTCCCGCAAGTCCTCCGCCTATGCTCACCGAGATTTGCGTGACGGTCATGAGTTTGTCTCTGTCATGCGCATTGGGCGTGAGCGTGGGCATCATGCCCCAATAGGATATGTCGTTCATGGTGAACGTAATCGAGAAAAGGAAGTACATTGCGGCAAGCAAGCCTATAAACGCCCAGCCCTGCGCAGGTACGTTGAACAGCACGAGTATAACAACGCCCGTCGTAAGACATCCTATGAGCTGCCACGGCTTGTACTTACCCCACTTTGTGCGCGTATTCTCGACTATGCCTCCCATGATCGGATCGTTGAACGCGTCAAAGATTCTTGCAAGCACGATGATGATTGTGATTGCTGAAAACTGCGCCGTGTTGAGGCTCTTCGTAAACACGCAAAACGACAAGAGATATCCGTTGAACAGATTGTACAAAAAATCTCTGCCCAGCGTGCCGAACGCGTACATAAACAGGTTGCGATTGGACAGTTTGTCTTCGCTTAAAAGATTGCCGTCCTTTTTTGCCGAATCAGTGATTTCGACTGCGTTTAGGTCATTTTTCTGCATAATTTTCCTCTTTATGATTGATACATAAATTATAGCAAACCGCAATGTAAAATTCAATATCGAATAAAAAATAATCTGCATAATATATCAAATAATCGACAATCGTTCAACAACCATTGCACATGGAAATATTTGTCCCGTAAATCATAGAATTTCAGTCGTTTTTTTTCAATCGTTATTTACATTTTTGAATCGATGTGTTAATATACTTAACGTAGGATAACTCCTAAAAAAACTATATGTGAGGAATTAATATGGCAAAACGTAAAAGCGATTATTTCGGACTCGGTTATATCGTAAGTCTTATTCTTGCAATCATCCCCGTCACCTCTTGGATTCTCGGCGCAATCACAAGATTCTCCGAAGGCAAAATCGTTGCGGGACTTCTCCGCTTGGTGTTCGGCTTCAACATCGTATGGCTCGTAGACCTCGTTTTGATGATCGTCAAAAAATCTATTTGGCGTCTTCTCAACTGCTGATATGAAGATTGAATTTGAAAACAAGATTTACACGGATAAAAAGCAAGCTCTCACAGAGTTTGCTTTTTGTCACTATCCCCTTACGCTGACAATAGACGGAAATCAAATGACTTTCGATTGGTTCAGTCAACTTGAAGAATACATTTTGACGCATTGATTGACTAACGAACAGTTTGATTTCACCAAAAAAGGACGCATACAGCGTCCTATTTTAGCTACAAGAGTTGAACGGCGTGTACTCTAAATTAGATGCGCCCCCTCTTTCCCTTTCGGGCTTTTCTCCCACCACTCAAATAGGGGCAATTCTCTACAAAATTAT
>OBJD01000229.1_pt1 | contig 12533 bp, 8 predicted proteins | sample 1518751 | NCBI WGS metagenome assembly OBJD01 (sample SAMEA728703, study PRJEB22492) | human gut metagenome | reverse complement strand
GTTTAATGAATATGGAGTAAAACCCGCCGATAGACGGCGATTTCAATCCGATAAAATCGAATATTATGAACTGTCAGAAAGCGGAAACTTTATCAATTATCAAAAGAGTCCGTATGCCATTGCAAACGTGCTTGATCAAAAACTATATGTTGCAGGCGCATCTTTCGTTGTTAAAAAAGACGACAAGTACTTAAACCTCGTATCTATGCTTTTGTACGATGAAAATGAAATAAAAGGATCTGAATATTTAGTTTTCGCGTTCCTTGCTGGATCTGAGAGAATGTTATAGGAGAGTATTATGAGAAAGAAGTGTAAAAAGGGCATATCGATTTTGATTCTAACAGTGATGTTGAGTATGCTGTTATTTTCTCTTTACGGATGCACGAAAACCTTTGAAGACTATACGCTTGATGAACATTTACGGAACATTTCAAAGCGTATTGAAGAAAAGTATTTGCAAGAGGGAGAAACGTATGACATTTACCCGATTTATACACAAAATGACGTTTTGAAATACTTTTTGGTCGAGTTTTCTGAGAACAGATGCATTTTTATTATGGTAAGAGAAACAAACTTTGAGTTCCGTTTATTAAATGGGAAGTATTCAATCTATGCACCCGATAGATATATTTCATGGAATAGATACAGACGTGAAGAAAACTTAGAAAAAGAAACATGCGGAGCCCCAATCATATGGTCTAGCGAAAAAGAAGATGACGTGTATTATGAAATAGATGCAAACGGAGAAAAAATAGAATATAAACACAGTCCATATTCTGTAGCAAATGTTTTGCAAGAAAAAAAATATTTGATTGAAGTCGGAGAATATGAAACGATTCCGGCAGTAAAAACCGGTAGCTCGACATATCTCAATTTAGTGTCGTTAATAGAATTTGAAATCTCTTCTAACTTAACGACACAGGAGATATTTCCATTATATTTTGTGCTTGGTCCACATCATCATTTATGATATTCAAAGGAGAAAAAATGAAACATTCAATAAAAAACGATACCAATAAGCTGTGTAATAGTATTTTTTATATATTAGGAATTTTTGTCTTAGTAATAGTGTTGATATTAATCTCATCGAACGGAGATTCAAACATCGCATTTGCTGCGGATTCGTTGGGTGTAATTTTAGATCATACATCTGATAATCCATCTTTATTGAGTAACGCAAGCAATGGAGCCATTAATTTGGGCTCACAGCCGATGAACGATGGAAACATTCACTATATCGATAATTATAAATATTTCTTGCAGAACCCATCTCATCATGCGAATGATGGTTCGGATAATAGTCAGGGTACATGCACAACCGTTGCAGTGCAAATGTTGCTTGGATATCATGCTTATTATAGTGATAGGAGGTTGGTCCCTAATGAATCCAAGAAAGGTCGAAAATTGGTGAGTGATAGTTTTGGAAGCGCAATTAGAAATCCTCAAATAATTTTGGATACCGCTAGTGGTTTGGGTGATAAGTCCATAGGAACATTGGATGGTGTATATGATGAGCTTTGGGATCATACCACATGGCCTGAGTTCCCGGGGATAGGACAGAATTTGATAGCGCTGAAAAATGCTGCCAATGAATTTGTAGAGGAAGAAGCTCCATCGATTAAAGATAATGTTTCGATCAATTATAATTCTTTTGATAATAATCAGGCAAAAAATGACTTAGATCACAATATGCCAATTATATTGGGAATGAGTTTTATTAGTGCAGACGCGGATAGTTATCATGTGGTGGTTGCATATGGATATGCAAGCATCAATGGTGAGGATGGTTATATTGTCCATTTTGGTTATGGCCATGATGAGGTGCAAATGTGGGTTCCAACCAGTTGGTTTAGTTTTCAACTTAGAATGTCTGTAGCGCATCTTCATACGTTTGTTCCAATTCTAGACGAGAACGGAAGTTCGATTATTAATAATAATTATAAGATTATTAAATGTACTGAATGTCATTCTGTTCAAGTGGACGAATTGTATGATACAAACAGAGATAACAATATTATTACTGGGTTAAAATATGCTCCTATAAAGAATGTTTTGATTCCGAGTGGTTATAAAGGGATAGGTGATGGTGTTTTTAAAGGGACAGATATTGAGACATTGGCGTTTTCTAATTCTGATTTCAAAATAGGCGATAGTGCTTTTGAGAATTGTGAGTCTCTTTCGACAATATCGGGAACATCAGAAATTTCACATATCGGAAAGTATGCGTTTAGGTCGTGTGGAAAGTTAAAGCATTTTACAATTGGAGCATCTGTTTCGTCGATCGGGCAAGGAGCTTTTGCAGGATGCAACAACTGTGATATAAATGTGGCTGGCGGGAATGAGAACTTTTGTTCAGAAGGGAACATTGTCTACAACAAAAACAGAACAACCATTTTTGCAAGTGGAAAAACCGCATCAGTCTTTGATTTTAGTGCAATTCGAACGATAGCCCCATCGGCATTTGAGAGCAACAAAAGAGTAACGAAATTGGTTTTCGATCAAGTGGATATAGGTGATAGAGCGTTCTATGATTGTTCTAACATTTCGGAAGTATATTTCGATGCTTTTTCAGTTCAACAATTCGGTACGGATTGTTTTGGTCATGATTCGTTTACTGTATATGTTCCGTATTATTTGCAGGGTGATTATGCGTATTTAATTACGGAAAGCGATTCGAATATCCGTTCGAGACAGTTTAATGTGACGTATTTTGATAGCGAAATTGAAGTTGCTACACAGACACATTACTATGGCGAGCTTATTTTTCGTTTGCCTGTTCTTACTAGAACAGGATATACTTTTGTAGGCTGGCATAAGCGTGCCGATTTGGCAGACGAAATTGTTTTAGACTCTGATGATGCGAAATGGCAAGAGAAATATGATGTTGCTCTTTATGCGGAATGGGATGCCAATACATATACAATTACATTTGATGGAATAGGCTGTGAGAGTTTGGGGATTAAAAATGTTTTGTATAATAAAAAGATAGGAGAACTTCCCATCCCTAATAGAATAGGATATGAATTTATAGGATGGAAAAATGAAAACAACGATATAGTTTCAGCAGAAGATTTATATCTAACAGCAGGAAATACTTTGCTTTTTGCGACATGGAGAGAAAAAACATACACGATCACATTCCATGCATGCGGCGGGACGCCAGAAATTCAATCTGTACAATGCGTTTATAATGAAATCATTGATGTATTCCCAAGTGTGGAACGTGACGGTTATTCATTAAGTGCGTGGAATTCAATGGAGAATGGTACTGGAGAATATTATAATTCTGGGTTCGCTTATGCATATGATGGTCATCTTGATTTGTATGCACAGTGGGATATTGTCACTTATTCCATAGTTTACGTATTGGACGGTGGTATCAATAATGCAAGCAATCCCGTGGTTTATACGATAGAAAACGAAGATATTATTCTTAATCCCGCAACGAAATTAGGTTATTCATTTGTTGGATGGATGAAAGTCAATTCCATAATATCAAAGATAGATAATGGTTCATTTGGAAATATTGAATTAATAGCAATATGGCAAGCCAATATGTACACAATAACCTTAAATGCGAATGGAGGCGTTTTGCAGGGAGATAATTCTTTTAATGTTTTATATGACGATGATTTTAAAATTCCGAATGTTGTTTCTCGCGTCGGCTATATACTTGATGGATGGTTTAACGGAGTTGATGACAATAGTAACAAGTATGCAGACACAAATGGCAATAGTGTCAAAAAATGGGATAAAGCGCAAGACGATATTCTTTATGCACGTTGGTCAATAAAAAGCTATGAGATTCAAATTAATAACGATGAAACTATTACTTGGTTGGGGCCTAATGGCTTATCAACGGAAAAAGGTACAATAAATTACGGTTCCATTATTGAATGGGATAAGTTTGAGAATGCTTTTAAGAATACAGCGCAAGGATACAAAGAGGGACACATTTTTGATCATTTTGAATATAATGGGGCAAAAATTGAATGGGATAATATTCCTGATTTAGGAAACAATGGCAATATAATTAGTATAAATCCAGTTTGGAAAGAGGAAGAATATACAATTCTTTTCGAGACTGGCTTTAAACAATTCACTAGTTATTCAAGAACATTCAAGTATAATGATATTTGTACATTTGAAACAAAGGATGTGCTTGGGTATGATTTTAATGGTTGGAGCCAATCTGAAAATGGAGAACCGGTATCATGGACAACGATTCCTGACTTGTCACCTAATGAACAGAAAAATGCAGTTATTACAATGTATGCGATATTTACACCTATTGAGTATACTATAACTTACGTTACGTTTGATGGCGTCAATGCGCAGGAAAACCCATCTACCTACAATATAACCCAAAATATTATATTCGCTTATCCATCAAAGATTGGCTATATCTTTGATGGCTGGTTCTCTGATAGTGCTTTTTCAACCAAGGTAAATTCTATTACGGAAACAACGGGGAATATAACATTGTATGCTAAATGGATGCCGATAAAATATAAGATTTGTTATCATGCAAATGATGGAACGTCAATACTAGAGACAAGCAATCATGAATATAATTTGGCTAGCAAGTTGAGGGCAAACACTTTTGTAAAACAAGGGTACAGTTTTATTGGATGGGCAACAAGTGAAAATGGTACAACTCAATATTGTGATTGTGACAATGTGTTGAATTTATCTGTTATAAACAATGATATTATTCACTTGTATGCTGTTTGGACGGCAAATAATTATCAAATTAAATACATCGCAAATGGCGGGTATGGGACAATGCCAAATAGTAGCCACATGTATGATAAATCATATTATCTTGATAAGTGCCAATATGAGCGAAGAGGATATTCATTTGTTGGTTGGGCGCTTTCTGCTTCAGGAGAAAAAGTTTATACCGATGGTGATAGTGTTATGAATTTAACATCTTCTAAAAATGGCGTTGTTTCGTTATATGCAAGTTGGGAACCTAATACATACACTATTACATTTGATATGCAAGGAGGAAACGGAGGAACGTCGACAATAGCTGCAACTTATGATGCTGATTTACCAGATATTATACCGCCTGAAAGGAACGGATACATTTTCAAGGGATACTTCGATGGAAAACAAGCCAATGGAAAACAGTACTATAAGACCGGCAATCCAAGTAAGGGCGTTTCGAAGTATGATAAAACAAGCGATGTTACATTATATGCCTTTTGGGAAAAACAGTATTATGACATAACTGTTTACAATGAAGATGACACGGTTTTTAAAGTTATACAAGTAGCGTTCGGCGATCAGATGCCAGAGTTTGCTGTTTTTGCGCCGAAAAAAAACGGATACACCTTCAATGGATATTATTCTGAAAAGGATGGAAAAGGGATTAAGTATTATTCAATGGAATATCGAAACGATGAACAGACAGCAATGATAGAAGGGACAAATTATCATTATTGCGAACAAATAGACTCTTGTAGAAAAATGGATCAATATAAAGGGTTTTCATTATACCCAAGCTTTTCGTCGCTTGAATTGGATTATACATATAGTATCTATTGCGACAGTAAAGTTATAGCTACACATAATATTCATGTTAGTGGTAAGAATAAATCAACGACAGTCAGCGCTCCGTCTGTTAATGGATATTCGTTTAGTCACTTTTTGTACGGAATGAAACAATATAGCAATTCAACGTCAACGATTCCGTTTACATTGAGAAGAAGTAATAGCGATAGTGACGGCAGGGTTAAATTGGGTAATGTGTTTTCTGCTGTTTATACCAAGAACCAAGACAGTTGTGTTGCACCTGGGACGCTGATAACGTTAGCAGATGGAACGCAAGTGCCAGTCGAAACATTGACGGGAAACGAACGGCTTCTGGTTTGGAATATGCTTACGGGAAGCTTTGATTCCGCTCCGATAGTGTTTGTTGATAGTGAACCGCTTGGAGTTAGAGATATTATTAATCTGGGGTTTTCAGATGGCACTATAGTGAGGGTTATCTCAGAACATGCATTTTGGGATATTGATTTGAATCAATATATTTATTTAGACGAAAATGCAGGTCAGTATATTGGACATCATTTTAACAAACAGATAATTGATGACAACGGAAATATGATGTGGGACGGGGTGCAGTTGACAAGTGTTGCGATTACACAGGAAGAAACGACGGCGTGGAGTCCTGTTACATACAAACATTTGTGTTATTATGTAAACGGAATGCTCTCGATTCCCGGTGGCATTTCAGGATTGTTCAACTATCTATCGGTTGATAGTGAAACTATGACAATAAATCAAGAAGCGCTTGCGGAAGACATTGAACAATATGGGGTGTTTACGTATGAAGAGTTTTCTGAATTGGTGACGATCACGCCAGAAGTGTTTGATGCATTCAATGGTCAATACTTGAAAATTGCTATGGGAAAGGGAATGATTACAATCGATGAGATACAGTCATTATTGAATCGATATGCACGTTTTTTTTAAGATAAAAGTCTTTTAAGAAAGCGTGATTTTTTGCAGACACAATAATTAAAAGGCGAGGTCTAAAGCTCTCGCCTTTACCTTTTTTCAATGTTTTTTAATTAAACCACACATATGTTCATATCTTGTTTTTGCAATGCTCGTTTATATAATGTTTTACTGTATCAATTGGAAAAGCCTGATGAAAATAAAATGGTAAATAAACATATTGATTTGTAATAAAATTGTGATAAAATATAATTAAATTACAATAGGATGAAGCAATGGATTCACAAGATAAACAAGAGATTACAATGGCGCTTTTTGCGGTAAAAGATAGAGAAGAAAATGCAGTCGAGCGCCTGTATGAACTTGTTGGGCATACGATTAGGTATATAGCATTTAAATATTTGAGGAATGTTGATGATGCCGAAGATTTGGAACAAGATTTCTGGGCTGATATTTATAGAATTGCGGACAAATTTTTCTTTTTAAAGAATGGTTTTGGCTATATTTGTAAAGTTATGAATAATATGGCTGTGAATCGTTACAAAAAATTACATAGAACTAATAGAATTGAAGTAGCATATGTAGATTATACGCAAATAGATGGGACAGGATTTAACTGTGTTAGTGAAATCGACGAACTAATTCTCATCAGAGAAGAGATGGGAAAGCTTGAAGAGAAGGAAAGAATAATTCTGCAACTAACTTATTTTGAGGATATGACGATTATGCAAATTGCCAGAGAACTTAAAATGTCAAAATCGGTTGTAGGTCGAATAAAGATTGCCGCAATCAACAAGTTGAAGAAAGAATTTGAGACGTTGAATGTGGGAAAAAGTATCCGTGAAGATTGTTAATTATTAATAAACAATTTTCAAGGAGAAAACAAATGAAAACAAAAAGAACAAGCATTACATTTATTATGTTCGTCTTCTTCGCTGTTTTTGTCGCTACGATGTGTATAAACAGTTGTTCTGCCGTTACATATGCGTACAGCGATGAATCGCAAGAGATTTATTATTGTGGCGGAACGGATTATACTGTGGCAACAGAATCGTTCTCTTATACGACGAAAGAAGTAGAAGAATACTCTATCAATGGCTCATTCCCAAACTATTACAGTTTGAATGGTGAGCTTCAGAATTCTTGTGCAAACGCTGCAGGTGCAACGATAGTCGGATATTTCGATAGATACTATCCCGATTTGATTCCCGATTATACACCCGGGCGCATTAGAAGTTCGAAATACATATATTATCCGATGTCATATTATCCCGATTTGAAGCAAGTGATTATAGAAGACTTGTATTCAAGAATGTTGACAAATATCGGACGAGAGGGGACAACACAAAAGAATTATAAGACGGGATTATCATCTTATATATCGAGCAAAGGTTTGTCAATAACGTATAATTCTGTTATGACAAACGGAGCATTTGATTTGGGAAAAGCGAAAGTGCAATTTGCGAATGAATCACCAATCTCCTTGTTTTTGTCCGGGTACAATTTTTCTGTTTTTACGGATGAAAACAATCAGATATCGATTCAAAAGAGATTGTATAATTCAACTCACGTTGCAGTTGCTTACGGGTATGTAAAGACTAGATATTTCAATGAAAACGGCAGTTTAATAAAAGAAATAACTTACTTGAAAGTCGCCACCATACTAAATGAAGTAACGGGTGTTTATATATTAAATACATATGGCAACTTGGATGATGCCGAGTCTGCACATATAGGCTAAAAGGTACAATATGGATAACAAAGAATTCAATGAAATCATGAATGAATATGTAAAATCTGAAAAGTCGTCGAGCGATAAGGCGCTTTCTAAGCTTGTAAGAGAAGAAAGAAAAGCTTCCCAAAACAGCAGAAAGCATCGGTGGGCTGTTTTTGCCTGTGCTGCAATTATGACGGTGATTGTATTGACTTTGTCTATTACACTACCTATTGTTCTTAACAAGAATGATTTCGGCGAAGATGAAACACCGCAAACAACTTATTGCACAACTGAGGATTTGGATTTTAGATTTGAGGATAGTATTGATGATTTGAAAAAAGTATATGGCGTTAATGCTATATATCCTACTTTTGATGTAAATATAACTGCGATTTCATCAATCACATCTACCAAATATCAAGGCTTAAAAGGGTGTAGAATTTATTATGATGCGTCGGACGAGTCTTATTTTCTTGTTGATTTTGTTGCGATAAACAAAGATTATATCGTAAGCACCTATGCCCATTATCATGATTTTAGTGAGCAGGCAGAGTGGCGCGATATGGCAGTTAAATTCGATTCAACCTATGATGAAGAAATCGTGGCTTATATAAATACCGTATACTTTTCGGATAGCGACTACAATTACTATATCAGAACGGAATCCGATGATGAGATATCAGCAATTGACTTGCTGAATTTGTTGTTTCCGAGATAAATTTTAGATGCAATATTATTAAAGGTATGGTACCACGCAGGAGAAAATATGGAAGAAATAATTGTAGAAAAAATGAGGTCAAGCGAACAACTAAATGAGTTGTTCTCAAAGGATGAGTTGCAGACGTTTTTATCTATTCTTTGTTCAGATGCAAGCGATCAAAAGCGACAAGATGAGTTCATCAAACTAATAAAAGGAGAGGAAGAATGATTGTATTATCTGTCGAAATAAACTGCTTGCGTGGCATTAAGAACCTCAAATTGGATTTTAACGGAAAGAATGCTGTTATATATGGAGATAATGGTACTGGCAAAAGTGGTGTTATAGATGCCTTGGATTTTTTAATTAAGGGTGATATAACACGTTTGAATGGAAATGGTTCTAAGAATTTAACTTTGGACAAACACGGAAAATATGTAACCGAGTCCATTGATAACGCATGGGTTAAGGCAACTGTAAAACTCCCAAATTATGCTGAATCAATAGAAATTAAAAGATTCTTAAATAACCCATCAGAATTGATTTGTGATGAGCAATACAAGTCTGACTTTGATCAGATTCGCAAATTGGCTAATTTACAAGCACACTATTTATCGCGAAGGGAAATATTGCAAGTTATTAATTCAACCGACAAAGAAAGGGCAGATACTATTGAAAAACTATTAAATCTGAGTTCTTTGGAAAAAAATAGGACAATATTACAAAAAGTAAAGAGGACATTTGATGAAAAATTAAAGCTAGGCAAAGCGAACGAAGACACTTATATTAAAGAGATATCCAAGGGACTTGGTATGGGATCAAGCGTCATGGCTTGATGCAATAAATGGCATTAGAGCGCAATTAGGGGGGTATCCTATATGTGCATTGGAAAAAGATGCAATTGTTAAGGATATTTCATTGGATGAAACTGCAGCACCTAAAGCGGAAGTCAATAACCTAATACAAACAATAGATAACCTCTATAAAGCTTTTTGCAGCGGAACAGATTGTTTGATTAATAAAATCAAAGAAACTGATTTTGTCTATGAGAAAATGTGCTTGCTACAAGAATTTAAGGAAAAAGTTGATTATCTTGTTCTTTATCAAGGTGGTAAAAAACTGATTAAAGATGATATCTGTCCATTATGTGAACAACCAATAGAAAGTAAGGAAAGTTTAGCTCGTTCATTACAGGAAAAGATCGATAAACTAACAGAAACAAAAGACGTTCTTGATAAATATCAGCATGCAATTAAGGAGCTGAATGAATGTTTAGTTGCTATAAGGAGCTTGTCGTCTTCAATAGATCTAAATAAATTGTCTAAATATATAAATATTACTAAAATGCAGGATGTTTTTGCAGATACGGATGCTCTTTATGAATCTGTGATTAATAATAAATATAGCACTAAACTGTCGCAGGCATTTTTAGGACGCAAATATGAAGAATGCATTAAGACATATTATTTAGACGAGTTGATGAAGATATCGGTTCAGATGTCACTCGATCAAAAAGATAATAATTACAAGTGCCTTGTTGATATTAATGCGAAGTATAACTTGTTATGTGACTTGCAAAACGAAAATGTAGTATTAATGCGCAATGCACAAAGGGCTAAGGCCTTGTTTGATTCATATGTGAACGCGCAAACAGAAACGCTTAATGAAATGTATGATTCTATACAGGATCGTTTCTCTGAGTTGTATAAAATCATACATTCATCGGACGAAAGTTCTTTTTCTGGTGAACTGAATAGAAAAGCTGCGGCGTTGGAATTGCGTGTGCAATTTAAAGATGGCAATATGTATCCGCCGAATGCAGTTCACAGTGAAGGACATCAAGATAGTATGGGAATATGCTTATTTTTCGCATTGTCTGAAAAAATATCGAATAGCAAATTGAATTTAGTTTTGCTTGATGATGTTGTCATGTCTATAGATATAGACCATAGAAAAAACTTTTGCAAACTTCTAAAAGAGCAATTCCCAAATAAGCAGTTTATTATCACAACGCATGACTATATTTGGCGTAAAGAATTAGAGTCACTAGGAGTTGTCCAAAAAAAGAATGTTATAAACTTTAAGGCATGGGATATTGACCATGGTCCGTATGTCGAAACAGGAAGTAATATCTGGGATGCCATTAATCAACATTTAACGAAAGGGAATAAAAGCGAAGCAATTGGATTGATGAGATACTATATGGAGGAATTCTTTGCAAGTATTTGTGAAAAGTATCTGCTTAAGGTTCCGTATTCCACATCGGGACGTTGGTCTTTAGAGCATGTTCTTGCACCAGTAAACTCTTTTTATAGGAATGCAATTAGCAAGGCTAACTTATCGGCAACATCATATAAAAAACCAATCGAAGAAATTAAAAAAATACAGGATTATGAGAACGCTTATACGCAAGCCTACAATGACCTTCAGGTTGACCGATGGATGATTAATCCAGGGACACATTTCACTACTTGGGCTCAGGGTTTTTCAATTGATGAACTTAAATCGCTTTGTGAATCAGTCAAAAACTTTTGTGATATATTTGAGTGTCCAGTATGCAAAGAGTTAATAACCATTGTGCCCGATAATAACTTAGTGCCGCAAAGAATATTCTGTAATTGTGGCAAGTTTGCTTTTTCATGTATACCTAAGAAAAAAGAATAGTAATCTTTCTATATTAGTTTAGATAACGAAGATGAGAAACCGATAAACGGCGCAAGACCACGTGTTTTGCGCCGTTTACTAATAATAGGTTTTCGATTAAGACTCAATTGTTTTATTCGGAATGTATTCTTTATTACCTACCACTACAGTCTTAGGTTTTATCTCTTTCTTGTCTTTAGATATATATTTGGGTTCTCCCATTGAACAAGCCCTTAGAATTAACTTATCTTGTTTTGGTTCTATCAATCGCTCTATGTTTCCGTCAAGGAATTGTGTATCGTCAGATACTTCGATTATGTCAAAGCCTCTACGAATAAGGTCGGCGGAAAACTGCCACTTCTTTTCAAAGTATCCATACGAGTCCATAATGATTGAGATGTCTTTTTCTTTGTGATATACGGTGATTCTGTAATAATTTGCCATAGTGTTTTCTCCTTTATGCAGCAATTTTTTTGATTTGTCTATTTGCAAACGGCAACCACTTTTTGTTTACAAACTCAAGGATTTTGTCATTTGGGGTGCTATCTTTCTTTCCGTAACATTGAAGTATCTTCTTGCGAGATGGCGAGTATTCCACTGTTACAAGGGGTGTGTTTGGGGAGTCTTTTGTTCGGATAAAGAAAATTAGAGATTCTTCTCGCACAAACTTTTGGTCATAGTTCATTCTGCCTACGCAATGTTCAAGGATTTGACCTTCTCTCACAAGGTCGCTTGGAGATAGGGCGATGATTGCAATATAGTCGGACTTTCTGTCATATTGCAAGCCCAAATACTTCTCGGCAACCGCTGCGAACTTTTTATAAAAATAATCACGCTTCTGTTCGTCGTCCATTGCCATCATCGTGTGGTATTCGTCTGTGCGTATATCGTGCCAACGTTTGAAATCGTGCGGGTAACGGTTTTTCTCGTCGGTCATATTCAGCCCTAAATAGTTGCACGCATTCCAATAGTCAAGATAACTGTGCGTATTGGTGTTTTGTTTGGACA
>OBJD01000224.1_pt1 | contig 12670 bp, 8 predicted proteins | sample 1518751 | NCBI WGS metagenome assembly OBJD01 (sample SAMEA728703, study PRJEB22492) | human gut metagenome | reverse complement strand
AATCTGTAGACTTTTTTATTTATCCTTCTCCAGACACACTCTTTGAAACAGTATCACACACCAGCACGAGTTCCAAGTTGTATCTTATTGAATTTCTACATCAAACCACAACCTTGAGTCTCCACTCGTATGCGCTTCAATGTTGTATCTTATTGAATTTCTACATCAAACCACAACTGACACGGCTGTTGGCCGGCACGCCCGACCGTTGTATCTTATTGAATTTCTACATCAAACCACAACAGAAGCTCATTGCCATGCTTGAGAACTTCAGTTGTATCTTATTGAATTTCTACATCAAACCACAACAGTTGCGCCTTGGAAATTCTTCCGCCTCTCGTTGTATCTTATTGAATTTCTACATCAAACCACAACTCCTGACTGGAGAAGGTGAAATGTTGAACGGTTGTATCTTATTGAATTTCTACATCAAACCACAACATTGTGGCGGCATTGTGTCGCTTTGAGCGCGTTGTATCTTATTGAATTTCTACATCAAACCACAACAGAGTCAGTTTGATACTGCTGGAATCTCAGTTGTATCTTATTGAATTTCTACATCAAACCACAACTACAGAATGCTGATACATTGTACGGAGTTGGTTGTATCTTATTGAATTTCTACATCAAACCACAACTACGTGAGCATACCTACTCTCGGTGTGAACGTTGTATCTTATTGAATTTCTACATCAAACCACAACACAATCCGACCAATTCTTCACGCAGAGATTGTTGTATCTTATTGAATTTCTACATCAAACCACAACGACTGTTAGGTTTTTTGTTCCGGCGATCTAGTTGTATCTTATTGAATTTCTACATCAAACCACAACAAGATTGACCGGTTCAATAATATCAGGCGGTTGTATCTTATTGAATTTCTACATCAAACCACAACCGAATCGCGGCGTGGCGCTGGCCAAGGGTGGTTGTATCTTATTGAATTTCTACATCAAACCACAACTCTGAAACATTGTATGCGCTCAACTTGGAGTTGTATCTTATTGAATTTCTACATCAAACCACAACAAGGGGAATTTGACCTTATACCAATTCGCAGTTGTATCTTATTGAATTTCTACATCAAACCACAACCGTGCGTCAATCCTTCTTCGGACTGGGCGGTTGTATCTTATTGAATTTCTACATCAAACCACAACAGTATACGAAAGGCGACCTCCGTTTATTCGTTGTATCTTATTGAATTTCTACATCAAACCACAACCAATTCTGTCGTCCATGGCGCCTTGGGTCGTTGTATCTTATTGAATTTCTACATCAAACCACAACATAAAGATTGTGGAAAATCATTAACTAAAGTTGTATCTTATTGAATTTCTACATCAAACCACAACCATTATGAAAAACACTATTTCCATCTCTACGTTGTATCTTATTGAATTTCTACATCAAACCACAACAGAAGCTCATTGCCATGCTTGAGAACTTCAGTTGTATCTTATTGAATTTCTACATCAAACCACAACCAGCTGACGAAGGTGCATTTCAGAGAATACGTTGTATCTTATTGAATTTCTACATCAAACCACAACCACTATTCAATTATCTTATGCACAATGGGAGTTGTATCTTATTGAATTTCTACATCAAACCACAACAAAGGGAATTTGACCTTATACCAATTCGCGGTTGTATCTTATTGAATTTCTACATCAAACCACAACGCTATATTGATCATGCGAAAATCCGTTTGTGTTGTATCTTATTGAATTTCTACATCAAACCACAACTTACAATCTCTCCTGCCTATTATGATAAGGGTTGTATCTTATTGAATTTCTACATCAAACCACAACGCAGCGAAAAGAACGCCTTTGGCTATTCGAGTTGTATCTTATTGAATTTCTACATCAAACCACAACTTCTTCAAGCAATTCTCGCATCTACCACAAGTTGTATCTTATTGAATTTCTACATCAAACCACAACCCGCGCAAAGTATAAGGCAACCAGTTCAACGTTGTATCTTATTGAATTTCTACATCAAACCACAACTTGTTAAACAGATTCAATACGATGGTAATGGTTGTATCTTATTGAATTTCTACATCAAACCACAACGTACTCACGTTGAGAGACGCGCTTTTCGTGGTTGTATCTTATTGAATTTCTACATCAAACCACAACAAGACTGCCTTAAAGCATCGGTTTGGTAAATGTTGTATCTTATTGAATTTCTACATCAAACCACAACCATTCTTTCAGGAGTTTGGCGAGCATCCCGGTTGTATCTTATTGAATTTCTACATCAAACCACAACGGAAGTCCTCCCCGACTACCTGATGTATCGGTTGTATCTTATTGAATTTCTACATCAAACCACAACTGCAACGACTGAAATCTATTCTCAAGTCAAGTTGTATCTTATTGAATTTCTACATCAAACCACAACCGCGAACTCTGTAGTTCATGGCGCCCTTGGGTTGTATCTTATTGAATTTCTACATCAAACCACAACACAGATCACCCTTGATATTGCACGTGCGTAGTTGTATCTTATTGAATTTCTACATCAAACCACAACTTCCGTGGTCTCTTCTTTCTGCTCATGATCGTTGTATCTTATTGAATTTCTACATCAAACCACAACAAACCCGCTTCGTCTGGTAAAGACGCTGAAGTTGTATCTTATTGAATTTCTACATCAAACCACAACAAAAAGCACTTGTATTTCGCTTCATCTCTGGTTGTATCTTATTGAATTTCTACATCAAACCACAACTCGACGTGTGTAGAGAGTGATCTTCTTGGCGTTGTATCTTATTGAATTTCTACATCAAACCACAACCTACTGCGTGGCAACGACAATACGGATGCCGTTGTATCTTATTGAATTTCTACATCAAACCACAACGTCGGGACGGTTATCGGTTGATTCTGCGTATTTTGCAGCCGTTTGATGATTCCCGAAATCTGCTTTCCGTTCGTCGGCGAAGTCGATTTGATGTCTTTTTTCGTATTTCAAAGAACAAATATAGCAAAATATCTCAGAAAAACTCCAACTGCTGGGGTATATCCGGTTTTGCCCGTTCGCTTTTTCCCCAGAAATTCAGAATATCGCCGTATTGTTTGTCCGTAACGGCCAGGATGCTCGTGTAGCCCGAGGGCGGCATCGAACGCCTTACCCGATTGATGTGAACCTGCATGTTTTCCTTCGAGGCGCAATGTCGGACATAGACCGAAAACTGCATCATCGAAAAGCCGTCTTTCTCCAGCGCCTTGCGGAATTGAGCCGCATGGCGCCGCTCGGCCTTGGTATTGGTCGGCAGATCGAAGAAAACGAACAACCACATGATCCGATAGGCATTCAACCGCAATTCCGTCATCGCATTATTCCAATACGGGGTATGCTATTTTCTTCTGTATTCCCGAGAAACATTTGGCCAGCGAGGCAGACGTAAACGTCAGTCCGACGTCGAGCGGTCGCAATACCTTATCGAATCGGGTATCGGCAAACAGAATCCGCAACAGCTCGCTTTTCACCTCTTTGGTCAGCTGTTTGTGCCCGCGCATCCAAAGCGCGTGGACCAGCTCGTCGACATAGGGTCGGTAGGGCTCCATCAGATCGTCGGCCAGCGGAAAGGCGTTGTAGCGGTTTCGATGGAATATACCGAACGCCGGAAAGAGCCCGGAGCCCATGATCGATCGGGCTACGGCGGCCCGCAGGATCGTGTATCCGTAATTGAGCAGGTTGTTCGGTGCGGCTCCTTCGCGCGATCGCACAAAATCGGCCCCGAACAGTTCCGACCAGTAGACCTTTGCCGCAATGCCCTCCCGGTTGTCCGCGTCGGCGCTTTTGACGTTCATGTAGTAGGGTTTCAGCTTGTCACCGTCGCGACCGAGCTTGCGCAGCAGCGCCGCCTGGTTGCGGATCTTTGCCTCGACAATTTGTTTCCACAGCCCCTTTTTCAACGGCTCGCTCGCTTCGATCTGCGCGCGGTAGTTCTCACCCTGCGTCCGGTTGGAGTCCAGATTCATCAGCATGGCGTTCGGCATGCGGTTCTCGCCGCAGAGAATAACGGCCACGTTGTTGTCCGACAGGGCATTGAGCAGCGGTAGCGTGACGGATGTCTGTTGATCCTCAAGGACTACGAACCCGATATCTTCAATCGGGACGCTTTTCCGCATCTCGGGTGCTTCGCGGGTATGTATGACCATCTGGCCGTTGCGCAGGCTCAGACAGTACGGGGTTGAAAAGAACAGGGCTCGTTTCAGCATGGCATCGCGTGTTTGAATTTGATCTCGCCCGTAATGGTCAGCTCGAAATCATAACCTTCTACATAGGCGTTGAGTTGAGTGTGGTATATGGCGATAACGGGCCTATATTCCTCATCCTGTTTCCATTCGCCGTTTTTTGCCTTCAGCTCTCCGGCGGGCCGAGCCTCCTGGTGATGTTTTAATGTTATTGTACCATATCTGTATTTTTGCTGTAATGTCAACGTGCTCATTCCGGTTACCTTGTACAGCCGTTTTGCCAGTTCTTTCCGGGAACATTCGTAAAGCTCGGCCGGTGTATTCTCGTAAAACAACACCATGGTGCCTGTTTTCAGGATGCATTTCAGCGGGTAGCCGTTTGTGTCGGCTACCGGCACCAGGTCGGGCCGATCGTTGCGGTCGGTGCTCGCCTTGAAGTATTGGGCCGCTTCGAGGTTGCTGACAATCTCGAAGGTCCGTCTCTTCTTGCCCTTTTTGTCCACGCCCTCGTAGATGGCCATGCAGTAGTTGCCGTCGTTTACGACATGGTAATCCTGTTTGTACTCCTTTTCGGAGAGGTCGCGCTGTTTCTTGAGCGCTACCGGTTGCGTGACACTCGGCGTGTATATCCTCACCTTGCGGATTGGCACGCCTTTCTCCCGATTCATCCAGATCGTGTATTCGTCGGCATTCATGGCCGTCTTGAAACCCACGGCTTTGATGGCTTCCCGGACACGTTCGCGAACCGCGTCGTCGACGATTTTGTCCTCGTCGCCGGGTTGCAGCTGCCCGAGCGACTTGCGGACGACATAGCGGATTTCGCCCTCGCGCTCGATCGCTCCGTAGAAGGTATCCTTGTGCAGCAGGGCCCGGGCCGTGTCGCCCTGCATGTAGATGGGCTTGCCCGCATCGTTGAGCCTGACAAGGCCGCGGACCCGCAGCTTTTTGCGTGTCTGTTTGGCCATATTGTCGGCCGTATGGTGCGAGACAAGCAACTCGTCGGCCACCGCCTTGACATCCTCCGTAAAGGTCGGCCACGGTTTCTCGATGTCGGGTCGGTCGCCCTCTCCGAGTTGGTAGCGCTCGGCCTCTTCGGCGTAACGCTTCCATGCGAGGTACTCCCGGTGGCCGATGCAGGCGATCGTGATGGCGTCGATGCAGTGGTGTACGTGGTTGACGCGTGCCTTTTTCTCGTACTCCGCCTGCAGCCCCCATATCTTGCGGAAATCGGAAGTCGTTGCACCCTTGACCGTATAGATGCGGTCAAAGACCGTCTTCAGGTAGAGTCGGGCGTAGCGGCCGATGATGCCGATGTCGACACCCTGGCGGTTGCTGAATCCTTCCGGCACCTCGGTCATTGTGAACCGTTCGTATTTCCCGCGCCAGTAATCCTGTTGCAGCTTTAGGTAGTGTCGCCGTTGAATCGCACTGTCCTTTTCAGCTTTTGTCGCTGCGGCCTTGCTTTTGCGAATTTGCGCATCGATCTGTTTTTGCAGGGTCTCGACCTTTTCCTGCCATCCGAACGACTCGATGCACGCCATGATTTCAGCATGATCGGAGAGTTCGGTCGGCAGTTTGGATCGTTTGACCACTCGGTTGTAACGGTTCTCACACAGCGTTTTGTTCATCTGCGAATCGTCGCCTCCGCGGGCCCGCGGGATGGTATGTTCGATGTCGAAACCGGGATTGGCTCCGATGAAATCCGATATGCGAATCTGTCGTCCAGTGTAGGGACAGACGCGCTTCTGCTCCTCCCACAACCGGTACTTCAACACCTCGTCGTCCGTCGGATCGACCGTCCGGCCTGTCTCCGCGGCATACTGGCTGCGTATCTCCTCGGCGAATTTCCGGTTTTCGGCCTCCCGCTCGCGCTGATACTGTTCGATCGCCTTGCGGAGATTGGCGTTGTTCAGTTCCCGGGCAAATTCAATCCGGATCTTCGTGTCGCGGTCGATCTTCCCGTCGCGCAGCAGCCGGTTGACCAGGGCCCGCAGGCGGAACAGCGCCCGCATGGCCATCGGATTGCGAACGGCCGGTGTACGCGGCGAACCGAGCTGCAGCAACCCGGCGGCATCGGGCTGCGCCTTGCGGTAGGTCTCGATCATCGAGGGGTGATAGAGCCGGTCGAATCGCGACAGGTCGAGCCCGTGGTCGCTGAAATAGTTGGCGATGCGGTGCTCCTTGGAGTCGTACTTGTCATCAAGATCCCGTTTGTAGCCAAGCAGTAGCTCGGCGATGTCGTGTTCGATCTCGTGCCGCCGCTCCTCGTTGTCGTATACCTCTTTGGGCAATACGGCCTTGAGGTTGGCCAGGAAGACCGCTTCGTCATACCGGTACCCGAGACGCAGGTAGGGCAGGATCTTGTTGATTGCATTCAGGCTCAATGCGGCGTAGTCCTGCGGCAGACGGATGGCGGCAAAAGCCTTCGCCTGTTCCGCCGTAAGTTGCAGCTTCTCCAGCGCCCAGGTGCGGAGACACTCCTCGTCCTTGAAGAAAAAGAGGGCATGCCAGACATCATTCAGCACCTGTTCCTCGTTCTTCCCCTCCCCGAGCAGATAGAGACTGCACATTTCGCGAAGCCAGTCGCTGCCGAACACGGCGATCAGCGATGCCGTGATGGGACATCCCGACACGGTCGTTGTGCGGGCGAAGTTGAAGCGATAGGGGGCCTCGATCCGCTCCTCCCGGCAGGCGTATTTCCCCTTTCCGGCGATCTTGCGCGCGATCTCCTCGAATTCGAAATGGGGCTTGCTTTTCCGGTAGAAAAGCGGGTGTATGGCGTCAACCTCCTCCTGTGTCAGGGGGCGCGGCGCGGCGTCCTGCGGAGAGGTGATGCGGATGTTGTTGATGAATTGCAGCATGCGGAACTCCTCGAAGCGCGGGTGCGATACCGGGCAGCGGCTCTTCCGAGGTTCGAAGGTACACCGGCCGACCGCTCCCTTCTGCGATTTCAGGTCGCGCTGGAAGAAGATCGCCCGGTGCAGAGCCTTGCGCCATTCGTCGGGCAGCTGCTGCCTCTCGCAAATGGCCTCGAACTCGGCCAGGTAGTGTTCGTTGCGCGAGGTGTACTTCCCGCGAATCTTCTCCTTGTGCTGATAGAGCTGATAGAAGTATTCTCCGAGGTAACGGCAACCCGCCGCCTCCATCTCGGCTGTGAGGCTCCTGATGCTGCTCTTGACCGTCCCCTCTTCCTGCTCCTTGCCGGCCTCCTTACGGTTGCTGATGAATCCGCGGCGTTGCGCCAGATGGTAGAGCGCCCGGCCGAGCAGATAACGGTGCTGCCGGTTGCCGAGATCGAGCTGCTCGCTCAAGGCCACATAGCGGTCATGGTAGGGATTGCGGTCCGCATTGTCGTCGGTGCGCTGCCATTGGAGAAAAGCCTCGTCGAGCGGATAGCGCTTCTCTTTCCGCCATGCGGTCAGCTGCTCCCCGCTTAACGGCGGACAGAGGTCGTAACGGACGAGAACCCGGAGCAGGTCGATTTTGCGCAGGCGCCGCCGGAAGTATTGCCGACGCAGCGCCCGGGCGTTCGTCCGGTCCTGCACGGCCGGCTTTTCGTTGTTCTTTTCGCGTGCGACGCCCTCCTGAAAGATGTCGACACCCTGCTCTTTGAGCGTGTATCCGTGCTCCGTCTCTTCGACGACGGCCCAACCGAGCGAGTTGGTGCCGAGGTCCAGTCCCAGTATCGTTGCCATGTGAGAAAAAATCCTTTTCTGTAAAATTAAGCAAAAATTTGCGGAAAAAGAATCTTTTTCTTACATTTGTGTCGTAAGAGTTCTACATCTTACCACAATAAGGCTACATGCCGAAGGTTTTTAACCTATTGTCTCCGCGTACTCCGTGGAGACTTTTTGTTTTCAGCCGTTTCCCGTATCGATATACGCCGTCCGGCCGGTCGGAATCGGGGAAGGACTGTTGCGAGTCGAATAGAATACCCGTATGGGCTCCGCTTCTGTGCATGTCTTGCTTCCGACGGTCGGCCGCAACCCGGATGCCGTCGGGCGGGCGCTCTGCGTCGCATGCAGACCGGCGTCCGTGCTGTTTCCGCTTGCCGGCGGTCCGTTGCCTCGTGGCCGGTTGCGTCGCCGTCAGACCTTCCAGTTGATTGCCTCCTGAAAGCGGGCGATGACCTCGGGTTTGCCGGTGTGCTTGCCGTCGTCCTCGCTCAGCTTGCAGGTGTCGTTGTAGAAGGGCCACGCCTCGGTGATTTTCGCTGCCGTGAGCTTGATGACGATGTTCAGCGGCCTGATCCCCTCGAAGTCGTTCGTAAAGTGGGTCCCGATGCCGAACGAGGGCTGGCAGTACTCCCGCGCGAAGTGCTGGATCTCGATGGCTCGGTCCGTGTCGAGGGCATTGCTGAAGATCACCTGCTTGGTGCGCGGGTCGATGCCCAGCGAGCGGTATTTGTCGACGATCTTGCGCAGCTGTTCGCGGTTGTCGCCGCTGTCGACGCGCAGCCCCTTGAAGAGGTTGGCGAAATCCTCCGAGAAGTTGAGACTGAAGATCTCCCATCCGAACGTGTCGTAGAGATAGGTCCCCAGGGCGCCGCGGAAGGTCGCTCGCCAGCACTCCATCGCCAGGTGGTTGGCCATCTGCGGGCCATACATGCCGCCGATGGCCGCGACGAACTCGTGGGCCATCGTTCCGACGGGTGTCAGGCCGTATTTCATGGCCAGATAGACGTTGCTCGTCCCCACGAACCGGCCGTCCCAGCCTCCCGCTTCACTGCACGCCTTCAGGGCGCGGACGACCGTATCCTCCGCCTCGAACGAAGCCCGACGGCGGGTTCCGAAGTCGCTGAAGACGCACCCGGCCTCGAGCAGCCGCTCCGCCTTGAGGCAGGTGCGGCGGTAGCACTCCGCGTAATCGAGCGTCGCGGCCTGGCCCGTCATCCGGTAGTAGAGTTCGGAGATGATGGCCAGCACCTTCACCTCCAGCAGGATCGTGTCGGCCCAGCTGCCCTCGAAATCGACATGCAGGTGTCCCTCGTCATCCTGCCGGACGCTGACCCATCGGCGGTTGAAGCGATAACCCTTCAGGTAGTTGTAGAACCAGTGGGGAATGTAGGGGCAGCTGCGCTTCATGAAGTCGATCTCTTTGTCGGTGATGACCAGCTCTTCGAGCAGGGCGATCTGCTCGGTGAGCCGTTCGGCGAATCCGGCAGGGTAGACGGTCCCGTCGCGGTCGGTGAAGGCGTACCGGACGCGGGCTCTCGGGAAGTTGTCGATGACGGCGCAGCACATCGTGAACTTGTAGAGGTCGTCGTCGGTGAAGTGGGTGATGATCGGTTTCATGTTCGTGGCGGTTTGTCCTGGCTCGCTCCCGCGCCTTCCGCGGCGGGAACATCACGTAAAGTTAACCAAATCTTTCGTGATTTGCAAATGCCCGATGCGACGCGGCCTCCTCCGGGCAGGTGGCAGACATGGCGGACCTGTCCGACCTTACCGCAGCCGCGGTCGGACGTAGCGGTCGGAGGGGGAGGTGAAGGAGAGTCCCGGGATGTGGCGCAGCGGGACGGTGCGGCGCATCGTGTCGAGCAGCGAAAGGTCGTCGGCCGAGACGGCATAGTAACGCTCCGTAGCGTCATCCGCCACGCAGAGCGTCCAGTCGAGCAGCGATCCGACGATCGTCATCGACTCGCGCGCCGGATCGAACGCGACCCCCTCGACCGGCCGCACCCTATAGCCCGGCATCAGCAGGGCATGGAGCCGGTTCTCGTCGTCGGTCATGAGGGCCAGCATCCGGCGGCTGCGGAATTCGGTGATGAAGAGGTGGCGCAGCCGCACCCCCTCGGGCAGCTCAACGGCCCGCACGTAGGGACGCTCCTGCACCATCTTGAGGTGGAACAGCCGTCCGTCGGCATCCAGGAGCACGTAGCCCTCGTCGTACTCCTTGCGGGCCGTGGGGTTGCCGGCAATCTCCCGGACGGGGAACCGCATCCCCTTGCGGCGCATCGTCGCCGTGAAGCGCGCGCTCTTCGCGCTGTCGATGCGGTTCGACGCCATGTCGATGAACTCGATGCCGCGCTCCGTCAGGCGGAAGGCATCCGACGGCATCGTCAGATCGACGCGCCCGGAGAGCGATTCGAGCAGGAAATGGATTCCCGGCGAGGGCCGATTGAGGTCTTTGGGCGTCGAGCGGAAGATGAACGAGGCCTGCTGCACCTCGCGCAGCGTGACGGGACGCCCCGCCACCGAATCGGGGAAGCGGTTGTCGGCGACCAGCTGCCGGGCATAGAAGAGCGGCAGCAGCGAGTCGAACTCGCGGCGCGAGTAGCTCATGCCGCGGCGGTCGAGGTATTCGGCCTCCTTGTCGTGGTAGCGGATCATGACGAAGTCACCGAGCACCTCGCTGTAGAGGGTGAAGGGCGTCTTGGCCGGTTTCACGGTGAGGTAGCCGATCGCCCACGGCAGCTGCCAGAGCAGCAGCACGGCCGCGAGGAACCAGAAGAAAAGTTTTGCGAAACGTGTCATTTTCATCGTGTTTTAGAGGTTCAGTCCTGACGTCCGGCCATGAAACGCACGACCGAGAGCCAGCTCAACGCGGCCGAGGCGAGGGTCAGCAGCGCCAGCACGGGCAGAAAACCGCCATAGGCCCGCGGCCCGGGCGCGAGGAAGTAGATACGCAGCAGCAGGACGCTCATCAGGATGTTCACCAGACGCCGTTTCCACGTCGGTTCGAGGATCGTCCAGGCGCCGAACAGGTAGGCCGCCACACCGGCCAGGCACCACGGCAGCGCCGTCGAGAGGATATTCCACACCAACTCGTGCGGCAGCACGGGCGAGGCCCCCGCCGCAAGCAGCAGGATGCACAGCCCGAAGAGGAGCAGCAGCGCCGCCGTGCCGCATCCGGCCATGGCCGTCAGCGTGGCCAACGCCGGGACGGGGAGGTGCAGCGTCAGCTTGAGGCACTTGCGCTGCATCTCGGGGACAAACTGCACGGCGGCAAGCAGCAGGCCGACGAGCAGCGGGAGGTATTCCATCTGGTCGATGAAGACGGCATTGCGCGTCACCATCACCTCCCAGACGTGGCCGGCACCCATCAGGGCGGCGGCCCGGTGGAGTTTCACGAGGGCATAGCCCGCGAATCCGCCCAGCACGGCAAAGGCCGCGAGCAGGTACCAGCGGGTCTTGATCCACTCCTTGTACAACATGGCTTTCCACATGGTTCGATCAGTATTTTCCGGTCAGCCCGATGAAGGCATCTTCGAGATTGAGTGTTTCTACGGTGAAGTCGTCGCCCGGGATTCCGGCTCGCGCCAGACGCAGGCGGACCTCCTCGGGCGGCAGGAAGGAGCAGAGCTCGCCGCGCCCGCGCAGCACGGAGGGGTGGCGCAGGTCGCCGTCCGACGGCAGCACCGCGTCGTCCGCGCAGCGGAACGTGTAGCGGCGGAAGGTGCGCAGCAGTTCATCGACGGGCATCTGCACGAGAATGCGCCCGTAGTCCATGATGATGCAGTCGTCGATGAGCCGCTCCATGTCCTGGATGATGTGCGAGGTGAGGAAGACGGTCTTGCCCTCGGCCCGGGCGAAATCGCGCAGGTAGTCGACGAAGAGGCGCCGGTAGCCCGGGTCGAGCCCCATCGAGAAGTCGTCGAGCACCAGCAGGTCGGCATTCTGCGCGAGGATCAGCCCGAGGGCCACCTGCGAACGCTGCCCGCACGACATGCGGGCGATGCGCTGCCCGGGCGCCACCTGCAGCTTCTCCATCAGCGCATAGTAGGCGTCGCGGTTCCAGGCGGGGTAGAAGGCGGCATAGAAGCGCTCGATCTGCCGGATCGTCATGAACTGGTACTGCACGTGCCCTTCGATGAGCAGGCCGATCCGCCGCCGCGTCAGGGGCGACATCGTGCGGATGTTCTCGCCGAAGATGCGGCATTCGCCCGCCTGCGGTTCGAGGTAGCCGCTCAAGATATTGATCGTCGTGGTCTTGCCCGTGCCGTTCTTGCCCAGCAGCCCGAGGATCCGGCCCTGCGGGACGTCGAACGAAAGGTCTTCATAGATGGTGCGCCGTCCGTAACGGTGTGTCAGGTGACGGCATTCGATAACGGATTCCATATGCGTGTCGTGTTCAGATCAGCAGAAACAGCAGCGGGACGAGGATACCTGCGGCCAGCTCGATGCCGCCGCGGCCGCGGAGCCCCTTGGGGCCCTTGACCAGCAGCAGCCCCGTGAGGGTGATGAGGATGAGCCCGCCGGCGAATGCGTCGGCGAAGAGGGTCCACCACCTGCCCGGATTGTAGTGCAGACGGGTCAGGGCGCTCCAGACGTAGCGACGCGTGAGGCGCTCGTAGAGCGCATCGCCGCGGGCGAGGTCGACCGTAAGCGACGAGCCGCCCTGCAGGAAGACCTTGAGCGTGGCCGCATCGGGCCGGTAGTGCTTCACGTAGGCCTCGCCGACCCCCGCCGCGGCGAGCAGCGCCTCGACCTCGGCGCGCGTGTAGTCGCTGCCGG
>OBJD01000211.1_pt1 | contig 13032 bp, 18 predicted proteins | sample 1518751 | NCBI WGS metagenome assembly OBJD01 (sample SAMEA728703, study PRJEB22492) | human gut metagenome | reverse complement strand
GGGTCAAAGCCCCGCCATTCCAGCTATGGAGGCTGTGGCCGAGTTGGTTAGGCAGCAGATTGTGGCTCTGCGGAAGCAATTCCTACGTGGGTTCGAGCCCCACTGGTCTCCCTGAAATTAAATATGCCGCTGTAGCACAATGGTAATGCACCTGCTTTGTAATCAGGGGATTAAGGGTTCGAGTCCCTTCTGCGGCTTATAGGCGGTTAGGTTAGAGGTAAACCGTGCGGTTCTGAGCCGTGAGACACCCGTTCGATTCGGTTACCGCCTGCTATGCTCTCATACGCTAATGGATAGACGGCAGGGCTACGAACTCTGTAGTTGGCGTTCGAGTCGCCATGGGAGCACTGTAAAATGCCTGTGTAGCTCTAATTGGCAGAGCGTCTATCTCGTAAGTAGAGGGTTGCAAGTTCAAATCTTGTCACAGGCTTCATAAAAAATATTGTGGTGTATTTCAATGGTAGAAAGACCGTCTGATGAGCGGTTAACGACAGTCCGACTCTGTCCACCACAACTATGCTGATGTAGCTCAACTGGGAGAGCATATGCCTTACAAGCATGGGGTTACAGGTTCGAGTCCTGTTATCAGCATTTGCGGGTGAGTGGAACGGATTTACCATGCAGGGCTCATAACCCTTGCGATACCAGGCTTCGACTCCTGGACCCGCTACTCCAGGGTAGTATAGCGGCGAGTACGGCCGGTTCATACCCGGCAAACGCAGGTTCAAATCCTGTCCTTGGGATTGAAAATCTTTATAATAAAGGAGAAATAATCATGAAACGAAAACAGTTATGCAAGCGATTATCAAAGTTATAATGTATGCATCCGTCGCCTAATTGGTATGGCACCAGACTTTTAATCTGGCGGAATTACTTTCCATGCGAGTTCGAGTCTCGTCGGGTGCACTGATACCGCATGTGTATCCACGGGTATGTAACTCAAGTGGCAGAGTATCGGCCTCTTAAGCCGAAGGTTGCAGGATCATGGCCTGTCATACCCATTATGCGCCAATAGCCCAATCGGCAGAGGCACAGGGTTTAAGCCCCTGTTAGTATCGGTTCGAATCCGATTTGGCGTATTTTTCCAGTTTTTATGCAGATACAGAAAAATTGCAGGAAGGAGTAAATAATTATGCATAACGTAAACAGATGTAGCAGACAATCCAATAGTTCGTGGTCAGAGAGTAGACATGATAAGAAGATGTACTGCTTTATTTGTTGATGCAAAAATTTTCGCATAACAAAATTACCGGCATTCTCTGCAGCATCTTCTGATAAAAAGTTTATCAAAAGAGGCTGTTTTTTATTGTTCATTATTATGGGTGCGTGGCTCAACTGGTACAGCAACGGTCTCCAAAACCGTGATTGTCTGGGGGTTCGAATCCCTCCGCGCCTGCTAAAAAATATCAGAAAGGAGCAACGTGATCATGAGTAAGAAACATTACAGTGAAAACTGGATTTCGCCATCACACGGTGAGCTTATGATACAGGAAATTCCAAAATATATAAAGGCTTACTATGAAAGAATGAAAGAGTATGGTACCGGTATTCATATTACGATCGGTACGGATTCGCAGAATTTTGATTATACGAAAGAAGTAAGTGTAATTGCTGTGATCTGTGAAGGACACGGCGGTATTTTCTTTTATAAGATTAACGCACGTGACCGTATTTCAGATGTAAGAACAAAACTTCGTGTGGAAACCGGCGATTCACTTGAAATAGCAGAACAGCTTATTACAATATTTGAGACAACGGAATATGAAGACGTATTTTTGAACACAGAGTTTTCTATTCATATTGATGCTGGTTATTCTGAACATGGTAAGACGAAGGAATTGATTCCTGAGCTCATAGGCTGGGTCACTTCAATGGGTTTTGAGGCAAAGGTTAAGCCGGAGTCTTATGTTGCATCCGGAATTGCTGATAAAATTTCAAAATGATAAAGGCTCTTGTTAAAGAGCCTGATATGGAGCGGTGCCTCAATTGGTACAGGACCCGGTTGGAAGCCGGACATGTCGTGTCAATCCACGCTTTGAGGGTTCAAGTCCCTCCCGTTCCGCTTTTGCTGTGATGGCTCAACTGGTACAGCACCGGCCTTGAAATCCGGCATGTCGGGTGAGATTCCCGCTTTCAGGGTTCGAATCCCTGTCACAGCGTTAAGTCCCCATAGTCTAGCGGTCAAGGACATCTGCCTCTCACGCAGGGAACGGCAGTTCAAATCTGCCTGGGGATATTTTATACGGGCATAGTCTAATTGGATAAAACAACGGTCTTCTAAATCGTACTTTGCGGGTTCGAGTCCCGCTGTCCGTAGTATTATGGCATCGTGGTCGAGTGGTCTAAGGCGCCTGTCTGCAAAACAGGTTTTATCGTGGGTTCGAATCCCACCGATGTCTTTGCATTTAAGCTGTGCGAAGCAGATTAGTCACCTGTTTCTATTCAGTGTATATGCAAAAAGCCCGTGCTAAACGGTATTTCAGTCGAAATTGACTAACGGCTGCGGTATTCGTGATAAACCTGCCAATCTGCGGGGCATGGGAGTCTGCCAGTGTGGCTCAAGTGGTACAGCACCTGCTTCGAACACAGGCAAGCCGGCATTTATGTCGACGTACAGGTTCGAGTCCTGTCACTGGCGTTTTTTAGCCCATTAGCATAGCGGTCAATGCACTGGGCCTTGACCCCAGGGACTGCGGTTCGAATCCGCAATGGGCCGTTTATATTTCTTGCCGTGGTGGCTCAAATGGTACAGCAGTGGATTGCTAATCCACCATCTCGGAGTAAAATCCGGTTTCGGGGTTCGACTCCCCGCCACGGCGTTAATATTTATAATAATATTCCAAACCTTCCGGATAACTTCCGGAAGGCTTTTTCTTTCATATTAAATATATCAAAATAGATAAATGGAGGAAAATATTATGGGACAGAGATCGCAGATTTTTGTACGCTATCAGGAAACGGACGGAACCCGCAAATTGGTGGCAAGATATTATGGCTGGAATTACGGAGAGCGCATGATCAGTCGAGCAAGGCATACAATGGAATGGTTGAAAGAAAATAATAAATATATTTCAGCTTGCGCTGAAAAAATTCCAAGAATTCTCGATACGAATTTCGATATGGGCGACTGCGTGATCAGCAGCGATATTTTGAAAGAGTATCAGGAATTATATTGCCCAGAGGATTCTCTTAACGATGTTCTGTTCTATTGTCAGGATAATAACGATGGAAGATTACTGATCGATATCGATAATGCCGATAACATTAAGTATGCGTTTCTTACCTCGGAAAGCGATACGCCGTTATCATCAGTAGAGTATATGGAGTGGGATATCGGTTCTGACTGGAATAAAGTGTCAGAATGCAACGGCAAAGAAGCTATTCAGACCTGCAAACGTAATATCAGTAAAATTAATATGATGGCGGATCTGATGACGGCGGAAGAGGCACAGGAATTTATTTCTGCGGATTACAGTGGTAGCCTCCCCCAAAAGCCGAAAACAAACTGGATCGTGGCCATTGCAGATATGCTTGCTGGAAACGAAAGCGACGCTATCTGGTGCGATGACGACGGACAGATTCTTGTGGAAACAGAAGAAACAGCTAATGTTGTAGCCGACCTCATTGAAGCCTTCTACAGATCGCAGGGAGAAGAAATATCCGTAAATACCGGATATTACGATCCTGAGGAAGATAAAAGAAATGGAGAAGAAACCGAACATACCGGCTGGTGGTATGTTTATGTAAATTAAAGGAGAGAAAAACATAAAAGTATATTTAAAAACAAGAAAAGGATATTTGCGTTTCGCCAAAACTTTTGTCGAGGTTGTCGCAGACAAGAAGCTAGCTACATGTGTCGAACTCAAAGACATAAAAGATGTTAAAGACACAATTTATTCTATGAAACCCTGTATTGGTATAATCACGGCAGAGGTTGCAAAATAATCACAGGGAGAGAATCACTAGATGGCAAAGAAAATGAAATATAATCCGAAGGACTTCACGATTGAGATCTGCCCATGGTGCGGAAAAGAGCAGGTGATCTACGCAAAAGGTATCACAAGATGTCTTTGCGGTAAGCCGCTCGCTCCGTGCAGTATGTGTGAAAGTTGCAATTACAAATTCTGCGATTACGGCTGCAACGGCACAGACTCAGATGCTGAAAAACAAGTAGATCACGAAGCACTTCCGGAAGAAGACCAGAAAATTTTATATGAAAAATTATAAGAGAAGCAGCCCTTGCGGCTGTTTTTCCTCACTGTTTTCTTTCATATTAATTGCATCAAAGAAAAACGGAGGAAGAGTATTTTTATGATGAATGAAGAGATTAATTTTTACAGAGAACTGGCGGCAGAAATTAAGCCGGAAGGATTCAGATCATTTTTGTTTCAAAGCGAAATGTCGGAATGGTTGTATATAATTACCCCGAACAATTCCTGGATGTCGATCGATTTTGAATCAGACGGACTCAATATCGTATATCATTATGAGCCTTCCCGCGAATTCGGAGATGGATGTCGTTGTAATGAAAACATGCTTCATGAAATTACAGCAGAAACACTTCTGGAAGCAGAGAGATTCGGTAAGAGTTTTGGTCACAGAGGCTGGATCAATGTTCCGAACAGATACGACGGCGGCACGCACAGAGAAAGCGTCTGGAGAGCGCCGAAGCATCACGAGAATGCTTATAAAGCTATGATGCAGAGCTGGTGTGCGAAGCAGCTGATTGAATTATAAGAAACGGCGCCTTGATGGCGCTTTTCTTATGCAGAAATTTTCCGTTTTCGCTCAAATATGATCAATTCCATTGACGACAACGTTCCTATTTATGGCACCATGGACAAAAAGACAGAGAAGAAAAAAGAAATAACTATAAGCCTTCCGGAAACTTCCGGAGGGCTTTTTCTATCATAATAAAATTATCAAAGAGAAAAATGGAGGAAAATAAGTATGATCTACAACAACGGAACAGTAAGCGTACACAAAAGTTACATCGATAGTCTGCTTTTTGCAGCAACGAGATCCGGCTTAGTAGAAGATGGCTTAAAAGCAAAAGGTATGATCCGTGAATCCAAAAATGAAGCACTTCTTGAACTGGATGATTATTACAGCGTTGGTATAGACGGCTGCATTGAGGAACAGTTACAAAGAGCAGTTGATATTCTTGCTGATCTAAAAATCAGGACCAAAGTGCAGATAGATTTCTACGGTGACGGAGGAGATGCCTACATTGAAGGACGTTATATCCTCGAGAAAAATTCTTCAAAGCTGCGGATCTTATCAACTGATGAAATGGCAGTTATGGACGCATCTGACAGATCCTTGATCGAAGAATTAATCAACAGAGGTTACAGTGTAACAAAAGTTGAAGCAGAGCCCGCCGTTTATGAAGGTGACGATGACGCCGACTATATCAAATGTCCTCATTGTGACGAAGTACTCGCTGCAAATGACGATTATCATGAAATACGGCCGGCATATTGTCCGAAATGTGGATGTAAAATTAAATACTAAAAGGAGAAAAAATAAGATGAAATTTAATTCAGCAGAAGGGATGTATCATTATCTTTGCAATAACGGAGAATTATATAATCCCGTAAAAGAGGTATATATGTTTCAATACAACGAAGACGGCGCGATTTGTTACTATTGTATTTCGGAAGACCATGCTGCCGAACTCGCTGTAAAAAGCATAGAAGACGGAGAATACTGGGGTGCATATCTCGGAACCGGAGGGCATATCTACGAAGCAGAAGAAGCTCTTGAAATCTGCAATGATTTTGCAGATGAAAACTGGATCAACTGCCGCGAATATGCCGCTGATATCCTGTTAAAAGAGGCGAAGAAAAGATCCGGTTACAAGTTCAGCTGCGTCAGCGTTGAGTCCACTGATACGCTCGATGGCCTTAGAAGGAACTGGATTCCGGATCTGCTCGAAAACGGCGATCCGATCATAGGCACAGCGGTACTTGAAAGCGGATACCTCGATATCGAACTGAACATCCACAGTGTTGCGCAGTGTACGCGGGATGAAAATAAACGGGAAGATTACACACCCGTCTGTAGCTATTTCTGTTGTGTCAAACACGGAGATAAAGATACCGATTGGGAATCTTTCGATTATATTGACGCGCCGGTAAATGTTGACTGGAAGGCGGATGACTGGAAAGAACAGTTGGAAAAAGATATGGTTGTAACTCTTTATAAATATGCTTTTGAAAAATGTTTGAGCTTCGATCATGTAAATTAGGAGAAAATGATAATGACAAAAGAACAATTTGAAAATAAGTGCTATGAGGCATATCAGCTCGACTGGATGATCAGCCATGGATACTCTCTCAGCGATTACAGAAAACTTCTGTCGGAGCTGGTAAGTGAATGCATCGAAGAAGAGCCCATTGAAAAACTTCCGACAAATGCAGAAGAAACAGAAAACCTTTTTGACGCAGCGGAAGAAATGTTTCAGGACGAAGGATTCGGAAGCGGATCATTATTCGTCTGCAAAGAAGAATTCCTTAATGCGGAGTATCTTGACGCTGGTTACATGGACGGATTATTGTCGGTAATGTTTGACGGCAAAAATTTTAAGCACCTTTGGGAGCGGTTCACGGGATTGAAGTTCGCGGTTACAAACGACACCTCTTCGGGTGTGAATTATACGGTCCCGATCAAGGACGGACATCTCGATATTTCCGTATCCCAGGATCCGGATTATCCTGGCGTGGACATGGAATATATTTCGGATAAGGAAGAGAAAATTTCCGATGACGGACTATATATCCGCCCGCGCATTCTTGTAGAAAATAACGAAAATGTTCTGCGGGCCGTGGTATGGGGCGATTACCAGTCAGAAGATTATTCAGATGAAATCGGCTTTACCTGTATCGAAGACCTGACCATAAAATGATTTTAAGCTCCCTCCGGGGAGCTTTTTCGTACAAAAAAGAATATTCATACATTCTTTTCTATCATAATAATATCAACAATATAGATAAAAGGAGAAAAGAAAATGAAAAATGCACAGAATATAGTACATGGTTTTAAAGTTTTTAATCCAGACTGGACATGTTCCCCTAACGGCAACACTAAACAGTACGCTTGCCCTGGAAAATTTGAGGAAGAAGGGGAACTTAATATTTGCGGTCACGGTATGCACTTCTGTCAGATTGCTGCCGACTGCTTCAATTATTATAGTTTTGACAGCAGTAACAAGGTTGCAGAAGTCATTGCCTATGGTGATGTAAGAACAGACGGCAACAAGTCATGCACTGACAAACTGGAAATCGTGCGTGAAATCACGTGGGATGAAGTCTTGCGGATCGTCAACCTTGGAAAGAATTGCACAGGCTTTTGTAATACCGGGAACTGCAATACCGGAGACCGCAATACCGGAGACCGCAATACCGGAGACCGCAATACTGGGAACCGCAATACCGGAGACCGCAATACTGGGAACCGCAATACTGGGAACCGCAATACCGGGAACCGCAATACCGGAGACCGCAATACTGGGAACCGCAATACCGGGGACTGGAACAAATCATCTTTCAATACTGGTTGTTTTAATACTGTTGAACAGAAAATCATGTTGTTTAATAAACAGTCAGATATGACCTATCGTGATTGGTGTAAATCTGATGCAAGGTATTTACTGAATCAGATACCAAAGGATGTTGTTGAATGGATTTATTCAGATAATATGACGGATGAAGAAAAAGAACAACACCCGACATATAAAACAACAGACGGTTATTTAAAAAAGCTTGATGAAACTGAATGCGGTCAGTTGTGGTGGGATAGTCTGTCTAACCATCAGAAAAATATCATCAAGGCAATTCCAAACTTTGATGCTGAAATTTTCTTTCAATGTACCGGAATCAGAACCAATTAATTTTAAGCTCCCTCCGGGGAGCTTTTTTATTTTGCCGAAGGCAAAAATAAAGAAAAGCTGCGAAAAAGCAGTAAAAAATCTGGTATAAGATTCCAAACATTATTTTCTTTCATATTAATTTTATCAATATAGAAAGGTGGAGAAAAATGGAAAAATTAACTACGGAAAATGAAAAATATGAAAAAATGTGGTTTGAACACGCAAAACGAATGCACAGCGAGCTTAAAAATGTCAATGGAATCATTCGTGATGCGGATACTATGCTCGATGACATTATGGGAAGCCATTGGGACGAATTTCATGAACAAAGTGGTGTTGCTGATGAACTGTTTTCTATTTACGAACAGGCGGCTGACAAAAATACATTCAGACAAATGTTCAAGCTGTTTGTTGGATGCGAATTCGATGAATACTGCCAGGATTGCGTTGATGTAATGGAAAAATACGAGGCAGCGATTTTAACAAAACGGGAGGGAAAGAGTGAAAACTGAACGAAATGAGCAAATAGAACGGATAGAAAAGTTTCTGAACGAAAGGTGGTATATTGCAAATATGCCGGACGCAAGACCACAGGACGTAAGTTATTATAACGGATCCCTCAAAGCGCTGGAAATGGCGGGGTATGAGTGGAAACGCGAAGACGGCGAGCATACGGTAAGGAGAGCAGCTACCGAAAAGTACTAATCTTTATTGTAAATGTGAAATTGATGTATTAAGTTGATATGTTGATTTGATAACTTAGAAAAATGAAGATAGAGAAGATGAAATTAGAAAAATAGAGGTGAAGCAATGTTCATAAATGCAAAATGTAATGCATGTTCAGAACCAACAAAATCTGTAACTGGATTTTTTGATGGTGATAAAGGAAAGCATGGTTGTTTGTATGATTGCAAAAATACGGAATGTGTTGTTAATCAATTGCATAGAATTTCGGAATCGAAGGCAATGAAAGACAGAATGCATATACAGGAACTCAATGGAGCTAAAGAAATGTATGCAGGGTATATAGCAGCTAAAAGAAAAGATGCGAGAGTATCAATGTACAAAATAGCACAGATTGCCGGATGCAGTTCGGCAGATTACAGCGCATATGAGCATGAGCGGAAAGAATTTGATCCGGAAGTGTATCGGAAATGTAAGGAGTACCTGGATAAGGTAAGAAATTAAGTATGTAACTTAGGATTTAGTGGAGGTAGACTATGAAGAAAATACTTGATGCCTGCTGTGGTAGTAGGATGTTTTGGTTTAATCGGCAGAAGCTGGTGTTGCGAAAATGCTAAATGGAATGGAAGAAGCAAGGAATAATAAATGATTAAATTAAAACTGATTAAAGTTTAGGAGGAATAGAAGATGAAAGTTGAAGAAATTGCATTGAGACAGGAAATCAGGCAGATGCTTAACGAAGCAGGAATTAATAAAAACACTTTACGCGATATGGCGGAAAAAGTTATGCGGGAAGAAATTGAGAAACAGGTGAAGAACGCCATCAATCAAAGTAACATTAATAGCATTGTATATAGCAAAGTCAATTCATATGAGCTTAATGATATGATGCGGGCGGCAATTAAGAAAGAAATCAGCGAAGCTGTTGACATTAAGATCAACGTAAAGGCAACTATTCCGCAGAGAGAGTCTTAAATGGAAACTGATAAAGCATAGAGAAAAGAGTGGAAATCTGAAAGTTAACGGAGGTAGAAACAAAATGTCAGAAGAAATCATTAAAGTATTAGATAATATAGCTGAAAGGTTCGGTGTAGCTGTTGATTGGACGTCAACAAATGTAATTCCGTATTTACAAGAGTTGTGCAGTAAGTATATTACTTATGAAATTGCTACTAGTGTTACGTGGTTGGTAATTGGTATATTATGTTTAATTTTTTCTAAGTATACATTTACAAAAACAAAATATTTTTGGAGCAAGTATAAAGAAGATATATATTCGGATTACGATTTTGGTGCAATTCTGTTTGGAGTTATCACTGGTTGTATGATTATTGCTGGAATTATCGTTATATTATATCAAACATTTAACATTATTACTTGCTTAACATTCCCTGAGAAAATTATTATTGATGAACTAAGTTCTATATATTTGAATATGAAATAATTTAAACTGAAATTTCCACCACGAATGGGAAAAAAGTTCACAAACAAAAAATATGGCAAATTTTAACAGTAATTAAAAAGGAGAAAACATATGAGAGCAATGTTGATTTGGTCCGACGGACATTCTTTAAACTACACTATTTTTGAGGACAAGGACAATAAAACAGGATTTGAACGTGCGCAGGAACAGATGTTTAAGGAATACGATGAAAGAGATAATGATTTCGAAGCAGATCCCGAATGCAGAGCCTGTAAAGCTGCGAACTTCTGCAGTCATGAAGCAGATGGAACCGATAGCTGCATTTGGCAGATCGTAGAATTTCCTGATGATAATCCTTTGCCGGCAGCAATTAGAAGTTATTCCGATGCCTGCGAAACCATCGGAGCAATGGTTGACACAGTAGAAGATTTTCTCGAAGAAAAGGGAATCACAAAAAATGACATCCCGAATGATGAGAGAGAAGACGATCCGGATGCCGCTATTATTTACGGCAGCGACTACGATGAACTCGCAGACAAATTTGCAAATATTATCGGAATCAGCCGTAACGCGGAGGATTACGAAAATTAATTTAATGGAGTCGGAAACGGCTCCATTTTCTTATGTAGAATTTTGGCTGTTTGCCGTTTTCTTTCATAATAATAATAGAATATAAAATGGAAGAGAGGAGATTTATGTATACTTCAGATCATGCACGAGACCGCATCCAGGAACGATGTGGAATCAACAAAGCAAGCTGTGATCGTATTGCTAAAATCGCATTTGAGAATGGCCTGACGCACGCCGAAGCGACCGGACAGTTAAAAGCATATATAACGAAAGTTTTCAACCGTAATGAATCCGCTAACAATATCCGTATCTACGCAGAGAAGATCTGGATATTTGCAAATTTGGAACTTGTCACGGTTTTTCCGATACCAAATAATCTGAAATCGCAGGCTATCGAACAGCTAAAAAGAAAGAAAAAGAATTCAAAAGGAAAGAAAAATGGATACTACTACAAAAGAAGAGAATCTGTTTCAGGAATATATCCGGACGAAGAATCTTTCTGTGCAGAAAAATCCAAACTTCACTAAATCTGTCATAATATAAGAGAAGGAGTAATTTTTATAAGTAAAATAGGAGATAAATATGATTATTACGATTTTGATTACAATAGTCGCGGTTATTCTTTTTATATTATTTTTATCCATCATACTCGCTGGCATCGCTGATGACAATGCAACAATGGCTTTTATTGGAATTATTTTGACTTTACTATTATGTTTTGGAATAGCAGAATATATTTCCTCTGATACGCTAACAGAACCGGCGGCTACAAAGACAACAGAAGTAGAATCTACAACAACAGAAACTGACGTTGTGAAGAATCTAATAGCTTCTTTCAGAGGAGAGGACGCTGTAGAAAGTGAGAAAAGTCCAGAAACCTCCGAAGAAACAGAAGGAGTCGGCATGGGAACAATTATAATTATTATGCTTATTATATTTAGTCCGGCACTTTTTTTATTTTATTAGGCTTAATAGACTGCATTACCGATTCTACTGTCGATCTTATTGAAATCTGTTTTTCAAAAAAGAATAAAGAAACCAAAACTGAAAAATTTGTAAGAGAAGCAAATGAAAATTCAGAAGATAATCCTTTTATTAAAAAGATTCCTACGCAAAAACAGAAAAAAGGAATCAATATTGATAAATTGGCAGAAAAGGATTCTAAAATCGCTTATATTGTTTGGGCTGTAAAGTTTTTAAATGATCAGGGAAAAGAAAGCTATACAAGGAAACTGGAAAGTTATTATATTCCTGAAATTATGCAGGCATATGAACAATATCAGAATGTAAAAAGTTTCCATGTAAAAGAAATGACAGCAGAAGCAAAAAAGCATTATGAAAAAATTGTAGATTTATCCTATAAAGTCGCCAATGTAGAGGTAAAAAGGCAGCAGGTGAAATCGTTGTGGATATGGATTGTAATGCAGATGTATGCGAAGACATCTATAAGAGAGATGGATATTGTTCCATGCAGGAAGAAATACAGGAATCTCATACTGCGGAAAAGAAAAAAGAACAGACTTTACATGCAAAAACAATTAGTAAGGATACCTACGTCTTTTGGACAAGCGAAGAATAAAAAATAAGACAAATCACCACAACACACCATAAAGGAGTGTTGTTTTACGGCAAAGTTTATAAAAGAGGCTCTTTTTCTGTGCAGAAAAATCCATTTTTTCAAAATCTGTCATAATAATAAAAGAAAATACTACACAAGGAGGAAAATAAATTGAAAACAGTATTAGTTAGCTTGCCTAGCGTAGAAAAAGTAAAGGAGTTCAACGCAAAAATCTTTCCGTTAGAAGGCAATTTTGACCTCGGGACCGGTCGTTATATCGTAGATGCAAGAAGCATCATGGGTATTTTCAGTCTGGATCTGTCTAAACCATTGACTTTGACTATTAATACCGAGGATGTTGACGGCGCGATTGCGGCACTGGATGAATTTATCATCAAGTAAGCAGTTTTCAGTAATATTAAAAACAAACACAAAAAGGAGAAAATCAAATGAATGGTATTAACTTAGGTTTAATCGCAGTTGTTGTTATCGCATTGGCGGTAATCGGAGTTCTGATGTCCGGGTATGTAAAAGCGTCTCCCGATAAGGCATACATTATTTCCGGTCTCAAAAAGGAGCCGAAGGTATTAATTGGTCGTGCAGGTATTAAGATTCCTTTCTTGGAAAAGAAGGATGAATTGATGTTAAAGCAGATCAGTATCGACATTAAGACAAATGGATATATTCCGACCAAAGATTTCATCGGTGTAGATATCGATGCGGTGGCAAAAGTAAGAGTCCTTACAGAAAAAGATGTTACCATTAACAAGAATGGACAGTTACTTCCCGGGGCAGATCCCAATAAGAGAGTTACTCATGAAATGGCACATGCTGCGATGAAGAACTTCCTGAATATGAAGGAACAGGGAATTCGTGATGCACTGACCGATTCCTTACAGGGTAACATGCGTGAGATCATCTGTACTC
>OBJD01000198.1_pt1 | contig 13542 bp, 10 predicted proteins | sample 1518751 | NCBI WGS metagenome assembly OBJD01 (sample SAMEA728703, study PRJEB22492) | human gut metagenome | reverse complement strand
CCCCCGCCCCCCGCCTCCCACCGCGGCTGCTATGCCGTGCGCAACAACTGCCTGGTCGACCGGGCCGCGCTGCTGGTTGCGTGGTACGACGGCTCGGCGGGCGGCACGCAGTACACCGTGCGGCGGGCCCTCATGCGCGGACGCGAGGTGTGGAATCTCCATCCTGCGGCGCGGGTCTCCGTGCAGCCTGTTCCCCGACTGTTCTGACGGTTGGCGTGCGCTAACCCGGATCGGTCAGTAGCACTCGTCCGTGCGTCCGGTCAGCAGCCAGACGGCGTTGATCTGTGGATAGCAGGCGTGGATGCGGGTGACCAGTTCGGCCGTAAGCGGCTGTCGGCGGGTCAGCACATTATGGAGCTCTTCTCCGTCAGGAAGTCCGATCCGTCGGGCGAACAATCCTGTGTATAGTCCGGAGGCGCGGATGACGAAGCGGAGACGCTCGTCGTCGTAACGGAAGTCGTTGCTGCGCGAATGTCGGTTGTCTGTTTTCATGATGCGGGGTCTTGTGATGTCCGCATCCGAAACAACGAACGCGGACTACTGTTACTTGCTTGACGAGAAGGCTCTGGAAAACCCTAAAAACAAACAAGCACAGACAGCCCGCGCCGTGGTGACGTAGGATTGCAACTCCCAGGCCCTACGGCGCGGGGTGCACCGCAAGCAGGAGATGTGCCTGACCGTTTTTAGTTGAAATTTTCCAGATTTACAAAGTATGGGTGTTAAATGAAAACAAGAACTAAACAAGTGCAAACAAATGCACTAATTTACAGTGTATTATATGGGGTTTGATGTTTTCTATTGTTTTCATTCTTTTCAGTTGATTGGTTCTTTTTCGGTGCATTTTTGTTTCTTATTTGTTCCTCAAACTCGGCTTTTATTTGTAGTTTTGCAGCAGATATAACGAGCAAAAGAGGAGGGAATATGCCACGAGTAAAAAAGCCTGCAAAAGTCAAAGAACCTGTCCGTCTGCGGATGAAAGAACTGGCCAATGGAAATAAGAGCTTGTATCTGGATATATACCGGAATGGCAAACGGACATACGAGTATCTGAAGATGTACCTTATTCCCGAAACAGATTATAATGCCCGTAGGCAGAATCAAGCGACAATGGCTGCCGCCAATGCCATCAAATCGAAGCGCATCATCCAACTTACCAATGGTGAGGCCGGAATCGAACACAGGGAAAAGGTTTTTCTTTTGGACTGGATGGAGACCTACAAAGAGAATCAGGCGAAGCGTGGTAAAAAGGACGGGAACCAAATCATGGTAACCATCCGCATACTGAAGGATTATGCGGGTGAACAAATAACGATGGACCAGATTGACAAGACGTTCTGCCAAGAGTATATCGACTATCTGCTGACGGAGTATCGCCCCAAAGGAAAACGGGTGTCAAACTTTACGCTTCACACTTATTACCGTATTCTGAACGGAGCTTTGAATGCCGCCGTTCGTGCGGATATTATCAAGTCCAACCCATTTACAAAGATCAACAACTCGGATAAGATACGCTTGCCGGAGAGCAAACGCTCGTATATGACCATTGAAGAGGTTCGGGTGCTGATTGCTACCCCGATGAAGAATGAGGCCGTAAAACAGGCTTATTTATTTTCTTGCTTCTGTGGGTTGCGAATAAGCGACATTATCGGTTTGAGATGGAAAGATGTTTTTGTGGACAGAGGACAATACCGCCTTGCTGTGTCCATGCAAAAAACCAAAGAGCCGATTTATTTGCCGCTTTCACCAGAAGCGTTAAAGTGGATGCCGGAGCGAGGAGACAAGATGGCGGAAGACCACGTCTTCGACTTACCGAGTCCAACGATGATAAATCTGCTGCTCAAACCATGGGCGAAAGCGGCCGGCATAGACAAACGTTTCTCATTTCATACAGCCCGTCACACGTTTGCGACGATGATGCTGACGCTTGGCGCCGACCTCTATACCACCTCGAAGTTGCTCGGTCATGCCGACGTGAAGATGACACAGGTATACGCCAAAATCATCAATCAGAAAAAGGACGATGCAGTCAATCTGGTGAACGGGTTGTTCGACTGAAACATAAATGGTTCTTTGTACCGGAGCGGCCATATATATTTTAGTTTACTTTAGTATCTATATATAAGGGAGAAAAACTAAACTAAACCATTTTCAAGTAAACAATAGAAAGGAAATCGGCGGCGAAAGTTTGATCCAAATAAGGGCTTTTACCGCCTTATATAAAAGGAACAAGTCGTCTATAGGATTGACCTTCCGCCAATGAAAAATATCTCTGAATAGGCTGCTGGAATATGCTGCCCGACTCGGATAACGGTTCCCGTTTCTTCTTTCTGTTCCCCTTATATTGCTTGATAGACGTGCGTGATGCCGGAGGAACTCAGATGGTAATTCTGCGTCGGAATATACCAACCTGTTTGCCACTTTATAATCAGGCCAATATTGGACAACGAGACTGCCCCTGCTTGCAGATTGTGTGGCAGCCCTCCCGCCGCCGAACGGTGGTGGGGGTATTAGGCTACCCCGAAATGGATTCAGTGTATAACGGATAAACTTGTGCTTATTTTGCGAATGGCAGATGTTTTCTGGTTATGATGAGAGTTTTACACTTGGTAAAAGTTGATACAGTTTAGTACGATACATCTGAAATGATTATAAATTTGTGTATTTTTATTGATGTTTTCAGAACGTAAAGGATGAAAATTACAATTGTTTCATTAAGAGATTGTGCTATATATTTGGAGGCTCATACGCTTCGTATGTGTCGGCTTGTTTCTTCGATATTTAAGATAGACAAAACCGGTGCGATATTGCCGGTCCAAATAGCGGATGAGGAATTTAGATCCCGTTTGAAACAGTTGGATATATTAGGAAAAAATGGCTTTCCCGAGACGATAAAATATGAACTAAACAACATTCCCGTCAATTCAAAGTTTATCGTTATTGTCGGAAAGAATTATCAAACAGACCAAATCATATTATATCGGTTGAAAGGCGTCGTATATGAACTCAACGGGGAAGAAAATACTATTCAACCTTATGCAGAAAGGATGGAACAGCTTTCATCCAACTATTCGGTGTGTATATTCAATGGGCAAGGTCGAATGCAATACATCGGAGAAGCTGACAAATCGAAAAGAGTATGCCGTTTCTGCCATCGCTCTGCTCCGTTAACCTCATTTACTCATAAATCCCATGCCATATCTGAGTCCTTGGGGTATAAAAGCCTTGTTTGCCATGAAGAATGTGATGAATGCAACGAATATTTTAGCCGGACTATTGAACCCGATGTCGTGAATATGCACTCTTTCCTGCTTTCTTTGTGCGGTATTTCAGGAAAAAAGGGAACACGTAAAACATGCGGCGAGAATTTTAAGTTTTGGCTGGATCGTTCAAGTCGCCAATATAATTCACAGGGGACATTTATGATGCAATTAAAGGATCTGCATATCGAGAATGGAGATATCAGAACAAGCTTTCAGAATCTGCCGCCTTTGGATACGTCATCCCTAAAGTACATTCCGCAGAATGTATATAAATGTTTCTGTAAATATGCGGTGAGCTGCCTGCCCCAAAATCAAATCGGCTTTTTCCAGAAAACAATAGATTGGATCAATGCACCTGCGAATTATCGGAGGTTGCCTATGGTTGCCTGCTGTTCTGTGGACCATATAGCTCCCATGTTCTCTTTATGTATCCGTAAGGAGCAAGACTACAGGTATCCATATTGTTGGGCTTCACTTAATATAGCCAATGTGCGCTATATGTTTATTGTTCCATTTTCTTCGCAGGACAGATATAGTTTTACTACCAAGGCATGATATCAATTCTTTTTGGATATCCTTCGTTCTTGGTTCCCTGTGCTTGATATGCAACCAATGCAGTTATCTTCCTCAAAACCAGCCCATACTGTTGTGGATGTGAAATTCACGATGGACGACAGGTGTAAATTGGGTAGAGATTATTTTATAATAGATAAAGGAAACGGTGAAAAAGAAATAGGTGGGCAATGATACGCTGGTGATAGTTGCGGCCATTCTATTCAATAGCCGGAGCAGGAAAAACCCCGTATTTGTGTCGAAATTGTGTACCCGCCGAAAACGGAACAGCCGCCTGTGTTGCTGCAAGCGGTTGTCTTTCAAGTTGTACCACCAGAAATCAAACCGGAGACACAAGGATTTTCAGTTGTTCATGTATGGTATAGAAGTGTTAATTACGCCAGGACTCTGATTACAGCGAAAAGAGAAATATGAGCTTTACTTTATTTCCGTTTCATACATACGTTCATTAAAGTAAAATCAAACGAGTGGAAGAAAGGAGATGTCTGCGCCAAGTAACTTATTGACTCCAGCTATTTTTTCGTTTGGCGCGACTCTGTTGAAAACAGATAACGGTTACGAAAATTCAGTTTACTTTAGTTTATTAGCTCTATATATAAGCTAAACCAAAGTAAACTATATTTAGATAGGCATATTTGCTTGTCAGTATGCCTATGACTATTATTGTAAGAGCAGTTTGCTGACAAAAAAAGGAAGCGCAGACAGAAGAGAGATTGGATGTTTTTCTTTTTTGGCTGCAAGTATGTTCATCAATAAATGGCTCTTGGAGCAGAGAGAATAACTGCTCACTGTAGAACACGGACTCCTTGTGCAAACAAGTGAAAGGAATGAAACCTAATGAAAATAGAAAAGGCTTGAATTTGCTTTAATCGATGGTTTTGTTTCTGTGTTGTTTCTTAATCAAAGATGTAAAGATATAAATAAATTGATTATAAGTGGATTATGTATAGAAAACTTACGCTAATTTCAGATTTTCCAGATTTCTCGTCGGCCGGGTCAACCCGCCGCAGCGGATTGCTCTGCAAAGATAGCAATTTTTGTCGTATCTTTGCCGGAGCGGATAAATCAAATACGGAAAATCATGGCAGAAAAATCCCTTTACCAGTTCCGGGTCGAACCCCAGGAGGTGGACTTCACGCTGCGGGCGACGATCGCGTCGCTGGGCTCGGTGATACTCAATGTGGCGGGCATCGACGCCCACGGCAAGGGCTTCGGTGTCGACGTTCTGAATGCCGACAACCATTCGTGGGTACTCTCGCGCATGGCCGTCGAGTTCGACAGCCGCCCCGTGCAGTATACCGACTACACCGTGGCGACATGGATCAGCGACTACGGCCGCGTCCTCTCGACGCGAAACTTCACGCTTACGGATGCCGCCGGGCATGAGTTCGGGCGCGCCGTCTCGCAGTGGGCCATGATCGACCTGCGGAGCCGGGCGGCCGTCGACCTCTCGTGGGTCGGGCAGGCCCATTCGGAGGCCATCGTTGCGGCGCCGTCGCCCGCCGAGAAGCCCCGCAAGATCCGTTCGGTGACGCCGACGCAGCGCATGGAGCACCGCGTCGTCTACAGCGACATCGACTTCAACCGCCATGTCAACACGATGCGCTACATCGAGATGATGTGCGACATGCTGCCGCTGGAGCTCATCTCGTCGCCGGCCCCCGTGCGGCTCGACATCCATTTCCTGAAGGAGTGCCGCTACGGGCAGACGCTGACAGTCGGCTGCGAACTGCACGAACGCTCGGCACTCTTCGAGGTGTGCGGCGAGCCGGGGGTTGCGGCCGTGCGCGCCGGTTTCGAGTGGAAATAGCGGCCCGAACCGCCTGCAAGGACGACAGCGGTACTCCTCCCTCCGGAGTACCGCTGTCGTCATTTGTGCGAAAAAAATGGGGAAAATGAACAAAAAACGTTTGATTGATCGAAATTTTTTTATAAATCTGTAAAAAAATTTTCCAAACGGGTTTTCTCCGTCCGACAGTATCGCTTTCTGCAAACAATTACTGTGGTCTATAAAATTATATTCTGTTCTGCTTTTCGCAGCGCTCTGTGCCTCCTGTGCGGAGGATGACGGCGGGCAGACTCCCGGCGACTCCTTCCGGGAACCCGTGCCCGAGACCATCACGCTCGACGATGCCGTGGTGACCTACTACGGCGACGACTCCTATTCCGGCGTCTCCGACCTGTGGACGCTCGACCTTGCGCAGTCGTCGGCCGGGCAGCGGCTGGTCCTCAGCCTCAATGTGACGCCGAATCCGGCGGGTGTGCCCGATCCCGGGCTGCTGGCTGGAACGTACCGCATGCCGGCCAACTCGGGCGACATGTCGGCCGGAACGTACAACCCCTGTTACATGACCGAGCAGGACCGGCCGAACGGTGCCGTCATGGTGCCGGCCGGCACCTATCTTGCCGGCGTGACGGCGGAGACGTCCGATGCCGATCTGCTGCGCGAGGGTGCCTGCACGGTTGAGGTGGATGCCGACGGCCGCATGCGCATCGAGGGTACGCTGGTGGGCACCTCCTACCTCAAGCGCTACTTCACCTACGAAGGGACGCCGCAGTTTGTCGACGGCTCCGGGACCTCGGGCTCGGGGGTTCCGAACAGCAACCTCGATGCCGATGTCCGGCTGGAGTCGCTCTCCGCCACGCGGATCGTGGACAAGGGCGACAGCTACTTCCTCGGCGACGAGTCCTACCGTCACTTCGTCTTCTTCCTGGCCGACGCGGGGATCGACCTTTCTACGCAGGGGCCCGGCGGCGACGGCGAGCTGTTGCGCATCGAGCTCTTCGTGCCCTGGGATACGGACCCGGCCGACGGCATTCCGGCCGGCATCTACACCGTCCCCGACGACGTTCCGCCCTCGGGCGGCGTCTACCGCGAGGACATCGTGCCGTACCGCATCGTGCCGGGTTATCCCGACAAGTTCACCTCCAACAGCGGAACGTGGTACCAGTACATGGAGGCCGGGCAGTGGGTGCGCTACGCCCGCATCACGGGCGGCACGCTCACGGTTGAGCGTCCCGACGGCCGCTACCGCATCACGGCGGAGTTCACCGACTGTGCCGCGCCGGCGCACCGCATTACGTGTCTGTGGGAGAACTGATCCGCAGGAAAAATGGAAAAATCCTTTAACCCTTGATGAATATGAAAAAGTTTTTATTTGCCCTGATGGCGATTACGGTCGCCTTTGTGTCTTGTCAGAAGGATGACAACGACGGTGGTAATGACAACGGTGGAAACGGCAACGAAGGGGGCGGCAACGGCTCGGATACCGAGCAGACGGTGACGCTCGAGGACCTGACGTCCGGCATGCTGGTCATCAACGGTGAGCAGACGCCGCTGACGGGTATCTTCGTCGACGAATACAGCGGTTACATGATGGTGACCATGACGGATGTCGCCGGGGCCGAGTCCTTCGACTGGCTCGTGGAGAACGAGGCGGAGTATGTGCAGATTCTGGTGCTGCCGAGCCTCTGCAACCGGGAGTTTGACGTGAAGACCGAGACCGACGGCTTTGCCCTGTACAGCACCTATGCCTCCGCACCGCTGTTTGAGGGGGCCGGTCCGGGCTTTACCGAGGCGATCGAATCCGGAAGTTGCCGCTTCGACTTCGACGGGACGAACGCCGAGGCCTTCATCAACCTGAAACTGGCCGACGGCAGCACGATTGCCGTGCGCGGCGCCGGAGTCTTCGAGGGCACGAAACCCGAGGAGAACTACATCGAGCGCAACGGCGACAAGGATGCCCTGCGTGCCGCCTTCTACTCCGTGGAGGACGGACTCGGCTACTTCTACTTCACGCAGGCCGACATCGACTACTTCGAGGAGATCGAGATGGCCTCCTATTATGTGGTGCTGCTTGTCGACGAGTCGCTCATCGACGGCCGGACGGTCGACATCGCTACGGAATCCTCCTACTTCGAGGTCTACTACGTGGACAATGCGACGGGTGACATGATCATCGGCGCAGCCGGTGATACGGCCGGTGTCGAGGGCACCTTCTCCATTTCGCGTCTCGACAGCGAGGCTTCGTTTGCCGCTTCGGCGTCGATCGCCTTCTCGGAGAATATCTCCGTTTCGCTCACCTTCAGCGGCGAATGCACGGACATGTACGCCGAGCCGGCCAAGGAGAACGCCTTTGTCTTCGACGACGTGAAGACGCCGATCGCTTCGGTTGTCGTGGACACGACCTCCGAGCTCTGGAACATCTGGCTCTCGGGTGAGAGCGGCGTCGAGACGGTCGAGGGGATGCAGTCGGCCGATGCCTTGCGCATTACGGCTCCCGAGGAGGCCTTCTCGGGCGAGCCTGTCGGTCTTTCGACCTACAAGACCATCGAGTTCGCATACGGGGATTCGGTCTGGAACTACGACAACGGAGCGTTCGGCACGCTGACCGTATCGCTCGACGGCGAGACGCTGAATCTCGATTTCACGAACTACGAGAACCTGAACGGATACTACAGCGGCCCGGCCGTCGTGATAAAATAGTCCCCGACGCACAATGAAACGATCGCTCATCCTGCTGGGTTGGACCCTTGCGATGCTGTGCGGTGCCGCTGGCCTTACGGGCTGCTCGTCGGGCGACGATGAGCCGGCCCCGGCTCCGACGGTGCTCGGCACATACCGGTTCGACGGCGTGTCCTACGACATCCTGAGCGTGCGGAGCAGCAACGACGGCTCGTACCTGATGTTCTCCTTCTCGCCGCTGGCCGCCTCCGCGCCGATGACCACCTATGTCGCCTTCGGCATCCGGCTCTACTGGCTCGGCAGCGAGGTGGACATCAGCACCGTGAGCCACAACGACGACTACATTTTCATCTACGAGGATCCGGTGCACTACTACTCGCAGTATCGGCGTCCGCTCGAAGGCAGCTATTTTGTCGGTGAGAACGGCGAAAACAACTACACCGTCCGCATCCGCTTCACCCTGCCCGACGGCAAGCCGTTCGAGATGGATTTCACGGGCGATTTCCCCGTTGCGGAGTAAATCCGGTGCTCCGGCTTACCCGGCAGCCGATCCGTGACGCGGTATTCGATCCGATCCGCAGCGCGGCCCTTCCATTCAAGGAAGGGCTGCGTTTTTTTGTCCGTGCACCGCTCGTGTTGCGCCGGAGCCTTCGGCGGGGGTGCCTTCTGTCCCGGGCCTTCTGTCCGGAGCCTTCGACGGGGGAGGACTTTGGCCTGCCGGCCGGTGCGGTCGCGCTCCTTTCCGGAACCGCGGCCCGGAACTGCCGCCTCGGAATCACCGCCGTGAACCACCGCACTCCTTTTCGGAGCTGCTGCCGGAAATCATCGTCCCGGAACTCCAGTCAGGTGGCTTGTCCCATCGGTGTCTGCGCAGCTGCACCTCTTTCCGGAGCAACCTTGCGGAACCGGCACCGGAACCCGAGCCCGGCCCCCTTTTTGTGCCGGGGCCGTTAAATTCCCCGCAAAAGCGATGGTTTATCCGACTTTCTGGGTATCTTTGTCTTATGAAGATTACGATTTTGGGACCCGCCCATCCCTACCGGGGCGGACTGGCTTCGATCATGGAGATCATGGCCCGCACGTTCCAGCGGCGCGGCGCGCAGGTCGACATCCGCACCTTCACGCTGCAATACCCCGCGCTGCTCTTTCCCGGGCAGAGCCAGACCCTCACGACGCCTCCGCCCGAGGACCTGCATATCGTCCGCTGTGTCAATACGGTCAACCCCTTCAACTGGCTGCGCGTCGGACGCCTCATCCGGCGTGAACGGCCCGACTTCGTGCTCATGAAGTACTGGACGCCCTTCATGGCCCCCTGCTTCGGGACGATCGCCCGCCTGGCCCGCCGCAACGGACACACGAAGGTGATCTGCCAGATCGACAACGTCGAGCCGCACGAGCACCACTTCATCGACCGCCCCTTCAACCGCTACTTCCTGCGCGCGGTCGACGGCTTCGTCTACATGTCCGAGCAGGTGCACCGCGAGCTGGAGGCCTACACCGCGGCGCCGGCGCTCTTCTCGCCGCACCCGCTCTTCGAGAACTTCGGCGAGCGTGTCGACCGCCGGGAGGCGTGCGTGCGGCTGGGGCTCGCCCCGGCCTGCCGCTACGTGCTCTTCTTCGGACTGGTGCGTGACTACAAGGGGCTGGACCTGCTGCTCGATGCCTGGGCGCTGCTCCGGCGCGCGGGCCGCACGGCGGGCCGCCGGCTGATCGTCGCGGGCGAGTTCTACACCTCGAAGGAGCCCTACCTGCGGCAGATCGCCGCTAACGGCCTTGCCGACGAGGTGATTCTCCACGACTACTTCATTCCCGACGAACGGGTCAAATACTACTTCTCGGCGGCCGATTTCGTCGTGCAGCCCTACAAGACGGCAACGCAGAGCGGCGTGACGCAGATCGCCTACCAGTTCTGCGTGCCGATGGTCGTCACGCGCGTCGGGGGGCTGGCCGAGATCGTGCCCGACGGCCGCGTGGGCTATGTCTGCGAGCCGACCGCGCAAGGGGTGGCCGATGCCATCGAGCGGATGTATGCCGACGGGGTACTCGGCCGCTTCCGCGAAAACTGCGTCGAGGAGCGCCGCCGCTTCTCCTGGGAGGAGATGTGCAGCCGCATCGTGGAGGTCTACCGCCTGGCGGCGGACCGGTAGCTGCGGTCGCGGCCTGCCGCCGCACGCGGCTCCTGCGGCAAAACAAAGGAGGTGTGTTCCGAAGAGCACACCTCCTTGTCGTATCGGAAGCCTCTGGCGGGCCCGTCTATCGCTTCACGTTCGGCAGTTCGAGTCCGTAACCCTTCTTGCGGTCCTCGATCTTGAGGTAGAGGCTGAAGATGAAGGCCAGCACGCCGAAGGTCGAGAAGATAATCATCGGCACGGTATAGCCGCCCGTGGCGTCGAGCACCACGCCGATGAGCAGGGGCACGGCGAACAGACCGATGTTCTGAATCCAGAAGATCAGGCAGTAGGCCGAGCCGAGAATCTTCGAGTCGATGATCTTCGGCACCGAGGGCCACAGCGCCGCCGGGACGAGCGAGAACGACACGCCGAGCGTCACGACCAGCAGCAACGCCAGCCACTTCGACGGGAAGAGCGGCAGCAGGAAGGCGAAGCTCAGGTGGCAGCAGATCATGATGACGGCGCCGACCATGAGCATCGTGGCCCCCTTGCCCTTGAAGTCGAGCAGCGCACCGAGGAAGGGCGTGAGGATCATGGCCAGGATCGGGAAGCAGCTGAAGAGCCGGGCGGCCGATTCGGCGTCGATGCCGAGCGTCACCTCAAGGAAGTTCGGGGCGTAGCGCTGGAAGGGGAAGATGGCCGAGTAGTAGAGCACGCAGAGCAGCGCCACGAGCCAGAACATCTTGCTGCGGAAGATGGCGCCCAGGTCGCGGATGTGGAACTCCTCGTCGGAGGACTTCTCCTCCTTCAATTCGCCGGCGGCGATGAGCTGCCGGTCCAGCTTGCGGTCCATGAAGACGAAGACCGTGAAGCAGAGCAGGCCGACGATGAGCAGCACGGTGCAGAAGGCCACCGGTGCGACGATCGACTGGTCGAACTGCTTGGAGATCATCGGGGCGAGCCACATGACGGCGAAGACACCCAGTCGCGCGATGGCCATCTCCAGACCCATGGCCAGAGCCATCTCCTTGCCCTCGAACCACTTGGCGATCGACTTCGAGACGGTCGTGCCGGCCATCTCGCAGCCGCAGCCGAAGATCATGAAGCCCAGCGACGCCATCTTGGCGCTGCCCGGGAAGGCGACCCACCAGCTGTTGAGCCACGCGCAGAACTCCGTGGTCTGGAACCAGTCGGAGATGCCCACGAGCTTGATCGCCGCGCCGAGCACCATGAGCGAGGCCGAGAGCAGTCCCGTGAAGCGGATGCCCATCTTGTCGAGGATGATGCCCGCGAAGATCAGGAAGAAGACGAAGACGTTGAGGAAGTACTCCGACGAGGCGTAGGTTCCGAACGTGCTGCTGTCCCAGCCGCGCGCCGACTCGACGAGCGACTTGAGCGGCGACATCACGTCCACGAACATGTAGCCGAAGAACATCATCAGGGCGATGAGCACGAGGGCCGTCCACCGTGCCGCGGCCGAATCGTTGAGTTTCCGTTGGATAGTTGCTACCATAGTGTAATGTTTTGAGTTAGTTTTCGATCTGTGCGTAGCGCTTGAGCACCTCGTAGGCCTCGGTGATGCCCAACTCGCCGGCCTTCGAGATGTCGAGGCACCCCTTGCGCGTGTCCTTCATGAAGATCTGGATGATGCCGCGGTTGTAGTAGGCCTCGGCGAACGAGGGGTTCAGCTCGATGGCCTTCGAGTAGTCCTCGAACGCCTCGGGCAGGCTGCCCGACAGCGCCCGCAGGTTGGCCCGGTTGTAGTAGGCATAAGCGAAGTCGGGGTAGAGCTTCACGGCCTTGTTCAGGTCGGCGATCGCCTCGTCGTAGCTGTACGTGCGTTTCGAGTTGTTGTTCAGCCGGTTGGCCGGATTCGAGTCGATGGTGATCTGCTGGTAGGAATTGTCGATCGACGAGATGAAGTCGATCATCTCGGCCCGCGTCGTCGAACGGTTCAGGTAGAGGAACGGATTGCTCGGGTTCAGGTCGATGGCCTTCGAGTAGGTGTTCACCGAGGTGGTGTACTGCTTGATGAGCAGCTGCGTGACACCCCGCTCGAAGAGCAGCGTCCACGACGTCTCGTCCGTGCGCAGCGCCTGGGCATACTGCTTGTCGAGCGCGACGAGCGAGTCGGCCGGGATGTCGCTCGGACGGCACGAGAGGGTGAGGTAGCGGTTGCCGATGCGTTGCTTGAAGGCCTCGATGCGGGGCGGAGCGTAGCGCTCCACGACGGGTGCCGTGTCGGGCCGCATGAGCGTGAACTTGTAGAGCGGCAGCAGGCGCATCTCCTCGCGTCCGCCGTTGTGGCCCGTGATGCGGTCGAAGCTGCCGCCCGCGAACTTGCTGTCGAACGACAGCAGGCGGTCGAAGCGCTGCGTCGTGTCGGCGAAGATTGAGTAGGTGCTGTCGCTCAGCCGCGAGCGGTATTCGGCGATCTTCTTCTGGGCCGTTTCGCGGTCCTGCCGGGCCCCCTTCTCGTCGCGCAGGAAGGCCCGCAGCTGCCCGCGGTAGATGTAGGCGTTGGCGAAGTCGGGGTAGAGGTCGATGGCCGAGGTGTAGTCCTTGACGGCCTTCTCCAGCTCGCCCAGCTGTGCGTAGACCCCCGCGCGGTTGTAGTAGACCAGCACGTTGTTGGGCGAGTAGAGCGCCACCTTGTCGTAATCCTCGAGCGCCCGGTTGTAGTCGCCGATCTGCGTGCGGAGCATCGCGCGGTTGAAGTAGGTGATCGAACTGGTCGAGTCGAGCGAGATCACCTTGTCGAAGTCCGCGAGGGCCTGCATCGGGCGGTTCGTGTCGGAGTAGACCAGCGCCCGGTTGAAGTACGAGAGCAGGTAGGTCGAGTCGCACTCGATGGCCTTGTTGAAGTCGGCCTCGGCCTCGGCGTAGCGGTGCTGTTGGAGGTAGAGGCCGCCGCGGCGGTTGTAGCCGTTGGGGTTCTCGCGGTTGGTGCGGATCGCCGTGTTGAAGTCCTCGTAGGCACGCACGGTATCCTTGAGGTGGAGGTAGCTCAGGCCGCGGCAGATGAAGGCGTCGGCGACCTTGTTCTCCTGGCGGATGAACTTGTTGAAGTCCTCGATGGCCTCCTCGAACTGCTGGTTCAGCAGGCGCGTCACGCCCCTTCTGTAGTAGGGTC
>OBJD01000194.1_pt1 | contig 13720 bp, 10 predicted proteins | sample 1518751 | NCBI WGS metagenome assembly OBJD01 (sample SAMEA728703, study PRJEB22492) | human gut metagenome | reverse complement strand
TTGAAAACCGTTGTGCTGCGAGGCACCCGGGGTTCGAATCCCTGTCTCTCCGCTGAAACCTAAGACATTAGGTAGTCAAATTAAGACAAGTCCCGTAAAATCAATGTTTTACGGGACTTTTTCTATTTAGTCGGCGGACAACCGAAAGACATTAAAATGCCCACTTCTGACAAAGTTCCGTTACAAAATCGTTACAGGAAAATCGGGAAAATCTTCTGTAACGATTTTCGATGTAAGTCCTTGATTTGTCGCTCATTGACATTCAAATGTCTGCTCGTAACCAAATTATTTGTTTTTCCTTTGCAACGGGAAGTCATTACCCCCATTGTATCGGAACTAAAAATTAAAATAGGGTATGAGTAAAAGTACATTTAAGATTCTGTTCTATCTAAGAAAGAACTATCTGAACAAGGAAGGAAAAGCGGGTATTATGATTCGTCTGTCGCTTAACGGTGAAATCTCTCAATTCAGCTCAAAGCTGGATATAGAGCCGGATAAATGGGATACTGCATTGGGTAAGGCGAAAGGTAATACCCTGAAAGCACGTCAGCTGAATGAAACGCTGGAAGACATCCGCACCTCATTGAAAAACCATTATCGGGACATTGAGGCTCACGAGTCATTTGTTACGGTGGAGAAAGTACGCAATGCTTTTCTTGGGATAACGGCGAAACAGAGGACGCTGCTGGAACTGTTCAAAAAACACAACGATGACGCAAGGAAACTGGTCGGTATCAGCAAGACTCCTGCCACCCTTGCGAAGTATGACCGTTGCTACCGCAGGCTGGAAGAGTTTATGAAAGCGAAATATAATATTTCGGATATTTCGCTGAAAGAAATCAATCACATGTTCATCACGGACTTTGAGAACTATCTGAGAACGGAAAGCAAATGCAATGAGAACACAACGGCAAAATTCATGCAGACATTCAAGATGATTGTAATCATCGCCAAAAACAACGGCTGGATTTACACCGACCCGTTCTCGAATTACAAAATCAGACTGAAGCGGGTGGACAGGGGGTATCTGACGGATGCGGAACTGCAAAAGATAATGAAGAAGAAGTTCCCGACCAAGAGGCTCGAACAGGTAAGGGACGTGTTCCTGTTCTCATGCTATACGGGATTGTCGTATGTGGACGTGAAAGAACTGAAGGCAAGTGACATCAAAATCTCGTTTGACGGAAAGCCCTGGATTATGATACACCGGCACAAGACGGACACTCCGGTAAACGTGCCGCTGTTGAAAATTCCGCAGATGCTTCTCCAGAAGTATGAAGGACAGCTTCCGAAAGGACAGCTTCTGCCCGTATTAAGCAACCAAAAACTTAATTCTTATTTAAAAGAGATTGCAGATTTGTGCGGCATAAATAAAAACATTACCTTTCACGTTGCGCGTCATACTTTTGCCACTTTTGCCCTGGCTAATGGTGTTTCGATAGAGAGCGTTGCTAAAATGCTGGGGCATACCAATGTTCAGATGACCCGTCATTATGCGCGTGTGCTGGACCGTACAGTGATACGTGAGATGTCACAGATAAAGATGGATTTTCATTTTTCCATGTAAGGAGAGGGTGTTTGGAATGAGCAAAGGCAGACATGAGGTTCGGATGCCTGCTCTTTCAGGAATGGCCGGAGATTGCTTCCGGCCTTTTTTATTTCATTCTGGCGTTTTCTGTCTTTTTTTGGCGGTTGCTCAACGGTTGAGTAACCAATGACCTCGTAATATCTCCGTAATATTGCACCGTAAACAATAAAAACAAGGTCATTATGAATAACAGAAGAACTGCACCTGGTGGGCAGATGACCCACATGCTCAGTACCATACTCGCCAAAGTAACCAACATTGAAAAGTTACTGGCTCCTGCCATACATAACTTGCCCGACAGCGAGATACTGGATTCAAAAGGCGTGCGCCTGCTTACCAAAATGTCCGACAGGACACTTCTAAGACGCCGCAATGACGGTTCGTTGCCTTTCCACCGTGACAAGGGGAAGATTTACTATCGCCGTTCGGACGTGCTGCGTGCCATGCTGCTTGAAAAAGAAGAACACTCTAAAAATAAAAGGTTATGAGAAAGATGATTAAGGTTGAAAGCGGCTCGTTCGCCGCACTCGTGAGAAGTTATAAGAAGTCCCTCAACATGTTGGCCGTGCTGCAACATATCTGCGAGGATAACTGTGTAGAACTTTCTATGCTGCCCGATGAGGTTTGTGAGCTGATCCGGCAGAGATTGAGAAGCAGCGTTTGAGCGGATGGCTGCGTTTTGCGGAAGAAGAGAACGGGATCAGGCATTATTCGATTGTGGATATAATCAATCTTAAGGATTCCATTGACTGGAAGGTTATTAACAGACAGGTGGAAAACCTTTCCTTTGAGGAAAAGGAATGACGGAGTGTCTTTCTTTCCATTACAGGCAAACTTAGGATATTTTTTCAGTTCCCTATTACAAATTCTCTTGGTACAGACAAGGATGCGGAAATCGGACAGGGGTCCCGATTTTCATATAGTCATCCCCTGTCCGGGCATTCCGGTTGATTGCGGCAAGCCGGTTGCCGAGTATCTCCACGTTGTCTGAATCCACGCCGTCCAGTTTCAGGGGATTGGGACGGAGTCCGGTTTTCGTATCTGCTGGCATCACCTTGTTGAAATATTTCCAGTCCCTGGTGAAACTTTGGGATTTGGTCTATTTACTAAAATGCCTGACAAGTAGATGCTTGGCCCTTGCCAGCAGCTGTTTACGGGTATCGCCATTAGTATATCAGAACGGAACATACTCTATCCCCAGCTCTCTGCACCGCTGAATTTCATCGTTCTCCAAATCCCGTGCCATCCAACGATAAGTAATCCTGAGTTCACCAATTGCCTCATAAAAGAGCTTCTGTACATGAAATCGGTCATTGGTCATAGTGGTGTTGGGAAAAGTCGTTCGGACAGTCCGTATCATGGTCGGTGAAAAATTTAAAGTGACTTCTTTGACCGTCTTGCGCTTGGAGACATGAATCATTTCAAGTACCTTTATGACCTCTTCAGACTTTGTGCCACGTATCATGGCCACAAGGTTGCCTCTACCACTACGGTCTGCACGGTTGGTGACAACAGTATATAATTCTCCGCAGCTCAAAGAAGTCTCGTCAATACAAAGGCAGGGACCTATGTTCTGTTTGAACAGGACATATTCTGTGGCATGATCCAACAGGTCCCACTCTCTGTATGCGCTGATAAACCCCTTGTACTGTGAAGTCAACTGTTTACCGTTTACACCATAAGCCTCTGCTATGGAGCTTATGTAGGACGCCGTAGTTTTAATCTTCTTTTAGAAAAGCAACGAACTCGGGAGTAAGTTTCGTTCCTTCGGCTGTAAGATCATCGTAGGTATAGGAAAACGTTTCCCCGGTAGTTTTGTCATACCAGCGATAATGTCTTACGTGGAGATAAACAGGCTTGCCGCAAAGAGGAAAGTTCTGAATAACTTTCTCACCAGTAGAGCCATGCGAAATCACAGTTCCACTCTTGTAATCGGAACGTTCCAAGTAGTGTTTTTCATCAAGCCAGACCTCGATTTTGACAGAGTCGTCATGCCAACCGGAGATATCGAAATACTCCATTAAAACTTTGGGAAAGATGACTCGGAGTAACTTATTGTAGGTTGTGATTGGAATTCATTAGATTGTTGTTTTGAAAATATGACAGCAAAGATAGATTACTTTAGTCTATTAACATAACATACCCAAAGGGTTTTCGGACTGACCCCGTATTTGGCTTTTAAGCCACAAGTCACTCGTAAGTCTGTTTAACATAAAACTACGGTTATGCATCTCCGTTGTCACACGAGGATAGCCATAGCGTTCCTTATGCTCATGAAAAATCAGTTTAATCGATTCCTTTTCATTAGCATACCTGTCAGCGGTTTTAAGGCGCTTTAGATGGTAATAGAACACTGAACGAGCCATCTTTCTTTACTCCAATAGCAAGTCAAGAGGATAATCCGATCTTAGTTTGTCGATGGTCCGCGCCCATTTAGAAGTGCTTGGCCTTTCTTTGCCTCGACTAAGGCCTTCGCTTTTTTAAATAGTACGTTCTTCGCTCTCAGACGGAGATTTTCAGCCTGAAGCTTCTCAAGTTCAGTTTGCGGTTCTTTTTTCTTTGGGCGTCCCATAGGGTTTTTCAGTGGTCTCCTCGGCGTTTGGACGGTTTAAGAGCCTCATAACCATACTTGCGTACTGTGCTGCCCCGGCGTTGTAGTACCGTCTTGTCAATTCTGTATTCTACTCTTATATGGGCCAAAGATACACCTTTTTCTAATATTAAATGTACGACTTCTTCCTTTAATTGAACCGTAGGGCGGCAATGTGGTTGTTGTTCCAGTTCGGAACGGCCATATTTGTCCCACATTCTCACCCATGTCAATATCTGAGTTTTATTGATATGACACTCTCTCGACAAGTGAGCTATTGCTTCTTCTTGTTTTACCCGGCTAACGATGATGAGCCGTTGTTCATAACCGTACTTCATAAAAAACATCTCAAAAGTTTGGTGTCTAACTTTTGGGGTGCACTTCATTTTGAGATGGCCTCTTTTTTCTTTTTTGTAGATATTATAAAAAGTACTATTTTTGTGTCGCAATTGGGGTGTGTTACAAACCTTAGGTCTTGTTATGTTGAAATGTTGGTTACTTGTATATCATTTATTGATTCAGATATTGTTCTTCTTTTGGGTATCTCCGATTAACGCTCAAGAGTATAAGTTTAATACTTTGGGAGTGGAGGACGGTTTGTCTCAGATAACAGTCAGTGATATCTGTCAGGATGAGAAATCTCGCATGTGGATTGCTACGTTGGATGGCTTGAACTGTTATGATGGTAATCAAATTAAGGTTTATAATCATTTTCACAACGATTCTGTCAGTTATGGTAATCTATATGTTAGTCAGATGATAGAAGACGGTCAGGGAAGTTTGTTCTTATTGTCTTCCACTGGTATTTTTCAATTCGATTTAAATACAGAAAAATATTATTTGTTACCCGTTACTGCTCCTGCTACTTTAGCCAAGGGAAAACACGGTGTATGGGTGGTAGAAGGTGGAAAACTGTTTTTATATGATAAGCATTCCAAGCGTTTGCAGCGGATGTACGAAGACCTTCAATTGGCTGATACCGGTTCATCTATGGTGGAAGGTATGGACGGTTCTTTGTGGATTGCTTTAAAAGATAAAGGCGTAGTGCAGGTTGACTCCTGCGGTAAAGCTACTCTTCAGTTGCCCGATATCAAAGTATTAAAGGTGATGCAAGGAAATGACCGGAATATTTGGGTAGGTACGCAAGAACATGGTGTTGTTTGTTTTAACCTGGCTGGTAGTCTGTTACAGACCTACGCGCACGACGATATGGCCAGAGCTTTGTGTCAAGATTTAGAAGGAAACATATGGGTGGGCTATCGTAGTGGTTTGAGTAAGATTGATGTAAAATCAGGAACCGTATCTTACTATCAACCTAATCCTACTAAAATAGGTTCTATGTCTAACCGCTCAGTAACCTCTCTGTATACCGATAAACAAGGTACGGTGTGGATTGGAACGTATTGGGGAGGAGTTAATTATTTTTCTCCCGCGTTTCAGCACTATATACATTTTTATGCTTCAGAGAAAGGTTTGTCATTCCCGGTAGTGGGAGCGATGGCTGAAGATAGAGCTGGAAATATCTGGATATGTACTGAAGGTGGAGGATTGGATATGTATCAGCCTCGTTACAATACGTTTCAACATTTTAATTCCCTTACAGGACATCGTTTTAGTACCGATTATCTGAAAGATATTGTGTATGATGAGGCTTATAATTGTTTGTGGATTGCAGCCGATTTTACCAACAAATTGAATTGTTTTCATTTGGAAACCCATAGGAATGAACAGTTTACCTTGAACGATTCGCAAGCCAGCATTGTAGGTGATGCCTTGTTTGCCTTGGCAGATACACCGCAGAAATTGTATGTAGGTACCACGTCGGCGGTAGCCAGTTTGGATAAGTTGACAAAGAAAACCGATATCTTGTTTCATGAAGACGAGTTGTTTACTCATAATTACAATACCCTTTTATTGGATTCCAAGCAGCGGCTATGGTTTGCTGCAGCCGAAGGATGTATGGCTTATGATATTAAAAAACGGAGTTTTCAGACTTATCGTATCCGTTTGGATAAGGAGGTACGATCTCAAAAACTTTTGGTGAATGTTATTTATGAGGACCGATATGGAGATATTTGGATAGGTACGCATGGAAAAGGATTATTCCTGTTGGATAAAAAAGACAGCCAATTTCATTTGCATACACCAGATTATCAGCTTTCAGGAAATAATATTCGTGATTTGGCGGAGACTCCTTCCGGCAATTTGCTGATTGGTACCGGACACGGGTTGTCTATGTTGGATAAGCGTACCGGTAAGATTATTAATTTTAATTCGAAGACCGGATTCCCGTTGACTTTAGTAAACCGGAAATCGTTGCAGGTATCTCGTGATGAGAATATTTATATCGGTGGTACTACGGGTATGATTGCCATCCGAGAGAATAATTTGTATTATCCTCCCAAAATATATGATCTGAATCTGACGCAATTGTATATAAACAATCAGGAGATTATAACTGGAGACGAAACCGGCATTTTGTCCGAAGCATTTGCTTATACTGACGAAATTTGTCTAGATTATACTCAAGATGTGTTTAGTATTGGTTTTGCCACTGATAATTTTTTGCATATTGGTGGAGGAGAGGTAGAATACCGTTTGGTAGGATATAAGGATGAATGGAGCGAAATTCTTTCGGGTAATTATGTTACTTATACTAATATTTCTCCTGGTCATTATAAGTTTGAAATTCGTCTGAAGAATTTTCCAGCGGTAATTCGCTCACTTACGATTACCATTGTTCCACCTTTTTATGCTACTTGGTGGGCTTACATTATCTATATTTGTGCGATATTAGCAATTCTATACATTTTGATACGTGAACATCGTCGTCGTCTGTTTTTGAAGACTTCGTTAGAGTTTGAAATGCGTGAGAAGCAGTATATAGAAGAAATGAATCAGTCAAAATTACGTTTCTTTACGAATATTTCTCATGAAATCCGAACTCCTATCACTTTGATTATAAGTCAGGTAGATTTGCTGCTGAATTCCGGAAAACTATCCACTTACGCTTATTCCAAATTATTGAATATCCATAAGAATGCGGGAAATCTGAAATCGCTGATTTCAGAATTGTTGGATTTTAGAAAGCAGGAACAAGGACTTTTAAAACTGAAGATTTCGCAATTCGATCTTTGTGATTTGCTGCAGGAGCATTTTGTCTTGTTCAAGGAATTATCAGCTAATCGGAATATTTCTTTTTCATTACATATGAATGTGCAGCATTGTATGATATGGGGAGATAGAATGCAATTGCAGAAAGTAATCAATAACTTGTTGTCGAATGCTTTCAAATATACCTCCGATGGTGGCACGATTGTGCTGGGCTTTACCGAGGAAGATATGGTCTGTCGTTTTTCTGTAACGGATAATGGTGCGGGTATCTCTGAAGAAGATTATCAAAAGATATTTGAACGCTTTTATCAGGTTGAGAATATCGGCCTGTATGGAGGAACGGGTATTGGACTGGCTTTAACTCAAGGTATTGTGAAGGCACATAAAGGAGAGATAAACGTGAAAAGTCAACTAGGTAAAGGTTCTTGTTTTCAAGTCACCTTAAAGAAGGGAGATGCTCATTTTGACGTTTCGGTAGCTCGAATCGAACCTGAACAAAATAAAGAATATATCTATCACTCAGAAGAGCGAGAGGCGTTGGTTGAAGAAGTACGTACTTCACAGAAAGAGAGCGGTACCACCGATTGCAAGTTATTGGTGATTGATGATAATGAAGAAATTAGAACCGTGTTAGTCGACATATTTTCTCCGCTGTATACGGTAGACACTGCCTGCAATGGCAAGGAAGGCTATGAAAAGGTGAAGACTATGCAGCCGGATCTGGTTATTTCGGATATTATGATGCCTGAAATGACAGGAACAGAACTCTGTGCTAAGATTAAGAATAATATAGAGACTTGCCATATTCCGGTAGTACTTCTTACTGCCTTAGGTGCACCCGAGAGAGAGTTGGAAGGATTGAGAATTGGTGCAGATATTTATGTGGTAAAACCGTTTAATATGCGTAGGCTGGTGATGCAGTGTAATAACTTGATAAATACAAGAAGGATGCTGCAGAATAAGTATGCTCATCAATTAGATAATAAGATTGAAAAAATAGCTACGAACGAATTAGACCAAAAGTTCATTGAACAAGCTATACAAGTGGTGGAGAGAAACATGGAAAACCCGGAATTCACGGTTGATGTCTTTTCTAAAGAAATGGGCGTAGGACGTACAGTCTTGTTCCAAAAGATAAAAGGTATAACGGGACATACGCCAAATAATTTTATCATGAATTTGCGTCTGAAGAAGGCTGCTTATCTCTTGTTGAATGCTTCGGAATTGAACATTTCTGATATTGCTTATCGCTTAGGATTTGGTAATCCCCAATATTTTAATAAGTGTTTTAAGGAACTATTCAGTGTAGCTCCTACACAATACCGAAAGATACAAAATACCCCTTCTGTACCCCCTGAGAAGTGATTATAGCCTCTCATTTGAATGATTAGACCTTATCTTGCGAACGATTGGATAGGGTGACGTGTACTTAGATAATTTATTTTTGCATGGTTGAATTACATCTGCTAGTGTAGGTGTGTTCAGGTATTCATTGTGTGTTGTGTTCACAAGAATAAAACCTTATTTATTAACCAATATAAAAACAATTCTAGTTATGAAAAAATTACTAAAAAGAACAGAAGATCGGTTGTTTCAATCGTTCCTTTTGTTGTTCTTGTGTCTCTTTTTCTTAGCTAGTCCAACTTATGCACAAGGTGGATTTGCTGTGAAAGGAGTAGTGGTAGACAAAACAGGATTTCCTCTGCCGGGAACTAACGTAATGGAAAAAGGAACTACTAACGGAACCATTACCGATTTGGATGGTAACTTCTCATTAACGGTCGCAAAGAAAGGTGCTACACTGGTTGTTTCTTTCATTGGTTTTGATACCAAAGAAGTGGTCGTAAAAGACAAGAACCTGAACATTACTTTGGAAGAAGATTCCAAATTGTTGAATGAAGTAGTTGTAGTAGGTTATGGTACTATGAAGAAACGTGATGTAACCGGTGCTATTACTTCTATTTCTAGTGAGGCGATTGAACAGAAGATGGCTACGAACGTATTCGAAGCATTACAAGGTCCCCCAGCCGGTGTACAGGTTGTTTCTGGTTCTGGTCAGCCGGGTGAGTCTTCTTCTATTAAGATTCGTGGTACTTCTACTTTCTCTGCTGAAGGTGTGACTCCGCTTTATATCGTAGATGGTGTGCCTTTGGAAAGTATTGATGGTATCAATACGAACGATATTACTTCTATGGAAATCTTGAAGGATGCGGCTTCTGCGGCTATTTACGGTTCTCGTTCTGCCAATGGTGTGATCATCATTACTACTAAGAGTGGACAAGAAGGCAAACCCCGTATCGATATCAAGTATAATCACTCTTGGGGTAACCTGTCGCATAAGGTAGCACAGGCTAACCGGAAGGATCGTTTGGCCTACGACTACGCTCGTAAGGAATATTTTGAAATCTATGGAGGTGGTAAACCCAATGAAAGTATTGATATTCTCGATGATCCTTTGAATGCTTTCTTTAATGTAGATAATGATTACCTGGATATGATTACTACTACTGCACAAAAAGATCAGGTGGATGTCAGTGTTGGTGGTGGTACGAAGAAATTGAAGTATTTCATCAATACAGGTTATTATAATGAAAAAGGTATTATTTCAAATACGGGTTTCCAACGTTTGAATACACGTATTAACTCAGATTATTCTCCGACAGATTGGATGAATATGGGCAGCCGTATTTCATTAACCTACTCTAAGAAAAAAGGTTTGGATGAAGGTCAGTTGTTGAGTGCTGTATTGTCTCGTCGTCCTTATTTCAATATTGTTTATCCTGACGGATCATTAGTTGGTGTATTTAATGGTCAGAAGAATCCGATTGCTCAAATTAACTATACTACAGATTTTACAGATTCGTATAAGGCAAACTTCTTCCAATTCTTTGAAATCAAGTTTAATAAGTATTTGAAGTTTAGAACTAATATCAATGCGAACTTCTACTTGGATAAGCGTAAAAAACTCGAACCGAGTTTGATTACTGACGAATGGCAGAAGCAGAATAAGGGCTATTCTTATAACTATTTGAACTGGAACTGGATGAATGAAAACTTCATCACTTATGCTCGTAAGATTAAGGGTCATAACTTCAGTGCCATGCTCGGTGTCAGTGCACAACAGTGGCGTTATGAAAACGAAACATTTGTGGGTATGAATTCTTCTACTGACTTTATTTATACCATGAATGCATTCTCTGCCAATCTGGACTTATCGGCTACAGGCTCTACATTGACCAACCATTCTATGGCATCTGTCTTTGCTCGTGTTACTTACGACTATAAGGGTAAATATTTGTTCACAGCCAATATGCGTCGTGACGGTTCTTCTCGATTTGCCAAAGAAAACAAGTGGGGCAACTTCCCTTCAGTATCTGTGGGATGGCGTTTCTCTGATGAAAACTTCATGAATTTTTCTAAGAAATTCCTTGAAGATGCTAAGATTCGCGTAAGCTACGGTATTACAGGTAACGAAGCAATCGGTAATTACGATTATATCTATTCTTATTCACCGAACTCTATTTATGATAATATCGGTGGTGTGATTCCTACCCGTATCGGTAAAGATAACTTGAAATGGGAAGAAACTAAGCAGTTCAACTTAGGTCTCGATTTGAACTTCTGGAATAGCCGATTAACGATTACTGCCGACTACTACGATAAGTATACAGATGGTTTGCTGGCTAATTATCAGTTACCAAAGGAATCAGGTTTTGCTTATATGAAAACCAATGTGGGTGAGATGAGCAACCGTGGTTTTGAAATAGCCGTATCGGGTGATATTATCCGTAGCAAGGATTGGAAATGGAATTCTTCTTTCAATATTTCTCGTAACGTAAACCGTATTGAGAAATTGTCAGAAGGCAAGGCTTATATGGAAGGTGATATCTGGTGGATGCAGGAAGGTGGTCAGGTAGGCGACTTTTATGGCTTCAAGAATGCAGGGGTATTTGCATATGATGAATCTAATGCGTTTACTGATAACTGGGAACAACTGACTCCGGTATTTGAAAATGGTGTATTCCAATATAAATATCTGTTGAACGGAGAAGTATATGAAGGTAATATCCAAAAGAAGAAATTACCGAATGGTAAACCCTTCCGTGGAGGTGACTACAATTGGGAAGAACCTGAAGCTAGCCGTGACGGTATTATCGATGATAACGACCGTATGGTAATTGGTAATGCTATGCCTGAAGTTACAGGTGGTTTGAATACTACATTGACTTGGAAAGACTTAAGCTTATATTTAGGTTTCTATTATTCACTGGGTGGTAAGATTTACAACGCTGCTGAACATAACCGTAATATGTTTAAATATTCTGGAACTACTCCTTCTCCGGAAGTTATTTATAACATGTGGTTGAAACCGGGTGATCAGGTTCTTTATCCGCGTCCGTATAACGATGAATACAATAACGCACGTATGGGTAACTCTTTCTATCTGGAAGATGCTTCTTTCATTCGTTTGCAGAATATTCGTTTGGCATACGATGTACCCGAAAAATGGTCTAGAAAGTTGATGTTGAAGAAATTGAATGTATATGCTTTTGTGAACAATGCATTAACTTGGACCAACTATTCCGGATTCGATCCTGAGTTTTCTACACGGAACCCGTTACAGATCGGTAAGGATTCTTATCGTTACCCAAGAAAGAGAGAATTTGGTTTAGGATTTTCTGCTAACTTTTAATTGAGAATACTATATGAATAAGATTAAATATTATGTAGGAGCTATATGCTTGGCTCTGTCTTTAAATAGCTGTTCGGATTTTCTGGATGAAGAACCGGTGAGCGAAATTCCTGCCGACAAGATGTGGCAGACTGCCCGCGATGCGAAAGCTGGTGTGAATGAAATTTATGGTTTGTTACGTACTACCCTTCGTGAAAACTATTTCTATTGGGGCGAATTCCGTTCTGATAATGTAGCACCGGGTGCTCCAGTAATGGCCGATCAGGCTCGTGTCATCAACAATTTGATGTCTACGGATGAGAGTTGTGCTAGATGGACTAATCTTTATCAGATGATTAATCAGACTAACCTGGCTATCAAGTATGTACCTCAGATTAGTATGCCTGACGTATCTGACCGTAATGACTATTTAGGTCAGGCTTATGCCTTGCGTGCCTTAGCTTATTTCTACGCCATTCGTGTGTGGGGTGATGTGCCTTTGTTTACTGAACCTACTGAAAAGTATTCTGATGCTATCTATAAAGCACGTACCGATAAGAATGAGATTATCGATCAGGTGATTTTACCCGATTTGAAGAAAGCCGAGAAACTGATTAACCGTAATAAGAATTTTGAACGTAAGCGTATTTCAATCTGCGGTGTATGGGCTATTATGGCGGATGTTTACATGTGGAAGAAAGAATATAACCTGGCTGATCAGACCATTGAAAAAATGGCTTCTATTCAGTCGAAGAAAGGCGGCCGTTTTGTAGACTTCGAACCTAATCTGCAAGCTTGGCATACTATGTTTACAGAGGAATTGGTAAATAAGCCTTCAGATAATACACCGGAAAACGATGAATATAATACGCGTGAATTTATCTTCTTGATCCATTTTAATATGGATGAAGTAGGTACGAACGGTTACAGCTACATGTATCAGTGGTTTTCTGGTTCTGGTAACCGTGCTGCGGTAATGTCTGATCAGTTTATGGACATTTTTAATGCTGATGACATGAAGGGCGACTTGCGTAAAGACTTTATCGTGAAAGATTATCAGGAAGGTTATGAATTACGCAAATATATGTCGGGTGATATCAGTAACTCATTGAATAAAACTTGTGAGGTAGGTTATCCTATTTACCGTTATTCTGACATGATGTTGCTTCAAGCAGAAGCTCGTGCCCGCATGGGTAAATGGGGTGAAGCTTTGGAATTGGTGAAGCAGATTCGCGATCGTGCAGGATTACAGACATTGACCGAAAACGATTTTGCATCAGAAGATGAACTGGTTAATTATATCCTACGTGAACGTCAGGTAGAATTGGCAGGCGAAGGTCGTCGTTGGTTCGACTTGTTACGTACTGGTCAATGGAAAACCGTGATGCAACCGATCAATGGGTTGTGTAAGGATGGTAATGAACTTTTCCCAATCCACTATTCTCACATCATTGAGAATCCCAATATTGTGCAGAATGAATATTATGGAAAGAGTAACAATTAAAAAGAACTGTAACAATGAAAAAAACATTATTATATAAGGCACTGTTGGCATGCTGGGCAATTTTGGTATTGGCTAGCTGCGACTTGGATTTGCAGAAAAACTATGACTATGAATCATCCGTAGCCGATCCTCATGTAAAGGTTACTGCTTGGGAATTTTTCCAGAATCATAAGGAAACTTTCTCGGAATTAATTAAAGGTGAGTTCTATCAATTCAATTTATCCTCTTGTATCAGACAGCAGAACTCTTTAA
>OBJD01000179.1_pt1 | contig 14200 bp, 10 predicted proteins | sample 1518751 | NCBI WGS metagenome assembly OBJD01 (sample SAMEA728703, study PRJEB22492) | human gut metagenome | reverse complement strand
AGCGCACGCCCTTGCGGGTCTTTCGCCCCGGCCCACACCGTGCAAGCAACTTTCATTGCACACGGCGTTCCATGGGATAAGTCTTTATTGCTAATACAGTTACTTCAAAGTCTGGTTAATTGTTATAAGGTTAACTGCTTCCAATCCTGCTTTGGCTCTCCATTTGTTAAGCTTGGCAATCTTGGCAGGTGCCCTGCAATCGAATAAATCAATGAGGGACTTGATGATTTTCACGTCAGTAGAATAGATAAGGCGCTTTATATCCTTGTGAACGATTCTGAGGTTGGCATATTCATCCGTACCACCTTGGCTTGGTGGATTAAGATATATGCACTCCACATCCTCAAACGCAAGGGACACCTTTGAGAGTTCACACTTACCTTTAGATGCCACAAATCGTGACAGGCGGTTATCACAAAATTCGATACTATGTTTCGTATCGTTGTCTCTGCTTAACTTCAACAGCGTTTCTCCGTATTTAGATTTAGCAAGCATGCGGTGAATACGTTCACGTCCCTGTGGGGTGTAACGATTGGTGTCCACTTGGAAGAACATCGGATTCTGCGTTCTGCAGTAAGCTACAGGAACAACAATCATTCCATTGATATATCTAACCTGCTTCGACTCCCCATACTTCTGATAGAAATATTCGTCCATTGCACCTTTCAATGTCGGTGGTCTTTCCTTGGAGAGGTCTGCACGACTGTTCAGTCTCGTCTTCATGGTTATATCAATCGACGGGAACAGTCTGTGAACATCCGCATTTATCATGGTAGCCATGTTATAGTACTGGTGCATACCAATAACTGCTTGGTTGTATCTGATGAGGTCATCGTGCTGTGATTGTTCACTCTCATGAGATTTACAGGCTTGAGCCATGGCATTTTTCAACTTCGCTTGTTGAGAATTGATGGCTTTGTCGGTCATATGAGACTTGATAGACCATTTCTTTCCCTTCTTGTAAAGCTTAAATTTTATGCCGAGGAAGTCGCTGTAGCCTTTGGTAAGATTCGTAATTCGTGACTTATCTGGAGAGGTTTCCAGCTTTAGTCTGTCCATCAGCCATTGCTCGACCGCATGCTTCAGCTTGACAGCGTCAGAATACGACTTGCAAAATATCTTGAAATCATCCGCATATCTCACTATGTGACACTCTTTCAAGCGGGACTGTCGCAACTTCTTGTACAGGTTTCCTTTATTCGGAGTGCCATTTTTGTTCATATAAATATCGCTTTTCAGAGGATGCTTTGCAGGCATTTCCTCCCATTGACTGGCTATCCACCAGTCAAGCTCATTCAGAACAATATTTGCCAGTAATGGACTAAGTACACCACCCTGAGGCGTGCCTTTATCGGGTACCGTTCTAACCCCGTTTTCTTCAATGGGGGCTTTCAGCATCTTTCCTATCAAGGAAATCAGCCTTTTATCCCGAATTCCCAACGTCCATATCTGTTTCAGTAGCTTCCCATGGTCAACGTTATCAAAGAATCCCTTGATATCTACATCAACTACATAGTGGAATCCGTCCACCTGCGCCAGTTTGTAACACACGGCAACGGCATTCTTAGTGCTACGATTCGGTCTGAAACCATAGCTGTGCCGATAAAACTTGGCTTCGCATATAGGCTCCATAACCTGCAATACGCTTTGTTGTACAATCCTATCTATTACAGTAGGAATTCCTAATGGTCGCATTTTTCCATTCGGCTTTGGGATATACACCCTTCTGACCGCTTTGGGTTGATAGTTAAGGATTTTGTCCCTAACGCATCGAACCAATGCTTCCTCTGACATCTCAGCTAAGTCCTTAAAGGTCTTACCGTCGACACCGGGCGTGTTGCTTCCTTTGTTTGATTTGAGATTACGATATGCCATTTTGATATTGGCATCTGAACCGATAATACTTATCAGATCCGTGAAAATCTTTTTGTTCGCACTATCCGCATATAATGCATCCTGTACTTCGACCATGCCGTAATACTCAGCATGACGGATAGCACTTTTCTTTAACAATTCCTTTCTTTGCATAGTCAACATCACCTCACTCTCGCAAGACTTGTTTCTCTTAGTCATACTCGAACCTATGAATATTAACTGCATTACTTTATTAAACTTGTTTTGTCGACTGGCAGACAGACCAGTCGTCCCACTAGAGGCTATTGCTCCACTCCCATTACAGGAGCTTCATCGCTCGTGCCTCCGCTCTCACAACGATAAAGGTAAGTTATACAGTGTGCTTTCCTTACCAACAGGTCATAGCATGTGCAACTGCTCACTGTTCGTTGCTTTCGACGTTCCAATATGGTGCAATATACTGTACTTAGGTGCCTCCTTTGAGCCTGCTAATTTCCATTGCCTGTAACAATGCTCCGACTTTCACTTCCACCCAGTTACTTTTCGGTAATCAGCGCCAAACCGTTGGCATGCGCTTTTCAACGCATTCGAATTTTAGACTCTTTAAATCGTCAGTTCGTCCCCACTTCCGTGGATACTCACCATATACAGCTTCACTACATAATCACAGGCAACCCACACCTCTGTGAATCTTTCCTCAGCCTTACCTGTTAGGACCTGCTTTTTGCTCTTCACCCTAACTTTTGACAACCCGATAGCTTTTGCACAACTATCACGCTGTAGGGAGTTTACGTGTGTCCCTTCAGGGCGTTACCCCTTCATTTGAACAACACCATATCAGTTGTATCAGTAGCTTTTTCTTTTTACGGACGGCTACTGACCCCGCTGTCTATTCAACAAGCGGAACGTCTCGTCCGATGGAACTCATCCACATAGTATCTGGTGGACTTATGGGCAGAACGGTTCATCGTTACCCTGTTCCAGACCTGATCCTGGATTACAAGCATCCCGATCTTTTTCAACTGCTTACCAAGCTCCTTGATATCAAAACAGACAATGCGGTTATTGATATCCACGTTTGTCTGATGATTAAATACATTCAGAGAACCTGTAACATAGATTTCCAACGAAGTGGCCAGTCGCTGTGCTTCCGGCTCTTCCTGTTTTCTCAGAAGGTTATATAAATCCTCCAGGATTGGCATCTTCTCCGGCACTGGATCGGCAAGATATTCCTGATATACTAACCGTACACAGCGGTCAATGATGGTCTTTTCTACCGGCTCCAGTCCATTCTTTCCTCCAACAATCAGCTCACACAAAGACAGAATAAAATCTGCTTTCAGTGACAGTGGATTATCTTCCTCGGAATAGTTCAGGTTCAGATCCATTGGATTGATATACTGGTCAGATACTGGCGAAACCCGAACTACCTGCCCATGCAGTGCCTGCACAAGTGCCGAATATTCGGCTTCTGGATCACAGACAATGATATCGTCTTCCGTAATCAGGAAGCAGTTTGTAATTTCCCTCTTTGCTGAGAAGGACTTACCGGAACCAGGTGTACCAAGAATCAGTCCATTCGGGTTCTTCAGACGTTTCCGATCAACCATGATCATGTTGTTGGATAATGCATTCAATCCATAATAAAGAGCTTCCCCTTCCTGAAACAGTTCCTGTGTCGTAAATGGCACGAAGATCGCTGTTGAAGATGTGGTAAGCCCTCTCTGAATTTCAATTCGATTGACTCCCAGTGGAATACAGGACATGAGTGCTGCTTCCTGCTGATAATCCAGTTGTTTTAAAGAACAGTTATATTTCTGTGCAATTCCCTGCACCTGGAAAATATTATTATCCAGCTTCTGACGCTTCTTTGCGGTATTCATTACCAGAACTGTCACAAGGAACATTCTCTCATTTCTGGACTGCAGATCTTCCAACAGGTTCTTCGCCTCTTCTCCATAGGTTACAAGGTCTGATGGAAGCACGTCCATATCATAACCGGAACGTACCGCCCGTTTCTGCTCTTCAATCTTCATCTTATCCAGATCTGAAATCTTGCTCTTGATCATTTTGATTGCTGAACTCTGATCAATGGACTGGATATGAATGTTGACATTGATGCTGTCATCCACATCCAGGAAGTCTGCAAGCATCCGGTCTGTCAGCTCCGGTGCAAGAATCTGCAGGTAACTCACACTCCCCATCGTTCTTCCCATCATAAATGTCTGATTCTTGGAAAAGTTAAAGGAAGTCGGTGCAATAAAATCTTTGGTCTTTAATCCGGTTTCCGGCAGCATCTTATACTGGAACTTAAATGGTTCAATCCGATCCTGGTTGAACACATGATACAGAATCTCCAGCCTTTCCAGACCATTTAGTGAATGTGCCTGTGCTCCCAGGACCTTAAAGTTGTTTAAGATATCTGTTTCGATTCTTTCAAGCCTTGGTCTTGCCACCTTCAGGCTTTCTGCTTCGATTCCAAAAGTGATATACTTTGTCTTCACCAGACCATTATTTCCTTTTGAAAGCTGATTTTTCAACATAGTACGGTACTCATCACGAATGGCATTGAAGTCATCGTTCTGATCAGGAATGTCAATGCTTTTCTCAAATTCTGCCACATCCACCTGCTGATTGATAAAGGACAGCTGCACACTGATGGAAGAATCAAAGTAATTTAAGAAATCACAGTAATTCTCAAATATCGTGGTCTTATCCTCATTTAAAGCAAGCTGATAGTTGATGTCATAAAACTGAATCGTCTTGGAGAAAAAGTTCTTTGTCACCTGGCAAATACCATCCTGCAGCATCCGAATATACGGAATACTCTGCTGCGCAGTTGTAGGAATATTTTTCTGTTTCCTGCGGTCCCGTTCCTGCTTCTTCCTACGCTTTTCCTGTTCTCTTTCTTTTCTGCTTTTTTTGTTTCTTCTTTCCTGACGGTTTCTTTTTTCCACCAGGGACAGACGCTCCTGCTGAGCCTCCTGCTTTGTCTTTTTTGCCATCCGGCACACCCTCCTTTTTTACAAGGGTGGAAATCTCCTGATAAAAATTTTCTGTCTTATATGGTCTTACTGACGGACAGATAAACTTCTGTCGAATGATATTTGCCACCACTTTTTCAAAGGGAAGCCCGTCTTTTTCATACATTGCCATGAAGAAAAATGGAAGCATGATCGTTACCATCAGGATGGCTGCGATACTGGAACCGATTGGTTTTCTCATGAACAGATAAAACGGAATTCCCACTACTGCGGCAAGTGAAAAGAAAATCAGCTGCCGTTTTGTCAGATTTAACGCTACTTTTGTTTTGACCTTGGTAAGGTCTTTTGGTACTGGTACATACGCCATGGTATGCGCTCCTTTCCTGCCCGCTAATGGGCATTGAATATTGATTTGCTAAGGCTTCCGGTCTTGAATAATGAAAATGCAAGAATCACGGTATAAGCCGCTACTGAAAACATTGCTGCATGAAGGTCACTGGATATGGTCATTGCATTTACTAAAACTGCATAAATTCCCACACAGACCATCATGAAGAATCCCTGAAATGCCAGTGCGAACAAGCCTTTTAAATAGTTGTTTCCGATATTGCCCCATTCCTTATTGGTCATGGTGGCAAACGGAATTGGTGCTATGGAAGTATAAAGGTAAATCTCTATCATTCTTCCGTATAAAATAACGGTTATAATGATCGACAGAATCCGCATGGTAATACTGATCAGCAGCGTTTCCATGGATAACAAGAACAAATCCCCCAGTTCCATATCTTCCAGTGCATCCACAATCCTTGTGATTGCTTCCGATGCGTCCACTGCTGTGTTTCCGGAAATTACTCCGGCGGCATTGTTGACCACATGCTGGCCAACATCAAAGACCGCCATCGTGATATTGAACGTATTCGTCACCAGATAAATGGCTACATACGCCTTAAAGATCCAGAGGAAAATGTTGTAAGTCTCAAATTCATGGAAATTGTTTTTCTGCGTTACCATCGTAATCAGTTCATAGCACAGGACAAATGTGATGATCAGTCCCGCAATGGGGACAATCACCGTTTGGGAAATGTTCTGGATCAGATTGAAGATTCCGGCATTCCATCCCTGCGGTGTCTGTCCCACCTGCCCGGCTATGGTTCCCACCTGCTCATTGACAGACGTGAACATGTTATCCAAACAGGACTTGATAAGCCCGATCAGGATATCCTTTATCGCTTCCGTAATTCTCTCAATGATGGTGTTCATCTACCACTCCTCTTAAGAGAACAATGTTGCCAGCTGTGGAATCAGGGTAGTTCCCAGCAGCATGATTCCGGCACCAGCCATCAGCTGTTTGATGCCCTGGCTCTTAGCACCGGATAGCGATAGGTAATCCTTTGAAGTTATCTCCGGATTTTCCCCCGCTCCACACCGTGCATGCGACTTTCACCGCACACGGCGCTCCATCGAATTCAGCCGTCCAGGGCTTTTAAACACAACTTACACACTTCGTTACAGCATTAAATTCAAAGAATAATAGGTGGCATTTCTGCCATAGAACGAAGTTTGTTAAGCTTTTCTATTTGTTTATTGTCAAGATTTAAGGATTTCAGATACTTCTCAATCGTAGGTTCTGAAGAAGCATGGATAAGGATATGAACCGCTTTGCTGACAAGAATAAGATTTGCGTATTCATCCGAACCGCCATTGCTAACCGGCACTTTATGGTGGCAGTGAATATCGTGAGAATCCATCGGAATTCCTGTCACTGCACATTTACCATACTGTGCCGCATACAAAGAAATACGGTTATCCGCATATTCAATGGTTCTGCCTTTTACAGGATTTCTCATCAGCCATAACATTGTCGCTGTGTCGATTGCAAGATTCTTATGAATCTGTTCCCGACCTTTGACCGTATATTTATTGATGGATTTCCTTTTATGCTGGGCATTCTTTGACTGGACATATCCCAGTGGAACCACCGGACGTCCATGAAGGAACCTCATCTGTCTGCTTGCTCCATATTTTTCTTTGATGAACCCATTTCTGAGTTGTCCCTTTTTGGATAAGTCACCTTTCAGTCTGTTTCTGAGCTGTTTGTTGATACTGAAGGCAAGTCTGCTGAAGTCATGAGATACTTCTGTAGAAATACAATAGTATTCATGAAGTCCGGCAACTACAGAGTTGTATTTCTGAAGCTGCATGAACTGAGCATTATCATCTGACGAATGAGCCAGTTTCTTTACTTCTTCCGAGACTTTTTCATGAGCCTTTTTGTATGCTTTATCGCTCATATGAGACCGAACTACATATTTCTTACCCTTTTTACGGACTTTCAGTTTGAACCCGAGAAAATCAGAATACTGTCTTTTGAGATTAACTACTTTGGATTTGTCAGGGCTGATTTCCAGCCCCAGCCTGTCCTTTAGCCATAACTCTGTTGCCTTGTATGCTCTTACAGCATCCTCATGTGTTGCGCAGAAAATTTTAAAATCATCTGCGTACCGAACTGCATGCATCTCTTTTAGTCTGCTCCGGCGCAGAGCCCTGTAGGCGTGGCTCTTAATCTCTGTTCCCTGCGCATTGCTCCTTGTTTTGAATTTTGTTTTTGTTGGCATCTGCTCCCACTGGGAAGCAATCCACCAATCCAGTTCATTCAATACGATGTTTGCCAGCAATGGCGACAAAATACCGCCTTGCGGGGTACCCCGTGTGGGATATGTTTTCTCCCCATTTGGCAGAACAACAGGTGCTTTCAGCATCTCTTTTATAATGCATAACAGCTTTTTGTCCCGGATTCCCAATGCCCATATCTGACGAATCAGCTTTGTATGGCTGATATTATCAAAGAAGCCTTTAATATCGAGGTCAACCACATGGTACAGATGCTGTACCTGTATCAGCCTCATGCATTGCGCAATAGCAGTCTCAGCGGAACGGTTCGGGCGGAACCCGTTGGAGTTCTCACTGAATTTTGCTTCACATATCGGCTCCATGACCTGCAAAATACATTGCTGTACGATCCGATCTACGATAGTTGGAATTCCCAGAGGTCTGGTCTTTCCATTGGGCTTTGGTATCTCCACTCGCCTTACGGGTCGTGGATGATAATTACTGAATTGTTTCCGTATGAGACGGACGTATTCTTCCTCGCTTAACTTTGCAAGGTCGGCTATCGTCCTTTTATCCACTCCCGAAGTATCACTTCCTGTATTCTTCTTTATCGTTCTGTATGCAAGCTTGATATTTTCTTCACTCTCGATGATTTCCATCAGATGGTTGAAGGTTTTATCTTTCTTACTTTCTGCATACAGCCTGTCAAAAGTACCTTCCATGTCGTAATACTCTGAGTTGCGGATTTTTCTCTGTTTACTTTTCCTTTCTTGCTGCCCCGAAGTCAACACAGGCATCCTCTCCCTTCGGTTTGGATTTTCTTTGTCATACTCGAAGCTGTGTTTGTTGTGTTTTCATTTTCTTTGCTGAATTCGACTTGTGGCTATCCCTCCACCGCTTACTTATTCACGGCTTCACAGGTACTGTGCCACTACTCTCACTGGAATAAAGAATGGTTATTGCCCTCTCACGAAGGTATTCCCATCCACCACATCATTGGCTTGCAACCGCCTCCGTATCCCCAGCTTTCCACGTTCCGATATTCCTATCATTGGACATCTTTAGGTTCTTCCTCTAAGCCTGTATCTGGTCATGCATAACCGCACCGCCTGTAACGATGCATGGACTTTCATAACAACCAATTTTACTCGCCCACAGATACCACCATGAAAGGTGTACCGCCTTTCGACAGCATCAACGTTTAGACTCGTACATTCGGAATTTCGTCAGTATTTTCATACATTCTCACCATGGATATCCGACCCCCGGCATATAGGCAACACCATCCACCTCTGGACAGCTTTCGTGTCTGGTCTGAAAACCAGTCTTACGGTTGCTCTCTGCCGACTTCACCGAGCTCTATAAACTTTTGGAGAGAGCCGTTGCATGCTCCCCGCCATTCGGAGTATCAGGGTGGCGCTTCGGGACGTTACCCCCTCATTTCACCCATCGGAATATCAGTTCTCCAAAGTTTCGGGCTACAATTGCCCTTCGACTTTGTGCGCAAGCTTTTCACTTACGAACGTGTCGCACGATTGTCGTTTCCATATCCTTCCAGAAGGTTTACGACACCCCACACGCCAAGACCTGCGCCGATTGCGACTACAAGAGTTTTTAAAGTTGTAATTGCACTGCTAAAAAATGCCATATACATTCACCAAAACTGACTTCTTTCAGGTGTTTACGGGAACGAAAATACACCGACTAAAAAGCCGGTGCACCTAGTGTCAGTTATTCCTTTCCTCATTATTTTCTGTTCATTCCCAAGGTTACTCCGACAGTTCTACATGAATTACTTCCACCTCTTCTTCAGATTTCGGTGTATACTGCGGATTTAACTCTTTCTCAACTTTGTACCGGTTCTTCTCGTTTTCATCTGCAAGAAGCCGATAGTTTTTGTGTTTCGTGATATCATATTTGTCCGAGAAAAATGGTCTGGCACCACGGATCTGCAGGATACATTTTCCTCCATCCATGACTGCAATCTCATCTTCAGTCATCAGCTGTTTACCTGTTTTCTGGTAATTCAATCCAAAAGACTTCTGATTACTCCTCGTCTCCGAAGTGTTATACAGGTCAATGGTTTCCTTACCCAGAAGCTCGCTCATTTCCTTTAAGGTAGTTTTCTCTTTTCCTCCAAGAAATAGTGTGGTATCACAGTTACCCAGAATAGTATCTGCACTATCCTTATACATTGCCTTTAGCTGACTCTGTGACTGCAAAATAATAGAAGCAGAGATTTCCCTGCTTCGGATGGTTGCAATCAGCTTGTCAAACTGAGGAATTTGTCCAATATTGGCAAACTCATCAGCAATGACACGCACATGAACTGGCAGTCTTCCACCATATTCATCATCTGCTTTGTCACAAAGCAGATTGAAAAGCTGTGACTGTAACATGGCAATCACAAAGTTAAAGGTTGTATCTGTATCGGACATAATCAAAAACAAGGCTGTCTTCCTGTCCCCGATCTTATCCAATTCCATTTCATCATAAGACATGATCTCACGAAGTTCTGCTATATCAAATGGTGCCAGCCTCGCACCACAGGAAATAAGAATACTTTTGGCTTTTTTGCCAGCCGCCATTTTGTATTTTTTATACTGTCTGACCGCAAAGTGCTGCGGATCTCTTTCTTCCAGTTCCTGGAACATCATATCCACTGGATTCTGGTAAGTTTCATCCTCTTCACGGGTTTCGCTTTCATTCAAAAGATCCAGAAGGGTATTCAGATTCTTTTCCTCTTCATCTCCTTCATACCAGATAAAAGCAATCAATGCCGTGTACAACAGCTTCTCTGCTTTCACCCAAAAATCTTCGGAAGCTTTTTCCCCTTCGCCTTTGGTATTAACAATAATTGTTGTAACCAGCTTCAGGATATCTTTTTCAGACCGTATATAAGCAAATGGATTGTAATGAAGCGATTTGGAAAAGTTGATAGTATTCAGAACCTTAATCACATATGGTTCGTGTACCACTTTTCCTGATTTATCTTTCATAATATTTCCATTCTTATCTTTCTTAGGTGGTCCCTTTGCTAACATCTTCCCGCACTCCTCGATCAGAGTGCCTTTCGGATCTGTAATGACCATGGAACAGTTCATCTGCATGACTGACGGCTTAACGAAAAATCGAGTTTTTCCGGAACCACTGCCGCCAATGACCACTATATTTTTATTTCTTGCATACTTTGGCTGTTTAGGTCTACTTTCCATAGTCAATGCTTCTGTTGCTGTTAATGGAATATTCATCCAGGGATCTTCCGACATATAAGGTTTAATATCCTCAGCGTTTCCCCATCTGGCTGAACCATACTCGATTCCTTTCCGGAGTTTCTTTGCATCTGACTGTTTCTGCCATACCAGTAATTTCAGAATGACAGCTGCTACAATTCCTGTCAGCATATCACGCCAGTTAAAACTTGGCTGCAATCCAGTAAGAATCCTGTCTGCATGTTCCATCGCATATAATAGCTTGTTCCCAATATCTTCTCCCAGACTGTTTCTGTAAAGAAATGATGCCCGATTTGTATAAAAAGCAGTTAAGATATATGGGATATTGGTAAGAACCAGTTTCTTTTTATCCAGGGCGGACAGCCTGACCCTGATCTTATTCTTCCATTTTTGCATCAGATTTTTACCGATTTGCTTTTTCATCGGCTCTGCTCCTGATGCCGGTTCTTTACTTTGTCCTTCGATTTCTTTGGCATCATTGCTCTGTAAGTTGCAAGACGCTTGTGAATAGAAGGCTTATTCGCTTTTTGAATCTGTTTCTGGGAAAACTCACGGAAAGCAGCATTGAGGGCATCCTGATCACGTCCTTTAAAAAACACCAGATACATCGGTGGATCTTTACTCTTATCTTTTTTCAAAGCATAATTGATCCCGTATTTTCTGGCATAACGTTCAAAGGACTTGATATTCTTATTTGTGATCTCGATATTGACCATCCCGGCATTTTGTTTTGCCAGCTCTTTTACCGTGACCTTTCCCTGTTTCGGCTGATTCTTCTTCGCTTTCTTCTCTACCGATTTCTGCTTCTGATGACGCAGATAAGCAGCAAGAACCTTTTTCAATAAATCTGCTGTTACTTTGGTAGTCCGAATGCAGAACGTGACCGTTTTCTGAGTTACCTCTTCCTGCATGATTTTCCCTCCTTTCAGCGATTTAACTGCTGTCCAGATCTGTAATCATGGCAACCACCTCCTTCATTCTTTACTCTTCCTCCGCACACAACGCTTTAAAAAATTCTTTTCCTTTTGGTGTAACCAATGTCTGTGAACCAAGATGTCCATTGTTAAAATAGTCTTTTACAATAAACAGATCATTGTTCTTCTCCACCGCATAGGGTAACAGCGTGCCGGATGGACTCCTATATAGAAATCCTCTATTTAAAAGAAGTTTCACAAATTTTCTTTCTGGAAATTCAATCTCTTTTGCCGTCGTTCGAATATTGGTGCATTCTCCTGTAATCATGAAATGATCATAATAATCTGCTTTTGGCTGCATATCCTTTACACGATTTTGCAATTCTCGATTTCGATTGTTTTCTGCCAAAAGTCTCTCGGCAAATTCCAAAAGAAGTTCCGGGTTATCTTTTACCCTGTCTAAAAGATCGGTCTCTAAATATCCGCCTGTTTTCCTAATAGCCGGAAGTACCTCATCAAATACCCACTTCTCAAAATTCTGTGCTGACTTTAAACGACTTTTTGTAATCAGCCGATATACATCTCCCTCTGGAATAAAAATCATTGGCTGTACCCCACCTGATGTAAGGACGCCCCGTTTCAGGGCCCCCTTGCAATGAACATTTATCGCATTTCTTGGTTTTGCATATCCCAAAGCAAATGCTACATCAATTCCAGAAAATAAAAGTCTGCCTCCATCTTCAATCATACGGATGGAACCAAACTCCGAATTGTGAAACTCTGTGATTTTATAATCCGTCTTCTCCATCCTCTTCTCCATCCTCTTCTCCTCCTGAACCGGCAAGTAACATCAAACCATTTTCAATGATTGTGCTCCTAATAAACTCTGCTACATTCACGGTTAAATAACCAAGATATTCTGCAAGGAAACTACTATATTCCTCTTCTGTCAACAATTCCTCCAGTGCTTCCAAATGAGCTGTCACTTTAGAAGTCTGCTTTCCGCCAAGCAGCTTGCCTAATATTTCTGTAAATTCCTCTGTGTCACATGACTCAAACATACATAAGATCATCTCCATTGTTGTTTCCAAAACCAAACGATCCATTTTCATTTGCGTCAGCTCTTCCATTGTTTTCATGGCAGTCATAAGCGCATCACTTGTCATATGTTCTGTATTGATTCTTCCTTCTGAATCAACCAATCCTATTGCAAATAATTCTAAAAAGTATTTTCTCATAAATCTTGTCCTCCTATCGAAATGGCATTTCTTGTTCAAGTTCTTCTGGTATATCGAATGGAATCTTCCTCTTCTCTGCTGGTTGAAATCCGTCAGATTCTTCTTTTTTTGTTTTGGCTTCTGCAAACTCTACATTATCCATAATGACTTCGGTATAATAGGATGCAGTTCCAGTCTGTTCATCTTTGATCTGAGAGATTACCAACTCTCCGGAAAGAGCAATCTTAATTCCTTTTTCAAGATATTTCTCCACAAATTCTGCATTATTTCCATAAGCTGTGATCATCACTACAAATGCTTTGCTTGTGCGATTTCTTTTTACTACCAGTGGAAACCTAGATACTTTGGTTTGTCCCTTTTGCGTAGATGTCAGCTTAGTTTCTGGATCTCTGGCAAGTCTACCCATTAAAACAATCGTATTCATTCTTTTTGTCCTCCCTTTCTTCCTGCAACACCCTTCCCTGGTATTTCAAACAGGATAATAATCTGTGCATTTTCTGCACGAAAAAATGAGGAATGGATTCGAACCATTCCCCACTTGCTACAGGATTTCTCCTGTAATATAAATAAGAAAATCTAAGTATTCACATTTGGGCTTTGTCTGTACATATACATCTGATCGTTATCATTCCAGATAACCCGGCTGTAAAAATACAGTCACAGTCTCTGTTTCAGCAGAGGTCCTGTACCCTTCGGTGGTATCATTATTGCTTCGCTCTTCCCGTAGGAGTCTTCGCCTGCACGAGCCGGATTATCTCCGGTAAGCATGTTCCTCAAGATGTATCAGCTCCTTCAATTGTCAAGGTGCAATCGGAAGAACTGTCTGAACCTCTTTTACGTTTGTGATTTTTGGAAATCAGAGGATTTTCAATTTGCCTTCCATATACTCTGTATTGGGAGCGACAAAATCGGACATGATTTTAGAAATTTTTTGAAATTATTTTTTGAAGTGTAAAAAGATATAAAAAAAAGATGCCAGGATTTCTCCTGACACCATAGTGACTATGCCAACTTCGTGCCCACTGGGCACAAGGTTGATTGTATTATTCTTCATTTCCTAATGATATTGGTTCTTTCTTTGTTTTCTTGTTTTTAGATATCATCTTATGACCTGTGTAAATAGCCATAATCATACAAAGCAAAGAACTTGCCGCAAAATATTTATGGCTTGATTTTGAACCTTTATATCCGCTATAAAAAGTTCCTAGCATCGTTATCAATGCTCCGACAGACCAATATTCATGAGCTTTCATTCTAACATCTCCCTTTGTGTTAATTTTAATATGTACCGTTTGATGAAATATGCAAACAGGAATTTGGAACGTGCTTTATAAATTTTTTCCGATCCCCTCAAGTTCGTTCATGGA
>OBJD01000176.1_pt1 | contig 14342 bp, 8 predicted proteins | sample 1518751 | NCBI WGS metagenome assembly OBJD01 (sample SAMEA728703, study PRJEB22492) | human gut metagenome | reverse complement strand
GCCGACACTCCGGCCGTCCCGCGCGACACGCCCGCTGCCGACACCCTTGCCGCCGACACGATGCGGCGCGACACGGCCCGCAAACCGCGCAAGGCCACGGGGTTCCTCGACGGCGCTATCGAGGGCAAGAGTACCGACTCGCTCGTCTACGACGTGCGCAACAAGCTGGTCTACGTCTACAACGAGGGTGACGTCACCTACCAGAACAGCAACCTCAAGGCCGATTTCATGCGCATCGACATGACCGACAAGACGGTCTTCGCCTACGGCAAGCCCGACTCGCTCGACGGCAAGGCGATCGTCACCAAGCCGGAGTTCTCGGACGGCTCGGCCTCCTACCAGATGGATACGATCACCTACAACTTCGCCACCGAGAAGGCCAAGATCAAGGGCGTGGCGACGCAGCAGGGCGACGGCTGGCTCGTGGGCGGCAGCGTGAAGAAGATGCCCGACAACACGATCAACATCCAGGACGGCATGTACACGACGTGCGACGAGACCGACCACCCGCACTTCTACCTGGCGATGACCAAGGCCAAGGTGCAGCCCGGCAAGAAGGTCATCACGGGCCCGGCCTACCTGGTCATGGAGGACGTGCCGATCTACTTTCTCGGCATCCCCTACGGCTTCTTCCCGATCAACATGGGCCCCAAGTCGGGTCTGCTGATGCCCTCCTACGGCGAGGACGGCACGCGCGGCTTCTTCCTGCGCGATCTGGGCTACTACATCACGCTGGGCGACTACGCCGACCTGGCCGTCCGCGGCGGCTTCTACACGCTCGGTTCGTGGGAGGCCTCGGCCGCCTCGCGCTACATCAAGCGCTACAAGTACAGCGGCAGCTTCAATATCCAGTACTCGAATATCAAGACCGGCGAGAAGGGCGAGCCCGACTACCTCAAGCAGAGCAACTTCCGCGTGCAGTGGACCCACTCGCAGGATGCCAAGGCCAACCCCGGCTCGACCTTCTCCGCGTCGGTGAACTTCGCCACGAGCGGCTACAACCGCTACTCGGCCAACACGCTCAACGACATTCTCTCGACACAGACCAACTCGTCGATCTCCTACTCGAAGAGCTGGACCGGCACCCCCTTCTCGCTGTCGGCCAACATGGCCATCTCGCAGAACTCCTCGAACCAGTCGATCTCGCTGACCCTCCCGACGGTGGTCTTCAACGTCTCGCGCATCTACCCCTTCAAGCGCAAGGAGAAGACGGGCAAGGACCGCTGGTACGAGAAGATCTCGATGCAGTACACGGGCAAGATGACCAACTCGGTGACCACGACCGAGAGCGAGATCTTCACCAAAAAGACGCTCGAGAACATGAAGAACGGCATCGAACACTCGATTCCGGTCTCGGCGTCGTTCAACGTCTTCAACTACATCAACCTCTCGCCGTCGTTCAACTACAACGAGAAGTGGTTCTTCAAGAAGGTCGAGTACGAATGGAACCCGATGACCAACAAGGTCGACACGATGGCCAACGAGTACGGCTTCTACCGGCTCTACAACTACAGCATGAGCGTCTCGGCCTCGACGACCGTCTACGGCATGTACGACTTCACGAAGAAGAAGCGCGATCGCAAAATCCAGGCCATCCGCCACGTGCTGACCCCCTCGATCGGCTTCTCCTACACGCCCGACTTCGGCGACTTCAAGTACGGCTACTACAAGTCGCTGCAGCGCGACTCGCTGGGCACGACGCAGACCTACTCGCCCTATGCGGTGAACGCCTACAGCGTGCCGTCGTCGGGCCGCAACATGTCGATGAACTTCTCGCTCTCGCAGAACCTCGAGATGAAGGTGCTCTCGAAGCGCGACACCTCGGGCGTGAAGAAGATCAAGCTCATCGACGAGCTGCGCATCAGCGGATCGTACAACTTCCTGGCCGACTCGATGCGGCTCTCGACGATCCCGATCTCGTTCCGCCCCCCGCCCTTCCGCCACGTCCCTCACGCCTCTCTTCGGCAACTTCGGCATCAACCTCTCGGCGACGCTCGACCCCTACCGGCTGACACCCGACGGCAAGCGCATCAACAAGCTCTTCTTCCCGGGCCGCATCGTCTCGACGGGCTGGTCGTTCGGCTATACGTTCAAGTCGCGCGACGACCGCTCGCAGACGGCCATCAACGACATCACGTCGATCCCGCCGGAGTACATGAACCCCTTCTACGACCCCTACGGCACGATGGACCCCGTGCTGCGGCGACAATACATGGCCCAAACCTACTACGACTTCTCGCTGCCGTGGAACTTCGGCTTCAACTATACGGTCAACTACTCGATCACGACGGGCAACTACCCGCCCAAGGGCTACAAGAAGAACGTCACGCAGACGGTCGGTTTCAACGGCTCGCTCAACCTCACGCCCAAGATGGGCATCACGTTCCAGGGCGGTTACGACATCAAGGCCAACCGCCTGACCACCTCGTCGGTCTCGATCACGCGCGACCTGCACTGCTGGCAGATGTCCTTCTCGTGGATTCCGTTCGGCACCTACCGCTCGTGGAGCTTCAACATCGGCGTCAAGGCCGCGTCGCTCTCCGACCTGAAGTACGACAAGTCGCAGTCCATGTACGAAAACATGTACTGACACGCCGCGAGCCTCTTCGCGCCCGTCCATCTCGCACACTCCCGTTTCCGAGCGCACACCCGTCTCGGCCTGCCCGTCTCGGCACGTCCGTTTCGCACGTCACCGTTTTCACTCGCCCCCGTTTCCGGGCGCCTGCCTCTTTCCGCTCGCTACCCATACCTATTTGTATATACGGACAACGATCGCCCGTCGCCCGGCTGCCTTAACAACCCGAACAACCCTGACGGCCTGCTCCCCCGGACACCAGCGTCTCCGCCTTGTCCGCAACCGTGCCGGCGCAGGCCCGACTTCCGACACTTCACGCAACGTACAGCCGACGCGCGCATGCCCGCTGCCGCCGCAACGTACATCCGCCCCACGCCGGCCCGGAAACAGCCCCCTCCCGCAACGTACAACCACCCTGCCCGGCCCCCGGAGACAGCCGTCGCAGGCAACGTATTGACAGCCTCTTCTGCACGTTTGTACCGCTCCGCAACCCGTGCGGAACATCCCGTCGGACGAACAACGCATAACACGAGCCCGGAAACACACCCCCATTTTGTAAATGTCATACGAATTTATACGTTTTTTAATAGCGATATTGTACAAAATTTATTAGTTTTGTATATTCAAGATTTCAGCACGCACTGAAAAAACGGAACATACACCATCAAAAAGGTAAAATTATGAAAAAAACTATCCTCAACACGCGGGGGGGGGAATTTGACTATTCCGCCCCGACACTTGAAATCCTCTCCGTCACGGTGGAGCAGGGTTTCGCGGCAACCAGTCCTTCGTGGGAAGACTACGGAGACTACGGAGACCCGGGTGACGATCTTTTCGATGATCCTTACGGAGATTTTTAACAACAAACACGGAACAGCCATGAAAAAATTTTTCCATTCCTTATGGGCTGTTGCCGCGTTGGCAACAGTCTTTGTCGGTTGCTCGAAGGACGAGGCAGAATCGCCCGCGAACAAGCCGCGTGAAATCAGCATGAGCGTCATTGCAGGTTCGGAGCTCGAAACTTCACCTGAATCGCGCACAACGCTCAACGACGACAACAGCATCTCGTGGGAGACTTCGGGTGAGTTCCTCCGGGTTTTTGAAACCGCAGGAGAAACAACAAACAGTCGCAAATCCGAAGAAGCCCTTATCGATGATGCAGGCAAAGCTGTATTCAATGTTTCCTTTACGGAGAACACCTCTGCAACATCCTTTACCTACAATGCAGTCTATCCTGAATCGGCATGGGTCGACGGCAATACGGACGTCAACAATATGAGACTCATCACTCCGACGAATCAGTTGCCGACGGCAACCAGTTTTGACGGCGATGCCGACCTGCTGATTGCCTATCCGGAGCAGAGAGACGCACAGCCGACTGAATTGCAGGTACGGTTCAAACGAATCGTTGCCGTAGGCAAGATGACGATTAAAAACTTGAACACGACCGAATCCATCACTTCGGTCGAGTTCATCGCTCCCGAGAGCAAAAAAGTCACTGGACGTAGTTATGTCAACCTGAACGAAGGAACTGTTACGCAGTACGGGTATACGAACAATGCATATAACAACGTCGTCATGAACTATGACGCCTCGCTTGAGATGCAATCGGGCATGACGGCCTACTTCACCTGCTTCCCGTTCGAGATATTGGCAGGAGAGACATTCAAGGTAGTAGTCACTACGCCGTCCAAGATTTTCACCCGCGAGGTCACGATTCCTGACGAGCGTTCTTTGGCATTTACCGAAGGTCACGCCAGCGTGTTCAGTGTTGATATGTCCACTGCTACAGAAGAGGAGATCGCGTCATCGGAGATTGAAGATGGTGATTATGTAATTATGGCATATTATACCAAAGACAATATCGCAGGATACTACGCCTTATCATCAGTAGCAGATGGCTCAAGACTATCTGATGTGAATGTTTCTTACGACAACTCCGGCAGCATTAATTCTAATGATGATAACATTGTTTGGACAATTGCGCAAGACGTAGATAGTCACTATTATACTATAACGAATGGCCCCGAAAATTATTTAAAATATGCAAGTAAGGGTGCTTCCACGTCATCGTCTGTCAACTATTTCCTTGTAGAGAAACAAGAAGATGGAACTTACACAATAGACGCGAAAGATAATCCGGACTACGGTCTCAGATACAATGCAAATAGCGGATTCTTTGCATTCTACAATTCGGCACCTAATGTGTCAATGATTGGAAATTTCTATATTGTTCCAGTATCAAGCAAGACTGCTCTTGAAACGCCGACCGGCGTAGAGGCCGTTGCAGGAGGAAATGAAGTTCTTGTAAGTTGGAATGAAGTTAGCGGTGCTGCGTCCTACACCGTATCGTTCGAGCCTGCAACCATCGAGCCGCAGACAATCGAGAGCACCGGAGAGGCATACTATACCCAACGGTTCACCCTCGACTACGCTACGGAGTACACGGTTTCGGTGGTAGCCAACCCGGCAGACACCGAGAACTACAAGGCTTCGGCTCCCGCCACGGCTACGTTCACCACGGGCGAGAATCCGAACTACCTGGTATATACTATGGTTGGCGACGATGCTAATCTCGGCGAGGGCCAATACATCTTTGCAGCACTTAATGGTGTTGAATATCAGGCTGCAAAAAGTTTATATGAGAACTACACTTATGGGTTCTTATTTGTTGACGTCGTAGTAGTAGAATCTAACCAAATAGCATCGAATACGACCAATGATGCATATGCCTTTACATTGGAAGCAAGTGGTACTTCGGGACAGTATTACCTGAAAGACACATACGGGCGATACATGTACAGTACTACGGATTACGACAACTATAATGTCAGTGCAGCGAAGGAGGATAATAATGCCTATTTGTGGACTGTTGCTATCGAAAATGATGGTACTGTTAACCTGAAAAATGTAGATACAGGAAAATGGATGCAATTTGATTCAGAATATAATAGTTACGGAGCATATAACAAGGACACTGGCATCCGTCCTTATGCATTCAAATTGAATGATGGTTCGCTTGTACCGCCGACACCCAAGCCGATACTGGCCGTTTCATCGGAGAATGTTGCATTCGCCGCAGCAGGTGAAAGCAAGGAAGTAACCTACACGGCCAAGAATCTCGGATCAAATCTGGTATTTGCAGCTGTCTCGGGAGAAAACGCATCGCAGTTCTCGGCAAACGCTGATAACGGGACTGTTACCGTAACGGCGGCTGAAAATACGGAGACAACGGCCAAGACGGCTACGCTGACGCTCTACATCGCAGCCAGCGAGGGCGGCGAGCACCTTGCCGAGGCAACCGTTGCACTGACGCAGGCTGCGAAACCGACAGGAGACGGTCCAGCAGTAGGGACCATTTTATGGCAAGATAACTTTTCGGTAGTATCAGGTACAACTCAGCTCAAAAATTTAAGTGGTTCTAATGACGGATTCACAGAAGATTATAGTAACCTTACTAACGTATATTCAATGACAGAATCCATTAGAGTAGGGACCGCATCAAAAGCAGGAAGTATCACTTTGCCCGTCTTAACAAACATTCCCGAAGGAAATGTTGCCAATATTCAGATTTCTTTCAAAGCAGAAGGATGGAATAAAAAAACAGCAAAGATAACATTGTCAACAAATACTGGAAATATTGATGGAGATAATACTCTTTCCATCACATCCTCTAGCACAATGGCTGGACAAACTCCAGCCTTAAGTGCCAATGCACCAGAGTACACATATCGAGTTACAGGAGTAAATAACCTTACAACATTAACACTCGACACAAATTATAGCATTGGCATTGACGATCTAAAAATTATTGTTATCGATTGAACTCCGGGCGGGGGTGGTGAGGTAACACCTCCCACCCCGGACCCTACCCCGGGATTCGATGCAGCGCCCTATGTGACCGTGCAGTCGGAAACGTCCGCAATGGTCTCCTGCACCGGAACCAACTGGGAGTACGCCTCGGGAGGAATTGCGTTCCGATACGCATCCTCGGACGGCAGCGACACGGGCAGTGTCGCTGCTTCCGTCACCGGGACATACGCCCAGGCAACGCTGACGGGGCTGCGGCCCGCAACCGACTACACGGTGTGGGCCGTCGCCACCACGGCAACCGGTGCGACATACACTTCGGCTGAGGCCGGGTTTACGACACCGCAGCCCGCGACGAGCCACAGCGGCTGGCTGGAGCTTCCGGCCAAAAGCACCTCGTCCACGGCGCAGGAGTACACCCTTTGGGCCGGAGAGCGCAACTATACGATGTACTACGACCGCAACCTCTACACGGCGCTGTGGGTCGCCTACCCGCTGGCCGCGGGACACATGGGATCGCTTGACCGGCCGGGCAGCTGGTACGAGAACCCCGACATATCGGCCAGCCAGCAGATCAACGTGTGGGACGGCAGCTACGGCGTAAATTACGGATCGACGATCTACGCCCGCGGGCACCAGATTCCGAATGCGGACCGCAACGGCAACAGCACGATGCAGAAGCAGGTCTTCTACGCCACGAACTCGACACCGCAGATTCAGGACCAGTTCAACGGCGGGGTCTGGGAACACATGGAGACGGCCGTGCGCGGCCAGGTTCCGACACGCGACTCGCTCTACATCGCCACGGGAGCCGTCTTCCGCACGGCGGGCGGCTCGGAGAGCATCACCTACATCCGGCCGGCCGAGGACTCGAAGCAGTGCCCCGTGCCGAACTACTACTTCAAGGTGGTGCTGAAGGTGAAGCGGTCGGGCAGCACGATCACGTCGGCAATGGCGGTCGGCGCCTGGTTCGAGCACCGGCAGTACTCGGACAGCTGGACGAACTACGTGGTTTCGGTCGACGAGATCGAACGGCTGACGGGCTTCGACTTCTTTGCAAACCTGCCCGACGACGTGGAGGCCACAGCGGAACAGAACGGCAGTTGGAGTACCTTCTCCTCCTTCTGACGCAACAACAGCCGGCGGGACACCGCCGACTGCGAACAGACAGACTGAGACGGACAACGGGCCGAAGGGCCCACACGGCGGCGACATTCCGAAACGGGAGTGTCGCCGCTTCTTTTATATACGTGTGCGTCTGCGCAGGGCCAGGCTCTCCCGAAGGGGCAGGCACTCGGCGCATCACACATGCAGGCCAACCGCAACCGCATCCCGATGAAGCGCATCCGCACCGGTGGAATCGGCCGCAACAGGCAAAAAACGCCTTGAAAAGCCCGTTTGCCGCCCACAGAACGATTTTCACTAAGTAGACGGTAACTTCTCCGGACGGCACACTCGCGCCCCGCATGGTCGCAAAAAAGGCGGGCAGCGGAAAACCGCCGCCCGCCCATAGGAAATGAGGCCGGGGCCGAAAGCCCGCCGTCCCGGCCGAAAGCCCCACGCGGGCCTCCGACGGGAATCGGAAAGGTCAATGCCGCACGTCGCCGAGAGCCTCGGGGTTGTGCCTGTACTTGAAGACCAGTGCGAAGACCACGCCCACGACAAGGGCATAGCCGGCAAAGATGAGCCACGTGGCGGACCAGCCGCCGGCCACACCTTCGCGGGCAACCAGGAAGCCGCCCTGCCAGTCGCAATAGTGCGAGACGATCTTGCCGGCGATCCAGGTGCCGACCGAGGCACCGATGCCGTTGGTCATCAGCATGAAGAGCCCCTGCGCGCTGGCCTGCATGGGCTTTGCGGCCTCCTGCTCGACAAAGAGTGCACCGGAGACGTTGAAGAAGTCAAACGCCACGCCGTAGACGATGCAGGAGAGGAAGAGCAGGACGATGCCCACGATGCTCTCCGTGGAGCCGATTCCGAAGAAGCCGAAGCGCAGCACCCAGGCGAACATGGCCATCAGCATGACGATCTTGATGCCGAACCGCTTGAGGCAGAACGGAATCAGCAGGATGCACAACGCCTCGGAGACCTGCGAGACGGAGACCAGCAGGGTCGGGTTTTCGGCAAACCAGCTTTCGGACGTCGCAGCAAAGCTGTTGATATAAGGGGTGGCATATCCGTTTGTGATCTGCAGTGACACGCCCAACAGCATCGAGAAGAGGAAAAAGAGGGCCATCTTGCGCTGCTTGAACAGCACGAAGGCATCCAGACCGAGGCGCTGGGCGAGGGATTTGTGCCCGGCGGCGGCCGAACGGTCGATGGGGCACGACGGAAGGCTGAAGGCATAGAGACCGAGCACCAGGCCGAGGACTCCGCAGACGATCAGCTGCATGTAGGTGAACTGCGAGGCCATGGGGACGAGTTCGAGCAGCTGCACTCCGTCGCGGAGTTCGGTCTGAACGCCCGAACCGCCGAAACCGACGAAGTTGACGAGCCACATGGCGGCGATAAAGCCGACGGTGCCGAAGACACGGATCGGCGGGAAGTCCCGGACGGTATCGAATCCGCGGTTTTTCAGAATCGAGAAGGCCACGGTATTCGAGAGGGCGATCGTCGGCATGTAGAAGGCCACGCTCAGGCAGTAGGCCGCAAAGATCGGGCCGATGGAGGTCGCCTCACCGGCGAGGGTCAGTTCCGTGGCCTGGAAACCGAACCAGGCGGCCACCAGCATGAAGACGGCGGCTGTCAGGTGTGAGATACCGAGCAGGCGCTGCGGCTCGATGAACTTGTCGGCAATGGCCCCGATGATCGCGGGCATGAAGATCGAGACGACCCCCTGCGCGACATAAAACCAGGAGATATACTCTCCCAGCCCCACGCGGCCGAGGAAATTGCCGATACAGACAAGATAGGATCCCCAAATGGCGAATTGGAGAAAGTTCATGATGATGAGACGCGATTTGATTCCCATAAATCCTTGTTTTAGTGTACGTTTCAGGTTCTGTAAGGTTCTCTTTCGGAACGATTAGAACAAATGTACGAAATTTTTTTTTGATTTTTCTTTGTAATTGCAAAATAAAGTTCTACATTTGCATCACCAAAACGTCATTGAGCTATGGTGTAATGGTAACACAACAGATTCTGGTCCTGTTATTCTTGGTTCGAATCCAGGTAGCTCAACACCGAAAACCCGCAGTCAGCCGATTGCGGGTTTTTCGTTTCCTGCCACTCATGCCGCCTCTTCCACACCTCAACGCCGGGCTGCCGGCTCGCCGGTCCCCACCTGTAAAGGAGCCGCCAAGATTCCCGCGAAGGGTCCCCTCTTGTAAAGGAGCCGCCCGGGTTCCCGCAAAAAAGGCCACCGGGTTCACCGCACCAACGAGCCGCCCGAATCGGCCATGTGCCTCCCTTGACCGGCACACGCAAATCGGAGGAGAGCTACCGCCCTCAGCACGATTCTGCCGTCCGGCGGACCACCCCGTCCGGCGAGACCGCCTTCTCGCGCACCCTCCCCGATCGACAAACCCGCATAGACAAAACGAACCAATTTCCCGGCAAAAAAGGACAGAAAAAAAGGGGTAATGACCCATTTTGATGTCTGAAATAAACAGATTCGGCTAAAAATCCCCTCTTTTTAACAAAAAATCCATACACAAATGTGGGTTAGTATCTACCTTTGCAGCCGATCCACATTATATAAAATATCATGCAAAGCATTACTAACCAGAAGAATCCCCGTAAGGGGGGGGGTTGCTGCGCCCGCCGGATGCCGTATGAGGCGCCCGACATGCAGATTGTACACATTCAGATCGAAAAGGGTTTCGCTCAGAGCGGCATCGGCAGCAACGCCGGAACTGTTGAAGCCGACAACTCGTGGGGAGATACCGACTGGCCCGAATAATAAAACGTCAAAAACTGCATGAACATGAGACACATCATACTTCTTCTTGCCGCACTGACCGCCTTCTCGTGCGCCAAGGAGCCGGACGTAACGCCCGAAGCTCCCGAACAGAAGGGTACGCCCATCACCGTTACGGCCCACAATGCGGGCTACGACACCTCCAGTCCGTCGAGCCGTGCCGAGTTTGCCGGCGACAACTTCGGAGCCCTTACATGGACGGAAACGGAGCGGCTCGGCGTCTATTACCACCAGGCAACCGGCGACAACTGGGGCATTTTTGAATATGGCAGCACCACCGAGAGCGGAGGCGCCATCTTCACCACTCCCGACGGCTTTGTCTGGAACGAGAGCGCCGAGACCCACGACTTCCGCGCCTACTATCCTTACAACGAGACGTCCCACACCATCCACCAGAGCAACAACTCGGAGGCGGTGACCTTCACGCTGCCGGTCAACCAGGACGAGTTCTCCTATGCCGAAAGCCAGCTCTGCATCGCCGAGACGACCGGAGTGGCCCTCAAGGACCAAGTTCACTTCCAGCTCGAGCCGGTGCTTGCCTACCTGCAGCTGAAGCTCTACACGACGGATCAGGTGGCCGAGGGCGAGAAGATCTACCTCTCGCAGCTGAAGATGTACACCGAGGATCAGGACGGTCCCATCGCGGGCAACTACACCGTCAACATGGGCACGGGCGAGATCCTCGACGGCTCGTCGCACACGATCAACTTCCAGCTGGGCAGCAGCACTTCGAGCGGCCTCGACATCACCGGCTACACCTCGAAGGAGAACGCCTATAAGTTCTACGCCGTCATGCTGCCGGTCGATCTGAGCAACCGCCCGCTGCGTTTCCGCGGTCTGGTTACGCATGAGAAGGACAACGGCGACGGGACCAAAAGCTACTCCTCCTATTCGATGGTCGCACGCGCCAAGACCGGTACGGCCTTCAAGTCCGGCAAGGGCTATGCCATGACCATCGAGGTACAGTCCAATGATTCGATGGAATTCCCGGCCGACGCCGACTTTGCCGTCCGTCTGGGTGACCGCTGGGTCAATTTCGACACGATCTATACCAAAAACGCCAACGGGACCATCACGATCAACATGAGCGAAGAGCAGCTCACGAGCATGGGCAGCGACCTCTACTTCGCGGCCAACGCAACCAAGGACGTTCAGTTCGACAAGGACGGCGGACAGCTGGCCGTCATTGATGCACTTGTCGAAAGCATGTACGCCGCACAGGGCGGCACGGACCCCATCGACGTCGATCTCTCGAACATCAGCTTCGACGGCGAATTCGGTCTGGGAGGAATTTTCGAGGGCAACACCGCGCTGGGCAGTATCATCCTGCCCTCGGGCATGACGAAAATCAACAACCCGGGATTCACCGGCTGCACGAAGCTGGCATCGGTCACCCTGCCCGAAACGCTCGAGACCATCGGCGGCAAGGCCTTCAAGGGCTGCTCGTCACTCAAGAGCATCATCATCCCGAACAGCGTCACCACCATCTCGGACAGCGCCTTTGACAGCTGCACGGCCCTGACCTATGTGAAGCTCCCGGACGGCATCACGGCACTCGACGCCTCGACCTTCCGCGACTGCTCGGCCCTGCCCACCGTCACGATACCCGCATCCGTTGCGACCATCGACAAGACGTGCTTCCAGAATTGCACGGCGCTGGCCGAAATCACGCTGCTCAACCCCGACGCGGTTGTTAAAATCAGCGGCGACACCCTGGAGAATGTCGGCACGTCCGTAGCCGAAGGCACGACGAAGAAGCTGCGCGTACCGAAAACTCTCGCAGAGCAGTACCAAAACGACGCGAACTGGAGCAAACTGCTCGGAAACAACAACGGTTTTGTACTGGAGACCTTCTGATCCGGGAGATCCGAATCCGCATACGAAAAAACCGTCTGCCCTCCGCAGACGGTTTTTTCATGCACACGGCGAGCGCACCACCACCTCCTAAAACGGCAATCCAGAAGACACGGCTCCCCTCACCAGAACCCGGCCGCATAAAACAAGGTTCCGCCAAAACCGACAGCAGGTGGAGGGGGCTCGGCGCTCAAGAGGCGGAGGATGGCAGGAGGCGGTTCCCACGCCCAAGCGACAGTCCCAAAACAACTGGTTCACTGCACCGCCGTACCGCCGCACGAAAAAGAGGCTGCTCCCGACGGGGCAGCCTCTTTGACGGTGCAATCCGGAAACCGCCCGATCCGTTACTTGCCGAGACCCATCTTCTCGATCAGGGCGCGCGTCTCGGGCTTGTGGCCGCGGAAGGCGATGTAGAGCTTCATCGGGTGCTCCGTTCCGCCCTTCGAGAGGATGTTCTTGCGGAACGAGTCGGCCACCTCGCGGTTGAAGATACCCTTCTCCTTGAAGAGCGAGAAGGCATCGGCCTCGAGCACCTCGGCCCACTTGTAGCCGTAGTAACCCGCGGCATAGCCGCCCGAGAAGATGTGGCCGAAGGCCGGCGCCATGGCCGTGCCCGGCACGACGGGCAGCACCTGCGTCGGGGCCATCGAGGCAACCTCGAACTGCTCGACATCCCCCTCGAAGGGTTCGGTCAGCGTATGCCAGGCCATGTCGGTCATGCCGAACGAGAGCTGGCGCACGTTGGCATAGGCCGCCAGGTAGTTCTTCGCGGCAACGATCCGCTCGACGAGCTCGGCGGGAATCGGCTCGCCCGTCTCGTAATGGACGGCCCACAGGTCGAGGAACTCCTTTTCGGTGGCCCAGTTCTCCATGATCTGCGACGGCAGCTCCACGAAGTCGCGGTAGACGTTCGTTCCGTTCAGCGACTCATACTTGCCCTCGGCGAGCATGCCGTGCAGCGAGTGCCCGAACTCGTGGAGGAAGGTCTCCACCTCGTCGAAGGTCAGCAGCGAGGGGGTCTGCTCCGTGGGCTTCGTGAAGTTCATCACCAGCGACACGAGCGGGCGCGTCTCCACGCCGTCGACGGTCTTCGTGCCGCGGAACTCGGTCATCCACGCTCCGCCGCGCTTCGACTCGCGCGGGAAGAAGTCGAGGTAGAGCACCGCCATGAAGCGCCCCTTCTCGTCGGTCACCTCGTAGGCCGTCACGTCGGGATGGTAGACCTCGATCGCCGGATTGGGCGTGAAGTTCAGCCCGTAGAGCTTGTTCGCCAGCAGGAAGACCCCCTTGCGGACATTCTCCAGCTGGAAATAGGGTTTGACCGCCTCGTCGTTCAGGGCGTACTTCTCGTCCTTGTACTTCTCCGAATAGTAGGACCAGTCCCACGGCATGAGCTCGCCGCGGAAGCCCTTGGAGGCGGCGTACTCGCTCACGGTGCGGTAGTCGGCATCGGCATACTCCTTCGTCGCATCGAGCAGCTCGTCGAGGAAGGCCGTCACCGTCGGGGTATTCTCGGCCATGCGCTCCTCGAGCACGTAGTCGGCATAACACTTGTAGCCGAGCAGGTTGGCGATCTTCAGCCGCGTGTTGGCAATCTGCTTGACGATCTCCGTATTGTCGAACTCACCGCCCAGCGCCCGCGCGTTGTAGGCCTTCCAGAGGCGCTCCTTCAGGGCTCGGTTCGACGAGTAGCGCAGGAAGGGGGCATAGCTCGGCGCCTGGAGCGTCACCGTCCACCCCTTCTCGCCGCGGGCCCTGGCATCGGCGGCCATGCCCTCGCGCACGAAGGCCGGCAGCTCGGCCACGACCTTCGGATCGGTGATGTTGATCGTAAAGGCGTTCGTCGCCGAGAGGGCGTTCTGCCCGAATTGCAGCGTCAGCGCCGAGAGTTCGGTGGTGTACTTGCGGTAGAGCTCCTTGTCGGCATCCGACAGCGCCGCGCCGTTGCGGGCAAAACTCTTGTAGGTATTCTCGAGCAGCTTCCGGTCCACGGCATCCAGACCGCGGCCCGGATGTTCGTAAACCTGCTTCACGCGGGCGAAGAGCTCGGGGTTGAGCATGATGTCGTTCGACAGCTCGGTGAGCTTGGGCTGCACGCGCAGGGCGATCTGCTGCATCTCGTCCGACGTGTCGGCCTCGAGCAGGTTGAAGAAGAGGCCCGCAATGCGGTACAGCCGCGTGTCG
>OBJD01000166.1_pt1 | contig 14916 bp, 12 predicted proteins | sample 1518751 | NCBI WGS metagenome assembly OBJD01 (sample SAMEA728703, study PRJEB22492) | human gut metagenome | reverse complement strand
GCTCGCCCCTTGCCAGGCGCTCCTCGTAGCCCTCGGCGTAGAAGTAGCGCGACGAGTCGGGGGTGTGGATCTCGTCCATGAGGTAGATGACCCCGTCCCTCTTGCCGAACTCGTATTTCGTGTCCACGAGGATCAGCCCCATGCGGGCGGCGATTTCGCAGCCCCGGCGGTAGATCGCCCGCGTGTAGCGCTCCAGTTGTTCGTAGTCCTCGCGGCTCACGAGCCCCGAGGCGATGATCTGCTCCTTCGAGATGTCCTCGTCGTGGCCCGCGGCGGCCTTTGAGGTCGGGGTGATGATCGGCTCGGGGAAGCGCTGGTTCTCGACCATGCCGTCGGGCATCTCCACGCCGCAGATCGTCCGCTTGCCGGCCTTGTACTCCCGCCAGGCATGGCCCGAGAGGTAACCCCGGATGACCATCTCCACCTTGAACGGCTCGCACTTGCGGCCGACGGTGACCATCGGGTCCGGCACGGCGATCTTCCAGTTCGGAAGGATGTCGGCCGTCGCGTCGAGGAACTTGGCGGCAATCTGGTTCAGAACCTGACCCTTGTAGGGAATGCCCTCGGGCAGGACGACGTCGAAGGCCGAAATGCGGTCGGTCACCACCATGACCAGGTACTTGTCGTCGATGTCGTAAACGTCGCGGACCTTGCCGGTGTACTTGCTCTTCTGACCCTCGAAGTGAAAATCGGTGCGTGTGATAGCGTTCATTGTGTTTGCTGGTTTACTGCCTGCAAAAATAGATGTTTTTGTGCGAATAAGGAATCTTTTCGGGGATTTTTCTGCATGGCCGCCCGCCGGCAGGGCTTCGTTACGCCACCGGGGACTTTCGGCCGGGAGCCATTCTCCGGCACGCAACCCTCCAGCCGGCAACCATTTTCCGTCACGCCGCCTTGTGCCCGGGCCCCGTTCAGCTGCCGGAGGCTTTCGGTCGGAAACCATTCTCCGTTCCGGCGCCGTCCTCCGGCCGGGAGCCGCTTCCCGCGGGCGGGTCGGGAAGGGTGCCGCCGCGTCACTTCCGCTCCTTGATCCAGCCCCCGCGGTAGGCCGCCAGCAGCTGCAGCAGGTCGTCGATCTGCCGTTGCAGCTCCTTGCCGATCGTCGTGTCGCGCACGGTGATGCGGTCCGTCATCGCCTCGACGATCATCTTCGTCGAGATGATGTCCCGCCCCTCCTCGACGGCCTTGACGCTCGACTCGAAGGGTTCGTGCTGCACGAGCTGCAGCCCGTGCGAATTGAAGATCAGCGTGTAGCCCGCGATGCCCGTCTCGGACTGGTAGGCCTTCGAGAAGCCGCCGTCGATCATCAGCAGCCGTCCGCCCGCCTTGATCGGGCTCTCGCCCTTGCGCGTCTTCACGGGCACGTGTCCCGAGATGATGTGCGACCGCTCCGGGTCGAGATCGAAGGCGGCGAGAATCCGGCGGCACATCTCGGTATCCTCCATGTGCTTGTAGTAGGCCCCCTTCTCCTCGTGCTGGGCCCGCTTGTCCTCGATCAGGTAGCGCTCGAAGGTCGCCATCTTCGACTTGTCGAAGAACGGCGAGTCGGGACCGCACCACAGGTACCACATGTAGTCGAGCGCCCGCTCGCGGCTCTGCTGTCCGTTGCCGCCGAAGTAGGCCTCGCGCGCCAGCAGGTCGAGCCGGTCGAGCAGCGCACGCCCCGCGTAGGACTTGCCGTCGATCAGTACGCTCTTGAACTCGCCGTCGTCGGTCATCGGGATCGAGGCGTGGTACATCAGGTTCGAGTTGACGGCCAGGTAGATGCTTCCTTTCAGGTAGAGCAGGCGGATGTGCTTCTGCAGCTTGTAGCTGTTCAGGAACGAGGCCTGCAGCGTGCGGATCAGCCGCTCCTCGGCCGGGGTCAGCGCGTAGGGGTTTGCCGGGTCGACCGTCGGGAAGTCCGCGTCGCGAAGCGGGTACTCCTCGCCGTCGAGCCGGATGGTGCCCCGCTTGTAGTCGATCTGCTCGAGCAGCAGCCGCGACGACATGCCGTATTCCGGATGGCGCTTGATGAGCTGCCCCTCGATCTTGAACTGCAACACCGTAATGGCCTTGTGCATCTGGCTCGTCAGCAGCGTGTCGCGCTCGTTGCCTCCGGTGTCGGGCATCGACTTGGGCTTGTAGGGCGCGCAGGGGGTGTTGTAGTACTCCATGGCGAAGCGGGCCAGCGGCAGCAGGTTGATGCCGTAGCCGTCCTCCAGCACGTCGAGGTTGTCGTAGCGCGCCGACAGGCGGATGACGTTGGCGATCGAGGCCGTGTTGCCGGCCGCGGCACCCATCCAGAGGATGTCGTGGTTGCCCCACTGGATGTCGTAGCGGTCGTATTGCGCCAGCGTGTCGAGGATGATGTGCGGCCCGGGCCCGCGGTCGAAGATGTCGCCGATGATGTGCAGGCGGTCGATCGTCAGTCGCTGGATCACGTTGCTCATGGCGATGATGAAGGCGTCGGCCCGGCCGATCGCGATGATCGAGTTCAGGATGCCGTTGAAGTAGTTCTGCTTGGAGGAGCCCGGCGAATCCGACTCGTGGAGCAGCTCCTGGATCACGTAAGAGAAGTCGGACGGCAGCATCTTGCGCACCTTCGAGCGGGTGTACTTCACCGAGACGGCGCGGCATACCTCCGTGAGCTGGTTGAGCGTCACCTTGTACCAGTCGTTCAGGTCGGCTTCACGCGCCTTGATGAGCCGGAGCTTCTCTTCCGGATAGTAGATCAGCGTGCACAGCTCGCTCATCTCCGACTCGCGCAGCGTGTTGTTGAACACCTCGTGCACCTTCTGCCGGATGACCCCCGAGGCGTTCTTCAGCACGTGGCGGAAGGATTCGTACTCCCCGTGGAGGTCCGTCAGGAAGTGTTCGGTCCCCTTCGGGAGGTTCAGGATGGCTTCCAGGTTGATGATCTCGGTGCTTGCATCGGCAATGGTCGGGAACTTCTCGGACAGCAGCCCGAGATACTTCAGGTCGGCGGCGGTGTAGGCCGCATCTGCGGAGGTGCTCATGGACGGTCGCTCAAATTTTTTTACTAAAGTAACGGATATTTCCCAAAGCGCCAAACATTTCCGCCAAAACCCGCGACGCGGGAGCTGTGCCGTGTGCCGGGCGGACGAGGCAAAACCGATGATGGGACGGGTGGATGTCGGGAAGGTGCGGAGGCAATCGAGAGCGGCTTTTGTGAAGGCGACAACTGATTTTGCCACTTCTTTCGTGGTCCTATTCTTTCTGGAATAGGTAAGGGAGCCCGTTAGGCCTCCGATTTCGGGAGCTCCTCTCTCCAGGGGCATCCGGAATCGGATCTTTTTTATCTCTTGTTCCGGTGCTTTTTCAAGACCTCTTCTCTGGACTCGAAGTGTTGTTTGCCCGACAAGGCCCGTTCTTCGGCTTTGCGCTGTCGGATGCGTCCGACCCAATCCGGTGCTATTTCAATCAAGACAATCCACGCAACCTGCATGAAGCAGTACAGCAGCGTTTGCGTGGAAAACGAATAGTGCATTTCGGCCGGGAACAGTCCGTTGTAGGTTGCCAAAGGGACGAATGCGTTGACGATCAGCATCAAGGCCTCCGTTTCCCGTTGCCGGCGCGTATATCCGAGGTGTTTCCAGGCGATCAGAATTAAAAGCATGTTGACTCCGAGCAATGTCCAAACGATTGGCCACGGTTTGATAATTGCTGCTTCCGGTTGCGAATTCGTGATGAACCAGGCCGGAATAACCGGAGCCAGTCCGTTGATCAGCAGCGTGAAAACCTTGAAAGCCATCGTGAAGCCTATTTGCTCTTGAATCCAAATATAAGAAAATATCTCGAAATTCCCGATTATTTACGAGAATTGTTATTTGAGCATAATTCATTGTACCGGCGAAATTGTGGACGGGAACGACATCGACCGTTGCCCGCTGTGCGGCGTTGCACTCAATGAGGAGGGTGTATATCCGAAGTGCGGGTACCGCAAGAAGAAGTAGCCGTCACACTCTGTGGATAGGGTAGTCGGGTCCCGAAAATCGAGATCCGACTATTTTATTCTGTTGGAAACTTCCAGAAGAATATGATATATTTTGCGCAATATAGATTGTTGTTCGAAAATACACCTATCAATGTAATGTCCGATTGCCTTATCCCAGTTTGGTTTGCAATTCAGGCTTCGAGTTGTATCGGTATCAAAGATGATGTGTGTAATCATCCACAAACAGAGTTGGCTTCGTTTTTTACGACTGATTTTGCCCTGCGGGCATATCATAGCCATCTCCCATTTGAGAAGAGTCGAACCCTGCCGATTTTAATCTTTGTTTGCAGGTTGGGGCTATTTGCCGATGCATCATCATATTCTCATTGATTATCAATGGTTTACAGCTTAAAAGGTAGACTGCTCAAAAATTTACTTGTTTTTTTGCGAAAAATCGAAGATTTAACGTTTTTTTTCATCGACTCTCTCCGAACAGAGGGGAAAAAGGCAAAAACAGCCTTTTTGGGTCCAGACAGACTCCGTCTGCAAAGATAGAGCATGTCGGGGTTTATTTCGCCAAAACGGGCTGTAAAATCGAGGTTGGATTCACGGATATTTTCGGATTCCGAGTAAGGTATTTTGTGCTTGATCGGAGTGGCCGTTGGGGACGGTTCTTCACATCCGGATTGCTTATAAGATTTGCAGCCAAAAGAAAAATGGCTGAAACCATTTTCATGGCGCAGCCATCTCATTTCTTCCCTTATTTTGACTTTACTTTAATGAACGTATATATGAATACGAGGATAAAGTAAAGTTGATGATTTGATGGGAAAAGTGTAGATTTTAAGCCTCAATTTTGATGGAAAAGTGTATAACAGGAGTCGGATTCGTTGGAAAAAGTGTGACGAATTCGATTTATTCGCTTGAAAAAGTGTATAACCACTAAATATCACATCTTCTATTCTTGAGATTTTTACCTATAACATATCATTAAATAGATCAAAAGTAGTATATTTGCATATTATATGATATGTTGAATATGGCGAAGAATACAATGGGCACCAAGTTGCCAAGAAAACTGGAGCAGAAGATGCAGATAGTGGGTGAGCAAATCAAACTGGCTAGACTGCGTAGGAATCTCAGCATGGCTCAGGTTGCCGAACGCGCAACCTGCTCACCGCTTACGGTTGGCCGAATAGAAAAGGGTGCACCGACAGTGTCTATCGGCATTTATCTCAGAGTTCTCTATGCGCTTCAACTGGATGATGATATACTTCTTCTTGCCAAAGAAGACGCAATGGGAAAGGCTTTGCAGGATTTAAGTTTGAAAAAGCGAGAGAGAGCATCAAAAAAAGAATAAACCATGAAACGACTATATGTGTTTGCTGACTTTGATTGGCTTAAAGAACCAAGGCTGATTGGAGAACTGAGCTATGAATCACTTCGTGGCTCGGATAGTTATGGATTTTGCTATAGTGATGACTGGCTAAGAGACTATGGCAACTTGTTTCTTAGTGATGACTTGAGCAACTATCCAGGACAGCAATATACAGCTCCGGGCAAGGATATTTTCGGATGTTTTTCTGATGCCCTCCCAGACCGATGGGGACGCACATTGATAAATCGCAGAGAACAGATTCTGGCGAAAGAGGAGAAACGTCCTATACGCCGTCTTTCATCATTTGACTATCTTGTCGGAATCGAAGACTACTCCCGCATGGGTGGTTTCTGTTTTAAGGAATCCTTGGAAGGAGAATATATCAATGCAAGTGAATCTCTACGGATACCACCGTTAACCGATATCCGTGAACTGATTGCTGCCAGTTCTGAGATCGAAAAAAGTGAAGAGGAGAATCACCTGCCTGAAAGACGCTGGATCGAGCAGCTTGTACAACCGGGTTCATCCCTTGGCGGGGCGCGTCCAAAGGCAAGCGTAATTGACGAGAACAAGATCCTGCATATAGCAAAGTTTCCGTCCCGCAAAGATGATTATGATACTGGGCTTTGGGAACATTTCTCACACCTATTGGCAAAGAGGGCCGGCATACACGCCGCAGAGACAAGAGTAATCTTCACAAACGACAAATACCATACATTGCTTTCCCGACGATTTGACAGGACGGAAGACGGTAAACGCATACATTTTGCTTCAGCTATGACTCTTTTGGGCTTGAATGATGGTGACAATGCCAATACCGGCCATGGCTATCTGGATATTGTTGATTTCATACTTCAGAACTGTACCAACGTAGAGGATAATCTGCAAGAACTGTATCGCAGAGTTGCATTCAATATCTGCATTGGGAATACGGATGACCATTTCCGTAATCACGGTTTCCTTTTGACAGCCAAGGGGTGGACTTTGGCTCCAGCTTACGATATGAATCCAACGCTGAATGAGTATCAGAGTCTGTTAATCAACAGCTATACCAATAAATCGGATTTGAATGAATTGCTGATCTCCTGCGAGGAATATATGCTACAGAAGCATATTGCTCAGCAAATCATCGGCGAGGTGCTTGTTGCAGTCAGAGACTGGAAAATACTGGCCACCCGACTGGGTATTGCAAAAGGCGAACAGGAACGCTTCTCAGCTACTTTTGAATGACAAATGAGATTATATTGATAAATAAAAACTTTAAACAGCTGTAAGATGGCAATCAATAGTTTTAAAATAATAGGTATAAAAGCGGTTCATCCACATCTGAATGAATTTCCTGATAATAATCCTAAGCATTATGAGAATGAATATCGATATTTTATTATTCCCAATAGTGGGATAGCAGATAATAGTATTTTCCCTACTATACCATGGGCCGATATGATTGTAGAGGTTAAAGTAGATAAGAAATGTTCTGATATAGAAATTGAGATCTTGTCTAAATATCTTAATGATAGCGGTATAAAACTCGAACCTACAAGATTTGATCTATATTCAAATCCAGATGATAGAATAACTATAGGAAAAGAAGAGGATTAAAGCTATATGTTTTTATCTGATTTTATTCTGCACTCCGATTCGGTATATGATATTTTACGCCCAACGGTTAATATTTCCAAGTCTCAGAAGGCGTGAGCAAAAACACGCTTAATGAATGTGGCAGTGTGGATACGCCTTTTGCCAAAAGTTTCGCCGATATTCTAATCAAAGTGCATAATACCAATGCTTTTAAGTCGTGAATTCACCTTTACAAGCGATATCTTTTGTATGGTATCGCCTGAACTATACTCTGCAATGTATGCACATAGACGGTTAAGTTCTTTTTCTCTCATATGGGCGAGACATAGTCCCAAAAAGTGTATCTAAAGTTGGATAATAAAAAAACTATAGCTTTATTATACTTATACATTTTCCATCTCCTCCACATATCTAACGTAAAACCTGGACTATTAGCGGTCGCACGAGGCGGCCGCTTTTTGTGTGCTTTTTTCATGACTTTATCGTCTTAATCCTGTTCTTGGTTTCTTGCCCAATAGGAGGGTTGCAGCACGGGCACAGCGGCGGGCCCATTGCAGGTCGTCATCGTCCTTGTCCCGCCACGGAAGATCGCTTTGCGAACCTCCGCCACCACCTCCGGCAGATACGGCGGGTGTCTCAAGCATCCCGACAAAGAGTGCTACGGCTATGTCTGTCAGCTCACTGCTGTTGGCAACCTTCCGGTAGTCGAATTCTTCGTTGAAATAGTCAAGTACCCGCTCCGGAATATAGAAACGCTGTTCCATTCCGCCATGGGAAGAAAGCGTGTAGGACCCCGAGCCGGAACGATAGTGAGTATAGTCCATATCTGCTGTCGGTCTTTTAACAGGTTCCGGCCTATGGATTTGAGAGGTATTGACCTGAGCGGCAAGCCTCTCCCGGTAGTGGAGCTTTTGCCACGTACGGGGAAGTTTCGAAATCATCAGGTTACGGGCCACTCCCAGTTCGGAAGCCTTGTATTTGGTATTTCCTTTAAGGATCGCATATCCTCGGAGAACATCTTTCTTATCTTTCCGTTCATATACAGAATAGCCTCTCCGGGCAAGTGCCTTCTTGTATTCTTCCCATGACCACGATGGCATGATTCTCAATACCTCCATGCACTCTCTGCTTACCTCCGGAATGTTGCGACTTCGGATTTCTTCCGCAGTCTTCCAGCCACGTTTCACTGCAACTCGCTCGGCTGCACGTTGTGCCCGAAGATGAATGTTATGGTCATTGTTGATGTTCCCGTTTTCATCAAAACGGCAAATTGCAGCATGGAGATGGGGAACTTTACCTTTGGATTCCATGTGCAGGTAAACCGTGTATTTGCTGTTTGCCAGATTGGTCTGGCAGGAACGGACTTTCCCGTCCTTGCCGGTAATCGTTTGTTTATCGAACTCTTCGGCGAACTCGTGCCAGAGCTTTTGCCAGTCCTCAATGTCATAGAAACTGGTATGCTCAGGCGATGGACTCAACTCTATTCTGATTATGGAATTCTTTATCGGCCGATGCTGGGAAAGGGTCAACTGCATGGAGTTCCATATTCCCATAGCGTCCAGATCAGGGGGCAGCAGATTGTCCAATACCCGATATATTTTTTCCGGATGCTTCTTGTATTTTGATTCGCCAGTAATATAACGAAGGTCATTGATACCGTAAGATATGGCTTTGGCTTTTGCAATCATTTTTCTTCTTCGGGTTTGGGGGTTGACGGGACTCGGTTCTGCTCCCGGACGGCCGTCAGGAAGTCGCAGACCGCCTCGGCGATGGGGCGGAGCTTATGGAACCATCCGGCCATGAAGGGGATCTGGTTGAACAGGGTGAGCCGTTGGCTTGTGGACATTCCTTGAAGCGCCGAGGTGTACCTAATCAGGTCGGAGCGACAACCGTCCAGTTCCTGCAACAGGGCTGCCTCCTCACGGGTGAGCCTTGCCCGGGGTGTGTAGCCGTATGCCCGGGCCAGCAGATAGTTGCTCACGGTCATGCCGCACTGTTGGGCCCGTGCTCGGATCTCTTCTTTCTGCTGGGGCGTTACCTTGGCCCCGATGAATACCGTTCTCTTCGCGTTGGAAGCATTGTTTTGTTCTATCGTTTCGTGTTCCATGAAAGTCATCTGTTATAATGGATGAAAAGGTGCGAGCCTGCGAGCAGCGTACCGGCAACAAACGGAAGCCGGCAGGAGCGCCAATGTACAACCGCAACGGAGTGAGGTTATACTTTGGCATATCTCGCAACACTTCGTGTCGGGCTTTGGACAGCGCCCTGCACCGGATATACAAGGATGATTGGCAACTGTATCGGCAGCGGAAGATGGCGCCTTTCCGATTCACTGAAACAGAGGGAGTGGGAAAACAGCCCCTGTGCTCCGGCAGTTCTGCTTTATTCTATATATACACCCTGGCAATAAAGTAAAGTCTGAATCAAATCCGGAGGTCGGGGTTGAGCCGGTAGGCGTTGTCTTCCCGTATGACCATCTGCTGCTCTCGGAGGAAAGCTGCAACCTTGGTTGCATGGTTGCCCCCGAACTTTACGCCCTGCAGCTCATAGCCCTCTTTCAGCCGTTCTTGGTACTCTCGGTAGCTGCCGATGCTGCCCTCCGCAAAAACGGCATCCAACGCCGCGCGGTGTACATCCTCGGGAATGTCGCGTGCCGGGTCGAACGGCCCCTTGGCCGGACGCCCCGCGCCCCGTTTCCGCGGTTGGTAGGGCTCCACCAGCTCGGGCAGCGTCTCGCTGTTGATGCGGAAAGCGAAGGGCTCGAACTCACGGTCGCGGATATGGATGGCCTCCACCACGCTGATCGACCGCTCCTCCTTGTCCACTTCAATCTGCATGACGGTCTCGGCCTTGTTGTTGAGTTCCGTGCCGATGTGACCACGCGCATGTTCATCATTCTTGTTCTGATGCAGGACAGTATGGATATGGATTTGTTTGTCGTCCGTCCACTGCATGAATTTCGAGATAACTTCGGTAGATTCACTGGATGAATTGATGTCGTAAAGGAAATCACGGATGCCATCTATAATGACCAGACCCAAATCAGGTGTGGTGCCGATAGCTTCTTCGACTATCAACAGGCGCACTCTTGGTGCAAACTTGCGCAGAGACAGCATAATCAGATTTTCCGGCACCTTGTCATCCGGCATTTCCGCCAGACGCAGGATGCGTTTCAGTACCTGTTGACAATGATGGCGTCCCTGCTCCGTGTCGATATACAGAATCTTCCTCTTGTTCTCGGGGAACATGGAACGGTAACGAAGAACAGTGCGGCCACTCAATGCTGATGCGGCAATGGCCGAAACGTTGAAAGTCTTCTTGCTTTTGGCTTTCCCGATGGAAGCGCTGAAATTCCCCAATGTGCCTATAACAGCATCATCCACCATCAACACCGCTGGCGCCTCTTCATAGTTATTCGTGACGCTCACGGCTGCTTCCTCTATAAAAACTGCCAGTTCCTCACGTGAAGGTATCGTTTCGTCCGTCTTCTCCATCATTACCAGTTTTTAAGGTTAGGTTTACGGCGATGGGAAGCGAGCATGGCTTCGTTCTCTTCCTCGAAAGTTTGCGGAGCCGGATTCTTTCGGGAGGATTCCAGCCATTTGTCCAGTTCATCCCGGTAGATGTATAGATGTTTCCCTTGCTTGATGACTGGAATATCATCTTTTTTGACCTTGTAATAAAAGGTCGATAACGGCATTTTGAGATAGGCGCAAGCTTCCTGCACGGTCATGGGGACGTGCGTGTTTTCTTTGGCTTCATGCTGCTTGGACAGTTTTTCAGTCAGCAGATTTTCCATGCTTGCAATCCGGTCGCAAAGTTCACCGACTACTGCCGGCAAGTCATTGAATGTAAGTTGGTCTGTTTTCATATTATAACTTTTTAATCGTTTAACATGCTGCGAACCAACCCAATGAAGTTTTGCAGAACAATACAGACCGGATTAATTATTTCATCTGCATACGTTTTTTGTTACGACTCATCGTTATCTGTTTCCAAATGGAAGCGATAGTCTCCCTTTTCAGGTACATCAATTGGAATCTGACTAGCTACCTGATCCCGCAAATTAAGTCTGAGATATTCATGACTCGCGTTTTCAAGTTCGTATGGGAATGATTCTTTGATAAAGACGGCTCTTTTCGCCAATGGTACTCTCAATCGTTCACCTACATTCCACGCCAGATGACGAAGTCCCGGTGACCGTAGCGGATTGTCAATATTGGAACGAATCGGTTTATAGAGCTCCGGCTGATCGCAAGCCATATACTCAATGTTGGAAATGAGAGTCGCTATAGCCTCTTTGGAGAGATAGGGGGCTGTCTTGATGGTTACATATTCCCGAATCGCATCCATAACCTTTACTTGCCTTTTCAATTCTTTCTCTTTGAGTTCTTCCAGAATGGAATCATACTTTTCCAAATGAGATTCATTGGAACAATCGGGGACGACAGGCTCTTGACTTGACTGTGGGGATGGAGCATACTCCTGTTCAGAAGAATCCGCCGGTTGTTCAGTAGGGAGTGTTTCGGCAATACAAACAGGCTCTGTAGTGCTCTCTGATTCTATAACAGGAGAGGATTGTTCACCAAAAGAGAAGTGGATAGGATTTTTCGTCAGCCAATTATAGAAAAATTTCTGCAGGACTCCACACAATATGATGGACATCGCCAGTCCGAGAATTACAGGAGTTGTTATACGCATGATGTTGATGTCATGGCAAAGGGTAAAATAAGTGGCTATGGCTGCAAAAATGATAACGGATAGCGCAAGGATAAAACTTATTTTCTTAGTTCGGATTTGTTCTGTATTTGTCATCTTCTATCACTATTTGGAATTACTGTACGCCAAAGTTATGTGCGTTATTCCAGATACTGATAAATAATGAGTTATAATCGTCCGATTTTACACAAAAATTACGGATATAGTCCGATTTTTCGCTCAAAATCAAACTATATCCGCTAAAACAGGTGGTCAAAATGCCTGTCAGTCTTTCCGTGTCAAGGAGATTCTCTTGCTGGCTTCACGCTTGTTGCTGTCCACTACTTTCATGTACCTTTGGGTTGTGGTTATACTCTTGTGAGCCATCATGCTTTGTATGGTACGGATGTCCGTTCCGGCAGCAGCTTGCAGCGTAGCGAATGTTCTACGATAGGAGTGGAATGTAATCTTCTTGGTGATTCCAGCCGAACGAATCCACCCTTTCATGTAAGTCTGGGTCCAGCTGCGCTGTAATCCCTTGAATACCATTCCCCGCTTGTCGGGGCTGTAGCCGATCAGGTCCAGTGCTTCCTCGCTGATGGGGATGATGTCCTCGGAGCGGTTCTTCTTGGTGATGATGTGTACGCACTTGCCACCGGCCGAATAGTCCACGATGTCCTCCCAACAAAGGGCGAGGACGTCGCTGATACGCAGGCTGGTCATGCACGAGAAGAGGGATGCCGTCTTCAGCACGGGCTTCTTGCAAGGTGTCTCGGCCAGCTTGTAGAGTTCTTCCACTGAAAGATAATCCTTGACTACATCCTCGGTCTCGATCTTTTCGAGGAAGTCATTGACGTTGTTGCGGATCAGCCCGTTACGGTAGAGGATTTTCAGAAGTCCTCTGAATGTGGACCAATATCCCGATGCGGAGTTTCGTGTGATATTTCCGTTACGCTTGAGTTTCTTTGCCGTCAACAGGTACTCACGGAACTTGTTGCAGAGATCAATGTCGAGCTCCTCAAAAGTACATTTCCCATGCACGAAGTTGCTGAAATGGAGATAGACAAATTCCCACTTTGGGTCATGTTTACGGAGCTGATTACGGAAATACTCCAGGAAATCAGCCTTGAGTTTGTACTTGTCGAAGAAATCATACCGTTCATTCACTACCGACTCGAACCTGCGACAACGGATGGCTTCAGCCTTCTCGGCCATTACCTCGTTGAAGTCCTGTTCCCGCTTGTTCTTCGGATTGGCATATATATAAATGCCAAGCGATTCATGACGGATAACTTTCATTGTTTCCTTGTCTCTATACCCAGGATAATAATCCAGATAAAACGACAGCATCCTGTTTTTCAAAGGACGTGTTCTTAATGTTACGGTTTTACAATCGTTCATAATGTTATATTTTTTATGGTTGTTATTAATTCGCTGGCAAATCACTGTAATGTAACCATGCAGACCACCTTCAGTGAAGATTAATTTTGGAATAATTTACGGTAGCCTATAATCAGGTTACTTACGGACACCCATCACCCGGTCAAAATCCACTTTCAGGAAGCGGACGAAGCGTCCGTTCTTCTCTCTGGGAATCTGGTGGAACTGCAGAATATTATAAACCGAGTCACGGGAAAGTTTGAATTTTTCCATTGCCTCCTTGACGGTGTAGTATTCGGCCTTGCTCTCTTCCGCAGAGTTTTTCGAGAGGTCGAAGTGGAGTTTGGAATAAAAAATCTGCCCGTGTTCTTTCTTTGAAGGAATGTTGTTACGGTAGACATGCGAACGGATGGCGACACGAGTCATGCCGTACTTCTCCTGAATATCTTCGGGAGTGTACCATTCCGTCAGGTCGGAGTCCACTTCATATTTGGCAAAGGCAGCATCGATATGTTTCTTGCTGTAATAGTTGAACTGGCGGATTCTCACTTTCGGAACCTTGTGCTGTCGTGTATAAGTCCATACCCATTTGGCATTGACTTTATATTTCTGTGCAATCTCCTCGGCGGTGTAATGCTCGGTAATGTCAAAGTTCTCTTTGGGCATGATGCGTTCGTAAGGCTTGGTCTTCATCATCAGCTCGATGTCCGCACGACGGATGAGCGACTTTTTCCCACTCAGACGGGATGCCCGCAGTTTGGATTCCTTGACTAGTTTATAGATGTATTGCCGGGTAACACCCATCAGCTTTGCAGCTTGGGCAAAAGAGAAGAAATCCTGCCCCTCGGCTGCTTGTCGAGGTTGCAATAATTCCTGTGAACGCTTCAACTGTCGCTTACGTTCCCTGATGCGTTCCTTGTAGCCAAGATTGGAACACTGATGGCTACAATAACAGGTTGTTGTCTTTTGAGCTATAAATGGCTTTCCGCACCATTGACAAATCTTTCTTATTTCCATATTTTCCTCCTTTACATTGGGGATAATTTCTCCTTATTTCTCCCGAATTTTGTCAACACACGTAAACCATTGTCAACACACGTCAACTACTGCGTTACTGTGACATTTGGGTAAACCATGAATTTCTGTCACGGTAGAAATACGTATGAAAAATATGGATAAAAACCGTTACTTCCAAATACGGTCTGGAAAGTACATAAAAACAAAAGTCGCTGATATACAGCGACTTTATTCTAAATGGTTATGATTGGTTACGGTTGTTTAGAAGCCGTCATTTGCCGATGCAAAACTTCGAGAAGATGTTTTGCAGGACCTCGTCGGGGGTGATTTGGCCGCGGCCCGTGATCGTGCCGATATGGCCGATCACCTGGCGGATCTCCTCGCTCAGAAGGTCTGTCGGGAGCCTCTCGTGCAGCCCCTCGAGTGCTCGCAGCAGGGCGTCGTGCGCCTCAGTCAGCGCCTCGGCGTGGCGGCTGTTCGAGACGACGGTGTCGCCGTGGTAGAGCGCCTGCGTGTCGACCGCGGCGCGCAGCGCGCGGCGCAGGGTGTCGAGCCCCTCGCCAGTTTTTGCCGAGAGACCCAATACGCCCTCCGGAAGTGTCCGGCCGGGGCAGCGGTCGAGTTTGTTCATGACGGTCAGCAGGCGCTGGTCCTGCCGCACCTCGAAGTTGGGTGCCGGGATCGTGTCGCCCGCTTGCGTGGCGTCGAGCAGTCGGATGATGATCTGCGCCCGGGCGATGCTCGACAGCGTGCGTTCGATGCCCATGCGTTCGAGCCGGTCCTCCGTCGTGCGGATGCCCGCCGTGTCGAGGAACCGGAACTCCACGCCGTCGATGTTGGTGCGCTCCTCGATGACGTCGCGCGTCGTGCCCGCGATGTCGGAGACCAGGGCCCGTTCCTCGTTGAGCAGGCGGTTCAGCAGGGT
>OBJD01000151.1_pt1 | contig 15384 bp, 10 predicted proteins | sample 1518751 | NCBI WGS metagenome assembly OBJD01 (sample SAMEA728703, study PRJEB22492) | human gut metagenome | reverse complement strand
GCGGTCGTGGCGCTGCTCGCCGTGCCCCGCATCGGCGGGGCCGACGCCCGCTGGATGAACGGAATCTACGACACGCTCTGCGCCGTCGCGGCCTTCCCGCTGCTGGTGTGGATCGGCGCCTCGGGCCAAACGACCGACCGCTTCACGGGGGCGCTGTGCCGCTTCCTAGGTGCAATCTCCTACCCGCTCTACATCGTCCACTACCCCTTCATCTACCTCTACTACGGATGGGTGAAGCGCGAACAGCTCACCTTCGGCGAGTCGCTGCCCGGAGCCGCGGCGCTCGTCGCGGGGTGCCTGCTGCTGGCATGGGTCAGCCTGAAATACTACGACATACCGATCCGCAAACGGCTCACGGAGCGCCTACTCGGGCGTCCCGCCCGGCCGGCGGGTCCGAACCATACGACACCATGAAGATCATCTGCATCGCCCGCAACTATGCGGCGCACGCCGAAGAGCTGCACCGCGCCGTCGGCGGCGGCACCGCCCGCCCGGCCGAGCCGGTCTGGTTCCTGAAGCCCGACACGGCGCTGCTGCGCAACAACGACCCCTTCTACATTCCCGCCTTCTCGCAGCAGGTGGACTACGAGTGCGAGCTGGTCGTGCGCATCAACCGCGTGGGCCGCGCCATCTCCGAGCGCTTCGCCCACCGCTACTACGACGAGGTGGGACTTGGCATCGACTTCACGGCCCGCGACCTCCAGCGGCAGGCCATCGTCGAGGGGCTGCCGTGGGAGCGCAGCAAGGCCTTCGACCACTCGGCGGCCCTCTCGCCCGTGTTCACCCCGTTATCGGAGCTGGGCGGCGACATCCGCCGCCTGCACTTCACGCTGGAGGTCAACGGCCAGGTGCGCCAGCACGGCGACACGTCCGAGATGCTCTTCGACGTCGACCGGCTGATTGCCGCCGTGTCGCAGCAGATGACCCTGCGCATGGGCGACCTGCTCTACACCGGCACCCCGGCCGGGGTCGGGCCCGTTCGTGCGGGCGACAACCTCCGCGCCACGCTCGAGGGGCGCGAACTGCTCAATTTCGACATCCGCTAACATCCGCACACCATGCTGCTGCACGAAAAACTCCGCTCCCGCCGCCTGCTGCTCGCCTCGCAGTCCCCGCGCCGCCGGGAGCTCATGACCGCCTGCGGCCTGCCCTACACCCTTGCCCCGAAATACGACTGCGAAGAGCACTACCCCGCGGCACTGCCCGCCCGCGAGGTACCGGTCTTCCTCTCGCGCCTCAAGAGCGAGGCCTACCCCGCGCCGCTCGCCGCCGGGGAGATCCTGCTCACGGCCGACACGGGGGCCCTCCCCCGCGCCCGCGTGCTGGGCAAGCCTGCCGGACGCGACGAGGCACTGGCGATGCTCCGCGCCCTCTCGGGCCACCGCCACACGGTCGTCTCGGGCGTCACGCTCCGCACCGCCGCCCGCATGCACACCTTCGCCGTCGAGACCGACGTCTGGTTCCGCCCCCTGACCGACGAGGAGACCGTCTACTATGTCGACACGTTCCGTCCCTTCGACAAGGCCGGCGCCTACGGCATTCAGGAGTGGATCGGCTACGCCGCGATCGAGCGCATCGACGGCTCGTTCTACAACGTCATGGGGCTGCCCGTACAGCGGCTCTACACCGAACTGGATAAATTCATCGACCTGTTATAATCCTATGAAAAGAACCTTGCTGACACTGCTGGCGGCGCTGACGCTGCTGCCCGCCCTCGCCGACGAGGGCATGTGGCTCCCGAGCCTCATCTCGACGCGCATCAACGACATGCGCGCCAAAGGATTCCGCCTCACGGCCGAAGAGATCTACTCGATCAACCGCGCCTCGATGAAGGATGCCGTCGTGCTCTTCGACGGCGGCTGCACGGGCGAGCTGATCTCGGCCGAAGGGCTGCTGCTGACCAACCACCACTGCGGCTACGACGCCATCCAGGCCCACTCGTCCGTCGAGCACGACTACCTGACCTACGGATTCTGGGCCCGCACGCGCGCCGAGGAGCTGCCCAACGAAAAGCTGAACGTGAAGTTCCTCGTCAGGATGGAGGAGATCACCGACCGCCTCGCGGCGGGCGAGACGGCCGCGGAGATCATCCGCGCGGCCGAGGTCGAAGGGACGGGCTACCGGGCCTCGGTCGAACAGATGTACTACGGCAACCAGCAGTTCCTGTTCGTCTACGAGCAGTTCGACGACGTGCGCCTCGTGGCGGCGCCGCCCTCGTCGATCGGCAAGTTCGGCGGCGACACCGACAACTGGATCTGGCCGCGCCATACGGGCGACTTCTCCCTCTTCCGCATCTACGCCTCGAAGGATAACAAACCGGCGGCCTACTCGCCCGACAACGTCCCCTACCGGCCGAAAAAGCACTTCACGATCTCGACGAAGGGGGTGCACGAGGGTGACTTCACGATGATCTACGGCTTCCCGGGCAACACGCAGGAGTACATCCTCTCGGATGCCGTGGCCTACATTGCCGAGCGCTCCGACCCGGCGAAGATCGCCATCCGCGACGGACGCCTCGCAATCATCGCCGCCGCCCAGGCGAGCGACCCCGCGCTGCGCATCCACTAGCCGGCAAACCACGCCGCCATCGCCAATGCCTGGAAGAAGTGGCAGGGCGAGGTGCTGGGCCTCACGCGCCGCGGCACCGTGGCCTCGAAGCGCGACTACGAGGAGCGCTTCGCCGCATGGGCCGCGGACAAACCCGCCTACCGCTACGTCGTGCGCGACCTCAAGGCCGAATACGCCCGCGTTACGGAGCCCTACTTCGCCCGCGAGATCACGCTGGAGACGCTGCGCTCGCTGCCGGCGAAATATTCGGATGCGGAGCGCGCCGCGGAGCTCTTCGCACGGTGCGAGCCGACCGAACGAGCCCTCTACCGCTACCTCTTCGGTCAGTACGCCGAGCGCTGCCCGGCACAGTACCAGGTGCCGGAGTTCCTCGACGGCGTGGCGGCGGCCGGCTCCGTCGAAGCCTTTGCCGACCAGGTCTTCGACGAGGTCTGGCAGGGCGGCGCAACACCCCTCTCGGACTCGCTGCGCGCCGGCGTCACGCGCATGACGAAACACATCGGCTGGCTGCTCGGCACCGACGCCCTGCGCAACCTCAACAGCCGGCGCCTGAACGAACTCTATACGGTCTACATCCGCGGGCTGCGCGAATGGGACACCACGCGGGCCTTCTACCCCGACGCCAACCTCACGCTGCGCGTGGCCTACGGCTCCGTCGCCGGCTATGAGTACGCCGACGGCGAGTACCACACGCCGCAGACGACCCTCGACGGCATCATCGCCAAGGACAACCCCGAAATCTACGACTACGACATTCCGCAGCGGCTGCGCGACCTCTACGCGACGAAGGATTACGGACGCTGGGGCGTCGAGATCGACGGCCGCCGCACGGTGCCGGTCTGCTTCCTGGCGACGAACCACACGACGGGCGGCAACTCCGGATCGCCGGTGCTGAACGCCCGCGGCGAGCTCATCGGCCTAAACTTCGACCGCACGTGGCGCTCGACGATGAGCGACATTGCCTTCGACCCGACGATCTGCCGCAACATCGCCGTGGACATCCGCTACGTGCTGTTCGTCATCGACCGCGTCGGCGATGCCGGGGAGCTCATCCGGGAGATGACGCTCCGCTGACACGCCGCCCCGCCCGATGCGGGCGGAGAGCAGCCAGGCGGGCCGAACGGCCTTTCCGACCGATACGACGGGACCCTTTGCGGGGTCCCGTCGCTGTTTCGGTGCTATTTTTTCGGGATTTTGTCAGAAAAATTTTGCGAATCACAAAATAGTATCTATATTTGCACACCCGAATTACAAATCGGCCATAGAGGCCCAGGTGGTGAAATTGGTAGACACGCTACTTTGAGGGGGTAGTGAACAATTGCGTTCGTGCAAGTTCGAGTCTTGTCCTGGGCACCAGAAACCGCGTTAGAGGAAACTCTGACGCGGTTTTTTATTGTTCCCATCCGCGACGGAAACGGTCCGGACACGAAAAACCGGCTGCCGGAACGCACGGGTACTCCGACAACCGGATTAAGGAAAAGAGAATGAAAAAACCGGTGTGCGGACCGGCCCCCCGGCCTCCGCACACCGGATGCCGTTATTCGACCACCTCCGCGTCGACGAATCCGTCTCCGCCCGACCGGCGGAGCTCCCTGTTGATCCGACGCCAGACAAACGCCAGCACAATCCGGAAAATTCCGTAAAGGATAAAGGCCGTGCCGATGCAGGCAAGGATAAAGATTCCTCCGTAAAGAGGCGCAGCCAGAAAAACAAACGAACAGATCAGGCTCAGGATATTGCAGGCAAGCAGCCAGCCCCATCCCGTTCCGCGGAACGGCGCCAGTGCGCACGATTCGCAGATGCCGAGCACGGACTGGAACAGCATCCAGAACCCGACGACATAGATCAGCAGCGCCGTAACCGGCGGCAGGGGCAGCAGCATCAGCCACACGCCAAGCAGCACCTCGATCAGTCCCCGGGCCAGGCTCCAACCCCACGTATCGTTCCAGTTGCGGTTCGCCACGGCCCACGCGATGTTGAAAATACCACCGACAACCAGCACCGAGATAAAGAAGACCGTCAATACCGCCAGCGAATCCGCCGGGACGACAACACATGCGACTCCGGTCGCAATACCCAATACTCCGACGACAAGCGAAACCCACCAATACCTGAAGAGATTTCCACTCCGATCCGATTTCCGTAACATGGCTTTTCCGTTTTTAATCACTTCACCGCAAAGGTAATTCCGCGACGGAGACATTGTATTGCCGCACACGGCACAAAAATGTGCAATATTTCGTTTTTTTACCCCGGAACATGCCGCACGGAAGAGCCGTGCCGGACAATGCGCACACCCGGAACGACGGCCGGCAGGACACGGCGGGAACCGTCCCGGCCGGACGCGTGCCGCACGCAACACGCCGCCGGTGAAGGGTGCGGGTCACTGCTTCCCGGAGCACTCGCGGACGATCTTCATGAACTCGTCGCCCGTGATCGTCTCCTTCTCCACCAGGTAGTCGGTGGCGCGGCGCATGATCTCGGGATTCGCCGAGATGATCTCCCGGGCCTTTGCATGCGCCTCGCGGATCAGCCGCAGCACTTCGGCATCGACCTCCGCAGCCGTCGCGCCGGAGCAGACCGTCGACGCATCCCCGCCGAGATAGGCATTGTTGACCGTCTCGAGCGCCATCATGTCGTAGCGCTCGCTCATGCCGAAACGCGTAACCATCGCCCGGGCCAGCCGCGTGGCCTGCTCGATGTCGTTCGAGGCGCCGGTCGTGACCGTCCCGCAGACGAGCTCCTCGGCCGAACGGCCGCCCGTCAGGGTGACGATGCGGTTGAAAAGGCTCTCGCGGCTCTGCAGCAGCTCCTCCTCGTCCTCGACCTGCATCGTATAGCCCAGCGCTCCGGAGGTGCGGGGGATGATCGTAATCTTGTGCACGGGCGCCGAGTGGCTCTGCATCGCGGCAACCAGTGCATGGCCGATCTCGTGGCAGGCGACAAGCTGTTTGTCGGAGGCGGAGACGAGCTTGTTCTTCTTCTGCGCCCCGGCGATCACGGTCTCCACGCTCTCCTCCAGATCGGCCGTCGTAACCTGCTTGCGCCCCATGCGCACGGCCCGCAGAGCCGCTTCGTTGACAATGTTCGCCAGTTCGGCACCCGACGACCCGGCCGTGGCGCGCGCCACGATCCCCAGGTCAACCTCCTCGTGCCGCACGTGTTTGAGATGCACGCCGAGAATTGCCTTGCGTCCTTCGAGGTCGGGCAGCTCCATCTGAATCCGACGGTCGAAGCGCCCCGGGCGCAGCAACGCCTTGTCGAGGCTCTCGGGACGGTTCGTCGCAGCCAGGATCACCACACCCTTGCGGCCGTCGAAGCCGTCCATCTCGGTCAGGAGCTGGTTGAGCGTCTGCTCGCGTTCGTCGTTGCCGCCGTAGGCGCCGTCGCGCCGCTTGCCGACGGCATCGATCTCGTCGATGAAGATGATGCAGGGAGCCTTTTCGCCCGCCTGCTTGAAGAGGTCGCGCACCTTGGCCGCGCCCATGCCGACGAACATCTGCACGAACTCCGATCCCGAAATGGCGAAAAACGGCACCTTCGCCTCTCCGGCCACGGCCCGTGCGATGAGCGTCTTGCCGGTTCCCGGGGGGCCCACCAGCAGGGCGCCCTTCGGCAGCGTGGCTCCGATCTCGGCATAGCGGGAGGGATCGTGCAGGAAATCGACGATCTCGGTCAGCGTCTCCTTCGCCTCATCCTGCCCGGCCACGTCGGCAAACGTGGTCTTCACGTCCGACTCGGCATAGATCCGGGCACCGCTGCTGCCGAACGAGAGGAAGTTGCCGCCGCCCTGCATGCGGGCCTGCATGCTCCGGCCGATCTGCCGCCAGATAAGGTAGAAGGCCAGACCGGGCAGCACCCACATCAGCACGAAATTGAGCACGGGGGAGTTCTGGCGGGGCACGCTCCGGTTGAAGGCGATCCGTCCGTCGGAATTGGGGCTCTCGGCCTTCAGCAGACGGTCGACCAGCTCGGGATCGCCGATCTCACCGGTCTGAAAGGTCTGCGTCTTGTCGTCCTCGCCCTTGGCGCTGAAATAGATCAGGCCGTCCTCGATCATGACCCGTTCGACCAACCCGCTGTCCACCTTGCCGATAAAGGTTCCGTAGTCGGTCTCGATGATCCGGCGGCCCGAAAAGTTCGGGAAGATCAACCCATTGAGGAACAGGACGATCAGCACGACCCACAACAGGCCTGCATAGGGATTGCTTCGGGGCGGCGTCGGAGTTCCGTTGTTCTGTTGCTCCATAATTGTCATCTTTTTCGGGCAAAAATCGCGATTTTCCACTATTCGCCGCTTACCGGATTATCCCCAAAGATGTGCAAAGATTCTCCAAAACGGCATCACGGGGAGACCGCTCACAGCCCGGGTATCCCGCAAGCGGGCACGCGGACCGACTACCGCAACTCGAACTCCGCTGTCTTCACGTTTTTTGAATCGGGGCCGCACATCACGCTGAAGACGCCCGGTTCGACGACGTAGCGCAGATCGGCGTTCCAGAATCCCAGCTCCGCCGCCCCCAGGGTGAAGACGACCTCGGTCTGTTCGCCGGGCCGGAGGAGCACCTGACGGAACCCGCGCAGCTCCCGCACGGGACGGGTCACGGAACCCACGTGATCCCGGATGTAGAGCTGGACGGTCTCCCGACCCGTGCGGTGACCGGTATTCTTGACCGTAACGCGGACCGTCACCGGCTCCCCGCACGCCCCCCCCCGGCTCGCCGAGCCGCCACACCCGCTTCTCGAGGGTCGGCGTGCCGATCTCGAAGGTCGTATAGCTCAATCCAAAGCCGAACGGATAGGCCGGTTCAAAGTCGATGTCCTGGTAGGAGCAGGTATAGCCTCCCGCCTTGCTCTCGGGGCGGCCGGTGCTTTTGTAGTTGTAGTAAATGGGAATCTGTCCGACGTGTGCCGGGAAGGTCATCGGCAGCTTCCCGGAGGGATTGTACTCCCCGGAGAGCACGTCCGCAATGGCGTTCCCGGCCTCCGTCCCGAGCCACCAGGTGAGCAGCACGGCGTCGGAATGGGCGGCCGCCTCGTCGAAAATCATCGGACGCCCGCCCATAAGCAGGGTGATGACCCGTTTGCCGCACCCTTTCAGGGCGCGGACCAGCTCCTCATGCTGCCGCGGGATGGCGATGTCGGCTTTCGACCGGGCCTCGCCGCTCTGGAAATAACGCTCCCCCACGGCGACCACCACCACGCCGGCCCGGCGGGCGGCTGCCAGCGCGGGTGCCAGATGCAGCCGGTTGGTCTCCAGATCGTACCCCTCGGCATAGAGGACCTTCGCTCGTCCGTACCGGGCCTCGAGCCCCTCCCGGACGGTCACCACCTCCTCCACCGCCCCATCGGAGGCCCAGATGCCGCGCATGTCGATGCGCGAGTCGGCCAGGGCACCGATCAGCGCAACGGTCCCCGTAAAACGGTCCAGCGGGAGGGTTTCGCCGTCGTTCTTCAACAGGACGATCGACCGCACGGCGGCCTCCCGTGCAAGGCTCCTCAACGAATCGCAGAGAACAGTCCGGGCCTCCCGCTCCGGATCGCAGTAGCGGAACGGATCGTCGAAAAGGCCGAGCTGAAACTTTTTCAGCAGGATGCGCCGCACGGCATCATCGATGCAGGCCTCGGCGACCTCGCCGTCCGCGACCAGCTCGCGCAGCCGGGAGACGTAGGCTCGCGACTCCATGTCCACATCGCAGCCGGCCGTGATGGCGGCCCGGGCGGCATCCCGCAGATCGGCCGCATAGCCGTGCGGCACCATCTCGCCGATCGAGCCCCAGTCCGAGACGGTCAGCCCGTCGAATCCCCATTCGCCCTTGAGCAGCGTGCGCTGGAGGTATGCGTTGCCCGTGGCCGGAATGCCGTTCAGGTCGTTGAATCCGTTCATGACGGAGCCGACGCCGCTCTCGACGGCGGCCCGGAAGGGCGGCAGGTAGGTATCGTGCAGCGTCAGGAGCGAGAGGTCCGTCGTGTTGTAATCCTTGCCCGCAATGCAGGCTCCGTAGGCGGCGAAATGCTTGGCACAGGCCATCACCGTCGTGACATCCGCCAGCGAGCGGCCCTGAAACCCCTCGACCCGGGCCCGGGCGACGAGCGATCCGTACCAGGGGTCCTCGCCGGCCCCCTCCACGACCCGCCCCCACCGGGCGTCTCGGCTGATGTCCACCATCGGGGCGAAGGTCCAGTGCACCCCCTGGGCCGCCGCTTCGCGCGCCGCACCGGCAGCCGTGCGCCGCATGAGGTCGAGATCGAAGCTCGACGCCTCGGCCAGCGGCACGGGGAAGACGGTCTGCATGCCGTGGATGACATCGAGTCCGAACAGCAGCGGAATGCGCAGCCGCGACTTCATGGCGTGCTCCTGAAGCCTGCGGGTCCGCTCCGCCCCCCGAATGTTGAGCATGGAGCCCACCAGCCCCTTTTCGATTTGGGCGATCTTGGTCGTGTCGTCGATGACGGGGCCCGTCGCCTGGCCGTTGCCCGTATACTGATTGAGCTGGCCGATCTTCTCCTCCAGCGTCATGAGCGACAGCACGGAGTCGACCTTGCGGCCGTAGGGCTCTCCGATTTCCACCTCCCGGAAGGCACTTCCGGCCGAACATCCGCACAGGAACAGCGACAGCGCGCACGCAATGGTTTGAATGGGTCTCATGGTTTCATTCTGATTCTTCACAAGGCAAACGTCATTCGGAGTGCGCGGCGAGGCGGCCTGATCACCGGGGCCCACGCCACAAAGCGGCCGTGAGCACCCCCTTTTCGTCCCGGGCCGGCACCGCCGCATGCCGAATCACCCTTGAAAGATAATCATTCAGAATGGATTTCCGTCCTTTTTCACCGTCCGAAAAAACGACACGTAAGTATACCATCCGCTGTTCCAACACGTTAGGACCGCAAAAAAACGACAGCCCGCGACCGGAGGAACGTCTGACAGGACATCCAGACCGGGCAAAAGGGGCCGATTCCGCAGAATCGACCCCTTTTCAGCCAACCGGCAGCCGGGCGCCGCGTCACCCCCCCCGCGTCACCGCGTCACCGCGTCACCGCGTCACCGCACGCTCACCTCGTCGAGGAAGAACCACGAGGGGTGTCCGACGCCGTAGTGCCACGACGGGCAGTTCTTCGTTCCGACGATGTCGATGCGCACGTACCGCGCCCGGACGGGTTTGTCGCGCCGGAAGGTTGCCTGCACGAACTTGACCTGCGGGGAGCGGTCCTCGGCAAAAGCCTGCTCGCCGAAGGGCTCGTAGGCGGCGTTGTCGCACGAAAGCGAGCAGGAGACCCGCTCGGGCAGCAGAATCCATGCCCCGAGCTGGTGCAGGAAGTCGCACTCGACCTCCGACACCTCCTTCTCCTCCCCGAGGTCGATGAGGAAGCTGCCGTCGCGCCCCTCCCAGCCGACCCAGCTCTCGACATAGGTCGTGCCGCCGAAGAATCCGTCCGTCAGCGCCGTCTCACCCAGCTGCACGTATTTGGGCGACGGAGCCTCGATCCACACCACCCGGGCACCGCGCGCCAGGTCGGGCCGCCGCGTCTCGTCAGGCATGTAGCGCACACGGTAGAGGCGGCAGTACTCCTCGGGCGTATTGCGCCGCTCGTTGATGATCGGAATAGCGAAATGACGGCAGCGCTCCTCGAAAAGCGCAAGCCGGGCCGCCGTAGCGGCGGGGTCCGGCACCCCTTCGGCGCGGTCGATCTCCAGCTCGGAGTACTGGAGCGGCAGGCGCGAGAGGCGCACGCGGTCGAGCAGCACCGAATCGTCGGCCACGGCCGCCTCGGCCAGGTCAAAGAGTTCGTTATAGCGCCGGCGGCAGTTGCCATTGAGCATGCCCTCCTTGTGGGTCACCGGCGAATCGTAGATCCAGAGCTCCTTGCCGCTGGCCAGCAGGCCCCCTTCGAGCAGCTTCTCGTACTGGTAGATATGGGGCGCCGCCGCACCGTAGTAGCCGCGCATGAAGGAGCGCATGAGCGAGTCGCTGTCCAGATCGGGATTCCACATCAGCTTGCTCACCATGTAGGCCCGCATCTCGGGGAAGCAGCTGCCCCGCTCGCCGCCGATCTGCGAGAAGTGCATCGTCACGTGGTTGCGGCGGAAGAGTTGGATGTTCTTCTGCAGGATCGGGAAGTTGGGGAAGGGCGAGAGCATGTTGTCGAAATTGATGCCGTAGTCCCAGACGAAGAGGTTGTCGCTGATGGCCGACCATCCCTCCAGCGCCCGCACAAAGTCGCGGCCCGAGGCGTTGTCCGTCAGGGGCACCTCGCGCTTGCAGTCAATGTCGCAAAGCATGATGTTGACGTTGGGCCGCGGCTTGACATGTTTGGGCGGGTGCATCGTGTAGAGGTAGGCCAGCGTCGAAAACTCCTTGTCGGGGAAGCGGTCGGCCAGCCGGTTCAGGAAGTGGATGAGGCTGCCAGACGGCCCGCCCTCGCGCTCGTCGAGCGCCCGACACGCGGGGCAGGTGCAGTTGGTGAAGTTGCCGTCGTTCTGGCTCACCGAGATCGTGTGCATCCCGGGGTTGGCCCGGAAGATCGAGTCAATCTTCGTGCAGACCACCTCGAAGAGCTCGGGATTGGTCAGACACCACTGGCTCGCCTTGCCCGGACGCCGCTCGCCGTTGATGAAGGCGTAGTATTCGGGATGGCTCCGACCGTAGACCTCCGACGGCAGGATGCGGTCGAAGGTGTGGACCCAGTAGCCGCCGGCGAAGGTCTCCTGCGGCTCCTCGAAGCGGAACCAGTCGCGGTAGAAGGGTTCGGCCATCGCATAGCACTGGCTCTGCCGGTAGCGGAATGCCGGATTCTCGGCGTGATCCAGTGCGGGGATCGTCACGTCGCGGCTCCGGGTCAGCCGCCAGGCGTTGTTTCCGTAGCAGGCGACGCCGAGGTACTGCTCCAGCAGGGTCACCACGCCGTAAATGGTCCCCTTGCCGCCTCCGTCGGAGATCATCAGCCGCCCGTCGCGGGTCTTCAGCCGGAAGCCGTCCTCGGTCAATCCACGGGCATCCCCGGCGCCGAGGACGATGTCGCCGCGACGGGGCTTTCCCGGCGCCACGACGGGCAGCCGCGCCCTGCTGATGCGTCCGACGAGCTCCTGCAACAGCGCCGCCGCCCGCATGTCCACCGAATCGGCCGGATCGGCGACAATCCGCGCCACGGCCTTTCCATGCCTTACGATGCGCACCTGCGCCGCCGACGGGACCGCCGCAGCCACCAGGCACAAGGCGCACAACCAGTGTACGATCTTCATATCCTGCAATATTTTGGGTTAAAGTTCGGATTCCGACAAGCGGTTTCCGTAAGGCAAGTTAGCACATTGCCGCGAGAAATCACAAAACGGAGCATTTTTTACGATAAGTCGCCGGCCGGTCGGCAATACAATCGGCTACACCTTGCCTGAATCGGCATCCGAAACCCGGAAACGGCACAAGCCCCTGTACCATGCAGACAAAACAAAAAGGGAAGAATCTTGCGATTCTTCCCTTTTTTTCTGGAGCGGAAAACGGGACTCGCACTCGCGCTATGCGCGAGTGACGGCCGCGATCCGTTGTTGACACCCCCGGCCCCTGAAAGGGGCGCCTTGAGGTCGCGGGTGTCGAATCCCGCCCCCCCGAAAAACAAAAAGGAGAATCTTGCGATTCTCCTTTCTTTTGCCTCTCTGGAGCGGAAAACGGGACTCGCACTCGCGCTATGCGCGAGTGACGGCCGCGATTCGTTGTCTACACCCCCGGCCCCTGAAAAGGGCGCCTTGAGGTCGCGCGGACAAGCCCCGGGCATGCCCTGCATCAACAACAAAAGGGAGAACCGGACTGGTTCTCCCTTTGTTGTTGGAGCGGAAAACGGGACTCGGACCCGCGACCTCAACCTTGGCAAGGTTGCGCTCTACCAACTGAGCTATTTCCGCATGACGTCTCCGAAACCTGCGCTTCGGGACTGCAAATATAGAATGAAAATTCGTTCCTGCAAAATTTTCGATGAAAATAATACGTTTTCCGAACAGAAAAGTTTCATCCGACCTCCCAAACCGAAAAAAAGGCCGGCCGACACAAAAGGTCGACCGGAACAAAAACGGCACTCCGGAAAAACCGGAGTGCCGTTTGTTTGCGGAATCGCGCCCTTCGCGGCCGCGTCCTTCTCTCCATCGGGGCAAAGCCCTCCCGAACGGAAGCTGTCGCGCGCCGCTGCGGTCCGGCGACCCGATCAGCGCACCTTGAAATCCTCGTCGGCGCGGACCGGGATGGGCAGCGAAGCGTAGTAACCGCTTTCGAGCTTGTCGCGCACCGACTTGAAGGCCTCGAGCGTGAAGTTGACGTCCTCGAGCGTGTGGGCCGCCGTCGGGATGACGCGCAGGATGATCTCGCCCTTCGGGATCACCGGGTAAACGACGATCGAGCAGAAGACGCCGTGGTTCTCGCGCAGGTCGACGATCAGGTTCGTGGCCTCGGGAATGCCGCCCTTCATGAAGACGGGGGTCACGGGCGAGTTCGTCACACCGATGTTGAAGCCGTTCTCACGCAGGCCGCTCTGGAGCGCACGCACGATCTCCCAGAGTTTCTGCTGGTATTCGGGGTGGTTGCGAATCAGCTCCAGACGCTTCATGGCGCCGATCACCATCGGCATCGGCAGCGACTTGGCGTAGAGCTGCGAACGCATGTTGTAGCGCAGCAGGTTGATGAGCCAGCGGGGACCGCTCACGAAAGCGCCGATACCGGCCATCGACTTGGCGAAGGTGTTGAAGAGCACGTCCACGCCGTCGACCACACCGAAGTGCGACGCCGTACCGCGGCCGCCCTCACCCATCGTACCGAAGCCGTGGGCATCGTCGACCAGCAGGCGGAAGTTGAAGTCCTTCTTCATGGCCACGATCTCGTCGAGCTTGCCCAGGTCGCCCTTCATGCCGAAGACGCCCTCGGTGATGACCAGCACGCCGCCGTGCTGCTCCTCGGCCAGCGTCGTGGCGTGCTGCAGCTGCAGGCGCAGCGACTCCATGTCGTTGTGGCCGTAGACGAAGCGCTTGCCCTTGTGCAGGCGCAGGCCGTCGATGATGCAGGCGTGGGCCTCGGCATCGTAGACGACGACGTCACGCGGCGTGAGCAGGCAGTCGATGATCGAGATCATGCCCTGGTAGCCGAAGTTGAGCAGGAAGGCATCCTCCTTGCCGACGAAGGCGGCCAGCTCGCGCTCGAGCTGCTCGTGGTATTTGGTCTGACCGCTCATCATGCGGGCGCCCATCGGGGCGGCCATGCCGAACTTGGCGGCACCCTCGGCATCGGCCTTGCGGACCTCGGGGTGGTTGGCCAGGCCGAGGTAGTTGTTCAGACTCCAGTTGAGCATCATCTTACCCCGGAAGAGCATGTGGGGGCCGATCTCGCCCTCGAGTTTCGGGAAGGCGAAATAGCCGTGGGCATACGACATGTACTGACCGATCGGTCCGCCCGCATTTTTCTCGAGGCGTTCAAAAATATCAACCATTTCTTATCGAGTTTTATGTGTTTGTGTTTTCCGTATTCCGTTTCGGACGCGCAAAAGTATAAATAATGTGGATTAATCGGTCAAAATTAGCCGTTTTTTATTCCGTGCGGATACGCATTTATACCTATTTTTGCCTCTTGCGCCCGACGCAAGGAACACAAACTCACCGCCGTCGGCGGGGGGGGGGGGTGGGGGGGGGCCCCCGCCGGGGGCCACGGGCATCGACGATGACCGCCACGGCGCCGTCGCCCGTGACGTTGGTCGCCGTGCCGAAGCTGTCCATGGCGATATAGGTGGCGATCATCAGCCCGAGGAGCGCCTCGTCGAAGCCCAGCATGCTCTCGAGCAGCCCCAGCGCCGCCATGATCGCCCCGCCCGGTACGCCCGGCGCCGCCACCATCGTCACGGCCAGCAGCAGGATGAACCCCGCGAAGGTCGCCGCCGGAATCTCCAGCCCGGCCAGCATCGCCACGGCCAGCGCACAGGCCGTGATCTTCATCATCGAACCCGAGAGGTGGATCGTCGCGCAGAGCGGCACGACGAACTGTGCCAGCTCGGGCCGCACGCCGAGGCGCACGGTCCGTTCGAGCGTCACGGGGATCGTCGCGGCCGACGACTGCGTGCCGAGGGCCGTGACGTAGGCCGCGAGCATCGTGCGCAGCATCTTCAGGGGGTTGCGGCGCGCGGCGAGGCCCGCCACCGAGAACTGCAGGAGCAGCAGCACGACCGTCAGCGCGAAGATCACGACGATGAGCTTCACGAAGACGCCCAGCACGCCCGCCACCTGTCCCGAGCGGGTCATCTGCAGGAAGATGCCGAAGATGTAGAGCGGCAGCAGCGGGATGATGACCCCGGCGATCGTGCGGTCGACGATCAGCTTGAAGTCGTCCATCACCCCCTTCAGGCGCTCGCTGCGCGTATAGGCCATGCCGAGCCCCAGCACGAAGGCGAGGATCAGTGCCGACATGACCCCCATGACGGGCGGCATGTCGACCGTGAAGAAGGGGGCCAGATCGACGGCGTCCGCCTCGGGCAGCTTGGCGGGCGAGCCGGCCAGCAGCCGCGGGAAGAGGGCCCGTCCGACGGCATAGGTGCCGAATCCCGAGACGAGTGTGAAGAGATAGGCCAGCGCCGCCGTGAGGGCCAGCAGCCGCCCGGCGCTGCGCCCCAGGTCGGCGATGCCCGGCGCCACGAGCCCGAGGATCAGCAGCGGGATGACGAAGCCCAGCAGCTGGCCGAACAGGGCGTTGAAGGTCGTGAAGATGCGCACGGCCCAGTCGGGCAGCAGGAAGCCGAAGGCGACGCCCGCGGCGATGGCCGCCCCGACGCGCGGGAGCAGTCCGCATCGCCGGT
>OBJD01000111.1_pt1 | contig 17654 bp, 10 predicted proteins | sample 1518751 | NCBI WGS metagenome assembly OBJD01 (sample SAMEA728703, study PRJEB22492) | human gut metagenome | reverse complement strand
CCCCCCCCACCGCAAGCACGGCCGCAAGGCCCGCGTGGACTACACGCTGCACGTCGCGCCGCCCTACACCTATTCGCGGATCGCCTATCCGCAGCCCGAGGGGACGCTCCGCCCGCTCTTCGACAGCCTGCAGGCAACGTCGCTGCTGCGTCCCGGGGCGCAGTACAACCTCGATACGCTCACGCAGGAGCGCAGCCGCATCGCCGCGCAGCTGCGCAATCGTGGCTACTATTACTTCCGTCCCGAGTACCTCGAATACCTCGCCGACACGACCCTCGCGCCGCGGCGTGTCGATCTGCGGCTCGTGCTCAAGCCCGACGTGCCCGCCGCGGCGCTCGAATCCTACCGCGTGGGCGGGATCACCGTCGCCCTGCGCAACGTCGAACCCGGACCGGCCGACACGCTGCGGCTGCGCGATGTCGAGGTTGTGGCCCAGCGGCCGCTGAAGCTCCGCCCGCGGGTGCTGGCCCGGGCGCTGGCGCTCCGGCGCGGCGAGCTCTTCACGGTCGATGCGCAGAACCGCACGCTCAACGAACTGGGCAAGCTCGGCGTCTTCCGCTCGGTGGGCATGAGCGTGCCGCCGCTCGATTCGCTGCACGGCAGCCGGGAGATAGACGTGCGCATCGACGCGCAGTTCGACTATCCGGTCTCGGTCTCGCTCGAAACCGACGTGACCTCCAAGTCGAACAGTTTTCTCGGACCGGGCATCTCGCTGAAGCTCTCCGACAACAACCTCTTCCGCGGCGGCGAGGTCTTCTCCGTCGCGCTCGACGGCTCCTACGAGTGGCAGACGGGCAACAAGAACTCCGGCGGCCGCTCCTCGCGGCTCAACTCCTACGAACTGGGGCTCAACGCGACGCTCGACGTGCCGCGCCTGCTGGCCTTCGGTCGCCTGTCGGGGCGCCTGCCCGCGCCGCGCAAGACCTCATTCCAGCTGGGACTGAACCTGATGAACCGTCCCGACTATTTCCGCCTGATCGCCTCCGCCGGCTCGGCCGGCTACGACTTCCGCACCTCGCCGTCGAGCAGCCACACCCTCACGGTCCTGAAACTCGTCTACAACCGGCTGCTGCACACAACCGAGTCGTTCGACCAGACGCTCGAGGCCAATCCGGCCATCGCGTTGAGCTTCCGCGACCAGTTCATCCCGTCGGTGGGGTATACCTATACCTTCGATCGGAGCTACGGTGCGACCGCCAGCCGCCGCTTCTACTGGCAGACCACCTTTTCGGCCGCAGGCAACCTGCTGGCGGGCGTGCTGCGCCTGTGCGGCGAGCGGCAGCCGCAGCATCTGTTCGGCAACCGCTTTTCGCAGTTCGTCCGCAACGTGAGCGAGGTGAAGTTCTTTCAGCGCCTCGGGCGCCGCGACAACTGGCTGGCCACGCGCTTTCTCGTGGGGGTGGGGTATGCCTACGGCAACTCCGAGGTGATGCCCTACAGCGAGCAGTTCTACATCGGCGGCGCCAACAGCATCCGCGCCTTCACCGTGCGGTCGATCGGCCCGGGCAGCTACCGTCCGCCCGCGGGCGACCGCAACGGCTACCTGGATCAGACGGGCGACTTCAAGCTCGAGGCCAACGTCGAGTTCCGCTTCGGGATCATGGGGCGCCTCCACGGGGCGCTGTTCCTCGACGCGGGCAATATCTGGCTGCTGAAAAACGACCCCCTGCGGCCGGGCGCCGAGCTCAAATGGAAGGGATTTTGGAATGAGATAGCCCTCGGTACGGGCTTCGGCCTGCGCTACGACATCAGCTACCTGGTGCTGCGCGCCGACCTCGGCATCGGCATCCACACGCCCTATCCGAACCCCGACCGGCGAGGCTATTACAACATTCAGAGTTTCAAGGACGGGCTGGGATTCCATCTGGCCATCGGCTATCCGTTCTGACGGAGCGCGCGGCCGTGCGCCTTAGCGGGGGAGAAGGAGCAGCAGCGCCAGCGGCAGGTAGTCCTTCAGCGTGCGGCGCAGCAGTTGGAGGGCGGTTTGCATCTCGCTGGTGACCTGCCGGACGGACATGCCGCGCTCCTCGGCGATCTCCTGATAGGTCATGTTGCGGAAACGGTTGGCAAGGAACACCTCGCGCGTAATGCTCGGCATGTGGTCGATGCATTCGCGGAAGAGCGTCTCCACCTCGCTGGCATAGAGACGCCCCGGGTCGCAGCTCTCGAGCGAGTTGATCTCGTGCATCAGTATCCGGCTGTTTGCGTGGTGGATGTCCTGGCGGATTTTCGTCTGGGTCTGCTCCGAGCGGAGAAAGTCGAGGCACTTGCGGATGACGATCTGGAAGAGGTAGGCCTCGAAGTTCTCCGTGAGGATTTCGTTCCGCTTTTCCCACAGCCGGACGAAGCTGTCGTTCACGAGATCCTCCGCGACGGCGGCATCGTGCACGTAGGAATTTGCCACCGTCGTGAAGGGGATGCGGCACTTGTTGAACAGACGTCCGAACTCCTCTTCGCCGAGCACTCTCTTATGTGGCAACTTCTCCGGCATGGTAAAATTTTAAACAAATGTAATCGTTTGTTTGCTCATTTGCAAACACCCGTTTTTGCGAATTGCTCCCTTCGGTGAAATTTTTTTAATTGCCTTTTCCCTCCCGGCTGGGGTGAATTATCTGTAAAATACAAATTATCAGTTAGATAAGTTATTAAAATAATTTCGTATATTTATTAAAATATTTTTTATATCAAAAAGGCCCGTTTTTGCTGTAAACAGGTCCGCTTCGATCGTCTATTTAATGCTATGAAAGAAGAGACTCTGTACCGATACTTCAATAACGAGGCTGCTCCCGAGGAGGTGGAGCAGATCGAAGCGTGGCTTGCGGAGGACCCCACCCGTCAGCGCGAATTCGATGCCGCGCACATGCTGTTCAATGCTAGTGTGCTCCAGCGCATGCACTATGGGGAGTCGGCCCGTCGGACGACCCGCACGTGGTCGCTGCGCCGGATCGCCCGTGCGGCCGTGCGCGTGGCTGCGGCGCTGGTGCTGATTGCCGGAGCGGGGTATGCCGGCGGCATGATCGCCCGCGACGGAATGTACCGCGAGATGTCCGACCGGCTCAACGTGCTCGAGGTGCCGGCCGGCCAGCGCATGTCGATCACGCTCGAGGACGGCACGCTCGTCTGGCTCAACGGCGGGTCGCGCATGGAGTATCCGCTGCTCTTCGCCCGTGGCGAGCGGCATGTGAAGCTCTCGGGCGAGGCGCTGTTCGACGTGGCCCACGACGAGAAGCATCCGTTCGTCGTGGAGACCTTCGCTTCGGAGATCAAGGTGCTCGGCACGAAGTTCAACGTCTATGCCGACGAGGAGAACGGCCGCTTCACGACGACGCTGGCCGAAGGGCGCATCCGCGCGAAGAACCTCGTCGGAAACCGTCAGGAGCAGGTTGTCCTGAATCCCAACGAGATGGTCCGCCTCATCAACGGCCACCTGGTTCCCTCGCGCGTCGCCGACCTGGATGCGCTCTGCTGGACCGAGGGATACATCAACATCCGCAACGTCGCCTTCGAGGAGCTCATGGAGCGCTTCGAGAACGCTTACGACGTACATATCGTGATCGACCGCGCGCAGCTGCCCTCCATCGGCTATGCCAGTGGCAAGATCCGCATCTCGGAGGGGGTCGATTTCGCCCTGCACCTCCTGCAGCAGGCCTGCGACTTCAGCTACACGAAGGACGATGCGACCAATACGATCACGATCCGCTGATACGAACCGATCGATAAAAAAGTATACCACACGTAAAAACCGTTTCTGCCTATGATATGATGCCAACTGTATTCTGAACGGCGCAAGTGACCCGCCGACGTCGGACGCCGCGCGGGAAAATAGATGATGAAGCCGCTGATAATTTCTAACCTATTACCTTAATTTTATGTATTTATGAATAAAACAGTATTCCACAGAATCTGTACACTGTTTCGATTCGCACTAACCCTGATGCTGTGCGCAGGAAGCCTCTCGGCGCTCGCGCAGACGCAGGAACTGGTAACCATCAACCTGAAAAACGTACCTATTGAACAGGTCATGCGGGAGTTGGAGCAGCAGACCAAGTATGTGTTCCTGAACAAGGATGTCGACGTCAAGCAGACCGTGAGCCTTGACGTGAACCAGATGCCCGTTCCCGAAGTGCTCTCGACGCTTTTCGCCTCGCGGAACATCGATTTCAAGATCGAGGCCAAGCATATCGTGATTTCCAACCGCACCGCTCCCGCAACGGACGGTCCGGTCGTTGTCGAAGGCCAGGTCATCGACTCGTCGAACAACCCGGTGATCGGCGCCTCCGTCGTCATCAAGGGTACGACGATCGGCGTGAGCACCGATATCGACGGTCGCTACACCCTGCAGGTGCCCGCTCCCGCCGGCTCGGCCGTGCTGGTAGTCAACTATTTGGGTTACGAGGAGCTTGAGATTCCGGTCGGCAGCCGCACGCGCATCGACGTCACGCTGAAGGAGTCGGCCGTCGATGTCGACGCCGTCGTGGTGACCGCCCTCGGTATCAAGCGTTCGGAGAAGGCCCTTTCGTACAACGTCCAGCAGGTCGACTCGGAGAGCATCCTCGCCAACAAGGACGTCAACTTCATCAACTCGCTCAGCGGCAAGGTCGCCGGTGTGACGATCAACGCCTCGTCGTCGGGTATCGGCGGTGCCTCGAAGGTGGTTATGCGTGGTGAGAAGTCCATCCTCCAGTCGTCGAACGCCCTCTACGTGATCGACGGTGTGCCGATGTACTCCGCCACGTCGAGCGCCGGTACGGAGTTCAACTCGCAGGGTACGTCGGAGCCCATTGCCGACATCAACCCCGAGGACATCGAGTCGATGTCGGTGCTGAACGGTGCCGCCGCAGCCGCCCTTTACGGTTCGGATGCCGCCAACGGTGCCATCATCATCACCACGAAGAAGGGTAAGGCCGGCACGTTGAGCGTGACCGTATCGAGCAACACGGAGGTTTCGGTTCCCTTCGTCATGCCGCAGTTCCAGACCCGCTACGGCACGGGCGACCTCTCGTCGAGCGAGGGTTCCCTGACGCGCAGCTGGGGCGCCCGTCTGAACAAGTTCAACTACCAGGGTTACGACCCCTATGACGACTACTTCCAGGTCGGTGTGACCGGCACGGAGAGCGTGTCGCTCTCGACCGGTACGGAGAAGAACCAGACCTACTTCTCGGCCGCTTCGGTCAACTCGCGCGGTATCGTGCCCAACAACAGCTACGACCGCTACAACTTCACGTTCCGCAACACGACCTCGTTCCTCAAGGACAAGATGACGCTCGACGTGAGCGCCAGCTACATCAAGCAGGAGGACCGCAACATGACCAACCAGGGTATCTACAACAACCCGCTGGTCGGCGCCTACCTCTTCCCGCGCGGCAACGACTGGAACGACATCCAGATGTACGAGCGCTACGACGCCGCCCGCAAGCTCTACACGCAGTACTGGCCCGTGGGCGATGCCGGCATGACGATGCAGAACCCCTACTGGATCAACTACCGCAACCTGCGCGAGAACGACAAGGACCGCTACATGCTCAGCGCACAGCTCTCGTATGACATCCTCGACTGGCTGAACATTTCGGGCCGTCTGCGCATCGACAACTCGGTGAACGACTATACCGAGAAGTTCTACGCTTCGACCAACACGCAGCTGACCGAGAACTCGAACAACGGTCTCTACGGCATCACCCGCACGAAGGACCGCCAGACCTACGGCGACGTGCTGGTGAACATCAACAAGACCTTCGGTGAGGACTGGTCGCTGCAGGCCAACCTCGGTGCCTCGATCTCGGACATGAAGTCCGACGCCATGAAGGTGCGCGGTCCGATTGCCGACGGCGGCGATACCTTCGGTGACGAGAAGGTGGGTCTGGCGAACTTCTTTGCCATCCAGAACCTCTCGCCCAGCCGCACGGAGCGCATGCAGGACGGCTGGCGCGAGCAGACGCAGTCGATCTTCCTCTCGGCCGAGGTCGGTTACAAGAACACCTACTTCCTGACGCTGACGGGCCGTAACGACTGGCCTTCGCAGCTGGCAGGCCCCCGGTCGAACACCTCGTCGTACTTCTATCCTTCGGTCGGTGCTTCGGTCGTTCTCTCGCAGATCATCCCGAACATGCCCGAGAACCTCTCCTACATCAAGATCCGCGGCTCCTACGCATCGGTCGGTGTGGCCTTCGAGCGTTTCCTGGCCAACCCGCGCTACGAGTGGACGGGCAACCTGCAGCAGTGGGCCAACACGACGCAGTACCCGATCGAGAACCTGAAGCCCGAGCGCACCAAGTCGTTCGAGGTCGGTCTGAACATGCGCTTCCTCAAGCACTTTGAACTCGACGTGACCTACTACAACGCCAAGACCGCCAACCAGACGTTCGACCCGCAGCTGCCTGTTTCGGGCTGGTCGAAGATCTACCTGCAGACCGGTTCGGTGCGCAACCAGGGTGTCGAGCTCGCGCTCAACTACCGCAACACGTGGGGCAAGTTCTCGTGGAATACGAGCTACACCTTCTCGGCCAACGAGAACAAGATCCTCTCGCTGTCGGACAACGCCGTGAACCCCGTGACGGGCGAGACGTTGAACCTCTCGCTGCTGAACATGGGCGGTCTGGGCGACACGCGCTTCCTGCTCAAGGAGGGCGGCACGATGGGCGACCTCTACTCGCTCGTCGACCTGAAGCGTGACAGCAACAACAACATCTACATCGATCCGGACGGCAAGCTGGCCACCGAGAAACTCTCGTCGGACCGCTACATCAAGCTCGGCTCCGTGCTGCCCGATGCCAACATGGCATGGCGCAACGACTTCCGCTGGCGCAACTTCAACTTCGGATTCATGGTATCGGCCCGTCTGGGCGGCGTGGTCTTCTCGCGCACGCAGGCCATGCTCGACAACTACGGCGTGTCGGAGGCTACGGCCGCAGCCCGCGACCTGGGTTACGTGTCGATCAACGGCGGCGACCGCATCGATCCGCAGGTATGGTACACGACCGTCGGCAGCGGCAACTCGATCCCGCAGTACTACACCTACTCGGCCACGAACGTCCGTCTGCAGGAGGCTTCGATCGGCTATACGATTCCCCGCAAGGCCCTGCGTGGCGTCTGCGAGATCACCGTTTCGCTCGTGGGCCGCAACCTGTGGATGATCTACAACAAGGCTCCGTTCGATCCCGAAAGCATCGCCACGACCGGCAACTTCTATCAGGGTATCGACTACTTCATGATGCCTTCGATGCGCAACATCGGCTTCAACGTGCGACTCAAATTCTAAAGACTTACGACCATGAAACATACAATCAGCAAGATATTTGCCGGAGCGCTGCTGTTGGGCACGGTGTCGTGTACGGCGAATTATTTGGACATCAACTCGAACCCCTATCAGCCGGGTGACCTGACCGCCGACGACTATGCGCTCGGCTCGGCCATGAACTCGCTGGCCAGCGGCGTGATCTCGTCGGATGTCAACACGGCACAGTTCACCGAGGCCCTGATGGGCGGTCCGCTGGCCGGTTACTTCGCCCCGGCAAATGCCGGCTGGGAGAACACCGTCTCCAACTACAACCCGACGGACGACTGGACCAACGTGCTGCTCAAGTCGGAAAAGGTGATTCCGGTGATCTACACCAACCTCGGCATCATCGAGACCGTGTCGGAGCAGACCGGTTCGCCCGTGCCCATGGCCATCGCCAACATCATCAAGGTGGCCGCCATGCACCGCATCACGGATACCTACGGTCCGATTCCCTACTCGAAGATCGGTGCCGACGGCAGCATCAACACCCCCTACGACTCGGTCGAGGAGATCTACATGGCCTTCTTCGACGAGCTCGACGCGTCGATCGCCACGCTGAACGAGAATTCGGAGTACAAGCTCGTTGCGACGGCCGACTATGTCTACAGCGGTGACATCAAGAAGTGGATCCGCTACGCCAATTCGCTCAAGCTGCGTCTGGCCATCCGCATCGCCAACGTGAAGCCCGATGTGGCCCGCGAGAAGGCCGAGGAGGCGGTCAACGATCCGGGCGGTCTGATCACGTCGAACGCCGATAACGCCGCATGGCACTACTTCGGCAGCGTGCAGAACCCGCTCTACGTGGCCGTGAACTACAACCGCGTCTCCACGCACGACGACGGTACGGCCTGCACCTCGACGGGCGATACGCACGCCGCAGCCGACATCATCTGCTACATGAACGGATATGATGATCCGCGCCGCGAGATGTACTTCACCAAGAGCGAGTGGGAGGGTTACGACTACGTGGGTCTTCGCCACGGCATCGAGATTCCCGAGCACGGTTCTATCGGTCACAAGTTCTCGGGCCCGAACATCAAGGCCAACGATGCCCTGCAGTGGATGAACGCCGCCGAGGTGGCCTTCCTGCGCGCCGAGGGTGTCGCCGTCTACGGCTTCAACATGGGCGGCACGGCCAAGGACTTCTACGAGCAGGGTGTCCGCCTGTCGTTCGAGCAGTGGGGTGTGACGGGAGCCGATACCTACCTGGCTCAGGAGACCGCCGTGCCCGAGATCTACGACGATCCGTCGGGGTCGAACGATTACAATGCGCAGCTCTCGACGCTCTCGGTCAAGTGGGTCGACGGCTCGAAGGATGAGATGCAGGAGCGTATCCTGATCCAGAAGTGGATCGCCAACTACCCGCTGGGCAACGAGGCCTGGGCCGACTACCGCCGCACGGGTTACCCGCACCTGATTCCCGCCACCGCGGCCGGCAACATGAGCAACGGCGAGGTGGATTCCAACCGCGGTGCACGCCGCATGCGCTACCCGCTCGACGAGTACGTCAGCAACGCACAGAACGTACAGAATGCCGTATCCACGCTGCTGGGCGGTCCCGACCTGATGTCGACCGACCTGTGGTGGGCGAAAAAGAACTAACCAACTGAAAAACGAAAACCATGAAAAATACCGTGAAAAAAGGCTTGCGCTTTTCCTCTCTGTTTGCCGCATCGGCCCTGCTGCTGGCCGCATGCAGCGAGTGGACGGAATATGAGAGTCTCGACATCAAGACCCCTTCGATGGATCAGGGTCTCTACGCGGACTATGTCAAGAACCTGAAGGCCTACAAGGCCGGCAGCCACAAGGTGGCGATGGCCTCGTTCGAGAACGTGGCCAGCGGCCCGACGCGTCAGGCGGAGCGGCTCACCGTACTGCCCGACAGCCTGGACGTCATTCTGCTGAACAACCCCGACAACCTGCATGCCGGCTATGTGAGCGAGATGAAGAAGGTGCGCGAGAAGGGTACGCGCGTCGGCTATGCGATCGATTATGCGACCATTGAGGCCGAGTGGACCGAGATGGTCAAGGCCGATGCCACGCTGACCGAGGAGCAGGCCCTGACCTACATTGCCGACCGCACGACGGAGATGCTCTCCCTGTGTGACAAGTGGGGCTACGACGGTCTGGTCTTCACCTATGTGGGCCGTTCGACGGCGAGCATGACCGAGGAGGCGCTGGCACAGTACGGCGCACGTCAGGCTGCCTACTTCAATACGGTGGCCACGTGGCGCGAGAGCCACAAGTCGGCCTTCTTCGCCTACCGCGGTCTCGCCCAGTATGTGCTTGCCGCGAACAAGCCGCTGCTTGCCGACTGCAACTACATCATTCTGGAGACCACTTCGGCCAGCAACCTCTCGGAGATGACCATCGCCGCGAGCGCCGCCGTCGACAGCGGGGACGTGCCTGCGGACCGTTTCATCGTCACGACCGAGACGACGCGCTACAACGACGAGGACAAGATCTACGGATACCTCGGCACGACGGATGCCGAAGGCAATGCCGAGCGGTCGATCCGCGGCGGCGCACTCTGGGTAGGGCAGCCCTCCGACTTCACGCGTGCGGGCATGCTGATCCTCAATGCGCAGTACGACTACTACGACAACACGCCGATCTACTTCCATCTGCGTGAGGCCATCGACATCATGAATCCTTCACCTAAAAACTAACTTACGCCATGAAATTCGATAAAATATCGCTGACGCTCTTCCTGCTTGCCGCCGTGGCCTTCACGGGGTGCAAGAACGAGGATCCCGCCGAGCATCATTTCGACAACAAGCTCTATATTTCGTCCGCCCAGCTGACCGATGACCTGCTCATCCGCGACGACATCGTCAGCGACTCGCGCACGATCTCGGCCCGTCTGGCGTTGCCCGCACCCGAGGACGTGACGGTGACCTTCGAGGGCCGTCCCGACATGGCCGCCCGCTACAACATGGTCTACGGCGACAACGCCGTGGGTCTGCCTGCCGAGTACTTCTCGATTCCCGAGAAGGTCATCTCGATCGGCAAGGGCAACGTGACGGGCAACGACATCGTCGTGAACTTCACCAACACGAACGAGCTCAACGGTGATCTGCGCTACGTGCTTCCCGTCACCGTGGCCGACATTCAGGGCATCTCGCTGCTCGAGAGCACGCGCACGGTCTACTTCATATTCAAGGGCGCCGCGCTCATCAACGTCGTGGCCGACATCTCGGAGATGTATTTCCCGGTAAACTGGTCGAGCTCGGTCAACGTGAGCGGCCTGAAGACGATCACCGTCGAGGCGCTCATCCGCGTTGCCGACTGGGACGACGGCCGTTCGGGCTCCGTGCTGAGCTCCGTCTTCGGCATCGAGGGCAACTTCCTGATCCGTATCGGCGATGCCGACCGTCCGAGCAACCAGCTCCAGCTGGTGAACCCCAACGGCAACTGGCCGTCGCCCAATGCGGCACCGGGTCTTCCCGTCAACGAGTGGGTTCACATCGCCGTGGTATGGGATGCCACGACCGGCGAGCGCATCTACTACCAGAACGGTGAGGTCGTGGCCTCCGACAACGCCGCAAGCGGCAGCGTATCGCTCAATAGCGGCTGCTATGTCGGCAAGTCCTACGACGACAACCGCTGGCTGCCCGGCGAGATCTCCGAGCTTCGCATCTGGACCGTGCAGCGCACGCAGGAGCAGATCGCTTCGAGCATGTACACGGTCGATCCGACGACCGACGGGCTGCTGGCCTACTGGAAATTCAACGAGGGTAGCGGCAATGTCATCAACGACGCAACCGGCAACGGCACGAATCTGACCGGCGAGGGTACGCCGACGTGGGTGAATGTCGAGCTCCCCGAATAATCTCAAGTCGAACCAATAGATTGAATCTGTCATGAACTTCAGATATTTCAGAATCCGCACGTTTGCAGCTGCCGCCCTTGTGGCCGGTGCGCTGCTGGGAGTTGCGTGCTCCGAGGAGATCGAGGCCGGAAAGCCGATCGACGAAACTCCCTACGAGACCATCTACGAGACGAACGGCTACCTGCTGGATCAGGCCAGCAATCAGTCGGTCGTGACGATCGCCCCGACCGGTCAGGAGTACACCGCCACGCTGTCGTTCGGCCTCACCCGCGCCTACGAGGGTACGCTCTCGGCCCGGGCTTCGGTCGACGCCGCCTACCTTGAAAGCTACAACGCGGCCAACGGCACCGCCTACGAACTCTATCCCGAGACGCTGGTTTCGTTCGCCAACGACGGCGCCTTCACCGTGAGCGAGACCGATGCCACCCGGGCTACGGCCACGATGACCGTTTCGCCGAGCACGGAACTCGCGGCCGGTGTCGTCTACGCCATTCCGGTGGTCGTCAAGGCCGACGGCATCACGCTCAAGGAGGAGGCATCGCACTGCCTCTACCTCATCAACGGCGATACGGAGCAGGCCGAGAACTTTGCCGACTGCGACAAGGGCGAAGGTAAGCCCAAGGGATTCCTCTTCTTCGAGGTGAACGGTACCAACCCGCTCAACGCCCTGACCTTCAAACTCGAGAACGGCAAGCTGCTGTGGGATGCCGTGGTGCTCTTTGCCGCCAACATCAACTGGGATGCCGCAGCCGGACGCGCCTACGTCAACTGCAACCCGAACGTGCAGTTCCTGCTCGACAACAACGAGACCTACCTCCAGCCGCTGCGCAAACGCGGTATCAAGGTGCTGCTGGGTCTGCTGGGCAACCACGACCAGTCGGGTCTGGCGCAGCTCTCCGATATCGGTGCGCGTGACTTCGCCGCCGAAGTGGCCGAGTACGTCTACGCCTACAACCTTGACGGCGTGAACTACGACGACGAGTACTCGACCTCGCCCGATCTGTCGAATCCCTACTTCGCTTCGCGTTCGCAGGAAGCCGCCGCACGCCTGTGCTACGAGACCAAGCAGCTGATGCCCGACAAACTGGTGACGGTCTTCGATTACGGCTCCATGTACGGAGCAGAGAGCGTGGACGGCGTGGATGCCGACGAATGGATCGACGTGGTGGTAGCCAACTACGGCGGCTCCTCCTATCCGATCGGCAACATGAGCATCTCGAAGTGCTCGGGCATCTCCATCGAGTTCAACCAGGGATGGCCCTCCATGAGTTCCAGCACGGCGCAGAACATCCTTGACCGCAATTACGGCTGGATCATGGGCTTCGCGCTCGCACCGGAGAACTTCGCCCGTTCGTATTCCATGCTGTCGGGTGTGGAGACCCTCTACGGCTCGCCGCTGGCCTATCCGACGACCTTCTACAAGAAGGACGATCCGAAGCCGTATGTCTTCCCCGACGATCTGTAATAACCACTTAAAACGACTACAACCATGAAAAATATTTGGAAACTGACGCTCCTCTCCGCACTGGTTCTCGGCAGCGGCATGCTTGCGGGCTGCCGCGAGGAGGAGGAGTTGAATTTGGCCGGATATCCCGATGTAGAGGTCGGCGTTGTCATCGCGGATGCGGAGAACGCCGCCGAGGCAACCGTGAAGGCGACCTATGCGGCAGGGACCGGTGAACTGCAACTGGACGGCGCGCTGACGCGCACGTACATCTTCTCGCTCTCTACGCCGAGCCCCAAGGATGCCTCTTTCGTGGTCGAGCCGATCATCTCGAACATTCCCGAGGAACTGGTTACGATCAGCGAAACCGAGCTGTTTATTCCGACCGGAGGCATTTCGGCATCGGTGACGGTCGGTCTGGTGGACGAGAACACCTCGTTCATGGCAGATGAGATTACGGCCCAAACCTATGAGTTGGGTGTGCGTCTGGTCAGCGCTGACGGTTCGCAGCTGGAGCTGGCGCAGACCGAGGCCCGGGTGAAGGTCGAGAAGGAGGCTTACCTTTCGACCGCATCGGTAGTGGGAACGGACGGCGGCAATGAGGCGATTTTCGAGCGTGGATGCCTTGACGGCGAAATCGTTACCGAGGACCCGATCAGCTACGAGTTCAAGATCGTGCTCGACAAGCCGGCTCTGAACGACGTGACTTTTGCACTGTCGTCGACCGGTACGCCCGAGGACTACAAGTCGTATGAGAGCTTCTCGGAGTCGCAGGTGACCATCGCGGCCGGTGAACTGGAGTCGGAGGTCGTGACGTGGGGTGCCACGGACGATTTCCTCGAGGGCAACGACGATCCGGCAACCTATACGGTTTCGCTGACGGCTGCCGTCACATCGGATGATGCTACGGTCGCCATCTCGGAGGAGCAGTCTGCCTGCACGATGACGATTGTCAAGGTCTTTGACCGTCTCCTGTTCCTCGACGGCGCCATGGATCCGTCCTGGACGAAGTACGATACGACGGGTTGGACGACGGTGCCTGAAAGCGCAGCGAGTGTGATTTTCGACGATTCCACCTATTCGTATAATGACGACGGATATTTCGAGATCGACATGCAGTCGGCCAAGGACGTATACGGATTCTGCATCAAGGGATATGCCGGTTGGGCGTTCTATCTGGGTGATGCTTATGCCATTTCGACGTCGGATGACGGCAAGGTGTGGGTATCGCAGGGCGAGCTGAACACCGACGACTCGGGTACCGACATCCAGTATATCGGTCTTCTCAAGTCGGTGAATACCCGCTATATCCGTTTCGAGTCCGTGAAGGGATACTACTGCTATGTTTCCGAATTCGAGGTATATGGTAAATAATTAAGTGTTTCGCGGTGCCGGTAACGGCGCCGTGAAGCCGCAGTTCGAACGGAGACTTTCTGTCAGAAATGGAAAGTCTCCGTTTTTTTGACTTCCCGAAGCCTCGTTTTTGCGTATTTATTCGTAATTTTGGACAAAACTGCATGAACAAAATGAACGGACCCCGATCTGATGCTTCCTGCCGGCTGCGCGGCGTGCGGACGCCTGCCGCACGGAGCCGTGGCGGAGTGGCCTCCGATCCCGGGCCGTCCGCAATCCCCGGGCCGGGCAGTCGGCCTCGCAATCGGTTTTTCCACATGTTCCCGAATCGCTTTCTGTTTCTTGTCGCGACGCTGCTGCTGTGCGGCGCCTGCGAACGCAGCGCGCAGGAGAATGCGCTGCTTCCCGAGCCCGTCGCCGTGCGCGAATATCCGGGCAGCTTCAAAATCCATACGCCGCTGTCGCTGTGGATCGACGCCCCCGATTCGGTGGCCCGGCCGCTGGCCGGTTACCTGCGCACGACGCCGATCGAGTGCGTGCGCGAGGAGCGCAAACGCCACGCGGCCAAGAACTACCTGCACCTCGTCCTCTCGAAGGGCAATTCGCTGCCCGCATCTGCGGAAGGCTATGTGCTGGCCATCCGGCCGGCCGGCATCACGGTTCGTTCGCACGGCGAGGCGGGGCTCTTCTACGGATTGCAGACGCTGCTCCAGCTGCATGCGCAGTACGGCGACCGCATTCCGGCGCAGAAGATCACCGACTATCCGCGCTTTGCCTGGCGCGGTCTGCATCTGGACGTCTCGCGCAACTTCTTCGATGCGGAGTTCGTCAAGAAGCAGCTGCGCATGATGGCGTCGCTCAAGCTCAACCGCCTGCACTGGCACCTGACCGACGGCGCCGGCTGGCGCCTGGCCATCGATGCCTATCCGCGGCTGACGGAGGAGGCCGCCTGGCGTATAGGCAAAACGTGGCAGGAGTGGCGCCGCGGCGGCAGGCGGGATTCCCGGCCGGGACCGCCCCCCCGCGGCCAGCCGCTATGCCCGCCGCGGTGATCCCGGGGCTTCGGGCGGCTACTACACGAAGGAGGATGTGCGCGACGTGCTGGCGCTGGCCGACTCGCTGCATATCACCGTCGTGCCCGAAATCGAGATGCCGGGCCATTCGGAGGAGGTGCTGGCGGTCTATCCCGAGCTCTCGTGCTCGGGCGAGCCCGGCACGAGCGGGGAGTTCTGCCTCGGCAACGAGCAGACCTACGTCTTTCTGGAGCGGGTCTTCTCCGAGGTGCTGGAGCTCTTCCCCTCGGAGTTTATCCACATCGGCGGGGACGAAGCCTCGTCGCGCGCGTGGATGGCCTGCCCGAAGTGCCGCGCCCTGATGGAGCGCGAGGGGCTGAAGACGCCGGCCGAGCTGCAGGCCTACGCCGTGCACCGCACCGGCCGCTCCCTCGAGGCGCACGGCCGCCGGCTGGTCGGCTGGGACGAGATCCTCGACGGCAGCATCCCGGCCGATGCCGTTGTGATGTCGTGGCGCGGCGAGGAGGGCGGACGCCGGGCCGCCGCCGCGGGGCACGACGTCGTCATGACGCCCGGCAGCTACTGCTATTTCGACGGCTATCAGGACAACCCGATGACCCAGCCGCAGGCCTTCACGGGCTACCTGCCCCTCTCGAAGGTCTACTCGTATGATCCGGCTCCCGAGCAGATGGCGGGCCGCGACCGCGTGCTGGGCGTGCAGGCCAACCTCTGGACGGAGTACATCCCGACCCCGGAGCAGGCCGAATACATGCTCTATCCGCGGGCCTTCGCCCTGGCCGAGGTGGCGTGGAGCCCCCAAAAGAGCCGCGACTACGACGAGTTCCGCACCCGGGCGCTGATCTATACCGAGCGGGCGCGCGAGGCGGGTTACAACGCCTTCGACCTCGAATCCGAGGAGGGCGAGCGGCCCGAGTCGCTGGAGCCTGTCGAGCACCTGGCCGTCGGCTGTCCGGTAAGCTACGCCACGCCGTGGCACCGTTCCTATCCGGCCGACGGGGCCGCGACACTGACCGACGGACAGCGCGGGCCGTGGAGCTACGGCGAGCGCTGGCAGGGCTTCCTCAACAGTGACGTCGACGTCACGGTGGACCTCGGCGCCGTAAAGCCGATCCGCGAGGTGGCAGCCGACTTCATGCAGTGGTATTCGGCGTGGGTATGGCTCCCGGCGTGGGTCGAGATCGAGGTCTCGGCGGACGGCGAGACCTTCCGCCGCCTCGGGGTCATCGGGAACGACTACCCGCAGGAGGAGGAACGCCCCGAATACCGCACCTTCGCCTGGAAGGGCTCCGACGAGGCCCGCTACGTGCGTTACCATGCCGTATCGAACGGCCGCGCGGGCGGCTGGCTTTTTACGGACGAGATCATTATCCGCTGAAACGAACAGACAAATTCCAAATAATCTATCACAATGCAATCGAAACTTGAAATCATGGGCGAAGCCCAGCCCGGCATGCCGTGTGAGGAGCGCACCGCCGGATGCCGCAGCGTCGTGTGGCGCTACTCGAAGAACCCGATCATCGGACGCGACGCGCTGTCGACCTCGAACTCGATCTTCAACTCGGCCGTCGTGCCCTTCCGCAAGGGAGCGTACAACTACGCCGGCGTCTTCCGCTGCGACGACACGAACCGCCGCATGCGGCTGCACGTGGGCTTCTCGGTCGACGGCCTGAAGTGGGACATCGACGAGGAGGACATCCGCCTGACGGGTGCCGATCCCGAGGTGGGGGAGTGGGTCTACGGCTACGACCCCCGCGTGGCGAAGATCGGCGACCGCTACTACGTGACGTGGTGCAACGGCTACCACGGCCCGACGATCGGTGTGGCGTGGACCGACGACTTCGTCACGTTCCACCAGCTGGAGAATGCCTTCCTGCCCTATAACCGCAACGGCGTGCTCTTCCCCCGCAAGATCAACGGCAACTACGCGATGCTGTCGCGCCCGAGCGACACGGGTCATACGCCCTTCGGCGACATCTTCTATTCGGAGAGCCCCGATCTGACCTACTGGGGCCGTCACCGCCATGTGATGGCGCCCGCTGCGTTCGAGCTCTCGGCCTGGCAGTGCATGAAGATCGGTGCCGGTCCGGTGCCCATCGAGACCTCGGAGGGGTGGCTGCTGTTCTATCACGGCGTGCTGCGCTCGTGCAACGGCTATGTCTATGCCTTCGGCTCGGCGCTGCTCGATCTCGATGAGCCGTGGAAGGTCCTGGCCCGCAGCGGTCCGTACCTGATCTCCCCGCGCGAACAGTACGAGTGCATGGGCGACGTGCCGAACGTTACGTTCCCCTGCGCTGCGCTGCACGATCCCGAGACGGGGCGTGTGGCCGTCTACTACGGATGCGCCGACACGGTGACCGGCCTGGCCTTCGGCTACATCCCCGAGATTGTCGAATTTACGAAGAAAAACTCGATCCTGTGATGCAGCTGCGACGAACGCTCCTTACGGCGGCGCTCGCCGCCGCCGTTTTCTGCCCCTCCCTTCGGGCGCAGGAGCCGGCCGACTGGGTCGATCCCTTTATCGGGACGACCAACTTCGGGGCGACGAACCCCGGGGCCGTGACCCCCAACGGCATGATGTCGGTCGTGCCGTTCAACGTCATGGGCTCCGAGGAGAACCGCTACGACAAGGATGCCCGCTGGTGGTCCACCCCCTATGAGTACCACAACCGGTTCTTCACGGGTTTCGCCCACGGGGCGCTGTGCGGTGTGGGGGGT
>OBJD01000096.1_pt1 | contig 19012 bp, 6 predicted proteins | sample 1518751 | NCBI WGS metagenome assembly OBJD01 (sample SAMEA728703, study PRJEB22492) | human gut metagenome | reverse complement strand
CGCCCTTGCCAGTTTTCCTGCCGATACCGGAGACTATGTTAAGATCTATCAGGATATCGGCGATGCATCGGCAACTGCAACTTTAGATACTATAGATGTAAAACACAATGTTATGATCGACCTTAACGGTCACAAGCTGAACAATATCAAGCTTGGGGTCAACAAACTTGGGGTCAACAAAGACGTCACGCTTACATTAACCGGCACAGCGGGCAGTTATGTTACGCAGGTGTATGTTCGCAAAGGCGGCGGATCATTCATAATTGACAGCGAAGCAAATGTAGAATTTAATACAATTTTTGTTGAGGACAGTGCACGGCTTGCTGTAAACGATGGCGCAAAAGTAACTACAGAGCAGTTGACTGTGATAGCATCCGTGAATGATGACGGAACTACAACGACATCTGTAAAGCTCGCTACGGGAATGAAGTTAGGTGGGCTGACATATCATCGCCAAAACAATTCCGGCGCTCTGAAATTAGGCAATCTTCTTGATGTTACCCGGCAGGCACTGCAACGTGAAGATAACGGCAATTATCTTGATCTTTATAAAGAATATGGAAGTATGGGTTATTCCGTTGCGCTTACTGTTGTTGAGCATACTGACGCTGACCACAAATACGGCAGTGGAACAGGCAAGTGCGAGGAGTGCGGAAAGCCCTGCGAGCATGGCGGTGATATAAACACGGACACCGGCATCTGCTCTGTTTGCGGTGCGGTTGTGTCTGTCGCACTCTATACAGACGGGGACGGAAACTTACAGTATGTAGATACCGATGAGCTTGACTCTTTACTGAATGAATACAACGGAAGCGGTACGATAAAGCTGTTTAAGGATTATTCTAAACCAAGCGCTCAGTATGACTTATACGGAGAACTTACAATTGACTTAAACGGACGCCAATTTAAAATCCGGAGTATTACTCCTTGCAAAAACGGAAAGCTTACAATCAAAAACAGCGGCAATCCGGTTATGCTCGGTTGTAATGTATATCCGACAAACGACGCTTCATACGCCGGCGGTACGCTTATAATAGACGGCGATGTAGTTTTAGACACTTCGATCTATGTATATGATTCGAGTACGGTTATATTGAAAGCCGGTGCATATCAAGCCGGACTTTACGCCAGGGACAGCAAGACATTATATGATATGCTCGGAGAGGGTAAGGCTTTCTTCAAGACTGACGGAACTCTTTTCAACGCAAGCGTTAAGGAAATATCAAGCAGTGAAACGCTGACAATCAAAGACCACAGCCATACCTATGTTGACGGCGAGTGCGGCTGCGGATATGTTTGCCCCCACAGTGATGTTAACATTGACACGGGTAAGTGTAACGAGTGTGAATATCAGTATGCGGCTGTTATCGTAAAGGACGGGGCTGTAGCTTCCTTTTATAAGGACACTGAGATGGGAGCGGCTTTTGAAGCGGCTGACAGTGACGCAAACACCGGCTGTACATTAAGAGTATACAAGAATTATACAGGCAGCTATAAAACACTCAGCGGTAAGTTCACGCTGTGGATCGCTGAGGAAGCCAATGTAGGTGCGTTAACTGTTTCGGGAGATATAACCGTTACGGGATCGAAAAAAATAATAGTATTTATGGCGATTTCAATGTAGCGGACGGCGGTAAGCTGACATTTGACGAAAACTGCGGCGCTAAGGGAACTGTGTCGGTAGGTGCAGGTACATTTGACTGCTATTGTTCAATCGGCATAACACTCAATATAAACGATGCAAGCAGTGACGTAATTCTTCACGGCGGATCTTTCAGAAAAATATGCTATAACGGCGGCGGGGACAGAGCAAACGCAGAAATACTGACTTTGTTGGCTGAGAACCGTATGTTTATGAAGTATCCCAATGCTGAGACGATAGACGGCTCAAAAACACTGTTGAAAGACGGTTTTGCAACAACTGTTATTGTAATACGACATGAAGATCACAGTTACGACAGCACAACGGGCAAGTGTACGATTTGCGGTAAGCGGTGCGGTCATACGGATGTTGACAGCAAAACGGGTGTATGCTCTACCTGCGAATATCAGCTTACTGCGGGCATTTCGGGCGTGGGAACAGCGAAGTATTTCGATAATATAGACGACGCTTTTGTTGCGGCATCATCGGCGGAAAACAGCGGCTGTACGCTGACATTGTATAAGCACTGCGAGATTACACAGAACGTAGAAATCGGCAATACAAAGGTTACTGTCGATGTGAACGGATATTCACTCGGCGGAGAGGCGGATATAAGTGTAAATAACGGTGGTGTGCTGTACCTTAAGGACAGCAGGAAAAGCACCTACAACGGATGCATAGACGCACCTTTTAGTGTAAACGGCGGTACGCTTATAAACGGTACTGCAGACGGCGGCAGTTCAGCCGCAGATGTACTCAATTTAGTCATTAACAGTGCTAAGTGTGTCGAAATATACGGCGGCATATTTGAGAATGTTTATATTGCACACGCAAGCGGTGTAGCTTTATACGGCGGAAGGTACAACACCATCTGCGGCGAGGAAAGCAACAGCACACCTGTAAACGATCTGCTTGCAAAGGGTTATGCATTTGCGACCGTACAAGAATTCACAACTCTCCCCGAAAGTATAGTTGACGGCAGTGCGAAGACGATCGGCGACGGACTTACAAATGTCATGGTTGTAGCGCATGAGCATAGATACAACGTGGAAACGGGCAAGTGTCCGTGCGGCGTTTGTGCGCTTGCTATATTTACCGAGACAACACAAAGCTCTGAAACTTATACATTTATTGAAAGCGAAACACAGTTTAAAAATATTGCGGAAAATGAGGCTGACGGTGTATTAAAGCTGACCGGCGATGTAGATTGTATTGTTAAGGGCATAATAATAAACGGCAATAAAACGATCGACATGAACGGTCATACGCTGAATGTTTCGGTCGGTACCGAGGAAATAAGCGCAGTAGCGGTTTACGGAAATGTAACCTTTGAAAACAGCGGAAGCAGCCGTGCAGTTATAAACGCCACCGGCGTTTATTCCTATGGAATGGTAACTGTAAACGGAGATATTGAATTCGATACTTTTGCAACATTTGAAGACGGCGACGCTTTGATCAATGCCGGAGTATTCAAGAGCATTTATGTTCAGGGAAGAAGTGTAATTGAAATACTGGGTAGCGGTAAGGCGCTTGCAAGTGAAAGCGGAGAAATACTGAATGCAAGCGTACAACAAATATACAAAGCAGGCGATAATATATTTGTTACGGCTCACCCGAAGCATACATACGATGATCACGGCAACTGCGCTTGCGGATATAAGTGTCTGCATGACGGCGAGGGTCAGGTAAATGAAGACAGCGCCAACAAGGTGTGCAGTGAGTGCGGTGCGAAAATTTACGCAAAGGTAACTACTGCCGACGGAAAGGTAAAGTATTTCGACGACATAACCGAGGGCTTACGGTATGCGGATAAGGCTGAAAACAAGGGCTGTGTTTTCACTCTTGTAACAAGCGGTGAGATCAAGAGCGAGGTTACGCTGTCAAGCGGTCAGTTTACGATTGCCACTGCCACAACGAATAATAATTATGTCCTCGGTCCTTACGCAGGGAAAATAACTATTGACGGTGCGGATGTTATTGCTGAAGGCGATATGTTCATCAGGTGCAAGGTTTATGTGAAGAGCGGATCTCTTACATTACCTGAGGGCTCAAGCGCCGGATTTGATAGTATTGCTATATCAGGCGGTACCGTAACTGTCAGCGAAGGTGTCAATGCTGACAGTTATGTGGGTGCTGATAATTTATTTGTAAGCGAAGACGCAACTGACGCAAAGCTTACTATAGGCGGCGGTACTTACGGCAATGTCTATCTCGGACAGTTTAAATTAAAGGACGTAATCGCAAGCGGTGTGCGTGTGATAAGCTACGACAATCCGACAGATCCGACTGCTGAGAAAACAGCAAAGGCTTTATTATACAGCGATATAGCCGAAAAAAATAATTTTGACTCCGAAAACAACACTGTAAGCTATTATCTGTTTACCAAGTGCGAGCATAAGAATGAGGACGGCAGTTATGCCTTTAATGACAGCGGTATATGCAAATACTGTAACTCTGAGTTTGCCGCAAGCGTAAGCTATACAGACGGCGGCGAAAAGACAGAACTGTTCAGCGATATATGCGACGCTTTTGACAAGGCTAATGAGATAGGTACGGCTACAGTAACGCTGTATAAGGATATTACAGACAAATGTACACAGGAGATTACCGTTATGGGCAATGTAACGCTTGAACTGAACGGTAAAACACTGGGTGGTCGTTATGGCATAGCGCGTATACCGGTATCTGACGGTGGCACGCTTACTGTAAACGGCGATGGCGATATGGATACACCTATTTACGTTAATGAAAACTCAAAATTAGTCATTAACGGCGGTGGATACTTCAATTCTGTGTCAGTTAAAAAAGGAGGCAACGCAGAAATAGGCGGCGGCACTATACAAGGTCTGTCCGTTCGCGGTAACGTAAAACTCAGCGGCGGTAAATTCAACGACATCGAGATATTTAACGGCAATCTTGAATCTGTTCTGGCAGACGGTTATGCGTATAAAAATGCTGACGGCACTTGGCTTTCAATTGCAGAACGTGCAGAGAGCGTTTATAGCAGTTTGAATAACAACGATAAACCGTTGAGTGTAGAAGAAGCGCCGATAAAGAGCGCAAGTATTTCGTGGGCAGGCGGAGAAGCGCCTGTTATATACCGTAACGGAGAGAAATATTTATACGTCGATATTACATACGAATTGGCGGTCGGTTCAAGGGGTGCAACCTATTCGGATTTCGTAAACGGCAATAATCGCATTAAAGATTATAATTTGTACAATAAATATATGGTACACTGTTATGAAATCGGTAAGCTTGCGGCGAAAGACGGCGAGGTTGAATATTACATTGTACTGAAGTGCAACGGATACGAATATAAGTCGAATGTGCTTAAGCTTACACTTGCGACCTGCTCGCACCCTGAGGATAGCTTATTATACGAGAACGACGGTTTTGTAATCTGCGGTATATGTGACGCATTGATAGAAGCCGAGGTAGTAGATGCTGACGGCAAGTCGTTAGGTTATGCGGATATAGAGAGTGCCATAAAGCTGGCACAGGAGAACGAGGGCAGCACTGTAAAGCTGATGTCGGAAGGAGTATCTGAGTCCATTACCGTGACAGGCGGCAGGTTTACTGTTGACTTTAACGGTAAGAAGGTATTTTATCAGTTCGATGTCAACGGCGGTGACGTGACTTTCACTTCTTCGGTAAAACAAGCCGATGTAGAAACTCTGATAAGCAAAATCGAAGTAACCGGAGCGGACGCTAAGGTTACAATTGACGGTAAAATCAAGCTGGGAAGTGTAACATTAACAAGCGGTGCGCTTGCAGTAAACAGTGCCGAGAGTTATATTAAAGAACTGTCAATAAATGGCGGAAAGACTGTTGTAAACGGTGCAAATATTGATGCACTGAAAGCTAACGGCGGAGACACGGTCATCAATTATGTTACAGCCGATTCTTTAAGCGTGAATATCAACGGGTCCGGTAGCATCTCTATCGTAACCGGCGAGTTCGGCAGCACCACTTGCAAAACAGACAGCGGTTATACTTTAGGTATGGCAATTGCGAGTGGAAGCGTAGTTTTCGGTAATAGTATGAATGGCGCTATTATTTACACATACGATGCTATTCAGACCATGACCAAAACCGATAGAATTTTTGTTGATAAGTGCGTCCATAAGGACGGAAAAGGCAGTTATGTGCTTGACGGTAATCCCTGTCCTTACTGCAGTGAGGAAATTGTTGCAACTGTAAGCTATACTGCCGGCGGAAGCGAAGAGACAGATCTGTTCAGCGATATATGTGACGCTTTTGACAAGGCTAATGAGATAGGTACGGCTACAGTAACGCTGTATAAGGATATTACGGACGATATTACAGATACGATAGCTGTTACAGGCAATGTTACGCTTGAACTTAACGGTAAAAGGCTCTCACAACCCGGTACTGATGTATGGTATTCCATAGAAGTAACGAGCGGTAAGCTGACCGTTAACGGCAGTGGCTTAATAAAACGTGTTGCTGTTCGCAACGGCAGCAATGCGGAAATCAACGGTGGTACTTTCTCTGACTTCATAATTAAAGACGGCGGTAACGCTGTAATTAAAGGCGGTCAATTCTACAGCTTACAGGTTTCAGGCGAAGGCAGAAACGTAGGACAGCTTCTTGCGGATGGCTATGCCTATTGGAGGTTTATCGATTCCGGCATCTGGTCTACTATTGCAGAGCGTGAAAAGCGGGATATAGCTAATGTAGAAGTAAAGGAAGCGCCGATAAAGAGTGCAACGGCGACAGCAAATAAGACTGTGCTGTACCGCAACGGCGGAGGTGCACGGCAGATCTCATTTAAATTCAATGTTAAGACAAGCGACGGATACACGGTAAGTGATGCCAATAAGGTCACAGTCGGTTTATATGTCGGCGATACCTTAATAAGAGAGAGCGACTTCGGCGGAAATTCATCTACGTTTGCAAATGCAAGTGAAATTTCCGATACTGACGGCACTGTAAAGGCACATCTTGTTATCAAGCTGAACGGATATGAGTATGTGACGAATGATGTCGAGTTTGAAATAGCGACCTGTACGCATCCGTATGACGCATTAACGACAGACGAGTATGATTACTATTGTTGTTCGTTATGTGATGCCGGCATAAATGCGATACTTGTTAAAACAAACGGCGACAAGGCATGCTATACCGACAATGTGCCCGAAGCATTTGAATCAGCACAGCTTGAGGAGAACAACGGCTGTACATTAGAATTATACAGAGGTGTGAACAGAGACTGTGAGATCACACAGGGCAGCTTTACCGTTTTATTCAAGAAAACGGGAAGTGCATCTGCTGTGATCAAAGTAAGCGGCGGAAATGTCAAGTTCACGGGAGATGACGGCTGTACATTGTCGAAGTATCCGGGAAGCTCTGTGGGATATCTCATAGCTGTAACGGGCGGCACGGTAACGTTTGATAATATAACTATCGACGATGACAGTATCAGCGTAAGCGGCGGCAAGACTGTTATAAACGGCGGTACTTATAATAAGCTGAGCGTCAGCGGAGGTACGGTCACTATAAACAGCGGTACATTCAGCAGCATAGATGTAAGCGCAGAGGGCAAGGCACTGAAAGATCTGCTCGGCGAGAACAAGGCGTTTGCGACAAGCGACGGAAAGCTGTTTGACGCAAGCAAGGTTTCGGAAAGCGATAATTCACTTACGGTAATCGACCACAGCAAGCATGAGTATGACGAAACAGGAAGGTGCGGCTGCGGTTATCAGTGCCCGCATGATGACGTTGATACCAAAGCAGGCGTGTGCAGAGAGTGTAACACAAAGATATACGCTGCAATCACTGTAAAGAGTGAGACCGGAACAACGGTAAAATACTTTACAAAACTTACGGAAGCATTTGAGTTTGCGGCAAAGAACGAAAACAAGGGCTGTACGCTGAAAATGCTCAGAGATTTCTTCGATAGAAATACTGACATTAACGTAAACGGCGGAAAACTTACTGTCGATATGAACGGCTTTGGTGTCTATATCAATAGCTTTAACGGATCCGGAACCCAAATCACTATACGCAGTGACAGTAAGTGTACTTTTGGGGTTGAAAATGGATTTAGCATGGACGGCGGCACTGTTACTTTCTCGGGAGAGGTCAGCGTAGTTTGCCAGAATGTGAAATTAAATGCCACATACTTCTCCTCCTATGTTGAAACGCTGAAAATTGACACGCTGATTTTAGAAGACGGTGTTCTGCTTAAACAGCTGGCAAGTATCACGAATGCTAATATCGCTAATATAGACTGCTCAAGTGAAATTTATCTTTATCAAATTTTAGCGAGCGGCAGCCGTGTCGATTCTCAGCTGTACAGCGCTCTGAAAGCAAACGCTTCGTCAAACTTCGATAACGTAAGAATAATAAGATGCGACCACCCGGACGGTGTGGGCAGAGATAACCGTTGCATATACTGCAATTCATTGATCGCTGCAAGCGTAAGCTATACCGAGAACGGAGCGGAAAAGACAGAATATTTTGTTAAGGAAGATCTGGGAAAGGCGTTTGCCAAGGCAAACAGCGTTGCAAGTGCAACAATAACAATGCTGATGTCTTCCGTTTATGATACAGACTACCTCCCTGTTACAGGTGATGTTACACTTATTGCAAATGGCGATAACGCCATCTTGTATAATACAGTAAAGGTCGCCGATGGCGGTAAGCTGACACTTAGAGGCAACGCCAATATTTTCGCTGTAATTGCCGAGCCGGGCTCCAGGTTGACTGCCGAAGAAGCCACAAGAATCGCATATCTCACCGTAAACGGCGGAGATGTTAAGCTCAGCGGCGGACAATATGATAACATTACGGTAAAAGATGGCAAGATAACAGATATTCTGGCTGACGGCTATGCGTATAAGAAAACAGAGGGCGGTGCATGGCTGACGCTTAAAGAACGTGAGGTGTCGGAAGCAAGCGGTGTTACCGTTGCTAAGGCGCCGATAGTAAAAGCAACGCTTAGCACAGAAATAAACAAGCTGTATCGCAACAGCAACGCAAACCCCACGCTGAAGTTCAACCTTGCTCTTGCTCACGGCTCGAACCTGAACGACTCGTATGTAAGTAAGAGATACGGTATAAACTCCTATGTAAGCGGAGATATAATTTATAGCAGCTTAAGCGCACTTATAAAGGACGCTAAATTGTCGGCAGACGAAATAATTGATAAGGCGGGCGACAGCGATGCTGCCAAGATATACTTCGTAGTTACTACCGGTGACGGCTATGAAATAAAGTCGAACACTGTAAGCATAGACCTTGTTGATTGTGATCATTCTCAGGTGGTCGATCCTACAGCGGACAAGGAAACCGCAGGTAATATTACCGAGCCGACATATTGCGAGATATGCGAGAGCAAGTTCAATGCAAAGATAACAAAGGGCGACGATGTCAAGTATTATAACGATCTTGACGAGGCTGCGAAAGACGCTCAGAAGAGCGAAAACGAGGGCTGTACCTTATATCCGCTTTATAACAAGAACGGATACGGCGGTCAGTTAGTCATAACCGAAGGTAACTTCACGCTCAAGTACGCAGTTCGTACAGCGTTCTCACGTCCGATCATCATAAACGGCAAGGCAAAGCTGACGGTTACGGGACGTTGTGCGGTGACAGCGTTTGAGAATCAAGACGCATTCATAGTGAGGGGCGGTGATGTCACATTTGACGGGCTTGCTACAGGCAGCAATGTGACCATAAACGGCGGAAATGTTACAATGACTGCCAACAATATAAATTGCCTTACTATAAACGGCGGTAATGTATCCATTTCGTCAGGTGGGTTTGCCGAAATCGTAACTACGGTCAGTGATAAGGTGATAGCCGATTATATCGATCCCGGCTTCTGGGTACAGGACAGAGGAACAAAAGAGTGGATAGATATATACAGTCTTAATAAGGCAACGGCATCATCGACAAACGGACTTACGGTACGGTTGTGTCCGATGCAGATAATCAAGCCGATTGATACTGTATATTACACCAACGGCTATTATCCGGGCGACATACCGTCACTTCAAATAAATGCAGAGCCGTGGTATTCAGGCGAGGTCGACGCAAATGTTGCTTATCAGTGGATCGCCATTGATGAAAACGGCAACGAAACAGAGATAGAGGGCGCTACAGACAGAAAGCTGTCGCTCGAAAATCTCACAACGGGCAGGTACTACTGCCGTCTTACCTACAGCAATGCTACAACGGCGGGAGTTTCGATGAAGTCGGACGTTGTAACGGCTACGATAACCGAATGTGAGCATTCCGGAGGAGAGGCTACCTGCACCAAAAAGGCAAAGTGTGAAATATGCGGAGCGGAGTATGGCGAACCTCTCGGTCACGACTATGTTGTAATCAAAGTAGTTGAGCCTGACTATCGCAACGAAGGCTACAGCGTATTTGAATGCACAAGATGTAAGGATTCATATATCGGAAACCGTGTTCCCGTAAAGCCTATTCCCGATGTGGAAGAAATAGCGGTTGAAAAGACAACATACAATGAAGTCGATATAAGCTGGAAGAATATAAGCGGCGTTGACGGATATTATGTCGAATGCTATGTCGGCAATCAGTGGAAGCAGATCGGCTTCAGCACGGACGGCGACAGAGTAGCGGCAAAGCTGAGCGGTCTTTCTGCAGGCCTTAAATATAAGGTAAGGATAGCGGCTTATGCAGGAAGCTTCACCGGCAAGTACAGATGTTTCTATGTTGATACCGTTCCTTCTCCCGTATGGAATATAAATACGGTGAAGGCTACAGATGAAACGGTAAGAATAAGCTGGAACAGAAACACCAGAGCGTACGGCTACAAGGTAGAGTGGTACATTGATAATCAGTGGTCTGCAAAGACTGTTACCGGCAACAATAATATAGCGGCGGTTATAGACGGACTTTGTGCAGGAACACGATATAAAGTAAGGGTAAGCGCATATAAGGGCGACCTTTACAGCCCGTATACATACGGCTATATCGATACGCTCCCGTCAAAAGTTACGGGTATTACGCAGACAGTAACATCTTCTTCGTTTACGCTTACATGGGATAAGAATGAAAGTGCGGACGGCTATACCGTTCAGTACTATGCAGACGGTAAGTGGAATGAAAAGACGCTGACCGGCAATAACAAAACTACCGTTACAATAGGCTCTCTTAAGGGCTACAAAACCTACAAGGTCAGAATAAAGGCTTATAAGGGTGAGCTTCAGAGTACATTCGACGATATTTATATCACTACCGCTCCGACAAAGGTCAGCGGTCTTAAGGTAAAGAGTGCGGTTGACTCAAAGGCGGTTGTTATATGGAATGCGGATGCAAACGCTGACGGATATAATGTAGGATACTATATCGGCGGTAAGTGGCTCGAAAAGACCATAACCGATAATAAGACAGCAATGGCTGTGCTTGGCGGACTTACACCTTACAGCACATATAAAGTAAGGGTAAGAGCGTATAAGGGCAATCTGTACGGTGATTACAGCTATACTACGGTTACTGCAGTGCTTTCACCGGTAACCGATATCAAGGTTGTATCGGCAAAAAGCAACTCGATAACCGTTAAGTGGGGTAAAAACGCCAGTGCAGACGGATATAAGGTTGAAATTTACAAAGGCGGCAAGTGGGTCAAAAAGACGTTAAAGGGCAGTGCGAATGCTACTGTCACTATTGGCGGACTCAGGGCCGGAAGCGTGTATAAGGTAAGGATTGCGTCTTATAAGGGTGCAAATACAAGCGCTTATACTTATGCAAATGTGAATACAGCCAAATAAGCTGACAGTAAAAAAAAGAGAACACCGGGCGACCGGTGTTCTTTTTTGTGTATCAGATGCGTTTTTACTATAAGAACAAACTGAGCCGTAAGCAAGAGTGCTTACGGCTTGGTTTGTTTATTGCTTTTTATGATACGCCGTTTTGCTGTCCTGCGGTAAGCAGAATTTTGAAAAAGGCGAATTTGGTGCGGCTCACAGCCGCCGCTTACTTGAAGTATCTGTTCAGCAGACCCTCGAAAGCCTTGCCGTGACGGGCTTCATCCTTAGCCATCTCGTGAACTGTGTCGTGGATAGCGTCAAGATTTAACTGCTTTGCTCTCTTTGCGAGGTCAAGCTTGCCCTGTGTAGCGCCGTGCTCTGCGGCAACTCTCTTTTCAAGGTTTTCCTTAGTCGATGCGCTTACAACATCGCCTAAAAGCTCTGCGAACTTTGCTGCGTGTTCAGCCTCTTCCCAAGCTGCCTTTTCGTAGTAAAGGCCTACCTCGGGGTAACCTTCTCTGTGAGCGGCTCTTGCCATAGCGAGATACATACCTACCTCTGTGCATTCGCCCTCGAAGTTTGCCTTTAAGCCTGCGATGATCTCCTCATCCTCAACAGCCTTTGCAACGCCTACCTTATGCTCGTCAGCAAATACCAGCTTATCGTTTTCCTTGAGTTCTGTGAACTTGCTGCCGGGAACCTTGCACTGGGGGCAGAACTCGGGAGGTGTATCTCCCTCATGAACGTAACCGCATACCGGACATACCCACTTTTTCATAGTAAATTACCTATCCTTTCATAGTGATAAAATCTTTATTTTCTTATTGTTGTTAGCGAAATCAGTAACGTTTACTGATTTGTTGATTTTATTATAACCGATACTTCGGCGTTTGTCAAGAGGTTTTTGAAAATTTTTTTGTAAAAATTAGGTTAGTTAGGACTTACTAAAAAGGGTGAGGTTTTGGAAGGGTTGGTGTGGGGCGAGTTGTGATTGTGAACGCTTAGAAGTTTTAGGGATAGAAGTTCTATCAACTTCAATCCCCACCGTCTTGACGGCAGACCGACTTAGTAATTATAAAAGTCGGATATATCGCATAAAAACGCTGTAAAATTAGGCTTGTGCCTTGCCGTCAAGCCACCTCCCCTTTTTCGAGGGGAGGCAAGGGTGATAGCGATTTGCTACATTTTGCGAAACCGGCAAAGTGTTTATAAGCCAAGTTTGGCGTTTGCAGTTTATATGCGGTTGTGATGAATTGTAGGAATATTCGTAGGGGAGTGGGCTTGCCCCTCCCGAAACATCATTGCAATTATCAAAAATCAAGTTAATATATAAAAATGAAAATTTGATTGCAATCCGCTATTGATGATTGATAGATTAAAAACGCTGAGAAAATCAATAACTACGGTGCAACGGGAGGGGCAAGCCCCTCGCCCTACGAAAAGTGAGAGGAATAATGCGGTTTTGGAAGTTTAGGGCGGCGAGGGGGATTACCGTTTTCAGCCGATTAAATACCGTTTGTGCCTTTTCGTTGCAATTGCCGAGAAAAACGATTATAATTAATATGTGAGAATATGGTTATAATTACGGCTAAGAGAAAAGGAGAGCTTATGAGAAAAACAAGCGAAAAGATATTACGGACACTGCTTGCGGTATCGGTACTTGCAACGGCTGTGCTAACGAGCGGTTGTCTTGACGATGAGGAGGAGATTTCCGACAGCACGGCAAGCGACAACAGGCAGACGAGCGACGGCGGCAATGCGGAAAGTAGCGAAGGCAGTGAAGGCAGTGATAATAAATATGACGGAAGTGTTACGGGCAGTCGTGCGTCAAAGCTGACGTTCAGCGGTTCGGACGGGATAAGCATTGCAAGAAAACAGCGTGAAGCCGAAAAGCCTATGGGCGAGGACGGCACACAGACGGTATTCGTTTATATGTGCGGAAGCGACCTTGAAAGCGAGAACGGGCTTGCAAGCGGCGACATTGAGGAAATGATCGCAGGGTCACAAAGCGAGAACGTGAAATTCGTCATTCAGACGGGCGGTGCGGGAGCGTGGGCGGATACATACGGCATCTCTGCCGAAAAGACACAGCGTTATGTTGTAACCGGCGGAGAAATAAGCCTTATCGAAGAAAAAGAATCTGTCAATATGGGCAAGGAGGATGTGCTTGTTGATTTTTTAAGCTGGGGTATAGAAAACTATGCGGCGGCTAAAATGGGGCTTATCTTCTGGAATCACGGCGGAGGAAGTATAAGCGGCGTGTGCTTCGATGAACTTAACGAGAACGATTCGCTGTCGCTTGAGGAGATAGACACTGCGCTTACATCTGTATATGGCAAGATGACGGATAAGTTTGCGTTCATCGGCTTTGACGCTTGCCTTATGGCAACGGTCGAAACGGCGAATATGCTTGTTCCGCACGCAGACTATATGTTTGCATCGGAAGAAACTGAACCCGGCTACGGCTGGGATTATACCGAGATAGCAGGCTTTATGGAAAGTAATCCGACAGCGGATACAGCCGAACTCGGAAAGACGGTCGCTGACAGCTTTATGGCATCGTGCGAGGCTATCGGCGCAGGCGGCGAGGCTACGCTTTCGATAACGGATCTCAGCCGAATAGACGAACTTGTAAAGGCGGTGAATGATGCCGCCGAGGAAATGAACGATATTTCTTCCGACCCTGCACTGCTTGCAAATGCGGTAAGAAGCATCTATACCGTAAGAGCATACGGCAGTAACAACGATACAGAGGGATATACCAACATGGTGGATCTCGGCTCTATGATAGCGGCTACGGTATCGGGCGACAAGGCGGACAAGGTCATGTCGGCGCTTGAAAAGGCGGTAGTGTATAACATCTACGGCGAGGACAAGGACGGCTCAACGGGGCTTTCGACCTACTATCCGTTCGGCGTTTCAGGCTCTACCGAGCTTGCCACATTCGGCAAGGTGTGCGTAAGTCCGTACTATATGACGTTTGTTGACAGAATCGCATACGGCGCACAAAACGGCAGTACGGACGGGTACAGCGGTGAAAAAACATGGCTTGCGGACGGTGCGGTGTACTGGAGCGACGGGGATTATTCCGACTATGAGAGCAACTGGGAACATTACAACAACAAGACCGACAACATGGGCTTCTGCGGTGATAAGAGCAGTGTGCAGATAGATGTCGGCCCTGTGCTTGATGATGAAGGAACGTTCTACTTCAATGTTACGGACGATACTATAAACAACCTTGCGAGCGTAAACTGTTCGGTTTACCGTGTTGACGAGGAAACGGGTGAGCTTATCGAATTCGGCGTTGACCAGAGTACAAAGGTCGATTTCTCGTCGGGACTGGTCGAGGATAATTTCAGCGGTCAGTGGTATATGATTGAGAATAATCTTATCCCTATGTTCATAGTGGAGAAGAACGGAAACAGCTCGGTTTACACATCACCTATAAAACTCAACGGCAAGGAAACAAATCTGCGTATAGCTATGACGCAGGACGGCAATGCGTATGACATAACGGCGCTTGGAACATGGGACGGTGTAAACGAAAACGGCGAGTCGGCAAGGAGTGTTGTTCCGCTTAAAGAGGGAGATGTCATAGTGCCGATATTCAATACTTACGACAGCGAGGGTAACTTTGCAGGCAAGGCGGAGGGCGATGAATGCACCTACAGCGGCGACAATATGATAGAGTTTGTCAATCTGCCTGCAGGCGACTACAGATACAGTTTTGTTATAAACGATATTTACGGAAACGTGTGCTATACCGGCTTCACGGTATTTACGACAGACGATGACGGGAATGTGTTCTTTACGCCGGAAGAGTAGTAAAAACAGCAAGCTGTATCGATCACGCATTTTTCTTTTACAAAAAAACTAAGAGGAGAACCCCTATGCCAAACCGGATCATCACAGATATTTCAGATTATATCTTTGTGTCAGGAGAACCTCAAAAGGTCGATGCGATTTTTCTGCCTGGCGGCTCACACCCTGAACAGCCCGAATATGCCGCAGAATTATACCGACAAGGTTTGACTGATTGGATAGTCCCGTCAGGAGGAGTAAGCGTTAAAGAGGAAAAATGGCACGGCGTCCGCTCAAAAGCGGAAATTTATAGTGGCGATTACCGGTCAGACTGCGAGTTTTTTACAGATGTACTCGTAAAAAACGGCGTTCCGCAGACTGCGATCATTGAAGAAAGCAAGTCGGGGCATACCCGTGATAACGCATTTCTCTCTCGTAAAGCCGTTGATGAAAAGGGCATAATGATAAAAAGCGGTATAATTGTTTGTAAAGCCTTTCATGCTCGCCGATGCTTAATGCTGTATCAAATGGCTTTCCCAAATGTTGATATGACGGTCTGCCCCGTACATTGCTATAACATCACCAAAGAAAACTGGTATACGACCGAAAAAGGAACCGATCGAGTGCTCGGTGAGCTTGCACGGTGCGGAAATCAGTTTGTCGGCGATCTCAAGACTTATCTTGATTTGATATGAAAATACTGTGCTGCCTTCAGTAAAAACAGCAAGCCGTATCAAGTTTCGGCTTTCTCGTTTGTGATAAAATGAATACAGTCGAAAAGATGGAAGAAAGCTGTACGGGAGAAAAACAGATGAACGGGATAAACGAATGGTATATGAATATTCAGAATATTGTTGACGACATAGACAGGTGTATAAAAAGCGGCGAGGACGAAAGGCTGACACTCGGCAGGCTGTCGCAGACGCTTGGCTACTCGGAATACTATGTTTCAAGGAAATTCAGCAAAATATCGGGAATGAAGCTTAGGGATTATATGAGATACCGCAGGCTTGCTTTTGCGCTGAGGGAGCTGAGAGATACCGACAAGGGCATACTTGATATTGCGCTTGACTATGGCTTTACATCTCACGAGGCGTTCACAAGGGCATTCAAAGCGGCATACGGAATTACTCCGAGCGCTTACCGCTTACACCCTGTACCTGTAATTCTCCGCACAGCTATAAGACCTTTCGACTGCTATCTTTTAGGTATAGGAGGAACAGGTATGGCACAGACAAACAGTGATATTAAGGCGTATTTCGTAACTATCCCGGCTCATAAATTCCTGCATATCAGAAACTACGAGAGTATAGGGTATTACGACTTCTGGGAAAAGCAGAGTCACATTCCCGGACAGGATTGTGCAACTATATGCGGACTGCTTGACAGTATCAAGGGCAAGCTCGACGATATGGGCGGCGATGAGGCGAACAGCGGAAGCGGTCAGGTGATGGCGTACATAAACGAGCCTGAGGGAAGAATATGCAGCTGGGGCATTCCGCTGGCTGAGGCTTACGGTGTAAGGCTTCCTGCCGACTACAGCGGAGAGATACCAAGGCAGATGCAGATTATGGATGTGCCTGAGGGCGAGTATATCGTGTTTGAGCACGGACCGTTCGACTTTCAGACCGAAAACAGTGCGGTTGAAGCAAAGATAGAACGGGCTATGAAGGACTTTGACTATGAAAAGTCGGGCTATGAGCTTGACAAAACGCAGGGCAGAGTGTTCTACTTCTATCACGACTGCAAGAGATACTGGAAGTATATAAGGCCTGTGAGGAAAACCGGATAAACGGAAAACCGCCTTTTAATCGGGGCGGTTCTTCGGATTATGCAGGGCGATGCACTTGACACCGGCTTGATTTTATGTTATATTATAGATACAAAAAGAGGGAAACGACAGACGGTCGCTCCCAATAGAAGTTAAAGTTATAACCGCTTTAGTTGGTAGCTAGGGGCGGTTATTTCTTTTTATTTGTAAAATTTATAACAAAAGAAATGATACTGAATATCATAACGGTAAATCCCGTTAGGAAAATACCAATCTGAATTAAGTTGTCCAGAGTTATGTACACAGCTTCACCTCCTTTCAAAGTGCAACGCACTTTCGGGAGATGAATTGACCGCCTGACGTCCAAGGTTTCCCTCGTGAATATTTTAGCATATTATCGGGAGAAATGCAACTTGTCCGGACTTGACACCGGCTTGATTTTATGTTATATTATAGATACAAAAAGAGGGAAACGACAGACGGTCGCTCCCTGAATTAGGTTTAAGAATAGCCGCCTTCAGCTTGCAACATAGGGCGGTTATTTCTTTTTATTAAAAGAAATGATTGTGAATATCATAACTGTGAAAGCAGTAAGAAATATTCCTATCTGTGTTAAATCACTTAGCGTTATGTACACAGCTTCACCTCCTTTCAAAGCGCTTTCGCACTTCGGGAGATAGAGCTGCTTTTTTATAGTTTCGACATTTAAATCCGCCGTCAAAAAAAGTGTAGCATACATTATGTTGTTAAAAGGCGGAACAGAGAACCGGGGCACCCGGTCGCCTGACGTCCAAGGTTTCCCTCGTGAATATTTTAGCATATTATCGGGGGGAATGCAACTTCATAAACAGTCGCTCCCAAGATAGAGTTAAAAATCAACCGCCTTTTAAATAGGGCGGTTTTTCTTGTTTTCTCCTCACGGTGTAAAAATATCGGCAAGCAGTCGTATTTTTCGTCAAAGCACTTGATTTTTCGGGCGGTTTGGTTTAAAATAATAATGATATTGCGTTCAGCAAAAATAAATTCAGAAAGGTATCTTATTTAAATGAAAATTCTGGTAGTAAATGCCGGTAGTTCATCACTGAAGTATCAGCTTATAGATATGAAGGATGAGTCGGTCATAGCAAAGGGAAATTGCGAGCGTATCGGTATAGACGGAAAGATCACTCACAAGACATTTGACGGCAGGGAATATGTAGAGGAATGTTCGTTCCCCACTCACACAGAGGCTTTTGAAAAGCTGGTTGAGGTAATGACAAAGGGCGATGCCGCCGTTATCAAGGATATGAGCGAGATAGGCGCTGTAGGTCACAGAATAGTGCAGGGCGCTGAGGTATTCACAAAGACAACAATCGTAACGGACGAGGTTATAGATCAGATAGACGGTCTTGCAGACCTTGCTCCCGTACATAACCACGCACACGCACTTGCGCTGAGAGCCTGCAAGAAGGTTATCCCCGAAACAACTCCTCAGGTAGTAGTATTCGATACGGCGTTCCACCAGACAATGCCTCCCAAGGCTTATATGTTCGGTATGCCTTATGAGTGCTATGAGCAGTTCCACGTAAGAAAGTACGGCTTCCACGGAACATCACACCGCTTTGTATCAATGAAGTACGGCGAGGTCACAGGCAAGAGCCTTGAAGGTCTTAACATCGTATCTTGCCACCTCGGCAACGGTTCATCCATAACAGCTATCAAGGACGGAAAGTCTGTAGATACATCAATGGGCTTTACTCCTCTTGACGGTATCATCATGGGTACACGCTCGGGCAGTGTTGACCCCTCGGCTGTTGAATTCGTACAGAACAAGCTGGGCTTCACTCCCGCACAGATGAGCGACTATCTCAACAAGAAGTCGGGCTTCCTCGGACTTTCGGGTCAGTTCAGCGACAACAGAGATATTACAAGTGCCGCACAGCAGGGCGACAAGCGTTCACAGCTTGTTACAGATATGCTGACATATGAGATAAAGAAGTACATCGGTTCTTACACAGCCGCTATGAACGGTCTTGACGTTGTTATCTTCACAGGCGGTATCTCGCGAGC
>OBJD01000078.1_pt1 | contig 21472 bp, 24 predicted proteins | sample 1518751 | NCBI WGS metagenome assembly OBJD01 (sample SAMEA728703, study PRJEB22492) | human gut metagenome | reverse complement strand
TGTTATGCGGAGCTACCGAAACGATTTTCTATGATTTTTATGTCTGTCCGAGAACGCCAAAAACGCCGTATCTCAAAATACACGGCGCAAAAACCTTTGCTATATCCTTGCGTGCAGTTACGCTACCTTCGGCGGATTGCAGAAGATGTCAATGAACGTCATTTGCTTTGTCTTATATCGAGCAATGTCACGTTCGTATTTAATAACATCGTCAAAAAGTAAATATTTCGTTACGTAATCTTGCATTGTAGTTGCAATGTCCTTATCCTTGACCTTCATATAAATCGCCGTCGGTATGCCTCGACTGTACACAATTCTTTCGCCAGTCTTGCTTATGTATTTGAGCAAATAATTTATAGTGCCACCATGGCGCAATTCTTGCTCGTTAAGTTGTTCAAAATCGTTTCTTCCGAATGAATCGGCAAAAAACGTGTTGCTATGAGTTGTTTGCATTTGACCTTGTGCCGTTGAGTAATCTCGAAGTTCTGTGATGTTTCCTATCATTTCACCGTCGGGAATATACATAATCGCGTGAAAATGTAATCTGTGTGTTTCGGGAGCGTACTCGAACACGCCCATATATTTCCAACCGCGACGGGTGTGTAGGTTGGACAGGCAACGAGAAAGTTTTTTGCGGAAACTGACTTCATCATGCTTTTTATCATCGAACGTTATCGTAACAAAATAATTCCATTTGTTCAAGTATGCCTTACGGCGAAAACGTTTCTTACGATTATACAAATTTTTGTATTTGCGGATAATCTTTTCCGCGACAAAACCGCTCATATCGGTTATTTCGGGAAACAACGTCGTCATTTCATCTTCAACGTATTCCGCCAAAGCGCGCTTTTCAAGTCCGTTTTCGACAGCGTGAGAAAATAGGCTGTTAAAAGCAATATCTGTTGCCGTCAATTCTCGCGCGGTGGAAACGCCTTTCTTGCTACGCTTTAAGCGCGGAACGGCGATGTAATGACCGCCGTCGTTGTAGATCGAGTATACTCTTTCATCGTTTTTGTCGTCGAAAAAGGGAACGATAACCCCAGTAGTAATGTCTATCATCGTAGTTATTTCCGTAAATATAGTTTTCGTTTGTTATGCCATAAAAGGCATAGACCTTTTGTCACGCACAACTTTGTGTAGCACACCCGTCCCGACACTGCCGAGCGTTATATTTTAGTGCTACGCTGCGCTAAATCGCCGTTGGCGATGTTATTGTTCTTGAAATGTAAAACCCGTCACGAGTTTTGCAACGAAGTAACTGTTTTGTTCTGCAAGTTCTGCGAACGTCGCTTTTTCCGTTTCGTATTCGTCCAAATCGTTTATGCCGATAGGAGAGCGCAACGCCTTTTTGACAAAAAAGTCGCTGAAACAGTCCGTCGAGAAACGCTTTGAGTATATCTTCTTCGTCGAAAGATAGTATTTGCAATTCTTCCGCTGTCCGTCCATAGTTCCGCTTTCTACCTGCACCGACAGTTGACAATATCCAAACTGATTGTGAATACGCTTGTATCGAGTGTGAATTTTTGCCACAATGCCTTTGAGAATGTGCATTGTAAGCGTATTGTCACCGCGCTGATAGCGATAGTTTTCGTAAAGTCTTACGAATTTGCCGAAAACCCAATCGTAAAGCAATTCTTCGAGCGAGAAGAACGGCATTGTTAAACGGTCATCGCTACTTTCTTGTATGTACACGATGTCGGTCAAATCGCGCGCATTTGCGCCCCAAGACGTCGGACGTTGTTCATCGGTTATCACGCGCACAAACGGAAAATTGTCCACAGTGGCGGAGTGGCGCACCATTTTGAGCCAATCGTCAAAATAGTCGTTCTTTTGGTTTGCGCCTTCGTCACTCTTTTTCTTCTCGATGTTTTCAAGGTTATTTCCACGTTCCTTGCCGATTTCCGTCACAAGCACAACGCCAAACTCAAAGTTGTTAGAATTTGCGTTATTTTCAACGACTTTGCGCCCAAGTCGCAAACTATCAAAGTCGAGAATGTGGGCGTGGCGCGAATAACTGTCTATAAGCCTGCTGTCCGTCTTGAAAAAGTCCGAATTCCAAAGCGGAAAGTTGCCCAAGTCGGAAAGCACATTGTCTACACGCACGGAGTAGTTCGAGATAAGCAAAGACGACTGCGTGATATATATGAAATACAACTGCGCATACGTTTCGATAACCTGCCAAATATTCGTCACTTTGAGTTTGTCGTCATAATACAGACCGTATCTTTCAAAGTCATACATAAAGATGTTACGGCGATGTGGTTTGCGTTCCCATTTTAAACGTTTGCTGATTGCAAATCGTTTGCACGTTGCGAGATTGTACACCGTGTGATTGTCCATTGCCTTTTTAAGCGCGTTTTCAAGGTTTATCCAAGGAAAATTCGGAAACTTTAAGTCGTTTTCGAGTATCTTTTCAAAAGCCTTGTCACGAAACATAACTTCTTGCGACAACGCCACGTCCGTTATGAACGTCGTTTTTTTCTTGCCCATTGTACCGCAACCCATAAAGACTATCGGACGTTCGTTAATGAATCCGCGGTTCTTCATCTCATTATGATTTAGAACAGCGAAGCCTATCTTCTTGCGAATTTTATCGAAGATAATAAGCGCGACAACGCACCATACGTACCACGGAATGAAATTGAACGGTGTCCACAAATCGATTGCGAGTTTATAGACCTGTCTATAAATATGCACCATATCCCACGTCACCGCGAAATAAAAGTAAAAGGCAAGAAATTCAACCACGATAGTGAATAGGTTGAAGTTGTACGCCCATATCACCGCCCACAATATGTAATACGCCTTGTTATCTTTAATGAACGCCACAAAGTCTATAAGCCAACTTTTCAAGGGTTTATACGTCTTGTCCGATACCTTTCTTGCAACTATCAAAGCTTTTGAATCCACGTTATAGTCATTGTTTTCTTTATCTAAAACTTGTTTCATAATGAGATACAAAATGACAATAATCGGAATAATGTACAAAGCAACGTTGGCAAGCACGGCTATCAGACCACCGAGAAAGTCCAAATATCCGACGACATTTCGCGCCGTGATAATCAATTCCCAATATTCGTGCCACTTGACTTTGAATCCGTCAAACGTTTCAGGGAGCGACGGAACGGGAGAAGAAGGCATATTCGGCAAGTCGAAAAACGGCATTTTCGGCAAATCGTTGACTGTCGCTGTCACGCTGTTCTCGATACCGAACATCTTGCAGAAGTAAAATGCAATAGACAAACCGAAGTCCCGAACGCTCTCGATAATCCTACCGAGAGCGGACGGAAACACGAATATCGCCAACAGCACGAACAGCAACGTTATTGCAACACATATAAAATGCCTATAATCTATCTTTCCTTTAACCTTCTTCATACCTTAAATCCCGTCCACACAAAATAACCGACGATTATCACGACCACAATGCCAAGCAAAACAAACACTAACTTTTTTGCCGTGCCTTTCATAATAGTTCCGAAAATCCTTTCGCTTTCCACCAAGCGGCGTTCTCGTCATTCTCGACATACACGCCCGATACGTTCATAAATCCGTATTGACCGCAGGCATTGCCGTACACTTCGTCCTTATCGTTTCCGACCATTCTTTTATACTTGTTTTGGTACTTCGTACCCCACTTAAACGTTACAATATATCTTCTGTTTGCCATAATTCACCTTACTTTTATAATTTCGTTTGACTTAACCGTCACGATTGCATATAATAATTATTGTGAGCGTCGGGTAATCTTCCGACCTGGATAATTTATAACCAACTCACGAGAGAGAGCAAAGTTTTTGCTCTCTTATTTTTTCACTTTGTTTGGTTTGTTTTTCGTAAAAATCCTTGCCATATCCCACTTATTAAGCCGAGTATTTGTCTTGCCTAAATACTTTTCTTTAATAGGCTTGCCATTTACGGTTTTACGAAAAGTTTTGACTTCAACTCCGCTTGCCTTTGGTATATCGGGATATTTTTCTATGGGAATAAGATGTTTCTTTTTATCGCCATTCTTGTCATATAATGACGATATACGGCGCACAGCCATATTGTTTTTATCGTTTCCCATTGAAACAACCCTACGTTTCTTGCCTTTTCCACCGACAAGCAACTTATCGGTGGTTATATAAACTCTACCTTTTATGTATCTCTTTCTTTTTGGCATTTTTCACCGTCCTTTTCTTTTTGGCTTTTGTCGGCTTCGTCGATTTCTTTTGAGAAGACCTTGTCGCTTTTGACACAACAGAAAACAACATTGACAAAAAGATAATTCCAAGAATTATTCCTGCAATCGTGCCGAAAAGTACTTTGTTTTTCTCAAACCATTCGCCGAGTTTCTTTACAAATTTTGTAAAGAAATTTGCGACAGATTCTGCCGTATCTCGCGTTGCGATACCGAGCCTTGAAAGATTGTCTTGCATATCCTTTGCGCCGTTGTGAGCAATAAAGGATTCCAAAATGCCCGAATCTACATAGAACGAATAGTGATACGCTTCGTAACCTGCAAATACGCCGACACCGACATTCCAAACTTGCGAAAGGAAATTGTAATGATAATCGTTGAGCAGTTTGGAATAGCCTTCTCTTGAAAGCGTACCCAAATTGCAAATCGAATCAACCGTGCCTTGATAATTTGCTTTTGACGCGTCGAAAACTTCGAAGAACAACTGCGAGAACGTATACGTTTTGGGAAGTGCAACATAACCGAAATATCCGTACACTTCGTGTTCTTTCAACCCTTCGAGTTCGGGGAAGTTGTATTTCATTCTATTGAAGAAATACTCGTATCCGTCGTCGCCGATAGGAAGAATACCGTCACGCACCAAAGGTTCATAAAAGTCCTTAAACGAAAGGTTGCAATCGAGATACAAATCTTGATTGTTGCCGTCCGCTGTTTTTGCCGAAAGCCAAACCGACTTGTAATAATACGCACGATATATATCTTCGGCAGAATCGTATTTGAAATAATCGCAAGACGATTGCATAACCGCCATAGTATCAAGCCCCAAAGCGTTTTTGACATCGGCAACGCGAATCTCGTTTTCGGCAACCGGAACGTCAACATATGCACGTGCAGCGGTGGCAAACGGAGTCGTTCCGATACGTTTCAAATACATAATTTGAACTTTTTGAGTTGCAAAATTGTAAACGATATGTTCCGCAGCTTCTTTTTTATCGCCCAAAGAATCCAACGTTTCGCTCATCGAGATATTTTTCAAAACATCATACACAGACACAACGGAAGAATCGAGCGTTTCTTTGATATAATTGTTTCGTCCTTCCATAGCGAGATATGATATGCTTCTGACAAAGTATCGTGTATACGGAGAAGATCCGCTTATCGCAATTTCCAAAGAGTTTCCGCCGTTGATAAACAAAGAATCGCCAACACCTTTTCGCGCGCTTACAATATCATATCCGTCATTGAGATACCCAAACGCAAAAGTAATAGGAGCACCACCAAAATTGTCGTCCATTCCTTTTAGATATTGCTTAATTCCAACCTTGACGTCACTGTATTGAAAGCGTTTGAAAAACACGGCTTCATCTTGACTGCCACCATTACATACATGAGAGATGACAACGTCTGCAATCGCATTTGCGGTCATAGAATCGCTTGAACATTCGTAAATGACAAACGACTGCAAATACCAAAATGTCTTGTCTTTTTCATATTCGGGTTTGAGCAAATTCAACTTGAAAACCAATGTGTTCAAGTCGTTTTTGACAACGCTTGCGCCGTTTTCAAAAGCGAAAATATCACCGCTTTTCTCGTATGTAACTTCACGATTCGTGACCGCATATTCACGATAATACGCCGTTGTATCTAATGACGGACAATCAAGGTAATAGGCGTTGTCGACAATCGAAATATCTATGTTTTGTGCAGCCAAAGCAACATCGGGACACGACGAAAAAAGCACGCACAAAACGACACTCACAAGAAGAACAATCCATACTATTGATAATCTTTTTAATACTTTCATCAGAATACAATCTCCGTTTTATCGAGTTCAATGCTTTTGATATTTGACAGAAGTCTGAATCCGACGGCAATCGAACTATCGCTTTTAGACTTTACAGTCAATAGGAACAAATCTCTGTCATCGTCAATATCGTTCTCGTCAAAGTGAATATCACTTCCCGGATAGCACAAATTCAAAAGACCTTGAATTGAATTTGACTTTGGCGTTATGATAAATCCGCTTTTAGTCGGAACAATATCAAAGCATTTATCCACGTCAATCTTCCATTGCGAAAAAGAATACGATTTATAGTCAACATAAAATCTAAAATCATTATCCTTTGAAGTCTGAATTCCATAAGAATAGACCATATCTTCGGCAGCGACATTTGACGGGAAAAGCACTTCGACCGAAAGCGGATTGTCTATTGTCACGATATATCCGCTTTTATCGGAAGATATAACATCTCCGTTCACAGACAAACTAAAAGACGAAACGACGACATTATCCTTTCGATTCACAATAATACCGATTATCGCCGTCAATATCATGAAAACAAGCACAACGACGATGATCGTCTTAATTTTTGAAGAAAATCGTTTTGTCATATTTCACCTTTTAGAAATTCAAAGTATTATCTGCAAACGCAAGACTTGAAATATTCAAACTTTCAAATTGCGCCGAACCTTTGTCGATATACTTCGTTGCCGTTTTCGTTTGCCCAAGCAAAGAATCCGTCCACGTTGCCGTTATGACGATGACATGTCCCGAATACGCTTCAAGACGTTTTTTCGCAAGAGCATTAAACGTTTCAATCAAAGAGATAGACTTCTCTTTGTTTGAAACATGCGGTGCTAATCCAAGTTGAATACAAAATTGCACACCCGTTGCAAACGTAGAAAAATCGTCCCGTCCAACATTCAAATTGTCGTAAGTTGGAAAAGCAGTATTGAGAGCAAAAACATCATTTATTTTCAAATCGGTTGTTTGAAGATAAAACTTTCCGTCATTATTCTGAAAAGTCATCGCAGATACAAAACTATCTGCAAAACGAACAGAATAAGACACGTCGCCACTGCTTACAGTTCCCAAAGAAAACACACCGTCAAAATCAAAATGATACAACGAAGAATCATCGCTAAAATTGATTTTTGAAACAGAAACGTTATCGTTAGTAACTGAAACCGTAAAGTTTTCAAAACGCTTTATATATTCGAGTCTACAAGTCGCATACACGTTTGTTTTAACACGAGATTGAACACGGAGTATAATCGTTTCGCCAAACGGTTGCGTGCAAGACACAACAGCCGTCAATGAACCGTCCGTTAATATAAAAACCGACATATAATCACCGACGTTTTTTCCTTTTGCAAAATCGCTGTCGGCAGACTGCCATGAAAGCGACCAATCGACGAGTGAATTATTATTGATTGTAGGTGATACAACAGCAGTAATTGTTTTTGACAAAGAATCGTCATTTGCCGACACCGCTTCGCCTACGCTCAAAGAAATAACTTCCGTTTCGTCTTTTGTTTCAAACGGAATATCCGCTGGCAAATACTCATTGTTGTTATCACTACAAAGGGCAAGAGCAACCATTAAACAAATGATTGAAATTGCACACAAAACCGATAAAACAACAATGAGATTTTTTCTTTTCGTATTTGCCATGTTTCTTTCCTACCTTCCAATCAGAACGTGATATTTGAATTGCTGACCGAAACGCTCGAAACTTTCAAACAGTCAAAATCAAAAACCACAGGGAGAATCGCCGCTTTCTTAAACGAAAAATAATCTGTATCACACGAACAGTCAATTCTCATAACACCATGCTGCATAGATCCGTTGCCATTTCTTCCGTTAGAAAATTTATTCTTAAATGCGAGTAAAGCATTAGGATATAACGCAACAGAGCCTTCAAACGAAAACCATTCATTTGCAATCAACGCACCAACAGCATCCGACCTTTCGGGGAATTTACTATTAAACGATTCTGAACCATCATATGTTTTTTCAAGCAAACCAAATTCGCCTAAACCAGAAAGTTTCATGTGAACAGATTTAACAGCATCAGGCGTAAAGCCATAAGTAAATGAAGGAGTACCAACTTTTTTAGTTCCTATTTCGTCATAGATAAGCTCGCACTCAAATGTATAAATGTGACCAATATCATCAAACAAAACAAAGCCGTTATTGTCAACGCCGTCTTTATAAACTTTAAAAGAAAAGCTGCTAACCCTATTTGCATAATCAATCGTTGCCGTCGCAAATTTCGTTGAATCAGCAACAGCAGCAACCTTTACAATGATTTGTTCGCTAAAACCTTGCAAACAAGTCAAAGTCGCAGTGTTTGAACCACCTTCATTTGTAAGAGTAACATAATCCGTAACCGTTTTGCCCGTTGCCCAATCACTTTCGGCGTTTGCAAAAGAAATACTCCAATCAAAAGATTGCGCAGCAGTTGCAGGTAAAATAGTCGCAGTTAAAATTTGCGTTGTAGTTCCGTCATCGGCAACGGTTGTGGCCGAAGAGGCAAGAAAAATATCACTTTCTTGAACAACATCAAAAATCACAGGATTTCCACTGATATCGTCAGGCGAAGGCGAATTGCCGTTAGAATTAAGCATGCCAAAAACCACACCGAAAATAGAACCGAGAACGCACAAGGCACAAAGAACCGCTACGCCAATAATTTGCCATACTTTACTTTTTGAAATATTTGTTTTCATTTTTCTTATCTCCGTTATAGATTTTTGCCGAGAGTGGAATCCGCTCTCGGCAAATGTTTACTTGCTTATGCTTGCGGTTGCTCTGCTTTCACAAACGTTGCGCCGACATAGTGGGCAAGTCTGCCTGCGTTTTGAACTTCCGTTACTTTGCAAGTATCGCAAGACTTTATTGCTTCAATCGCCGTGTCGTTGAATCCGTCCGCTGAAGTGCAAACGTTTTGTCCGTTGATGACAAGAGTGTAAGAACTCTTTTCGTTCGCAATGGTTTCAACAACGTTGATATACACGTTTGCGTTATCGGTTTTGACGATTGCATAAGTCTTTGTGCCTGCTGCCGTATCTTCGGTTGCTTTCACGCCCTTGATGAGTTTCGCAAAGTCCAACTCAAAGTCTTTGCACACTTCAAAGCCGTTCAATTCAGTGTCTTTCTTGATACGGTCAAAGTTTTCAAGCCAACCGTAAGGATTGACGGTCTTAAAACCATTCGTGGTGATTGCCGTCAACATCGTTGCCAGCATTATGATGGATACGAAAACGATAATCCATTTGACCATATCGCGACTCTTGTGTTTTTGCAATTCGTTGTTATTTTTCATTTTGTTTATCACCTCGTAATTTTTTTTTGTTTTCACGGAGTCTGCCGTGTCAGTTTTGTTTTTTTACTTATTCCAAAAACGGTTATATTTTGCTTTTGAACCTTTTACACCGCCTGCGGATTTGGTTTTGTAAAACATAACCATTTGTTCGCCAGTCTTTTGATTATAAGAACTTGACCACGAACAGCCGTGATAACCTTTTTTCTTCGCAATAGCCGACAATTGTTGTGACGACAATTCAGGACGTCCCACAAAGTCGCGACCTTTCATTGCAGAAGCCTTAAAATCAACACCGCTTTTCAGCAAAACCAAATCTTCTTGCCTTACTCGATATTTAAGTTTTTGCAAATTTTTCACCACCTTTTATTGTTGTTTTCACGGAATCCGCCGTGTCGGTTTATGTTTTTCGCTTGACAACATAACCGCCGATAGCGTAATATGATGACAAGGTACGCACCCCTATTTGTAGCAGTTTATCTGCAAATAGTGTTATCGGGAGCAAATCGCTGTCCGATAGTGCACTCGAAGAAGAAGTTTTACTTCTTCTTTTTTTTGTTCCGTCGTTTTTTTGCGCCAGTGTGGTACAAAGCCTTGTCCGTATCTCGTTTGCTTAATGTAAATCGCTCTTTCTGTTCAGGAAATACACGCTTATCGCTCAATCGCAACCTTTGCTTTGACATACGGTTTTTATCAAACTTTTGATAATCAACACCCGTACGTACTTTCAATCCGTATCGCTCACTATTTATCTCAACGAGTGCTTTATCGGCATTCTTGCCGTTCTCGTCAAAAATCTTGATAGATTTGAGTTTCGCAACCTTTACACGTTCGCCGTCGTCAATGACTACAACATAGTCGCGTTCGGGTTTCGTTTCAACGTCTATGTACTTTGTTCGTCCGCGATACACTTTGCCGACGTTTCCGCCTTTGTTTTTCTTGTTTGTCATAGACTACTTCTTTGAATTTTTCTTTTTTTGATACCGCATTTTGTCGTAATACGATTTGCGGAGCAGTCGAATATAATTTTCATCGCCCTTTTTGAAATCTACTTGATACGTTGTTTTGTTTCTTCCGTCGGGCGAAATAGATGAAAAAGTGTCAACAGGTTCATTGTGTCCCCACCTGTCACGTTTTTCCAAACGATGTGACCTTTCAAAAGGTAATCCTTGTTTGGACAAAATGTTTTTCGCCTGATTGCGAGAAATCAAAGATTTTTCTTCGTTAATGACTTTCCAACGACTGCCAAATCGCACATAGTCCGTATGTGTCATAGGAATGTATTTTTTGTCATTATCGTAATAGCGCAATCTTTTTGCCATATTGTTTTAACTCTCCATATTGATTTTTTTCTTTATATCGTCAAAGGATTCTGCGATAAACAATCCCGACGATTCGCCGTCCAAATCCGTACCCGTTTCGATAAATACCGTACCTTTCTTGTCACACGCAACAGTCGTTATCTTGTCTACTGACACGAGATATTTCACGTCGCGGTCATAATCCGTCACTTCAATAAACTTCATTTTCCTTTCAATCACCGTCCTTAAATAGTTTTGTATGTGTCAAAGGGTGACGTGCTTGTCACCCTTCAACGCGCATATATTTACGCAACCTTTTTATCACCCCCGTTCTCATTTTTCGCGAGCGCGGTCAAGAACATATCCAAATACGTCTTGTCGCTGTTTCTTGCAGGCTTGATTTTGTACGAATACACGTTGCCGTCTTCGTCTTCACCTTGCGCTTCGTAAACGGTGTAGTGCGTATCTCTGCCTTTGTCGTCTGTCATAACTTCATCGCGCATTGCGACTTTTACGTCCTTTTCAAGACCGAACAAAATGTCAAGGATTTCGTAACCGCCTTGATCACTTGCGACAAAATCGATTCTTAATTCACGTCCAAGTGCATAACCGCGGACAAAATACGAAAACATATCTTTTCCGTCTTTGCCTTTGAACGAATCGCGTTCGAGAATGAGATTGTTGAGTGTGCTTTTGATTGCCTTCATGTCTTGTTTCTTTTCGTTTGCCATACTTTTGCTGTACCTTCCTTTGACGTTGGTCGTCACCCAATTAGTTTTGATTTCCTTACGGATACGAATAAAGGACGTAAAGGAGTAAACGCCCAATTATTCGTTTCGCCTGACTTTCACAGGCTCATCAGTCCGTTTCGGCAAAATCGGATGATTCGTGTACACCTTCGTCGTCTTTGTTCTCGTGCCAAACCTTGTTGACCGACCACCAACCGTAAGCCTTGTTGCGTGAATCCACTTGCACCGTGATGACAGGTTTCACAAGTTCGCCCCCGAACAAATGCTCATTGATGAAGTCGTACAGTTTTCCGAGATACGCGACCGTTCCAATATACCTTTCCGTTCCGTTTTCCAATTTTCGCTGTCCTTTGTAAAAAAAAATGTACCGAAGTCGATATTTCAACTTTCGATACAAGAGTAAAACTTTATATCGATAAACATCAAAAAGCGTTCGAAGTGATTTTGATTGCCTTTTGGTGCGTTATCTTCCCTGCGATTTCGGCAATATGTTGCAGTTTGAACGGTCAAAAACCTATTTTCAAATCCCTCTCTTATATCGCTTACAGGGAAAAACATATGGGACTTATCCTCTTTTACGGATTCCTTTTCGTTGCAGGATTCATCCTTTCGATGAAAATGTGTCTTGACGCAGGGCAGTATTCAAAACAATTGAAGTATTTGTTTTTGGGATTAAGTCTGATAAGCGCAACCATTCTCACTGCCGGCATGTCCGTACCGTGGATCGAAGTCGAAGGCGAACTCGCCGAAAAATACAAGAGATTGCGGGAAATTCACAACAACGTCGCAACGATAGGCTTTATTATGTTTTTTGTGACGGAAGTTTTGTTCTTTATCACGACGCTTTTGAGAAACCCAAAACAAGGCATGATTTCCGTGGGCATGCTTGCCTATGTCCTGATGACCTCTGTCATTATGCTCAAACTGGCAAATCTGAAAGGCATCGTAGAACACCCCTATCCCATATCGTCGATTGCTCAAATTCACGTATTCTGTTCGATCGGATTTACATTGACAATACAATATTTTCTCATGCGACTTATGCCAAACACCCGCATTGAGATGAGCGAAGCGGCAGACTAAACAAAATCAATCAAAATATGGCACTTAAAAAAGCTCCTCACAATAATGTCGAGCTTTTTTATATATCTAATCGGCTGAATTCGCAATTTTGGCATTCTCTGTTTTTGTTGTTCGCTTGCCAAATCCATTCTTCTTTTTTGTTGCGCATTGACATATCTTACAAATGTGTTACAATCAAATATGTCGGTATATTTTTAACAATATCGACGGCAACGGATATGAAGGAGAAAATTATGGACGTAACAAAATACTTCAACCCTAAAAAAGTTGACGAAGATATGAACACCATGAACTCATTCGGAATTCGTCTTACCGGCACGGACGCGCAAAACGAATTCTGCGAATGGATAAAGGCTCAAATCATCAAACTCGGACTTGACGTCAACGTCACTCCCTACACTTTCAAGCGTTGGCAATGCAAAGATTGCTCGCTTGTCGTGGACGGCAAAGACGTGCATGTGTCGTCTCCCTTCCCTTACAGCGGACTCACGGGCGAAAACGGCGTCAGCGGAAAGCTGGTCGTAGTCGGGAATCATCCTCTCGGCTTCCAAAGGGCAAGAGGCAAAATTGCCGTTTGTCACATAAAAAACCTCTCGAAAATAAGCAGTAAAATCGCTTTTGACAAGCGCAAATCCTTGCCGAGCGACCTCGAAATCGAAAAGAGTTACAGAGGCCCGGTCAGTACGTCTTTCGTCAAAACTTTGCTCACCTTCTGGGCTGCGCAACTGTCGGGCATGAAAGGTATGATTTGCATTTGGGAAGATATGTCGAACCAAATGGTCGAAGGGCAAGTGCTCAACTTTATCCTTCACTACCTCAAAGTGCCTATGGTTTGGGTAAACGAAAAGGACGGACAAACGGTGCTCGAAGCCGCAAAAGCGAAAAAGAGCGCAACTCTCAAACTCACGGGTACGCTCGAAGACGCCAACACACAATCGTTCTACACCGTTATAAAAGGCAAAAAAGACACAAAGGAAGCAATAATAATCAACACTCACACCGACGGATGCAACTTCTGCGAAGAAAACGGCGCAATCGGACTTTTGCGTATGATGGAGTATTTCAAAGAACATCCGACGGACAGAAATCTAGTGTTCGCATTCGTCACGGGACACTTCCGCCTCCCAAATTTCCGCACGGGAACGGATCAGGCGACATCCCGTTTCCTTGCCGACAACAAACAGGTTTGGAAAGGCAAAAAAGGCGGCTTGAAAGCGGTTGCGGGTTGCGCCGTCGAACATCTCGGATGCACGGAATGGAAGGACGTAAACGGCGTGTACACGCAGACCAATCCCATAGACGTTGAAATCGTCTACACCGGCAACAAAGTCGTGGACGACGTCTATTACGAAGCAATAAAAGAGCGCGATATCGTGCGCACTATGACGCTGCGCGGACACAATATGCTCCACTTCGGCGAAGGTCAACCACTCTTCAACAAGCGTATTCCCGAAATCGCGCTTGTCACCGCTCCCGATTATCTTTGCTCGATTGCGGAAAATCATCACATGGACAAATACAACTCCGCCCTTGCTTGCGAGCAAATTTGCACGTTTATCCGTTGCGTAGAACTGCTTGACAAAAAGAGTGCGAAAGAGCTTGGCAAAGCGCAAGGTTATTCGATAGGGCTCGGCAAACTCAAATAATCCTTTTAAATAAAAATAGCTCGTTAGATATGCGAAAACCGCAAATAAAAAGCACACTGCCGTGTGCTTTTTGTTTTTGCGTTTTCATCAAAATCGACGCAGATTTTGCTTGAATCACTTTGACATAAAACGCTTCTGTTTGGCAAGCAAACGGAATTGATTGTGCTTTGGCGAAATCAATCCGAGTTGATCCCTATCAAGCGTAAACGTCATAGGGTTGTTGTAGTCTTTGACGATATATTTTTTCTTGTCGTCGTTGAGCAAAAACTCATACAATTCGAGCATATAATTTATACACTTGTCCAAGCTGAATTTTTGGGCAAATTCGCTGTATTTCGGCATCATTTCGTCATGCGTTTTCTTGTTTGCAATCCAAAAATCCATCATTGTTGCAAGCGAATACGCACTACCCTTTCCGAACGTTGATTGCGGCGTAAGCGCAAATTGTTTCGTAGCGCACATTTTTGCGTTGCTGATGACGGGAACGGTGCCGCACGCTATTGCTTCGAGGCAGGCTATGGATTCGGTTTCAACGTCGCTCGCTTGCACGAAAAGATAGGATGCGTTGAGCAAATTGACAAGCTCTCCTTGAGATAAAAACACGATGTGCAAATCAACGTTGAGTTCTTTTGCAAGTTTCTCGTATTCCTCTTGCTTCGGACCTTTGCCGGCAAGGAAAAGCGATATTCTATCGCGGTATTTGCTCTTTGCAACCGCTTTTATTATGAGGTCTTGACGTTTCTCCTCGGTGAGCCTTCCGACGCTCGTAACGATGACTTTATCCTCGCAACCGTCGGGGATTTTCACGTTGTCTATACGCTTGAACGCAGGGTCGTAGCCGTTGGATATCACGTGCAAATTTTGGTTGTACAAATGCCCCATAAGCGTCGATGCGATACATCTTGACGGACAATGAATATTGTTTATCCACTCCGGCTTATAATGGTACACTTTGAGCAATTCGTACATTGCAGGCGTCGCACCGGGGATATATTTCATTTTTGCGTTGAAGGTGATGTTTTCGGCGGACACGTGATAGCACCCAAGCACCGGTATGCCCAACTCGTGCGCTATGCGCGCGCAGTGCGTTCCGAGCGCAAAAGGCATGTATATGTGCACCAAATCGACGTCTTTGAGAGCTTCTTTTATGCGCGCGTCGTTCGGAGATGCAAGCCATGCGTGTTGCTGCTCGATGACTTTTTGATAGATAGGAACTTGTTGTATGGGAAACGTAACGAACTCCACTCCCTGCATCGTTTCGTTTTGCTGACCTGCGTTGTCGCAAAGCACTTTTACGCCAATTCCGCGCTCGACGAGGTTTTCAACCAAATGCCTTGCCGACATGGACGTGCCGTTACCCTTGTCATGAAATATATCGATTACTATTGCAACGTTCATAATTATAACCTCTCTTTTATCGTCTTTTATCGTTTTCTCACGATTTTCCCTGTGATATTATCGAAAAATTATGCAATAATCTTGACTTATACCTCATATGTGTATTATAATACAAACAAGAAAAAACGCAAGGACTTTCCGATAGTTTCGAGGACGGCAAAATTGCGAAAAAATGCCGCTTATTACACATGACAACACACCCTTTGTGTATTATTCCTCGAAAACATCGAAAATAGTATCGAAAAATGGAAGAGAAAAAAGTCGACAGACGTATCGCAAAAACAAAAAAAGCCATCTACCGCGCTTTTGCGCAATTACTGTCCGAAAAGAACATCAACGACATCACCATCAAGGATATTGCGGACAGAGCCGACATCAATCGCAAAACGTTCTACAACTACTACGACGGCATCTACGAGCTTACCGGCGAAATCGAGAACAAAATCATCGACAGTTTTGAGAAAGTCATCCGCGAACACAACGTCAACGAACTTTTGCACAATCCCAACAAAATGTTTGACGAGCTTGTCAAAATTATCAACAGTGATTTTGACTTCTATCAACATTTGATTTCCGTCGAAAGCAACTCAAATCTCGTTTCAAAGCTCTTTATATCCCTCAAATCACGTGCCAAAGAGGTCATATCCGAATATTCCGTCCTTGACGAAGCAACGCTCGACATCGTGCTCGACTTCGTCATTTCGGGCATGTTTACGGTGTTTCAACGCTGGTTTAATTCGTCGAAGGAACATTCTCTCGACGACATGGCAAAAATCGTCGCCACCCTTTCCTACAACGGTATAAACGGCTTGCTCAAAGACTACGAAAACAAATAAATTCGCAACCTAGCAAAAAAGTTGCCAAAAAAAGAAAACGATGTTTCCGCAAACGGTTGACTTTTCTTTTTTATAACAATATAATATTTATGCTTTAAACGAAGCAGGCAATGTAGCATTAGCCCAGCTGGATAGAGCGTCTGGCTACGGACCAGAAGGTCAGGGGTTCGAATCCCTTATGCTACGCCACAAAAAATAATACGAACTCAAATATCGAGTTCGTATTTTTTTTGCGTCATAAGGGATTCGAACGGGCGGAATCGCACACAATCCTGTGAATTGTGTGCCCGCCCCGGCGTGATAGCGCAGACCAATTATTGCCGTGCGGAATGTTTTTTCACAATTAGGTTGTGCGTGTTTTTTGCATAGGTCAAGCGGAGCGAATCCCGTCCTGGACCACGATGTCTGCTTTTCACGCGCCCCTGACTGTCAGGGCTGACGCTCGCTTTGCAAGTGCACTTGCTCGCTTTGCTATTTCACGATCCCTTATGCTATAAACTATTTAGAGTGGAAAAATAAGAGCTTCAAACAGATGAAGAGCAAGGAAAAGCCAAGCTTGAAGACAGGGGCGCACTTTGTCTCCGGCTCTTTGAAAATAACGCGTAAAACAGATGAAGAACAAGAAAGAGCCGCTCAAGCGGATAGGAGCGTACTTGTTGTACGTGACTATTCGAGTGAGCGTAACTTTGATGAAGATATAACCCATTTAGAGTGGAAAATAATAGCTTTAAATAGATGAAGAGCAAGGAAAAGCCAAGCTTGAAGACAGGGGGCACTTTGTCTCCGGCTCTTTGAAAATAACGCGTAAAACAGATGAAGAACAAGAAAGAGCCGCTCAAGCGGATAGGAGCGTACTTGTTGTACGTGACTATTCGAGTGAGCGTGACTTTGATGAAGATATAACCCATTTAGAGTGGAAAAATAAGAGCTTCAAACAGATGAAGAGCAAGGAAAAGCCACGTTTGAAGACAGGAGCGTACTTTTTGTACGTGACTGTTTGAAAGCGTGGCTTTGACACAGCTATTCGCTATTTGAGGCTCTTATTTTGTGCCGAAGATACGGTCGCCGGCATCCCCCAACCCAGGCAAAATGTAGCCGTTCTCGTTGAGTTGACGGTCAAGCGTGGAAACGTAGATTTCAACGTCGGGATGTTCGGAGTGGACTTTTTCGACTCCTTCGGGAGCGCCGATGATGGCAAGGAATTTGATGTGTTTGCATCCGCGTTTTTTGAGGAGCGCGATTGCATCGTTGGCACTACCGCCGGTTGCGAGCATAGAATCTACGAGCATAACGACTTTGTCCTCGATGCCTTGGGGCAACTTGCAGTAGTACTCTTGCGGTTCGAGGGTTTCTTCGTTGCGGTACATACCGATGTGTCCGACCTTTGCGGCGGGAAAAAGCGTTAGGATGCCGTCCACCATGCCGAGTCCTGCGCGGAGGATTGGCACGATTGCGATCGAGTTTTCTTTCACGACAGTTTGTTCGACGGTTTCGAGCGGAGTTTCAACGGTGACGGTTTGCGTGGGAACGTCCTTAAACGCCTCGAAAGCCATAAGCGTTGCGATTTCGCCGATAACTTCTCTGAATTGTTTGGTCGTGGTGTTTTTATCTCTTATGATAGCCACTTTGTGGCGGATGAGCGGGTGATCGAGAATATGCACGTTGTCGTATTCTTTCATATTTATACCTCCAATTTCTTATTGCTATAACGCTATATTTTTATACTTATTCTTTGTCGGAAGATTCGGCGGTTTCGATTGCTTTTTCTTCTTCGCGGAGTTCTTCGACAACCTCTTCTTCTCTTGCTTTTTCTTCGGCAGCCTTTACGACGTCCACGCCGACCTCGAAGGTTGCGTTGGGAGCGACTGCGCCGGTGATAAGGCTTTGAGGTTCTTCTTTAACTTCTTCCTCGTTGCCGTCGCCGCCCTGTTTCTTTTCGATTGCGTTGATGATTGCGTGTACAATGATGCCGAGCACAAGCGCGGTTGCGATTGAAGTGATTGTGATTGTCTTTGTCACGGTGCCGTCGCCTGCAAGAGCATACGGAATCTTGATTGAGAGTCCGCCGATACCTGCGATGAGGATTGTGGAAACCGTGAAGAGGTTTTTGTTGTCGCCGAGGTTGATGTCTTTGAACATTTTAAGACCGCTGACTGCGATGAAGCCGTAGAGCGTGAGGCACACACCGCCCATTACGCAAGCGGGGATTGTGCGCAGCAATGCCATGAGCGGGCTTATGAAGGAAAGCACTATGCACATGATTGCGGCAAGGAAGATTGTGGATACGGAAGCGTTTTTGGTGATTGCAACACAACCGACCGATTCGCCGTAAGTGGTGTTGGGGCAAATGCCGAACACCGTGCCGGCCATAGAACCTACGCCGTCGCCAAGGAGTGTTCTGCAAAGACCGGGTTCGCCTTCAACAAGGTCGCGACCGATGATAGAACCGAGGTTCTTGTGGTCTGCGATATGCTCTGCAAAGACGACGAGAGCGACGGGGATAAACGCAAGTGCGACTTCGCCGACGCCTGCCCAAGTGAGTGTCGTTGCAACTCCTTTGGTTGCGGTGTTGACGGCTTCGCTGACGTTGCCCGTGACAAGCTCTTTGATTGCTTCGATGAGAGCAAAGTCGGGATAGTTGAGAAAGGATTGGAATTTTGCGCCCACGCTTGCGCTTGCGTCGCCAAGAGCCGCAAAGTTGTCCACGAGAGGTTGCCAGTTGACTATTTTGAGATACTCGACGTTGCACGCATAACCGAAAATCGAGAAGAATGCCGCAACCGCATATCCTGCGCCGATACCGATAATGAACGGAATGAGGCGTCCCATTTTGAATTTCTTTTGAGTTGAGCAAATGCAGATTGTGATGAGAGTCACAAGGCCGCAAAAGAGAGCGACGAGGTTGTAGCTTGCGTTGATAGCCGCGCCGCTTGCTTTGGTGATGTCTCCCATTGCGCTGCCTGCCAAAGAAAGACCGATGAGAGCAACCGTCGGGCCGATGATGACGGGAGGCATGAGTTTTGAAACCCATTTGCTGCCTGCAAACTTGATGATAAGTGCCAAAACAACGTACACAAGACCTGCAAGGATACCGCCGAGGATGATTCCGCAATATCCGAAGCAAAGTGCGGTCGAGAGCGAGCTCAAAAATGCGAACGAGCTTGAAATGATGACCGGGCTTTTGAATTTTGTGAAAAGAAGGTAAACTATCGTGCCGAGGCCTGCGCCGAGGATTGCCGCCGGAATTTGAGTGGGCAAACCGATGATGGTCGGGACTGCGATTGTGGCTGCCATGATTGCAAGCACTTGTTGGAATGCAAACACGAGGTTTTTGCCAAAAGCAGGTTTGTCATTGACATCGTAAACGAGTTGGTTTTTTGACATTGTCTTTCTCCTATATATAATTTTTGTTATCTTCTCACGCGCCTATTTGCCGCAGAGGGCAAAAAAAAGATGTCCGCTAGGGACATCTACATTAGGCAATTTCACTGTCAATCGAGGGGAAACGGCACTCGTCAAAGGAAGAAAATACAATCTTTGCAACAGAAGCTGTTGCGAGAAGAATTACTTTCTTGAGCTTAACAACGCTTTGAGTCATGGTTGCCCTCCGATTCACATTTGACAGTATGTTAGCACAACCGAACATTTTGCGCAACCAAATTTCGACAACTTTTTTAAAGTTTTTTTAAGCACACGAACCGTGTTGCATTTTGTGTATGTTTCACGGACAAAACGCAAGATATTGCGCTTGCTATCATCTGAGAAAGTACATTCCTACGGCATAAAGCGCAATATCGACAAGGGCGAGAATAGGGAAAAATACCGCAAAATACCAATGTTTCGTCTTGTGACGGAAAACGTACATTCCAAGCGTCGTTCCCACTCCGCCGAACAAAATTGCAAACGCAAACAACGCGGCTTCTTTTATACGCCACTTTCCTTCCTTTGCCTTTGCTTTGTCTATGCCCATAACGACGAAGCCCAGCACGGTCATAACCGCAAATACGCACGTAATAACGATTTGATAAATACTCATAAATTCCTTTATACTTAATATACGCAACCGCCTTTTCCGACAGGTTTATTTTCCCGTTTCATGCAAAATCTCTTGCAACGCGTCCAAATCGAAGTCGGGCACGTACTCTTCCGTTGCGCTGTCAAGTTCCTGCGAAAAACCGTTTTGCAATCCTGCGTCGAAAAATGCTTGCGTTGCTTGGTCGTATTCGTCCTCTGTTATGCGTCTTGACAAAATCGGATGATTCTCAACATTCGGCGTCGGGAAATACTGCCCCATCAATGAAACGTACATCGTATCGTCAATCGATGAAATATCTTGCAAAACCCCTTTTGTGTTTTCAAGTGCGCCGGGCAAAACGAGATGGCGAACGATAACGCCTTTTTGCATCATTCCGTCGTCGCCGAAAAGGTCGTCGGGTTGCTGACGCCGCATTTCGCTTATTGCGTCGAAAGCGATTTTTCTATACCCTTTTGCGTGCGAATACTCCCACGCCAAATCGTCATCGGAATACTTAAAATCGGGCAAATAAATATCGACCAAACCATCGAATTTTTTGAGGTTTTGCACGGTTTCGTATCCGCTGCTATTCCACACAATCGGTATTTTAAGTTGCGATTTTACAATTTTAAGCGTATCTTTTAGCAAATTCGTGTAATTTGACGGAGTTACGAGATTTATGTTGTGCGCGCCCGAGTCTTGAAGATAAAGCATAAGCGAAACAAGTTGCTTTTCGCTCACTTCAAGTCCTTTTCCGCCGTGCGAAATCTCAAAATTTTGGCAAAACAAACAGCGCAAATTGCATCCCGAAAAGAAGATAGTTCCGCTACCTCTCTCGCCCGACAAACACGGCTCTTCGAAATGATGCAATCCGACTCTTGCTATTTTGTACATAGTTGTTTTTTGAAAAATGTGACTTTGTATGCGCTTTAGTTTTTAATGAGTTTGTTGTATTTTTTCGTCCACTTTGCAAGTTTCTTCTCGTCGTATTCGGCAGGGATTTTCTTCGCTATGCTCTTTGCTTTCAAACTTCTTGTCAAACAACCGATTGCCTTGCATACGAGTCCGAAATGTCCCAAAAGCAAAAACACTTTTTTGATTATCGACTTTGCGCTCATCTTCGGTTTTTCGCCGCTAGTGTCTGTGGTTTTGGGTG
>OBJD01000077.1_pt1 | contig 21618 bp, 16 predicted proteins | sample 1518751 | NCBI WGS metagenome assembly OBJD01 (sample SAMEA728703, study PRJEB22492) | human gut metagenome | reverse complement strand
CACCCTCGCCCGACGATGCGTCGGTCGTCGAGCGCGCGGGCCATGCCGTGCGGCTCGTTGCGGGCGAACGCACCAACCTGAAACTCACCACTCCCGAGGATTTCATCGTGGCCGAGGCGCTGCTTGCGGCCCGCGAAGAGAACGGGGAGACCGATGCCGATGCAGACCGTCTATAAATACCACTTCGGACGCCGCACGATCTACTGGACGCTGTTCCACCTGGTGGTCTTCGTCCTGCTGGGCTGGCTGCTGTACCACCTCTACGAGGGGGGCTACCTCTCGGCGTGGTTCACCTCGTTCGTCGTGGCGCTCGTGGCGCTGATGGCGCTGTCGATCCCCCGCCGCATCGTCGTCACCGACGAGAAGGTCGAAATCCGCTGCCTGCTCGACATCACCGAAATCCGCCGCGAGGAGATCGCCTCGGTGCGCCGTGTCGAGAAGCGCCGCATGCGGTGGATGATCCCCCTTTTCGGGGGCTGCGGATTCTTCGGCTACTACGGCCACTTCATCGACCTGCGCCGCTTCGACCGCGTGCGGCTCTACGCCTCCGAGTGGAAAAACTTTGTCGAGATCACCGACATCTACGAGGAGCGGCTCTACGTCTCCTGCACCGAGGCCGACAAGCTGGTGGCGCAGCTGACCCCGCCCGGCGGCAATCGGCCCGAAGAGGAGGACGACGACCCGAACGATGAGAGCGACCCGGACGCCGAAGGGACGTGCGCCGACGAAACCGCTCCTGCCAAGGAGCCCGGGTTGCAGGAAAACTGACAGGCACGCATTTTGCTCCGCAAACAGCCATACGCATTCACGTTGCAGAAAGAGCGACAAAAGATCCGAAAACTGAAAAACAGGGGTTTATCCCCTCCAAATTTCTATCAATCAAATTCCAAACAAGCAAAAAAATGAAAAAGTACCGTTGCACCGTTTGCGACTGGATCTACGATCCGGCGCTGGGCGACCCCGAAGGAGGCATCGCCCCCGGAACCGCATTTGAAGAGATTCCCGACGACTGGGTATGCCCCGTCTGCGGCGTCGGCAAGGACCAGTTTGAAGAGGTCGCCGAATAAGGTTCCCGCGACCCGGACTCCGGGCCGAATTGGACGAAGGGACACTCCGCACAGGAGTGTCCCTTTTTTCATCGGCCGCCACAAACACCGCGTGCCCCGGCCGACCCAAACACCGCATGCCCGGTCAGCCCAAAACGGCCGCAATTCAGCCGCGCAAACACCGCGTACTCCGGCCGGTCCAAAACGGCCCGCAGCCCGGCCGCCACAAAAAAGTGCGCCCGACGACATCGGGCGCACTTCGTTCAGCCACACCGCGTGCGGCCGGGATCAGTTGACGTTCGGCAGGAACGAATACTCCTTCGAGTAGCGGAGCATCTGCTGCACGTAGTTGGCCGGATAGGAGATCTTCACGTCGACGACGCGGCCGTCCTGCTCGACGAGTTCGTACTCGGGATTGACAAAGCCGCCGTAAGGCTCGATGCCGAGCGCATAGTAGCGGTCGCGCACCTCGGCGTGGAGCTCGGGATCGACCGTAACGGCATACTCCTCGACCAGCTCGCGGCCCGCCTCATAGTCACCCTCGGACTTGATGCGCTGCACCTCGCGGAGCATCTCCCCGAAGAGCGCGCGCAGCTTCTCGAAGTCGTTGACCACGACATAGCGCTTGCCCTCCTGCTCGACCCACTCGATGACGTTGTCGGCCTTGCCGCGCTCGTAGCACCACTCGCAGATGAGCTTGCGGTTGCGCATGTGCGACTCCTCGACGTTCTTGCCCGGCTCGATGCGCGCCAGCTGCGTCATCATGCCGTTGAGAATGTACTTCGCATAGCCGGCCTTGGCCACGTCGAACGACGGCACGAGCCCCAGCTCGACCATCTTCGGGTCACCCAGGTAGTAGAGACCGAACAGGTCGGCGCGCGTCTCCTCGAGCGTCGAGCCGTAGCTGCGCAGCTCGCCGCCCTTCACGCCCGGAGCCAGCTGACCCGAGCCGTGGCCCAGGCACTCGTGCAGGTCGGTGTGCAGGTCGTCGGCCAGCTTGCCGTAGCGATCCATCCGCTCGCGGTCCTCGGCGCGCAGCACGAACTCCTCGTTGAAGCCGTTGCCGTGGGCCGCCATGTCGTAGGCATAGGTGATGTTGTCGATCGTCACGGATTTCGAGCCGTACTCCTTGCGGATCCAGTCGGCGTTGGGCAGGTTGATGCCGATGGGCGTCGAGGGGTAGCAGTCGCCGCCCAGCATCGCCACGGTGATGACCTTGGCCGAGACCCCCTTGACCCGCTCCTTGCGGTAGGCCGGATCGACGGGCGAGTGGTCCTCGAACCACTGGGCATTCTCGGAGATCACCTCCGTGCGGTGGCAGGCCTCCTTGTCCATGAAGTTGACGATGGCCTCCCACGACGCCTTGCGGCCCAGCGGATCGCCGTAGTCCTCGATGAAGCCGTTGACGAAGTCGACGTTCGAGACGGTATCCTTCACCCAGTCGATGTTGTACTCGTCAAAGCGCTTCAGGTCGCCCGTGCGGTAATACTCGATCAGGGCGCCGATGGTCGACTTCTGCGGCTCGGCAGCCACGGCCTGCGCCTTCTCGAGCCAGTAGACGATGCGCTCGATGGCCGGCGAGTACATGCCGCCGACCTTCCACACGCGCTCGTAGATGCGGCCCGTCTTCTCCTCCTTGACCAGCTGCGAGTTCAGACCGTAGGAAACCGGCTCGGGATTGCCCGCATCGGCGGCCGCCATGTCGGCGTAGAACTTCTCGGCCTCGGCCTGCCGCACGTTGCGGTAGTAGTTGCTCGACGAGGTCCAGAGCAGGTCCTCGCCCGCCGTCTGGTTGAGCCGCGTCGGATAGAGGTCGGGGTTGAAGATCGCCTCGCAGACCAGCTCGAACATCGGCTGCAGATCACCGGGCAGAGCGGCGGGCAGCGACGTCGCCACCTCGCGGAAATAGGCCTCGGAGAACTCCGGCACGAACTTGTCGTTGGAATAGTGGTGGTGGATGCCGTTGGCGAACCATACCTTCTTGAGATACTTCTCGAGGGCCTTCCACTCCTCCGTCGTGCGGTCGCCCGCATAGTTTTCATAGATCGCCTCCAGCGTCCGGCGCACGGGCAGGTTCATGGCGCAGTTCTGGTCGTAGAGGATGTCGCGTCCGCACTTCGCCGCCTCCGAAAGGTAGTAGATCAGCTCCTTCTGCTCGAGCGGCAGCGCCTCGAAGCCCGGAACCTCGTAACGGATGACCTTGATGTCGTCGAAGCGGTCGACGATCCACGGAGCCTGCTCCTCGTGCGGGGCATTGCCGCACGACGCAAGGGTCAAAAGGGGAAATGTCATAAGAATGGTACTTTTCATAACGGTACTGTCTGGGTTAATCCGCACGAAGATAGCAAAAAAAGCAGTGAAAATTCCGTACCCGGCAGCTTTTTTAATTTTTAATTTTTCATTCTTAATTATCTTTTCTACCTTTGCCCCCGCACAACCCGATCGAAAAGAGATGGAAGTATTTACAAGCGTCAAGGAACTCCGCGCCCGTCTGGACGGGGTGGAGCCGTCGGGAATCGGTTTCGTCCCGACAATGGGCGCCCTGCATGCAGGACACCGTTCCCTCGTGGAGCGCGCACGCAAGGAGAATGCCACGGTCGTCGTGAGCGTCTTCGTCAACCCCACGCAGTTCAACGACAAGAACGATCTGAAACACTATCCGCGCACGCCGGAGGCCGATGCCCGCGTGCTCGAAGAGGCCGGAGCCGACTTCGTGCTCATGCCCTCCGTCGAGGAGATTTACCCCGAGCCCGATACGCGGCAGTTCGACTTCGGACTCATTGACAAGGTCATGGAGGGCGCCACGCGCCCCGGACACTTCAACGGCGTGGCGCAGGTCGTCAGCCGCCTGTTCGACATCGTGCGGCCCCGCCGCGCCTACTTCGGCGAAAAGGACTTCCAGCAGATTGCCGTGATCCGCGCCATGGTCGAGCAGCTCGGCCTTCCCATCGAGATCGTCGAGTGCCCGATCGTCCGCGGCGAGGACGGACTGGCCCTCTCGTCGCGCAATACGCTGCTCGATGCCCCGCACCGCACCGCCGCACCCCACATCTACGCCACGCTGCGCGCCGCCGTCGAGGCTTCGCACCGCCTCACGCCCGCCGAGCTCAAGCGCTGGGTCACCGAAGAGGTCGAGCGCAACCCGCTGCTCAAGGTGATCTACTACCAGTCGGTCGACGCCCGCACCATGCAGGAGGTCACGACGTGGAACGACGCCCCCCGCATCCAGGGCTGCATCGCCGTGCAGGCGGGCGACATCCGTTTAATCGACAACATCCGCATCCGATAATGAAATTCCAGATTGAAGTAATCAAATCGAAGATCCACCGCGTGACGGTCACGCAGGCCGACCTGAACTACGTGGGCAGCATCACCATCGACGAGGCGCTGCTCGAGGCCGCCAACATCCTCGAGGGCGAGAAGGTCCAGATCATGGATATCAACAACGGCGAGCGCTTCGAGACCTACACGATCAAGGGCGAGCGCAACAGCGGCTGCATCTGCCTGAACGGCGCCGCCGCACGCAAGGTGCAGGTGGGCGACGTGGTCATCATCGCCTCCTACGCCCTGATGGACTTCGAGCAGGCCAAGCAGTTCCGCCCCTGGATCATCTTCCCCGACACGGCGACGAACCGGCTGGTCAAGTAATACCGGGGCACAACAACAAGCCGCCGGGTCAGGCGGCACCGGGGCACGGCGACGAACCGGCCGGTCAGGCTGCACCGGAGCACGGCGACGAACCGCCGGGTCAGGCAGCACCGGGGCACGATCCCGCAGCCACACGGGCCGCACCGGACCCGAAATCGAGGCCCCGCGACATCGGCGAGGAGGTCGAAATACCTATTTTTAACAGAAAATCTCCCTTTCCGGGGAGATTTTCTGTTTTTAATCGTTATATTTGCGATTGGCGATTCCGCCGCAGGAGCCCGGCCACACCCCCGACGGCCGCCGGGACGCCCCCTCCGGCCCGATCACCCGAACTTAAACGACACGAGATGGACATCACGCTTTCCGTCGCAGCCTTCCTCTTCTCGATCATCGGCACGGCCGGCTGCATCATTCCGGTGCTGCCCGGTACGGTCATGAGCTACGCCGGACTGCTGTGCGCCTACTTCACCTCCTACTCGCACATATCGACCCCGGCCGTGTGGATCTGGCTGGCCGTCTCCGTCGCGGTCTGCGCCGCCGACTACTTCCTGCCCGCCTGGATGACCCGCCGCTTCGGCGGCTCGAAGGCCGGAGCCATCGGCGCCACCGTCGGCGTCATCGCGGGTTTCTTCCTCTTCCCGCCCTTCGGCGTCATCCTCGGCCCCTTCATGGGCGCCGTGCTGGGCGAACTGCTCCACGACAAGAGCGATCCGGCCAAGGCCCTGCTCATCGGCTTCGGCTCGTTCCTCTCGTTCATCGTCGGTACGGGGCTCAAGCTCGCCGCCTCGGTCGGCATGTTCATCCATGTCGCCACCGACACCTATCCCGTCGTGCGGGACTGGCTTGCAACGATTTTCTAACTCAATACCCATCGCGTATGAACATGAAACGGTTTCTGATTCTGGCGGTCGTCGTGCTGTCGATGCTCGCCACGGCTTGTAGCAAGTACAAGTACGAAACGGTCAAGGGTGATCCGATGAAGACCCGCATCTACACCCTGCCCAACGGCCTGAAGGTCTACATGAGCGTCAACAAGGAGGCGCCGCGTCTGCAGACGGCCATCGCCGTGAAGGTCGGCGGCAAGAACGACCCGGCCGAGACGACCGGTCTGGCCCACTACTTCGAGCACCTGATGTTCAAGGGCACGCCCAACTACGGCACTTCGGACTATGCCGCCGAGAAGCCCATGCTCGACGAGATCGAGCAGCTGTTCGAGGTCTACCGCCAGACGGAGGACGAGGTCGAGCGCGCGGCGATCTACCACCGCATCGACTCGATCAGCTACGAGGCGTCGAAACTCGCCATTCCGAACGAGTACGACAAACTCATGTCGGCCATCGGCGCCAACGGCACGAACGCCTTTACGTCGCAGGACATGACCGTCTACGTTGAGGACATCCCCTCGAACCAGATCGAGAACTGGGCCAAAATCCAGGCCGACCGCTTCCGGAACCCCGTGATCCGCGGCTTCCACACCGAGCTGGAGACCATCTACGAGGAGAAGAACATGTCGCTCACGCAGGACAGCCGCAAGGTCTGGGAGACGATGGACGCCGCGCTCTTCCCGCACCACCCCTACGGCACACAGACCGTGCTGGGTACGCAGGAACACCTGAAGAACCCCTCGATCACCAACGTCAAGAACTACCACAAGACCTACTACGTGCCCAACAACATGGCCGTGTGCGTGGCCGGTGACTTCGATCCCGACGAGATGATCGCCACGATCGACAAGTACTTCGGCGACATGCAGCCCAACGAGAACCTGCCGAAGCTGGAGTTCGAGCCCGAAGCCCCGATCACCGAGCCCATCGTGCGCGAGGTCTACGGTCTGGAGGCCGAGAACGTCACGCTGGGCTGGCGTCTGCCGGGCGCCACGGACAAGTCATGGGACGTGGCCAACATCGTGGGCAGCATCATCTATAACGGACAGGCCGGTCTGATCGACCTCGACCTCGTGCAGCAGCAGAAGGTCCTGATGGCCTACGGCTACGCCTCGGCGCAGCCCGACTACGGACAGTTCATCGTCGCAGGCCGCCCGAAGGCCGGGCAGACGCTCGACGAGGTGCGCGACCTGCTGCTCGCGGAGGTGGCCAAGCTGCGCACGGGCGACTTCGACGAGAAGCTCATCCAGGCAACGGTCAACAACTACAAGATGCAGCTCATGCGGCAGACCGAGGACAACAACAGCCGCGCCCTCGCCTTTGCCTACTCGTTCATCTACGGCACCGACTGGGCCGACGAGGTGCACCAGCTCGACCGCATGGCCAAGATCACGAAGCAGGATGTCGTCGACTGGGCCAACAAGTACCTGGGCGAGCAGAGCTACGCCATCGTCTACAAGCGTGAGGGCGAGGACAAGAGCGTGCAGAAGATCGCCGCTCCGAAGATCACCCCGATCGTCACGAACCGCGACAAGCAGAGCGACTTCCTGACCTCGATCCAGCAGACCGTCGTGAAGCCCATCGAGCCCGTCTTCGTGAACTACGCGACCGACATGTCGCAGTTCGACGCCATGCCGGGCGTACACGTGCTCTACAAGCAGAACGAGATGAACGACATCTTCACGCTGATCTACGTCTTCAACACCGGCACGGAGAACGATCCCGAGCTGGGCATGGCCTTCGACTACGTGAGCTACCTCGGCACCGCGGAGATGAGCGCCGAGCAGATCGCCTCGGAGATGTACGACATCGCCTGCTCGTTCTCGATGCAGGCCGGTGCCAACCAGTCGTGGATCACGATCTCGGGCCTGAGCGAGAACATGCCCAAGGCGATGGAGATCGTCGAGGGGCTGCTCGTCGGAGCACAGCCCGACGAGGCGATCCTCGCCAACATGAAGGAGGACACCATGAAGAGCCGCACCGACGGCAAGCTCAGCCAGGGCCGCAACTTCGGCGCCCTGCAGCGCTACATGATGTACGGTCCGGAGTTCATCGCCCGCACGACGCTGTCGAACGACGCCCTGAAGGCGCTGACCTCCGAGCAGCTGCTCGCAAAGGTGCGCTCGCTCATGGGCAAGCAGCACGAGGTGCTCTACTACGGCCCGCAGCCGCAGAAGGAGCTGCAGTCGACGCTCGCCGCATACCACAAGGTCGAGGGCGAGCTCGCACCGCTGGAGAAGAAGTTTGCCCGGCCGCTCCTGACCGACAAGAACGAGGTGCTGCTGGCCCAGTACGACGCCAAGCAGCTCTACTACCTCCAGTATTCCAACCGCGGCGAGAAGTTCGACCTCGCGGCCGATCCCGTCATCACGCTCTACAACGAGTATTTCGGCGGCAGCATGAATGCCATCGTCTTCCAGGAGATGCGCGAGGCGCGCGGTCTGGCCTACTCCGCGTCGGCATGGCTCTCGACGCCGTCGTTTGCCGACGGCAGCTACAGCTACATGGCCTTCATCGCCACGCAGAACGACAAGATGCAGCAGGCCATCGAGGCATTCGACGAGATCATCAACGACATGCCCGAGTCGGAGGCCGCCTTCCAGATCGCCAAGGAGTCGCTCATCTCACGCCTGCGCACCGAGCGTACCGTGCGCGACCAGGTGCTCTGGTCCTACATCTCGCTGCGCGACATGGGGCTGACCGAAGATCGTGACAAGCAGATCTTCGAGAAGGTCCAGACGATGACGCTCGACGACGTGAAGGCCGCACAGGAGCAGTGGGTCAAGGACCGTCCCTATGTCTACGCCATTCTGGGCGACATCAAGGACCTCGACCTGAACTACCTCAAGACGCTCGGTCCGATCAAGACCCTCTCGCAGGAGGAGATCTTCGGATATTGATCCCTGCAACACATCATCCCGAAGAGCAGCCCCTCACGGGCTGCCCGGGATACACGAAAGGACGGGCTGCCGGTATACCGGCAGCCCGCTCTTTTCGTATGCCCCCGTTGCGTATGCGCACGGACAGTGAACCGGGACGGATGGCTCCCTGCTCCCCATCTTTCCTGCTCCACGTCACCCCTGCTCCGGCCCACACAAAAAGCGGCGGGGTCCGTCTTTCGCCGAACCCCGCCGATCCCGGACGCGGCCGCGCCCGTCAGTCAAGCTCTATGTCGCGCACACAGCGGATTACGGATGCCCCATCGGGTTTGACAATCGTAACATGGCCGTCCCTGCAGTACCAGGAGGATTCATAGGCCTCATACCGTTTTCCGTACTGGCCGAAAGAGTAGAACGTGCTGACAAAGGTATAATGCTCGCTCCACCAGTTGCTGTTCACATCCGCGGTAATATAGTTCGACATAAGGCTGGCCTCTCGGATATTGGGAACCCGGTAACCCTCGGGACACGGGGATTCGCCGTTCTCGAGCAGGGTCTTCAACGCCGGATAATTGCTCGCATAGCTGACCTCCGGGCCCGTTTCAAATGCCGAATAGGTCCGGGAGTTGGGTGAATATTCGTCACTGGGGTCCAATTCGCCTGAAACGTCAATACTGCGGATCGATTTTTTATTGATACGGGTGAGATTAAACCGATACACCGAATTCTTGTCGTTGGTTTCATTCACGGTCTCGAAAACGACGGAGAAATCGGGCATCTTATCGGCATCGTTCAGATTGGCGACAGCCTCCTGCTCGGTTGCCGGGTCCATACCGAGATTGCGTACACACCGCACGGCATAGCGTCCCGGTTTGACATTGGCATATTGCTGATAAGCACTCGTCGACAAGCCCTCCTCCGCCCACAACATCGTGGGATAATTGCTGTAGTTGCCATCCTTGCCCCACAGGGTGCTGCTGACCACATGCAGACGCCACAGTACGGCCCCGTTCGCATTCGTTTCGTTCACGCCGTAATTATTGTACCGGTCATACAGCCACGCATCCTCATGGATTCCGCCGTCACCGACATATAGGGCCGTCAGCTGCTGGATCGACGCAATGTACCAACGAACCTCCGAGGGGTCGATCACATTGTTTCCGTTGTTGTCCCGATTACGCATCAGGCACGTATAACGGGCCGTTGCCAGGTCATCCTGGTCCTTAAGGAAAATCAAATTGTAATCGTTCTCCCGATCATAATCGAGGTAATCGGTCCAATACCTGTAATTGAACCCGCCGTTGCCGTCCGTCAACTGCCACAACCGCGCCGTATTGTACAGACCGTTCGAGCGGGAGTGGTTGCCGTAATTGGGACGAGCAATCGCCGCGTCCGCGTCGGAGTATGTCTCGCTGCGGTTGTAAAACCAGAGATTGCCTTCCGACTCGTCGATCACCTCGCATCCCCAGCCGGTATTCAGACTTTCCAGATGCTTGTCGAAAACGGACTGGATAGACCGCTGGCGGATCGTCACGACGCTGCCCGTCGCCGAGCTGTCGCCGTCGGCACTGAACTGCGTATCGCACAGGATGTGCATCATGCGGTTGTCCTGATTGACAAACTCCTTCCACAACGTGGGACGCACCTCCCCCGAGATGGGGTCGCGATCGTAATAGAACTCGTCGACGAAGATGGTCACATAAATCCGGTAACGCCGGTAGATTTCGGGATGATCGGGATACTGCTGCTTGAGCTCGGGATCCTCCTCCCCCCGAAAATCGTTCGGCAGGTTCTGGTCGAAAAGGGTCTTCTGCTCCCGCATATACTGGCAGAACTCCAGCACATCCATCACCTCATCGGGATGGTACGACCGGTTTCTCTTGCTGTACTGATCCGTACTGGTGTCGATCTCGTTCACGCGGAACCACACCCACCTGTAATCAAGTCCGTTGGGAATCTCCACGCCGTTGACCCGTTCGGGCATGCCCTCGCGGCCGAAGGGGGTCTTGACATACCAGGTGACATCCTCGGGCGTGATGTTTTCCTGATCGAAGACGAACACACGCTGCCCGTAGTGCGCATCGAACGTATAGACCGACTCCTTGGCGATGTAGACATGTCCGGTTGCGCCCGACTCGTTCTCCACGTTGGTCGAGACCTCGACCTGGATGTTCTCCACGCCCTTGATCGTAATCGTATAGATGTAATGCGTATTGCGATTCACGCTGTAATCATCCATGCTGGTACGGATATCCCCCAGATGAATGTAGTAGACCACATCCGCATTGAGCGTCTGAGCCGGGGCACCCACACCCACATCGACATCCATGGCCACCTGCCCCTTGACAATCAGATAGGTTGCCGTTTCCGGGGCATATTCCCACAATCCGTTCGTCGTATCGTAGGCACCGGCCGCATTCTTGTTCCGCCGGTCACGCAGGTGGTATTTTTCATTTACGGACTTCTTGCACTCGGGACGGTTCTCATACATGTAGAACGAAAAACCATGCTCCGCGCCATCCTCTACCTGAACGGACTGTCCACTGCTGTTGACATAGGTGAAAGTCTTCAATGTCTGGCTCTCGAAAGCCACGTCATAACTGTTGAAAAGGCCTGCATCGGCATCATGATTCTCCGTTCCGGCATCTCGCTCGAAAAGATAACTGCCGCGCGGAAGATTTATCACCTGCCACGATTCGGGCGTGAAGCTCTTGATGCGCTGCACGGTCTCGCCGTCCGTCGTCGTGACTGAGGATTCATTGCCGACCGCTGCACGGACCCGGACCTCGATTTTGGCGTCGACGCGGAACAGCGAGACAGAGACGGCATCGCCCGTTGACGACGTAATGCCGGTCTGACTGACGGTGATCCCGGTCACATCTCCTGTCATGGGGAAACGGCCGGTTCGGTCCGTCGTATCGTGGTTCAACGTACCGACCATCTCCATCAGTTCGTCGCGGGTCTGGATGAAACCGAACATTTCGGACGAGATGCTGAAAATATCGGTATCGAGATTGGCCACGATACAAATCTCACCTCCGGTAAGTTGCGGAACCTTCATCCGGATGGTACCGGTAGTTTCGGGCTCCGTGCTGCTCAACTGATTGTCGACCATCCAACAGTTCACATTGGCCGAAATCACGCTACTATGCGAATCCCGTTTGTTGCTGTTGTCAAAGAAATGGCCGGCAACACGATTCCCGTTCTGATCGAAAAGGAACACATAAAGATTCGAGACACGCGACTCGGCCACCTGTCCGAGCGTCGAGCGCGTCGTAATCTGCACCTCGTCGAAATCGGTATGGCCGAAATCGAGGTTTACCCACACGTCGCCCTCGCCGGGCTGCACCTGCCTCAGATCGGGGTCCTTGATGCACCCCGACAGGAGCAGTCCGCAGAGACTAAAGCAGTATATCAGTCGTTTCATAGCTTGCCGGTTATCAGTTGAAGGTTATCTCGCCGCCGCCGGGCGTCCAGTCTTCGACGACGAAGTCGAAATTACCCCGGTAGGGATTATAGGTCACCCCGACCTGCACCCGGATGAAGTCGTTGCGCCGGATCTCATGGACATCGCTCGCCACACCCGTCTCGGGATCGATCGTGCGAAGAACGATATCTTCCCGCATGGAGGTCTCATGCAGCTGCTCAACCGGGAAAAGCACAAATTGCGACCACGCACCAAAGCCATTCCATCCGACGACATTGTTATTGCGGACGTTGATATAGGCGTCACCCCAATAGGTGTTCGACTTGAACAGGAAATATCCGTTGTTCGTATCGGAAACACTCACGGTAAACGTATCCGCCCGGGTCTGATACTCCTCCCATCCGACCATCTGCAACCGCGCCGACTCGACCTCCGAATAGTTGGTCCGGATTCTCTCGATGTAGTCTTCTGTCTCCACGTTGCGGATATAGTAGGACGAGCCGCTTTTTACAAGTTGCCACACATAATTGTAATATCGCTCCTTCCTGCAATTCTCAAGCACCTGCTGCGGCGTATAGCCGTAGTCGGGAGAGGCATATACCTTGTCGTTCTCCACATAAAGGTACGAATTCACCTCATCGTTGTCCTCTCCGCGGCGCCGGATCAGGAAAAAGGGGCCTTGAGAGTCTATCTCCGAAAGGTTGTGTATGCGCGCCCCTTCGTTCTTCGCTTCGTAGTAATACGAATTGATGACATCCGAAGTTATGTCCAACGTGTAGACATAGTTGTTGTCCGGATCGCGGCTCTCGTAGATCAGGCCGTCGAAAATCGTCATCACCCCCATCTCCTTCGTGATGCGCTGCCCCGGAACAAACGGCGTAACCGCATTTTCGTGCTTGGCGAGCGGAGCGCCCTTGCCGTGATAATCGGTCGCGAGCGCATAATTCCCGTCACCATCGAGCCGCGAGAAGAGATAGCAGGTCGACTGCGTAAAGTTGTCGCTGAACGTCAGGTCCGAAATCGACAGGTCGACGTCGCTGTAGTTGCGCACGCCGATCCGGATGCGGGCACTCGTATATTCCAGCTTGACCGACGTTCTGTTGACGCCGGCCACCAGATTGATGTTCTCCGAGCAGCTCTGCGGAATCAGCACATCGCTCGGACGCAGATACGGGAAGGGAGCTCCTTCGATCTCGGGAATGCGCAACTGGAGATTGTAAAAATCCGCACGGCCCGGATTGAAGTTTTCGATGCCGGAGTTCGGATCGAAATTCGCAACCAGCGACTGGACCCGTGCCGCAACCCCCGTGTTGCCGAAGGTATCCGACTCGGAATAGTTGGCCACGGCAAGCAGGACGTAATTGCCCCGCGCGAGTTTCTCGACATCGCCGTGCTTGGGGGCGTTGTAATCGAACGTCACGCGCACGACGCGGCTCTGGCTCAACGTCGAATCGACCTGCCCGGCATCGTTGACAAAGCCGTTCGACCCGTCCGCATCGTTGGCTATCTGCGGATAGGCCGGATTGTTGGGATCGAAGATGTTGCGGTAGGCCACGAGCCGGTTTTCGTTGTAATCGATCAGGAACAGGGATATGTGGTCGATCAGGTTCACATCGGCCTTGGACGCACGGGTCCCGGTCGAGGCGACAAGCGCCGAAAGGTCCGCCGTGAGCACAAGAGAGGCAGGCTCACGCACCTCCGGCTCCGGCCGGCCGCCGCCGTTCCCGGAATCAGCCTTACTGCATCCGCCGCCAAGCGACAGCAGCAGGGGAACAATCAGAAATATGAATATCCTACGCATGATTTCTTCCGGTTAATCGTGTCACAATTCGATGTCGTAAGAGGAGTCGCGCATGTTCCAGTCGGCCGCCGTAATCGTCAACTCCACATCCGCTTCGGTGATTCGGATCGTGTATGTATAGCGTTTTCCGGGCTGGTACTCTTCGGAAATCACCGCTCCGCTGTCGTCATACTCCGTTCCCTTCGGAATGTTCACCCGATAAATACCCTCTTCGGCATTGCGCGTGGTGAAGCAGAATTGCAGATTCCCGGACGAGGCCTGCGGCAGGATCAGCAGCCAGCCGTCGTTCCGCGTGAACTGCTCCCCGGACGTCGTGCCGGCCTGCGTATAGGCGAGGGCCGGCCGGACGGTCGAGGTCTGCGTCTCGGTCGAAAATTCGACACCGCTGTTGCTCCAGTAATAGATCCGTTCGGTCGCGGGCGGATTGTAACTCATGCTCCAGAAAAAGTCGTCCGCGGCAGTCTCGGTGCCGTACACCAGGATGCCGATCGACGCGAAATCCTTCGTATCGGCGTTCTGGAGGTAACACGAAGTCAGGTAATCGGTATTGTCGTAGCTCGCCTCCACGCGGAAGCGCACGGCCGCCAGCGCATGTTTGAAATTCAGCGTCACGGGCTGCGAGAGATCGACCGACGGATCGGTCGTGTCGACCTCGTTGTAGGCGACGAGCAGGTCCTCCTGAAAGTCGGAAGTCGAATAGGTCATGGCGAACGTCGTGGCATCGGATGTCGAGAGCACCTGATCTTCGAGTTTCTGCGGGAAATAGCCGCGGAACTTGTACTTTCCGCCAACAAACCAGTAGAGATCCGTGCCCGCGTAATTCCAGTCGTCATAGGGATTTCCGTTCACCTTGTCGGCATAGATCAGGCGCGTTCCCTCGAAAAGGTTTTTCACGGTCTTCTGCATACCGTCGGCATCCCTATACGTATAGTCCGCCCAAATACCGATCGCCTCGCCTTCCCCGCCGTTTCCGACCGGCGTGCAGGCCTGTTTGATCGAAATATCGCCCATATCGGTTTGGGAGCCGATGAGCGAACGGCTGGCGACGCCGTTTTTCTCCATATCGACACTCCACACGATGGGCACGGTCCCGGATTCGGGAACCCGGGGTATCTCCGTCGTGTGCTGTTTGCCGCAACTCCCTGCCGCAAACAGCATCAGCAACGGCGCATATTTCATCATTCGTATCATGAGACTTTCTGTGATTCGCTGTTTTGTGCCGGGTTCTCCGGAAGCACCTCCACGCCATCGTGCCCCACAGCCAGCGTAAAGGTATAGCTATACCCGGGATAAAGCATTTTTTCCAGAGGGCCTACCGTCTCCGACTGCTGAATCCGGCTTCCCGTCGGTGTCAGATATTCATAATCGACCGTAAGGGTACTGTGGAGCGGTTGAGGAATGACGCGCCGGGCCGCCACGATGCTCTGCGGGACATCCGTCAATTGAAACTCTCCCTCGAAGAGCGGTAGAGCCCCGGGGTCACCCGACAACTCCCATGCGGGGGAGGGCAAGGACTGGAAGGAACCGCGACAGTTGATCGCGTCGAGCACAATGCGGCGCACGAAAAACGTCGTCTCGGTTTCACCCTTGCTTCGGACACGGAATTCGACCTGACAAAGTGCCGGCAGCAGCGGGAGATTGACCACGCCGCCATTGTGCAATTTCACACGATCGGCCTGCGGCTCGGTATATCGCAGGTCGCCGGGATCGGTCGTAGCATCGACCCCTTCGAAAACGACACCACGTGTCTGGTCGCAGACCGCGACGGCCCCGAAAGGAGCAAAGCCGATGCAGGTAAGCGTATTTCCCGCCGACGGCCAGTCGACATGGGGCTGGGTATGCCAGAAATGTCCGTCATGGACAAGGCGGGAGGCCGGAAGGAATACTTCGGCAACGCCCCGGTCTGCGCTCCATGCCTGCCCCTCAACAAGTTTCCAGGCACAAACACCGACGGAAAGTGCATCTGCATCGGTTTCGGACGCCTCGGACGAGCGGACATGCACCTGCATGACGGGATCGAACGCGAGCGTCACGACGGGATCGTGTCGATCGTGCTCCTCGTTCACGCAGCCCGAGACCGCAACCGCAGCCACCGCTGCAAAAAGTATCCGAAAGAGACGCCTGTCCATGATCATTCTGTTTAGTGCCTGTGAAGGGTATCACCCCTTCACAGGCTTTGTTGCGGGATTTGTCGCTCCCGCGGACGAAAAACTAATTAAATTTCAAAATCGACATTAGACTCAACATCATCCCAATCCTCGACAACGGGAGCAAAATAGATTTTCTCCATATCACCGAAGATAATATTATAGGTATAACGCTTGCCCAAAGTCCATGTATTATTATCCGTGTTGGGTTTGAGCTTAAACGTTGCAGTCTGCGGAATCTCACCCGATGTCATCGTTGCTATCGTATATTCCACTACAACCATAGCTCCATCAGGTATCAGCTGCGGAAGCAGAATCAGGTCAGCAGCGCCAGTCGGCTCTACACGATCCGTTCCATTTTCGGGGACAGCAAACGATCCTTCGAAAGCGATGTAATTTACCGCTCCAGTCTGATCGGTCCACTCAGGATTACGCGTGTTTTCGTTGTTACCATCCGTCAAGTTTTCATTGAAGTTACCCTTATTGTTCACACCCTGAATTTCTATTTTCTTAACTTTGAAATCCAGATCGGCTCCTGCATAATCCGCATCCGTTCCTACCTTGAAGACAATCGACGATAATGCATGTTTGAAAGTAATATCCACACCATTATACGTATTATCACTACTTTGGTTCATAGAACTTGTGCGGTTATACGAACGATTACTGAACATCAGATCATACTGCTGACCAACAGCGGCAACAGTGAAATTATCAAACGTAAATCCGGTTCCCCACCATCCTATCGTACAATCAGTACGCGCATCCGACGGAGAATAAGCCTGGAAAGTCAACGAACCGTTTTTTGGCCAGTAATAGGTCTTTCCGCCAGCTACTGATTCCGAATTCCAGCAATTACCAGCTGTATCATAGGCTGTCTCTACACCAGCCATATAAAACGCGCCATCGTTAAACGACGTATATTTATCCGCAAAATGGAGGGCATATACGGTAAAATGTTCCGCCTTATTATACGGATTCACAATTTCCCCGGCAACGGCTCGGGTTACAGCCCCTACGGCAGGAGCATCGAAGCTGATCTTCGCATCCGACGCAACGGCCCCGCCGTTTGCCGGATCATTCTTCACGCAGCCGGCAAGTGCTACACTCGCCGCAACTGCAAATAGCAATGTTTTTTTCATAATAAAATAGGTTGAAAGAGTGAATTAATAGTTTATTGAGTGCATCAGATGATGATATCTGTCTCGATGTCTTCCCAGTCGTCAACACCCGGGACAAAACCGCCTCCGCCGGAGCCTTCGGGCGGTTCGGGAATGTTGAGCACTTCGTCGAGCAGAATCCACTGATGGTCGATGGCATCCGGTTCGGAGAATTTGTCGGTGATATCGAGTGTCACGGTCAATGCACGTCCGTCCGTCGTCCGGACATCAAACGTGAGGTAAAGTTCATTGCTCTGGTCCGGTAACTTCCCGAACGTATGGAATGTCGTATAGATGAAACCTTCGTTCGCATCCGTCGAGGGGCCGCGCTGCATTTCGAAATAGATCGTCACGGGATTCTCCTCGTTGATATCCCCGCTGTGCAGCATCGCCGATCCCGCCATGCCGGTCAGCAGGCCCACGGTCGATGATATCCACTCGATTCCCCGTACCCGGACCTGAAGATAATATGACAGGACGAGGCTGCCGGCCGTAAAGTGGTCACCGGAAGCATTGCGCAGCGTATCGATATCCATTGTATAGGCTGTAGTCAGCAAATCGTTCCGGTCTGCAAGCAGGTGGTCCGGGACATAGACGATGTGCTCCTCCTCGAGCGAAGCCCGCCCGGAGAGCCGGCTCCGCAAGGCATCGGAGATTTCATTCGTATAGGCTTCTGCGCCATGATAGAGATGGTCGTTGCGGATAAGTGTCGACTCGGTTCCGAAATTGTAGGCCAGCAACCGGTAGCTACCTTGAGGTGCTACGATGTAGCCGTCAAAATAGTCGCCGCGGGCATCCGTTCCCCGGTTGCGGAGGTAGCGCTCGGCCGCCACCTTCCCACTCGTCGCATCATAAAGTACGACACGCAGCATGTTCGGGGTCTTGTACTCGGGTTTCTCGAGCGAAGAATCATAGAATCCCGTCGTCACGTTCTTCAACTCCTCGTCGAGGTAGACACGCACATAGTGCGTATTGCCCACATCGACCAGCGGACGGCGCTCGCAGCCCGCAAAGAGCGTACAGAGCAGCAGCGGAAGCAGGAGGGAGACAAGACGTTTCATCGCAGACCTCCTTTCTTCTTGTTGACGAGCAGCGGCAGGACGAGCGACACCTCGACCTTCGTGGGGCCGAAATAGTGCCACGTGCCCGACTTCGCCCGGTCGCGGATCAGCAGTTCGTAGTCGTCCGTGGGGTTGTAGTGGCGGTGCGGGATGCGCGCGTAGCCTGCCGAGACTGAAAATTCGATGTTCAGCCGCTTGCTCAGGGGCATGGCGTAACCGTAGGTCAGGCCCACGCTGAAAAACTCGCCCTGGTAGCAGCCCGTGCGGTCGAACTGCAGGTCGAACTTGCCGCCCATGCCGTACAGGCCGACGAACTGGCCCATGAGGGCGTCGCGCTGCACGCGCCGCTCGCTCGCGGGACGCGTATTCGGGATGAACCACCAGCGGAACTCCCCGCCGAAGGAGAGGAACTGGAGGCAGTATTTGTTGTTGTCGCTCAACCACCATGGACAATGGTGCTCGTAGAGGAGCGAGAAACGCTCGTTGAAGGGGACCTCGACGGCAAAGTTGATCGCCGCGGCGGCATCGTAAAGCAGGTTGGTCTTCAGCGCGAGGATCGTGCGCTTGCCCGGCTCGGGCAGCGGGAGGGCCGTCAGCGTCTCGCCCCGGAACGGGGTCGTGAAACGGGGCTGCGGAGCGATCAGGTCCGGTTCGGGAGCCCGCCAGACGCAGATCCACGTAGCCAGACGCAGACGCGGCATGTGCCGCCGGATAATATATTTATAGGTATAGCCGCCGTCGAGCTGCTCAAGACGCCACTTTTTCGTGTCGTTGCCCACCGAAGCCCGCAGGATGGAAAGGACCTTTTCGCGGTCGTGGCGGTGGTAGTTGGCCTGCAGCTCGGCTTCGAGACCTGCCCAGTTCTCATGCATCGGGCGCAGCAGAATATCCCCGGGATCGAGCGCCGAGCTGTCGGGACGATGCGCCAGCAGGTATTCCTTCGCCGCTTCGGCCCGCTGCTCCGAGAGCCACACGTTGCGGCGATAGGCGCCTTCGGGCGAGGCGTAGGCGAAGATCGTGATGCTGTCGATGCGCGGCGAGCGGGCCAGGTAGTCGCGGATGCGGGCCATCTGCCAGCCGTTGTCGAGGTAGGTTTCGTCCAGGTCGATGCGGTCGCGCCAGTAATAGAGGGCGAATGTCTCCGCTATTACCTGATTATCACTACATTGCAGCGAATCCGCGCAAGGGGGGGGGAATTTTTGGATGTCGTCGGATTCGGCCATGCTCACAACGGGGATTGCCGCACAGACGAGCACGGCAAGGATCAGGCGCAAAGCCTCGTATTTCCGGGTCCATTTCATAAATGCGCCACGTTGAATACGATTTTCTTCCGGACGCCGCCTTCGCATGATACAGGCACGCCGGAAGAGTTTTCTGGAAAATATGTGAATACAAATATATACAAAAAAGACAAATAAACAAATACATCCACATCAAAAACAGCGCCATGACAGACAAAAAAAATCACCGCTACAGCATACTGTAACGGCGATTAAAAAAGCAACGACACCAGTGTCAGCATCTATACTTATTAGTCCGCATTATAATCAATAACGGTAGTGTTCGGCCTTGTAGGGACCGTCGACCGGCACGCCGATGTAGTCGGCCTGCTTCTGCGTCAGGTGCGTGAGCTCGACGCCGAGGTTGTCCAGATGCAGCCGCGCCACCTCCTCGTCGAGGTGCTTCGGCAGGCGGTAGACGCCCACTTCGAGCGACTCCTGCCACAGTTCGAGCTGCGCCAGGCACTGGTTCGTGAAGGAGTTCGACATGACGAACGACGGGTGGCCCGTGGCGCAGCCGAGGTTCACCAGACGCCCCTCGGCCAGCACGAAGATCGCGTGCCCGTCGGGGAAGGTGTACTTGTCGACCTGCGGCTTGATGTTCGTCTTCACGGCATCGGACTTCTCGAGCCGCGCCATCTGGATTTCGTTGTCGAAGTGGCCGATGTTGCAGACAATGGCCTGGTCGCGCATCCGCTGCATGTGCTCGAGCGTGATGATGTCGCAGTTGCCCGTGCAGGTGACGTAGATGTTGCCCTCGGCGAGCGCGCTCTCGACAGTCTTGACCTCGAAGCCCTCCATGGCAGCCTGCAGGGCGCAGATCGGGTCGATCTCCGTGACGATGACCCGCGCGCCGTAGGAGCGCATCGAGCGTGCGCACCCCTTGCCCACGTCGCCGTAGCCGCAGACGACGACCACCTTGCCGGCGATCATCACGTCCGTAGCCCGCTTGATGCCGTCGGCCAGCGATTCGCGGCAGCCGTAGAGGTTGTCGAACTTCGACTTCGTGCACGAATCGTTGACGTTGATTGCCGGGACGAGCAGCTCGCCCGCCGCCTGCATCTGGTAGAGGCGGTGTACGCCCGTCGTGGTCTCCTCGCTCACGCCGCGCCACTCGGCCACCGTGCGGTGCCACTTGTCACCGTCCTCGGCCAGTATCTGTCGGAGCGTCGAGAGGATCACCTCCTCCTCGTAGGACGAGGGTTCGCAGTCGAGCGTCGAGGCGTCGTTCTCGGCCTTGTAGCCCTTGTGGATCAGCAGCGTGGCATCGCCGCCGTCGTCGACGATCAGCTGCGGGCCCTTGCCGCCCGGGAACGACATCGCCATGGCCGTGCACCACCAGTATTCGGGCAGCGTCTCGCCCTTCCACGCGAAGACCGGCACTCCGGTGGCGGCGATGGCCGCGGCGGCGTGGTCCTGCGTCGAAAAGATGTTGCACGAGCACCAGCGCACGTCGGCACCCAGCTCGACGAGCGTCTCGATGAGGACGGCCGTCTGGATGGTCATGTGCAGCGAGCCCATCACGCGCACCCCCTTGAGGGGCTTTTTCGGGCCGTACTTGCGGCGCACGGCCATCAGACCGGGCATCTCGTGCTCGGAAATTTCAATCTCCTTGCGCCCCCACTCGGCCAGCGACATGTCGGCGACCTTGTAGGGCAGTGTCAAATCCAGAAACATAGCTTTACTTCTATTATTTGAGATTCATTTTCAGATTCAGGATCTGCTCCTTGTCGCGCGCGATCTGCGCACGCAGCTCCTCGACCGTATCGAAGCGGCGCTCGTCACGCACCTTGCGCAGCAGGACGACGCGCACCTCGCGCCCGTACAGCGACCCCTCGAAGCCGAAGAGGTGGGTTTCGAGGTGGCGCGGCTGCCCGCCGACCGACGGGTTACGGCCCAGGTTCGACATGGCGCGGTAGCGCACGCCGCCGACCTCGACCAGCGACCCGTACCCCCCCTCCTCGGCCGCAAGCGCCTCGTCGACGGCCAGGTTGGCCGTCGGAAAGCCCAGCTCGCGCCCCAGGCGCCGCCCGTGCTCGACCACGCCCCGGATCTCCGCCACGGGCACCGCGTCGGCAGGCATATTCTCCGCGGAGGCAACTCCCGCCTCGGAAGCCGCACCGGCAAGCGGATTTTCCACAGGGATCAATCCCGTCCCGGAAGCCGCACCGGCAGGCGGATTTTCCACAGGGCCCGTCCCCGCCGCGGGAGGTGGAGTCGCAGAGGCAGCTGCACGCTCCGTTTCGCGGCCATCCGCCGCGGAAACTCCGGGTGGCGCACAAAGG
>OBJD01000076.1_pt1 | contig 21622 bp, 17 predicted proteins | sample 1518751 | NCBI WGS metagenome assembly OBJD01 (sample SAMEA728703, study PRJEB22492) | human gut metagenome | reverse complement strand
TATCAGATAGTTAAGTTCTACCTTTGCGGATACTCCCGTGCCTGCGGTCGCTCCGCCTGCCGCCGCATTTACTGCCGATGCCGCCGAACCGGGCGCTATGAACAGGCAGACGATACCTGCAACCGAGCCTATAGCGGATATAATCTTTCTGAAAGGCTTCAGCTGAGGGATATAACAGCTTGCCGCTACAGCCACAAGGCAAAGTATAAACGCAAAGCCGAAGATTCCGCCGTCCGTCACAAGCGAAAAGCCGTTCATCGACTGATCGGCGCTTCCGCCGCCGAATCCTCCGACAGAAACCTCCGCCTTGACCGACATAAAGGGAAGAAACAGTGCAACCATTATCACGGCACATATAATTCCCATAAGGTTTTTAAGTATAAATTCCTTGTTCATTTTCATAATAACGTTCCTCCCGAATTAAAGTCCTTCTCTGTAATATTCCTCTTCCTCGCATATTACTATGTTTCCACTGCCGATAAGCGTTGAAGAAGATATTTCAGCATCTGAATCAAAACTGAAGTATATAACATATTTTCCGTCATCATATAAACTAAATGTACCATCATCTCTGAGTGTTATATAATCGCCGTAATTTTTGTACAGATAATCGCTGAAAGCTCCATATGTCACATAACCGTCAAAATCCGTAAAGAAAGATATTATAGGGCACTCAACCATAATAGCCTTGCCTCGTCCTATAACCGGGTGTCCGTCAATATAGTCTTTCCTGCAATAGTAGATATCAAGACCATCCTTTTCGTAGCAGGCATAATATCCGGTATAAATGCTGGCTGTAATTCCCCATACGTCGGCAAAATCGTTGTCAAAATAATACTGTATATTGTCCGGAAGCGCTATTGTTCCATTGGTAACAGCAGGAGCTTCAGCCTGTGTTTCGGCAGGTGTTGTCTGCACTGTAGTTTCGGGTGTTGTCTGTGCTGTTGTCACCGCTGTTGTCTGAGGCGGTGCCGTTGTGGTATCGGGAGCTTCGGACGGCTCGTTTTGGGAAACATCGGGTACAGAATAATCCGCTCCGTCCTTGTCGTAGATACCGCCGAAAAGCCCACTGCCGTTTGCCTCAGTCACGAGCGACATCTGCTTTTCGTTTACGTTTGCTATGCAGGTGTCACTGTAGGTCTGACCGCCTGCAACTATTGTAAGTATCAGCTTTCCGTCCGCAATATCGTATGTACCCTCGTCGGATTGTGCCGTGACCGTGCCGTCTGCCGCCGTCTGCTTATATGACAGCTCCTTGTTGTCCTTGAATCTAAGCTCGTATGTGCTGTCACCTGCTTTCTTGTACCATGCACCGTAAATGTTGACGGTGTTCAGCTCCATTGTTGCGCTGACCGCAGGCTGACCGTTATCCTTATGACCACTTATTACAAAATAGGCAACCAGTGCGACAGCTATTACTGCAATAACAACACACAGTACGATTATGTTGTTCTTCTTCGAACTTCCCTGTTCCATTCTTATTCCTCCTCGTTTTTCTTTTTCAGAAGTTTTCTTATAGTCCTCTCCGAATAGTTATACTCGGTGGCTATCTTATTAAGCGAATCAGATGTGCCGTCATAGGTTTTTTCTGCCTCCAGTGCGACATATTCCTTAGAATAAAGCCGTGTGGGAAAATTTATCTGACTGCCCTTCATCTGATTGTACAGCTTAACGGTATTTTCGAAGCCGATAATTTCACATATCGCCCCATACACACCGTTAAGTGATTCCGATTTGTTATTCTTATCCATGTCATCTCCCGAAATCTGTAATTTTATAACTTTATTATATACTGTTGACTGCATTTTTTCTTCTGCCCTTTTCCACGCAAAAAGGCTTGGAAAAGAGCTTTGAAAACCGCTTGAAAACACATTGCAATGTTCGTTTTTCAAATATATTAAACCACCGTTTGCTACATTATTTATGTATGGATTGAAAACTGTTTGGAAAAAGGGATAAAAAAATTCCCGACCTGCCATAAAACAGATCGGGATGTATATTGGATTTTACTTTGCCGCATGTGAGGACTTTATCATAATCAGCATACTTCTGAACTGAACGCTCAGCATATCCGAAATCTCATTTTCGCTGAACAGACAGATGTTGGATGAAAGCAATACACCTATACCGTAGGTGAATATCCAGACGTGCCTGAATAAAGTCATAGCGTCCTCTTTTGAAAGCGAGTAATCGTTCATTATATACTCAATGCACTTGTCAGCCGTAACACCGAGCATAGACGAGAACATTTCCTCAAAATCGAAAGTATGAGCCTGTTCCTTCATAAAAAGAAGCCTGAACAGCTTCGGCTTTTCCTTTGCAAAAGTAATCATCTGTATGCCCACCTGCTTGAATGCCGGCATATCCGGAGTTTCCTTTTCCGCATACTGTCCGAACACTTCCATAGCCGATTCACGGACGGACTGTTCAAGCTCCTCCATATTTCTGAACGCTGTAAAGATAGGGCGTGTCGATGTTCCCATAGCCTCTGCAAGACTTCTTGCGTTCAGCGATTCAACACCGCTCTCGGCAACTATTCCGAGCGCTATTTCGGTTATCTCTTCTCTTGTATATTTTGCTCTGGGTGGCATAATATCACCTCGTGATATGGATTTTTCTGTAATACTTGTTGCGTAATTCTCATATTATAGCATTATAGCACCGGTTTTTCACTCTGTCAACTGTTTTGGATAAGAACGATATTTTTATCTGCGGCATTTTGATAAGCTGTCTTAAAGATTAATTTTATTAAATCAAATTATTGACATTTGTCTAATATTATGTTATTATAAAGAAAACTTTCAGGGAGGTATAAACATGAACGAACAGAACAATTATCAGCAGCCTGTTGAACAGAACTTTCAGCAGGGCGATCAGCAGCCCGCACCGCAGTATCAGCAGCCATACGGACAGCAGCCATACGGACCGGTAAGACAGCTCAATACACGCAGAGGTCTTCTTAAGCTGATTCTGTTATCGATTATAACTTTCGGAATTTATCCGTTTGTTTTCTTTTCCGGAATTTCAGAAGATATAAATCTTATCGCAAGCAGATTTGACGGAAAAAAGACAATGCACTACTGCCTTATGGCGTTTATCATCGGACCGCTTACATTCGGTATTGGCTTTATCGTATGGTTCCATAACCTTTCTTCAAGAATGGGTAACGAGCTTGCAAGACGTGGCATAGCATATTCTTTCGGTGCTTCGGATTACTGGCTATGGAACGTTCTGGGAAGCCTTATCATTATCGGACCGTTTGTTTATCTGCATAAGCTCGCAAAAGCGTCTGTGCTTCTTGCAGAAGATTATAATATCAGAGGCTGAGCCGATACATATTTACATATTGTATAAAAACAAGTAAAGTCAAGGGGCGATTTTCGAATCGCCCCTGATTTTTTTATTTGTTATTAAATACGGCAATTTCATCAATATGGCTGTATATATAATCCTGTGCCTGCTTTGAATAGACAACCGCCGTATACTCTTCACCACGCTGTGATGTGCGTTGCCTTGTTTCTATTCCGAGCTTTACACCCTGCTCGGTAGGCAGTCTGGTTTTTCTGCCGCTTGGAAGCTCAGTGTTTTCAAGTACGCCTTGTTCTTCGAGCCATTTTGATACTGAGCCTGTTTTAAGCGTACCCGACTTTTCTTCATCAACATAAGAATTGATATTCTGCGTTATATCCGTTGCCGTAACGAATTTCTCCGTGGAAGTAAGCTTCTGACGCATTTCGTCTGTGACCTCAAACGGCAGTCTGTTACGTTTTTCTCTCGGCAAGCCGTTCATTTCCGCTATTGCGTCTATGTTGTCAAGCACAAACTGCTGTGCCGCAGGGCTGAGCATTATTGCATATCTCGGAAAACCGCCCGGAGTGAAATATTCATTAAGCCGTACACCCTCTGAAATGCCGTTTTCGGTCGGCACTCGTTTGAGCTTGCCGTTAGGCAGTGTTTCTTCCGTCAGCATGCCTATCACGGTCAGCCAGTCGGCGATTGCACAGCCTTTCAGCTTTACAGAAACATCGCAGTCAATATGCTTGTTTATCATATCCGTAAAGGTTGACAGCGACACTTCATTTATAAAACATCTGAATTTTGCCCGTGCCTCGTCGGTTATTACCACACTGCCACGCTTATGCGGCCTTACAGCTTCGGTGACTTGCGGTTTTGCCACCTCTCCGCCGTTTTCAATCACCTTTTCAAGTATCCCCGAAATGTAGAAAAAGCATCGTGACAGCTTGACGTTATTGATAATATCTCCGTCCGGCACAGGCTTATCGGTAAAAGGGTCTATTCCGTTTGCGAGCTTGTCTATGTATTCCTTGGCGTGCTTCATGGTTTCGAGTTCTGTAGGCATAGCGATTCCTCCGTAAAAATATGTTAATTTATTTTAACACAGATCAATTCTGATTGCAATGTCATTTGCAAAATCAGAACGGTTTGCCGTATTTTCTGCGTTCTGATTTATCACCAAAAATTTCATCTGATATTTAAAAAATCTCCGAACATAATAATGTTGCAAGGTCAAAAGGACCTGCATAACAAATACGGAGGAAAACAACAATGGCTAGTACCAATAAAAAGAACAAGGCAGCATTAAACAGCATCAAGATGCAGGCTGCAAGCGAAGTAGGCGTACCCCTTAAGGATAACGGTTACAACGGTGACCTTACTTCAAAGCAGGCAGGTTCAATCGGCGGTCAGATGGTCAAGAAGATGATCGAATCCTACGAAATGTCAAACAAGCAGTAACCTGAAATATTGCGATCGGTCCGGTGCCATTCAACAGGCATCGGACCGATTTATTTGCATAATAATATACGCACGGACTTTTGATGAAAGAAATCCGCTCAAAAAATTCAAATAATGCGAAAAAGATATTGAACTTTTGCAAGAATAGTGCTATAATTTTCTTTGTACAATCAGTCGGTACTGCAAGCATACATAATTTCCCTGTGCTTTCATCGGACAGATGCTGAAAGGAAACGGTATTTCGCTTGCATAAGGCAGACGAGCTGCCGCTATGGCGGAAATTACGGCGAGAAAATCGCTTTCAGGAAGGAATGTTTTTACAATGGAAATCAAAATTGAGAAAACTAAAACACCTAAGGCAAAGCCCGTTGACGAAACAAAGCTCGGTTTCGGTCACATCTTTACCGATCATATGTTCGTTATGGAATATGACACGGGCAAGGGCTGGCATGACGCAAGAATAGTTCCTTACGGGGATATTTCTATTTCACCTGCCGCTATGGTTCTTCACTACGGACAGGAAATCTTCGAGGGTATGAAAGCATACAGAACTCCCGACGGCAGCATTCAGTTCTTCCGTCCGGAAGAAAATTTCAAGAGAATGAACATCTCCGCTGAGCGTCTTGTTATCCCTCAGTTAAACGTTGACGATTGCTTACAGGCTCTCCACGAGCTTGTAAAGATAGATGCGGACTGGGTACCTCATACAGACGGTGCTTCGCTTTACATACGTCCGTTCATATTTGCCGCAGATCCGTTCCTCGGCGTTCGTCCCGGCGACAAGTATTACTTTATGATAATCATGTCACCCTCAGGCGCATATTACGCTTCGGGTCTTGATCCCGTTAATATCTATGTTGAAACAAACTATGTCCGTGCAGTAAGAGGCGGTATGGGCTTTACAAAGACAGGCGGTAACTACGCCGCATCGCTCATCGGTCAGGACGAGGCTCACAAGCAGAACTACTCACAGGTACTGTGGCTTGACGGCGTTGAGCGTAAGTACATTGAAGAAGTAGGCGCTATGAACATCTTCTTCGTAATCGACGGCGAGGTTGTTACTCCCGCACTTCAGGGCTCTATCCTTTCGGGTATCACAAGAAAGTCATCTATAGAGCTGTGCAAGAAGTGGGGTCTTAAGGTAAGCGAAAAGAGAATCACAATACAGGAAATCGCAGACGCTTACGATGCAGGCAAGCTGAATGAAGTATTCGGTACAGGTACAGCCGCTGTTATCTCACCTGTAGGTCACTTAAAGTGGGGCGATAAGGTTATGCTTATCAACGACAACAAGATAGGACCTATCTCTCAGCGTCTTTACGACACAATGACAGGTATGCAGTACGGCAAGCTCCCCGATGAAATGGGCTGGATTGAAAAGCTGTAAGGCGCAGTAAGTTCCGACCTTTCTGTACAGTGAAACGGTCGGAGGCAAACACTATTTAAAACGAATTATACGGCAGACAAGCACGACAGCGCAGATACGTTGCCGTGCACTGCTTTTAAACGCAAAACATGAAAGGAAATTTCGCACATGAAAAACACAGAAAAAACCATGGATAAGCTGGTCGCTCTCTGCAAGGGCAGAGGCTTTATATATCCCGGCAGTGAGATATACGGAGGACTTGCAAATACATGGGATTTCGGACCTCTCGGCGTTGAGCTGAAGAACAACATCAAGTCCGCATGGCGTAAAAAATTCATACAGGAGTGCAAGTACAACGTAGGTCTTGACAGTGCTATCCTCATGAACCCTCAGACATGGGTAGCATCGGGTCATATCGGCGGATTTTCCGATCCCCTTATGGATTGCAAGGCTTGTAAGACACGTCACAGAGCGGACAATCTTATCGAGGACTTTGACGGCACAAACTGTGCAGGCTGGTCAAACGAGCAGATGATGGATTATATCCGTGAAAAAGGCATCACCTGCCCCAACTGCGGCAAGGCTGATTTCACAGACATAAGACAGTTCAACCTTATGTTCAAGACATTCCAGGGTGTTACAGAGGACTCTAAGAGCGAGCTTTACCTCCGTCCCGAAACAGCGCAGGGTATCTTCGTAAACTTTATGAATATCCAGCGTACTACCCGTAAAAAAGTACCTTTCGGCGTAGCACAGGTTGGTAAGTCATTCAGAAACGAGATCACTCCCGGCAACTTCATCTTCCGTGTAAGAGAATTTGAGCAGATGGAACTTGAATTCTTCTGCAAGCCCGGCACAGACCTTGACTGGTTCTATTTCTGGAAGGACTACTGCAAGAAGTGGCTTCTGTCCCTCGGTATAAACGAAGAAAACTTAAGACTGCGTGATCACGATAAGGAAGAGCTTTGCTTCTACTCAAAGGCTACAACCGACTTCGAATATCTGTTCCCGTTCGGCTGGGGCGAGCTTTGGGGCGTTGCGGACAGAACCGACTACGACCTTACACAGCACATCAAGACAAGCGGTCAGAAGATGGAATATTTCGATCCCGAAACAAACGAGAAGTACGTTCCTTATGTTATCGAACCTTCGCTCGGTGTTGAGCGTCTGTTCCTTGCAGTTATAACTGAGGCTTATGACGAAGAACAGCTTGAGGACGGCACAACAAGAAACGTTATGCACTTCCACCCCTACTTAGCTCCTGTCAAGGCGGCAGTTCTGCCCCTGTCAAAGAAACTCGCAGACAAGGCGGGCGAGATTGCAGACGAACTGTCAAAGTACTTCTGCGTTGACTATGACGATGCAGGCGCTATCGGTAAGAGATACAGAAGACAGGACGAGATCGGTACTCCCTTCTGCATCACATACGACTTCGACAGCGTTGAGGACGGTTGCGTAACAGTCCGTGAACGTGACTCTATGAAGCAGGAAAGAATGCCTATCGCAGATGTAAAGAAGTACATCGAGGACAGAATTGCGTTCTGATAGATAAATAATATGATATAGCAAAACGAGGTGCCGACGCACCTCGTTTTTTATTTTCATAATACTCCTCCCCCTCTTGCATTTCTTCCCCCTTTATGCTATACTTATCCTTAACCGAATATCGAAAATACGGTACGAAAGGCTTTTTGCCCGGTAGGTAATAGGGAATCCGGTGAGAATCCGGAGCAACCGTCATTACTGTATCTGAGCCTATGCTCACAAGTCAGAATACCCCCGTATTTTTCGGCATTGTCTCTTGGACGAGGAAGAAGTACAGCCGATCTTCAGCTAAGGCTGTACCTTTATGCTTTTTTTGGCATATCCGTATGGCTTATGTTTGCTGTGCTTAAAGATCAGTTGTGCTTTCACTTTTTTTGGTGAAGGCATTTTTTATTGCCGTTTTTCGTATTTGTTTACGGAGGTGACGTTATGGCGGACGAAAAAATGAGCAAGGCTGTCGCTATGCTTTGCGAAAAGTATGAACAGCTTGGCACTCTGCCCAAACGCTCCGATTTTACTCCAAGCGAAGTCTGCTTTATAAAGCAGAAGCTGGGACCGTGGACAAGGGCGCTTGAAGCCGCAGGGCTGAAAGAGCCTCCGGCGGTTTCAGCAAAGGAGAAAAGCCGTGAAAAGCGTGAACGCTCCAGACAAAGAAGAAAAGCGGCAAAACGCAGATTAGACGGTTAAGCCTTACGGCAAAAAAGAATAAAGGAAGGTAAAACTATGACAAATGTAAAGAAATTTACAGCAAAAGTGACAGCTTTACTGCTGGCGCTTTCACTGGCACTGCTGTCAGTACCGCAGGTGAGCTTTACTGTATTTGCCGATGATGACCTCGGAAGCGTCCGTGTTATTGTAGAAAACACAACGTTTACCGAAGCGGTCAGCGGCGGTAACGCTCCTGCGTGGACAGGTACCAAGGTCGACAAGTGGGTATCGCTTGACAAGACCTCAAGCGCAATGACCTGCATAAAGGACGCTATCGAAAGCTCCGGCTTTACTCAGAAGGGCGCAGATGATGGCTACATAAGCGAGATCGCAGGCCTTGCGGCGTTTGACGGCGGCTCGATGAGCGGCTGGATGGGTACGCTCAACGACTGGTTTACAAACGAAGGCTTCACCGCCTATACCGTTGCTAACGGCAAGCTCGCAAGCGGCGATGAGATCCGTATGCAGTACACTATGGACTGGGGCGCTGACCTCGGCAGTGACTGGAGCGGTACAGATACATCGCTTAAAGCGATAAGCAGCGATTACGGCACACTTTCCCCCGAATTCAGCGCAAAGACCTATAATTATACTCTTACTGTTCCTTTCGGCACAAAGAGCATCAACTTCCGTCCTACCGCACTGAACAAGAATTTCAAGACGGTAAGCAAGATCGGCGACAAGACGCTGAGCCTTACAAAGCCTACTGAAATAAAGGACGGCGATGTTATCACCGTTACGGTAGGCGAGGGTGCAACAGCAAGCACTTATAAGGTAACAATAAAGGAAGGTGCAAGACCCGCCGCACGTTTTGACAGCTTTGCACTTTCGGCTTTCTCGCTTGACGGCTGGGACAATGACGCTTTCGACCCCGAAAAGCTCGAATATGATGTAAAGATAAAGTCTTACAGCACATCATCTTTCTATATCAACAGCGGAACCAAGTTCAACAAGGACCTGCTGAAGTGCTATGCGGTATACACCGATATAAACGGAGTTGCACAGAGAAACGAGATAAAGTCCGGCAGCTTCAACAGCATTTCTAATATTCCTTTCGGCTTGACTAAGCTGATTTTAGAGCTTTGCTACATTGACGATGAAAGCATAAAGACGCAGTATGTGTTCAACATAACACGTCCCTATGACTACACTGCGGAAATCGCAAGCACAAGCGGCATCACGCTTGTTCCTGCCGGCAGAGAGCTGTATGCGACAAAGTACAACGGCTTTGCAGAGGGAACGGTTTTCAGAAATGACGAAAATGACAATGTGACCGATACGACAGGCACAAACGCAGAATGCCACAGCTACACAGCCTATGTTTTGGGAGGCACCGACAGCGTTGCACTTACTCTCAAGGGCAAAACCGCAAACGTTCATTTCAGAGCGAAGGCTGACGGCGAATATACAGAGCTTAAAAGCGGCGAAACAACTCCCGCATATTCCTTCGGCAAGGACGGCACTGTTACAGTATCAATAGATGCTGTTTCGGACGGCGATTATCTTACAGACAAGTTTGATGATGCAGACAAGATAACAAGCTACAAAATAAAGCTTGTAAAGGCTGACGTTTCTATAAAGAACGTACACTTTACAGAGCTTAAAAGCGAACACGGCGATATGTATCCCGCATTCGACCCGTCACTTCTCAGCTATAATATAGTTATAGCAAATGACGCAGAATTCCCCACAGTATATTTCAAGGTTGCCGACGGTTGCACAGTTAAGATAGGCAACGATGCCGCAACAGCAGATGAAAACGGCGTTTACAGTCTTGTTACCAAGAGCGCAAACACTACTGTAACGGTAACAGACGGCACTCTTTCAGAAAGCTATACTGTCAAGGCTACAAAGAGAAGCAAGTATGACGTACCCGACAAGGTCGTTGATTATCTTTGCATCAACAGCCAGTACACCAACGTTTCCTACGGTGTAGGCCCCGAGCAGACGCTCGCAGGCACTATAAAATCACTCGGTAACTTCGGCGGTTATATCACATATTACTATGAAAACCCCGTAACAGACGACCCCTCAAACCCCTACGGCCTTGACTTCTACGCTTACGGCAACAGCTTTGTAAGCGGCGGAAGTGCGGCTGAAAGCGGACAGGTATATGTTTCTGAGGACGGCAAAACATGGTATGCACTCGCAGGAAGTGAGCATTTCGAAGATACGACCATCACCGATTACGAAGTAACATACAAAAAGACAGCCGACGGTAAAACAAGCTGGACGGATAATCAGGGCAACTCAAACGACGGCTCAAAGCAGACAGGCAGATGGGTTTCACCCAGCGTTTACTATATGAACGATCTTGCAAAGAGCGATACTGTCACACTCAGAGGCGTTGTTATCCCCAGCGTTCAGGGCAGTATACAGGGCGATAGCTCTACAGCTTCCTTTGTAGGCACGACAAGGTTCGGCTATGTTGACTACTTCAAGAACGGCACGATAGGCACTAATGTAAACGCATACAGCGAAAATGCCGAATCAAACGGTTTCGACTTAAAGTGGGCGGTAGATGAAAACGGCAACCCCGTTACATTCAAAAACGGCGTTCACTATATAAAGATACAGACAGCAAGCAACATCTGGGCAGGCGTATTCAACGAGAAATCGACAGAGGTTTCTTATGTTGTAAGAACAACCGCAAACGAGGAAGAGGTCGGCACGACAGCGCTTCCCGGAAAAATAGTCTTAACAGACGCAAACGGCAAGACAATAAAGGAAATCACTCCCGATGATAACGGTGTTTACGAGATAAGCACAGGTATCGAGGAAAGCGTGAACGTTTCCGTATCCGGCGCTGACGATGATAACATTTATATCAACAATCAGCGTGTAGCATCCGGCACAGAGGCTAAAATCGCACTTAATCAGTCTGAAATAAAGGTTGTCAGAATAATCGTTCAGAACGGTGAAAAACAGCCCGTATACGCTTACCTGAAGCTCGTTCCCAATGATGTAAAGGCGGCTGAGCAGGTTGAAGAGCTTATTGACGCTATAGGCGATGTAACGCTCGACAGTTATGACGACATCACAGCGGCAAGAACGGCTTATGACAAACTCAGCGACAACGCAAAGGCACTTGTAGGAAACTACGAAACCTTAACAGCCGCAGAAGAAGCTCTCGCTAAGGCTGAGGCTGACATTATAAGCAATGCGATAAAGGCAATAGATGCAATCGGCAAGGTAGCCGCTGACAGCAAGGATAAGATCGAAAAGGCAAAGGACGCTTACTCGGCAGTTCCCGAGCGTTTAAGAAATAAGGTCACAAATTCGGATACTCTTGACAAGGCAACAGAAAGATTTGCCGTTATCGACACGATAAAGCAGGCAGGCACAAAGAGCAAGGATCACTTCGACACTGTTCTCGGCACTCTTGCGGATAACGATATCTACCCCGTTCAGTCTATCGGCGGTGAATGGTCGGTTATCGCACTCGCAAGAGCAGGAAAGCTCTCTGCCGACAAGGCGGCAAAATACTACAGCGAGCTTTGTGAAGCAGTAAAGGCTAACGGTTCAGACAGACTTTCTGACAGAAAGCCTACGGAGAACGCAAGAGTTATAATCGCTCTGTCCTCACTCGGAAAGAATTCCGCAGACATCGCAGGCCATAACCTGCTGAGCGGTCTTGACGATATGGACTATATCACATCGCAGGGTATCAATGCGGTTATATTCTCACTTATAGCATTCGACACTACAGATTACAGCGCAAAGACGCACGATGAGCTTATCGCTTATATTGTTGACAATATGACGGGCAAGGGCTGGGCGCTCGCCGGCGATACCGCAGATGTTGACCTTACGGCTATGGCTATACAGGCTCTCGCTCCCTATGCGGCTGACGAGAAGGTAAATGCGGCTATAGACAGCGGTCTTGAGTTCCTTGCAGAATCTCTTGACGAGAACGCAAGATATGCAAACGGCAGTGAAAGCACCTCGCAGGTACTTATCGCACTTGCCGCTCTCGGCATCGACCCGCTAACAGATTCAAGATTCATCGTTGACGGCATCACGCTTATCGACGCACTTGAAAGCTACGCTACAGAAAACGGCTACAGCCACACGCTCGGCGGCGAAGAAAACTATATGGCTACCGAACAGGCGGCGCTCGCTCTTACAGCTTATGAGCTTTCAAAGGACGGCTCTTCACTTTACGAAATGTCTGCGAAGGCTGAGCCGACAGAACCCGAAAATCCCGATACGCCCGCACAGCCCGGCGATTCTGTAAAGCCCGGCGACTGCTCAGGCAAGCCCGAAGATAAAAACGATCCCATAAATCCCGGTACAGGCGTACTTGTAACAGGCGGTATGGCAGTTCTCATCTCAGGCGCAGTTATGCTTGTTTCGAAGAAAAAGCGCAAATAAGTAAAACTATTATGTAAATGCTTGTTCCGTACCTGTTTTTATGATAAAATAGGTGCGGAACAATTTTTACATAACCGATATTTCACGGAGAAAAAATGAAAGCTTTTTTTGATAAATACAAATATATACTCGGTCTTGGGCTGGCTCTTGTCGCTGTGGTAATAATTGCGGTAGTTTCCGCCGTTGCAGGAAAAGATGCCGCCGAAAACAGCGGTATATCATACGTTACCCCCGAAACATCATCGTTTACAACCGTAGAAAGCCTTGTCGCAACAACCGCTTTTCAGACAGACGGCAATTCTCAGACAACGCCCGCAACAACCGTTACGGACACTTCTTCACAAACCTTACCTGAAAGCGAAAAGCCGGAAACAACGGCAATAACCTCTGTCGCATCAACATCATCTACCGCCGCAGACATTTCAAAGCCAACCGAAAAGCACGTTTTCACATCCGCCCCGACATCTTCGGCAAGTCCGGCATCTTCAAAAGTCACAACAGTATCAACCGCTTCATCTGTAATATCAACGACCCCGAAGCCAGACAAGCCAATAAAGAAATATGACAACACCTGCACATTCGTTATAGAGTGCAAAACCATACTCAACAACAAGGATAAACTGAAAAAAGGACTTGAAAAGTACGTTCCCGATGATGCCGTAATATTCAGCAAAACGGTCGGATTCGACAGCGGCGAAAGCGTATACGATATACTCCGCCGTATCTGTGACGAAAACAGTATTCAGATGGAGGCAAGCTACACCCCTGCGTTCAGCTCATACTATGTCGAGGGTATCAACAACCTTTACGAATTCGACTGCGGACAAGGCTCAGGCTGGATGTACAGCGTAAACGGCGTTTTCCCGAACTACGGCTGTTCATCGTACAAGCCCGTAAACAACGACAAGATAGCGTTCCGCTATACCTGCGAGCTTGGCTACGACCTTCAAAACTAAGGAGCAACAATGGAAAGAACACACCCTGTAACAGCGGCAATGTATTTTCTGTCGGTGATACTGATAACCGCAATAGTGCAAAGCCCCGTCTTTATGGCGGAGGCTCTTGTCTGCTCTGCCGTTTTTGCTTTTTTACTGAACGGAAAAACCGCCGCAAAAACGTTTTTTAAAATACTGCCTATGACACTGCTTGCGGCGGTTATAAATCTTCTGTTTTCAAACAGAGGCATAACCGAGCTTGCAAAGTTACCGAGCGGCAACAGTATCACACTTGAAACGCTTATTTTTTCGCTGTTTACAGGCGCTATGACAATATCGCTCATAATGTGGTTTATCGGACTTAACAAGTGTATGACAAGCGACAAAACGGTATATCTTCTCGGAAAAGCACTGCCGTCACTCGCTTTGCTGTTATCAATGACACTACGTTCAGTGCCTATGTTTGCAAGACGGGCAAAGCAAGCGGCGGCGGCCCAGCGTTTTGTAGGAAACGATATATACGAGGGCAACTTTAGAAGCCGTATCAGAAGCGGTGTTCACGTTCTCTCCGTTGCTGTAACGGATACCCTTGAGCATAGCGCATATACCGCCCGCTCTATGAAATACAGAGGTTACGGTACAGCAAAACGTACAGCCTACAGCATATTCAGATTCGCACCGTCCGACTTTATTATAATGTCTGTTACCGTGATATGCACAACCGCAATTATTATTCTTTTTGCAAGCGGTAAAGCCTATTATCTCTATTATCCCGAATTTATCCTGCCGCTGACTGCTTTCGATATTTCTGCGGATATTTTCTGGCTCATACTCTGTGTAACACCTGTTGCAGCCGAGCTTTATTCACGTTTTAAACGGAGGGAAAGAAATGGAACTTTATAATATTTCAAATCTGTCATATTCCTATCCCGGCTCGGATATGAACGCACTCTCCGATATTTCGCTTAAAATAAACAAAGGAGAATTCGTAATACTCTGCGGAAGCTCGGGAAGCGGAAAATCCACCCTTTTAAATCTTATGAAAGCGCCTGCCGACGCAGGAACGCAAAAAGGAAAAATTTCTTTCGGCGGTCATTTTGCCGGCTTTGTCACGCAGTTTACCGACGAGCAGATCGTCTGCGACAAGGTTTGGCACGAACTTGCCTTCGGTGCGGAAAGCATAGGACTTTCACAAAACGAAATACGCTCGCAGGTTTCACAGACCGCATTGTTCTTCGGCATAGAGGACTTGCTGTACTGCGACTGCGACAAGCTCTCGGGCGGTCAGAAGCAGATGATCAACTTAGCGTCTGTAATGGCTATGAATCCCGATGTACTGCTCCTTGACGAGCCGCTGTCACAGCTTGACCCTATTGCTTCCACGCAGTTTATTTCTCTGCTTGTGAGAATAAACAAGGAGCTTGGTACGACCGTGATTGTTGCGGAGCATCAGCTCGGCGGTCTTTTGTCCGTTGTAAAGCGTGTGGTTATGCTCGACAACGGCAAGGTGTGTCACGACGGCGACGCAAGCTCTCTTACAGAGCATCTGTCAGAAAACAATCACCCTATGCTTTTTGAAATGCCGGCAGGTGTAAGAGCAAGCGCATCTGTCAGCAATGTTCTTCCACTGCTTGACGTTCCCTCCGCTAAGAACTGGTATACATCCTACGGCGAAAATCACAGGCTCGTATCACCTGCCGCCGCAGACGATACGCTGTCGGAAGAAAGCTGTATATCCGTTAAAAATCTGTCTTTCGGCTATAAGAACAGCAAAAGAGATATTATAAGAAACCTTTCGCTTGACATAAAGCAAGGGAGCATAACCGCAATAGTGGGCGGAAACGGCGCAGGAAAATCGACCCTGCTAAGCCTTATCTGCGGTACGCTCAAGCAAAACAGCGGAAAAATAATGATAAGCGGCGGAAAGATAGGTTTTCTTCCGCAAGACCCTACCCTGCTTTTCAATAAGGAAACGCTCAGAGAAGAATTTGCCGGAAATGCCGATGAAATAGCCACCGCATTTAATCTTACGCACCTGCTGTCACGTCACCCGTTTGACTTATCCGGCGGGGAGCGGCAGAAGGCGGCGCTCGCAAAGCTCGTTTCCTACGGTGCGGATATACTTCTTCTTGATGAGCCGACTAAGGCGGCGGACGCAGTATATAAGCAGATGTTCTCGGCATTATTGAAACAGCTTAAAGCAGACGGGAAAACGATTGTGATCGTCAGTCACGATATGGATTTCTGTGCCGAAACGGCGGATATATGCGCCCTGCTTTTTGACGGCGAAATAAGCGTATCTCTGCCGCCGTCACAGTTCTTTGCCGATTCTTCATTCTTCACAACAGACAGTGCGAAAATTGCCAAAAACGTATGCGATAATGTTTACACTGTCGCAGGGCTTATAGCTTCTCTCGGAGGAAGGGCTGAAAACTACGGCGATCTCTCCGGACGTTTTCACGATATAAAAGGCGATAAGCCCGACACAGCAGTACCGCAACGCAAAAAACGCAAAAGGCTCTCGGTTTTCCGAAAGGTAATGCTTTCGCTCGGCAGCGTCGGATTTATTTTTATGCTTTTAGCCGGTACCGGCATATTTCCTTTTGAGATACCGTCAGAGCCGTTCTGGCTGCAATATGCGTTGCTGTGCGTTCCTATGATTATGCTTATAATCGGCGTTGCCCCGAAAAACTCAATGGCAAAGCCGCCCGTAACCGCAAAAAAAGTAACTCCGTCCGATATTGTTGCAGGCGTTATAACCGCCGTTCTTATTCCTTTCACAGTGATACTCGGCACACTTTTTATCCCTAACGGCACAAGAAAGCATCTGCTGATAATTCTTGCCGTGCTTGTCGAGTGCCTTGCCGCTTTCTTTATCAGCTTCGAAAAAAAGAAGCCGTCCGCAAAGGATATTGCGGTGCTTGGCGTGCTTTCTGCGGCGGCTGTCGCAGGAAGGGAGCTTTTCTTTATGTTTCCGCAGTTCAAGCCCGTTGCCGCAATTGTTATTATAAGCGGAACGGCGCTCGGTGCGCAGGCAGGCTTTCTTGTCGGTGCGGTTTCCATGCTTGTATCGAATATGCTGTTCGGTCAGGGTATGTGGACGCCGTGGCAGATGTTTGCAATGGGGCTTCTTGGCTTTTTTGCAGGTATCATCTTCTTGAAAAAGCGCAACACGCTCGCCCTTTGTATCTACTCCTTCCTGTCAGTCCTCGTTATTTACGGCGGAATAATGAATATATCAAGTGTGCTTACCTACACGACCGATATAAACTTACAGACAATTACCGCATATATCGTTTCAGGCATACCCTTTGACCTTATCCACGCAGTATCCACAGTAATATTTGTGCTTATAACAGGCGACGCACTATTGAAAAAATGTTGCCGTCTGAGAGTAAAATTCGGATTATTTCAGTGATTTCAATAAATTCGACAAAATTTCTGACATATTATCCCATTTTTCAACTTTATTTTTGATTTGTTATTGAAATGCGCCTTTCTTTAAATTATAATTTTATTATCGGATAATTGTAAAGTGAGGTGGGAGCATGGCTTATGTACTCGAGGTTATAAGCAAAGATGGGAAAATCAAATACATTAATTCCGCAAAAGCAACCGTATATTGTCCGGAATATGCTGCACGGTATGATGACAAGAAAACTGCTATGACAGTAGCGGCGGCACTCCTGAGAAATGAATGCTACCGGTCTATAAGTGTTAAAAAGCTCTCGTTGGAGCTATGTGTTGCTTCGTATAAAAGAAACCGTTCATTATCATTCAATTTAATTTATCCCAATATATATAAGGGTAGCAGCTACAAATAAAACGGCTGTTTTATCTGCGTTTTCAGCAGAAAAAACTCACGCCGTTAAAAATTATGAACGTCTGCATTTATGTACAAACTTTCCCGTAAACAAAATGACGTCACGCTTTTCGGCGTGACGTCATTTTCATATATAGTAAGGAGAATCGGAAACGTTTATTCCTTTACAGAACCTGAAACAAGGTTGCTGTAAATAAACTTCTGCATCGAAAGGAAGATTATTAACGTAGGTATAATACAGATAATTACACCGGCGAAGATAATTTCCCACTGTGAGCCGTAAGGACCGATGAACTTGTAAAGGGCTGTTGATACGACCTGAAGTCCGTCGCTGGGCATATACAGGTTTGCTGTATAGAAGTCGTTGTATATGCTTACAAACTTGATTACAAGCACGGTCGCAATAGCAGGACGGAGCATAGGGAGAATAATGCTCAGGTATACTCTCGGATATGAACAGCCGTCAAGTATCGCACTTTCGTCAAGGGATACGGATATGTTATTGAGGAACTGTATGAAGATATAGATTGAAACTATATCTGTACCGATATAAAGGATTATCGGTGCGGCGAGGGTGTCATAAAGACCGAGTGCGTGTACTACCTGGAATACCGTTACCTGCATAGAGATATTCGGCAGGAGTGCGGCAATAAGGAATACATTCTTTACAAGCTTAGTGAACACCATTGTAAAACGCTGTACAACAAAGGCGGTCATAGTACCTGTGATTATTGTTCCCGCACACGAGAACACAAGGATAATAGCGGTATTGATAAGGCCTTTCATTACGTTACCCTGCAGGAACGCCGTCTTGAAGTTTGCCAGCTCCACCACCTTAGGAAGCTCAAACGCTCCGCTTGTCAGAAAATCCTCGTGGCTTTTCAGCGAGCCGAGTAATACGACTACCAGAGGTACGATAACTATAAGGCAGGCTATGACGAGCACGGCGTATTTCAATATGTCTATCAGTATTCTTACACCCTTAGGCGTTTCCTTGAACCTGTATTTATCCATATTGAAAGAGGTCTGTCCGGAGTTTTCGGTTGTTGTGATATTGTCTGTCATTGTTACACCTACTTTTCTTCCTTAAAGAATATCTTCTGGATCATCGTAATCACTATTATTATAAACAGCAGGACGATAGCCATTGCGGATGCAAGTCCGATCTTCTGGTACTGGAAGCCCGTTTCGATCGTCTTGATAACGAAGGTCGATGTTCCCATCTTACCGCCGGTTATAATATACGGTATCTCAAATACAGATGCAGCACCCTTTATGGCAAGGATAAGCTGTAATGCGATGATCGTTCTGATGCCGGGGAAAATTATGTGCCAGAACTTCTGCCATGCGTTTGCACCGTCAAGATCTGCCGCTTCGTAAATGTCGGGCGAGATAGACTGGATAGCACCGATGAACATCAGAATATCAAAGCCGATATAACGCCATACCGACGCAAAAACCAGACACCAGTTGTTGATAGCGCCGTTTGACAGCCACTTTACAGGATCTGCTCCGAAAAGTGCGATTATGGAGTTGAGCGTACCGCCGTCATCGCCTCTGAAGAATCTCTGGAAAATAAGTGCTACCGCAACGCCGTTCATAAGATAAGGGAAGAAGATAACTCCCTTGAACAGTCCTGCGAGCTTTATTTTCGAGCATAACAGAGTTGCGATGAAAAGTGCAAGTCCGAGCTGTATAAACGAGCCGACAAAGTAGTACAAGCTGTTGATGAGCGTTGAAAGATATGCCATATCGGTAAACAGCGTCTTATAGTTGTCAAAACCGACCCACTGTACATTTACGCCAAGCTGGTCACGTTGCTGGAAGCTGAATATTATCATATTCACAGCAGGGATAATAGTGAAAAGTATCAGCAGTGCGACAGGTATTGCCAGAAACAGCACTGTGGTCATGTATTTCTGACCTGTATAGCCTTTAAGCCACTGCCATAATGTGCGACGCTTCTGAATTGCGGTAACGCCTTGAGTAGCCATAAATCTGTCCTTTCAAGAAATAATTTCTATTTTTGTAAATTAGTTAATTTTCTCCATAAAAACCTATACGGAAAGACTTACGCCTTTCCGTACGGGTTTGTGTGTTTGGAGTATCTATGAAGAAAATACGATAGCGTTAATTAGCCGTTAGCCTTGATGTATGCTTCAAGCTCTGCGTTAGCATCTCTTGTAGCTGCCCATTTCTGATTAACGGAGTCTGCGATAGCCTTGAAGCCGTCTTCGCCCTTGCCTGCAAATGCTGCTTCAGCAAGCTGGAGCTTGAAGTTAGCAGAGTCGCCTGTCCATATACCAACCTCAGAATCCTTGTCGATAGCGTTGAATACGCCTGTCAGACCTTCGGGAGCTGATGCTGCTGTGAAGAATTCACAACCGTCAAATGCTGAGAGGTAATCGGGGAGCTTGCTGCCTTCAAGTGTATTGATACCGCCTTCAGCCTCAGAGAAGCCGGATTCAGCGATGAACCATTCAATATACTTCTTGCCGAGATCCTTCTTGTCGTCGGCAATGTTCTTGTTTATGCCCATGCAGTAGTCTGCTGCGTACTGTGCGTACTGCTTGCCGTCCTTAGAGAAGGGAGCAGGCATATAACCGATATTTTCGGGATCAAGGTTATTATCCTTAGCAACCTGCTGGAACTGTGAAACTGCCCATGAACCCATTGTCATTGTAGCAACTTCGCCCTTTGCAATCATCAGCTTTGAGCCTTCCCAGTCGGAGCTCATCGGGTCGCCCTCGATAAGAGTAGAATCTGAATATATATCGTACATCAGCTTGAATACGTTGTAGTAGGGCTTGCCTTCTGTGAAGAAGTCTTCCTTGTTTACGATAAGGTCTGTTTCAAAGTTGGGGTTACCCGAAGAAGGAACAACAAGGCTTGACCACTGTGAAGCTGTCCAGCTTGCTTCCTTGAAGTTTGTGTAGTAAGGAATTACATCGGGGAACTTTTCCTTGATCTTCTTTAAGTCAGCAATGAATTCGTCGGCTGTCTTGGGCATTGTTGTGATGCCAGCGTCTGCCCATACCTTCTTGTTGTAGCAGATACCGCCGCTAACAGAACCTAAGTGAGCAAGGCCGTATACTGTTCCGTCATACATCTTCTGATCTGCCCACTTGTACTTATCCTTAAGCTCATCGTACTTGCCGAGAGGCTCGAAGAAGTTTGAAAGATCGGCGAGCTTAACTGTATCGGGTATCATGAGTACATCGCCATATTCCTTGGTGCTCATCATTGTCGAAACGTCATCTGCGTAGCTCTTGAATGACTGATATTCAACAGTGCAGTTGTACTTTTCTTCAAAAGCATCTGTCATCTTGTCGAGTGAGCCGTCATCCTTACGGTCTGTACGGTGAGTAAGAACCTTGAGGGTGATCTTTTCGCCCGAAGGTGTAGTAGAAGATTCTTCCCCCGATGTCGCAGAACTGTTATCTTCTGTCTTTGATGAAGATGATGTACTGCCTGATGTTGATGATGTTGCATTGTTACTGTTGCAGGCTGCCAGCGAAACTGCTGTGCTTGCCGCAAGGATACCTGCGAGTATCTTCTTTGCTTTCATGTGATAATTTCCTTTCTGGTCGGACAGTGCTTAGCCACTGATCCTTAGTTGATAGTTAATGAATTTAGCTTATGTTTATTAAGCTGTTTCCGCTTGCTTAATTCACTTAAGATTATACAACGTTTTAGCTAAAAGTCAATACGGCTATAGGAAATTCAGCTAAAACACATAAATAATATTTGTTTATTATGTGCATTAAAAACAAAATTCACACTAACTTAACTGTGTTACACAGTTTTATTAAGTAAGTATCGGTGTAACCCGTTTTCACACTTACAAATTCGTTTAACTAAAATAATTTTATGTTAGGTTACATATATTTCACACTGTTTTTTGTTGTTTTTAAACGCTGTTAAATTCGCCCGTAAATATGATGACTCAAAAATTCTCGGCTATTCATTAAAAATAAAGGAGATAAAGTTGCGGGTGTAGGGGAAGTGTGGTATAATAACCTCAGACTTAAAATCCGCTGGGAGCGGATTTTGCCGTGCAAAAGCACGGCTTGCGGCGCACCGCACGTCTGAGAACATTTTACCATTAAATCTTTT